>Ga0302319_10016341_pt1 | contig 13686 bp, 10 predicted proteins | sample Bog_T0_2_FD_203319 | JGI IMG/M metagenome (GOLD analysis project Ga0302319, IMG submission 203319) | Peat permafrost microbial communities from Stordalen Mire near Abisko, Sweden - Bog_T0_2 | ecosystem: Environmental > Terrestrial > Soil > Wetlands > Peat | place: Sweden: Abisko, Stordalen Mire...
CTCAAGCTACGACGACGTATTCGGGCCGCTGCGCATCCTGCGCTACATCACGCTGCGCACGCTTCTGGCGGCGGGCACGGCGGCGCTGATAGGCTTCATCATCGGGCCGTGGCTGATCGCGCACCTGAGCCGCCTCAAGTTCGGCCAGCACTACGACGACGACCGCACGGGCGACCTGGCCAGCCGTTTCGACAAGAAGAACACGCCCACCATGGGGGGGCTCCTGATTTTCGCATGCGTCCTTGGAAGCTCTCTCCTGTGGGCCACGCCGAACATCTGGGTCGGGGTCGCGCTCTTCGTTTACACCGCCCTTACCGCCGTCGGATTCCGTGACGACTACCTCAAGGTGGTCCGCAAGAACCGCAACGGGATCTCCTCCGGGGCGAAGATCTTCTGGCAGACCGTGATCACGCTCGTCGCTCTCGCGGCGCTCCTGATTCACCCGGCCAGCTCCGAAAAGATCAGGGAGCTGTGGGTGCCCTTCGTGAAGCACCCGATCGTCGCCAGCATGCCGATTGCAGCCTTAGTGGTATTCGTCTACCTGTGGATCGTCGGGTTTTCCAACGCGATCAACCTGACCGACGGATTGGACGGGCTTGCGATTGGGTGCACGATCACGGTGGCCCTGACTTACGGGATCATGGCCTACGCCGCCGGAAACGCCAAGATTGCCGACTATCTGCTCATCAGCTTCGTGAATGGGACGGGCGAACTGACCGTCGTGTGCGGCGCCCTGGTCGGCGCAGGGCTCGCCTTCCTCTGGTACAACTCCCACCCGGCGGAGCTCTTCATGGGAGACACCGGCTCGCTCGCCCTCGGGGGGCTCCTCGGGATCATTGCCTTCATGGTCCAGCAGCCGCTGACGCTCATCATCGTGGGGGGCGTCTTCGTCTGGGAGGCGGCATCCGTTGTCATCCAGGTCGGCTTCTTCAAGTTCACGCGCAGGAGGGAGGGCCAGGGTCGCAGGTTCTTCCTCATGGCCCCCATCCACCACCATTTCCAGAAGCAGGGCTGGCCCGAGACGAAGATCGTACTCAGATTCTGGATACTCTCGTTGATCTTTGCCCTGGCCGGGCTTGGCACACTGAAGATCCGCTAAGCGATGAACCTGCCGATCCCCGAGTTCCTCAGCCAGCGCCTGGCGCGCCCCGCGGCCGTGCTCGGGGGGGCCGTGAGCGGCGTCGGCGCCGAGGCGCTCCTGCGCAAGCTTGGCGCCCAAGCGGTGGTCTACGACCGGAGCGGTGCGGCGTTCTGCCCGGAGGCCGCAGCGGGGCACGGGCTCGTCATCTATTCCCCGGGGTTTGCCCCGGGCCATCCCTGGCTTAGGATCGCCCGCGAGTCGGGCTGCATCTGCATGGCGGAGATCGACTTTGCATCGGTATTCTGGCGCGGGCGCATTGTTGCCGTCACAGGGACCAACGGGAAGACGACCCTCACCGAGTTTTTGGCGCACGCGCTCGGCTTGGCGGGCGAACGGGCCTTTGCGGCGGGTAACATTGGCCTGCCGTTCTCGCAACTCGTGGCCGACCAGGAGGGCGCAAGCAGCGAGGTGACGGCGGTCTGCGAGGTGAGCTCCTTCCAGGCGGAGAGGATGGGGCAATTCTGGGCGGACAGCCTGCTTTGGACCAACTTTGCCGAGGACCACCTTGAGCGCCACGGCAGCATGGAGTCCTATTTCACGGCCAAGTGGGAGCTCATCCTGCGCACCTCCTCGGGCCGGTTCTTCGTCGGAAGCTCGGTTCAGAGGTACGCGGCCCAGTTTGACCGCCCGCTCCCGGAGTCCTCCTGCGTGGCGACGGAGGACCAGTCCGAGGACCCGCGCCTCGAGGGGACCTCGTTCGCCAGCTATCCGCAGCGCGAGAACTTCATCCTTGCGGCCTCGTGGTGGCGCTCCCAGGGCCTGGGCGAGGCGGCCCTCTACGCGGCCGCGAAGAGCTTCCACATCGGCCGGCACAGGCTCGCTCGCGTGGCCGCCGTCGACGGCATCACCTACTGGAACGACTCCAAGGGCACGAATTTCCACGCGGTCGAGGCGGCGCTCTCGTCCTTCAAGGCCCCGGTGGTGCTGATTGCGGGAGGGCGGTCCAAGGGCGGCGATATCGCCGGCTTCGTCCACAGGATCGCACCGAAGGTGGCGCATGCCGTCCTGATCGGCGAGACAGCCGCCGCCCTGGGCGCGGCCTTTGACTCAGCGGGCGTTCCGCGCACCCTGTGCCGGAGCCTTGAGGACGCGGTCCGCGCCGCGGCCTCCGCAGCGGCCCCGGGCGGCGACGTGCTCCTGAGCCCAGGGTTCTCAAGCTTTGACATGTTCAAGAGCTACGAGGAACGCGGAAACCGCTTCGAAAGGGCCGTGGGAGAACTGAGCGCGGCCCGAGTTTGATATAGCATTGGATGCAACAACCGACAACCTGAAGCCCATCCGGAAAAAACCCTTTCTCACATGAAAATACTAAAGATACTAGGAATTGCAGCGGGCGTTCACGCGCTAGCGCTGATCCTCATTTTCGCGAACCCAGGCTGCAGCTACACGAAGGCGGCGGGCCCCGACTCCTCGCCCATCTCGTCGGCGCCGAGCAGCGATGGGTCCGCCCAGGCGCCCTCGGCCGCCATCACCGTGCCCGACTCGGTCGGGATCAGGTACAGCCCCACGCGGCCAGGCACCACGGTGGCCTCCGCCCTGGCAAGCCAGCCGGTTACCGACGTGACCCCTGCGACGACCTATACCGTGAGCAAGGGGGACAGCCTCTACAGCATCGCCAAGAAGAACGGGATCCTGAAGGCCGACCTGGCAGCGGCCAACCACCTTAAGACCGCGGCGGCGCTCCACATTGGCCAGAAGCTCGTCATTCCCTCAAAGTCAGGCCAGCCTGCGGCGGAAAATGCACCGGCGGAAACGGCGGCCGCGCTGGCCAAGGCACCGGATCAGGCCGCGGGCGAAAAGGCCCCCATGACCGATGCGACCAAGCACACGGTCAAGCCGGGAGAGACCCTTGGCGCGATAGCCCGGAAATATGGCGTCAAGCAGGGGGACATCGCCGTGGCCAACAACATCACCGACCCGAGGAAGATACAGCCCGGCCAGGAACTGGTCATTCCGGCGCATACGGCGTCGGCCAAGCAGAGCAAGGGCGCGAAGGCTGACTCGACCGCGGGGTCCAAGACGGCCCCGCCGGCCGACCAAGACCTGGATGCGGGGCTCAAGCCACCGGGCGCGGCCGAGGTCCCGGTCGTGAAGATTGAGGACCCCTCGTCAACCCCGGCGCCAAAGAACCCTTGAGGTAGCGACCCATGGAAAGCGATAGGCCCGCCGACACCCTCCGCCCGCGGTCGATCGCCAATCCTGTCGCCGTCATCGTCGTGTGCGCCGTGGGGCTCACGTTCCTCGGGCTGACGATTCTCTTCAGCGCGAGCGTTTCCCTTAAGCAGGACCCCTACTTCTACCTCGACAAACAGGTGGTGGGTGTCCTCGCGGCCGCGTTCCTCTGCTTCATGGCCAGCCGGATCAACCTCGACTATGCCCGCCGCGCCTCGGTGTGGATCGCCGTGATCGCGCTGGTGCTCCTGGTCCTCGTATTGGTCCCCCATCTGGGCGTGTCCGTAAAGGGCAGCCGCAGGTGGCTCGGCTACGGCGCGGCGCGCCTTCAGGTCTCCGAGTTTGCGAAGCTCGCCATGGTGTTCTGCCTCGCCCACTACCTGGCGCTTAACCAGACCCGGATCGGGGATTTAAGGCGCGGGTACCTCTATCCCCTGGCGATCATCGGGGCCTTTACCGGGCTGATCCTGCTTGAGCCCGATTTCGGCACCGCGGCGCTGGCGCTCTCCGTGGGGCTCATCCTGCTTTTCCTCTCGGGCGCCAAGTGGCGCTACATCATTCCGACGATTGCGCTTTCGGCCGCCGCCTTCGCGGTGCTGGTAGCCCACAACGCCAACCGCCTCCGTCGCTTCACCGCTTACATGGACGTGGAGGGCAACAAGCAGGGGGGCACCTACCAGCTCTACCAGTCCCTGGAGGCATTCGCCGCCGGCGGGACCTCGGGCGCGGGCCTGGGCCAGGGGCGCCAGCAGATCAACTTCCTGCCGGAGGCCCACACCGACTTCATCTTCGCAGTGGTCGGGGAGGAACTCGGCCTCTGGTTCACGCTGGGGGTGGTGGCCGTTTTCGCGATCATGTTTCTCGCTGGCCTCTCGCACCTTAGGCGTGCGCCCAACCTGTTCCACTTCCTGCTTGCGGCGGGGTGCCTACTCCTGATGTGCCTGCAGTCGATCATCAACCTCGGTGTCGTCACCGGGGTCCTCCCGACCAAGGGTATGTCGCTTCCGTTCATAAGCGCCGGCCTTTCAAACCTCCTGCTCATGGGGCTTCTCGTGGGCATCCTTATTAACACCCAGCGCACGTGGGGCAGGGCGGCCCTGCCCGCCGGTGCCGGTTCAATGCGGGAGGTCCTGGCGTGAGCAGGTTCCTGATCTCCTGCGGGGGCACCGGAGGGCACCTCTCGCCCGGCATTTCGCTTGCGGAGGGGCTCCTTGCCCGCGGCCACCAGGCGACGCTCCTGATCAGCATGAAGAAGGTCGACGCCCGGCTCATCGAGAAGTACCCGGGCCTCAGGTTTGAGCGGATGCCCGGAAGCGGGTTCTCATGGCACCCGGTGCGCATGGCGCGATTCGCGCTCTCCCAATTTGCGGCCCTGCGGTTCTGCATGGCCCTGGTCAAGTCCGAGCGCCCGGCGGCGGTCGTGGGATTCGGCGGATTCACCTCCGCGCCGGCCGCCCTGGCGGGGCGCATGCGGGGCATCCCCATGGCCCTGCACGAGGCCAACCGCGTCCCCGGGCTCGCCATACGCGTCTTGGGAAGGCTTGCGGACCGGCTATACCTGCCTCTCGGGATCCGCGTTTCCGGTGTGCGCTCCGCGGTGACGCGACACGCGGGCCTGCCGGTCCGGCGCGAGATTGTGCGGATGCCCGTGGCGGCCGCACGCGAGAGCCTGGGCCTTGACCAGGAGCAGAAAGTGCTGGTGATCCTCGGCGGAAGCCAGGGCGCCTCGGCCCTTAACGCCTGGGTGCGGTCAAGGCTCGAGGCCTTGGCGCTAGAGTCGATCCAGGTTTACTGCGTCACGGGGCTCGGTAAGGGCGACCAGGAGACCGTGGTCCACAAGTCGAAGTCCGGCCATCCCGTGACCTCCGTTTTTGTCCCGTTCTGCGACAAGGTGGCTGAACTCCTCTCCTCGGCCGACCTCGTTGTTTCGAGGGCGGGAGCCGGCACCATTGCCGAGCTCATCCGCTGCGAGGTTCCCGCGATTCTTGTTCCCTATCCCCATGCGGCATCGGACCACCAGCGGGCCAACGCGTCGTTCTTCGAGCGGCAGGGTGGGGGCCTGGTGGTCGAGGAGTCGGCGCTCGGCGAACTCCTTGACGAGGTCGTGGAGCTCGCGGGCAATGACTGGCTGCTGCACCAATTCCGCGCGAACCTGCGGCGCATGGACCGCTCGAACTCGCTGGAGCTGATGCTCGCGGACCTGGAGGACATGTCGCGCCCGGATCCGGGAACGCCCCCCGGCAGTCCGGCTGCAGCTTCAGCATGAGGGCGGCGCCGTTACCCGCTCTCTTCGGGCGCGACGTCCGTCGGATCCACTGCATAGGCGTGGGAGGAATGGGTGTCGCCCCCCTCGCGATCTATCTTTCCCGGTCGGGGTGGATGGTTTCGGGGGAGGACGACGCCCTTAACCCCGAGGTGTCCGTGCTCCTGGGCGCCGCCGGGGTCGCCGTGGGGCCCGCCCCGGCCGACTGCGACCTGGTCGTGCGCTCGTCGGCAATTGCGGATGGGCATCCCTCATTCCTAGGCCTCCTCAAGCGGGGTGTGCCCTCCGTACGACGGGGCGAGATGCTTGCCGAGGTGACACGGGGCCTCAGGCTGGTCGCCGTCTGCGGATCGCATGGAAAGACGACGACCACGGCCATGTTGGTCACCGCGCTTAGGCGCGCCGGTTTCCCGGCGGGCTACGTGGCGGGCGGACTCTTCTGCGACGCAACGCCCCCGGCGGCCGTGGGATCCAATCAGTGGGTGGTGGCCGAGGTCGACGAGAGCGACGGTACGATCGATGCGTTCGCGCCGGAGATCACCGTCATCGTCAATTTTGACTGGGATCACCCGGACCGCTACCGCAGTCCCGAGGAGCTCGAGTCGGCGTTCCGCTCGCTGTGCTCCAGGACAAAGGGGCAGGTGATCGTGAGCGACGCGTGCGCGCAGTCGCTGCGCATCGCGCCCCATGCCCTCACATTTGGCCGGAGCGGCACGTTCACAGGCACCGTGTTGGGTGAGAAGGAGGGCCGCATGACGCTCGAGCTCGGCGGTCGATTCACGCACGCCGAGGTCCTTGTGGGGACAACGGGCGACTTCAACGCCTCGAATGCCACGGCGGCCCTTGCCGCCGCCCAGTTGATGGGCGTTGAGCCGGCCCGGGGCCTCCTCTCGGAATTCCCGGGCGTGCGCCGCAGGCAGGCGGTCCTGATGGAGGAGGGCGGCCTGACCGTGATGGAGGACTATGCCCATCATCCAGCCGAGATCCGCGCGCTCCTTCCGAGCCTGCGGAGACGCGTGGCCCCGGGCGGCCGCCTGATCGCGGTGTTCCAGCCCCACCGCCATAGCCGGACCGCCCGCTTCAAGGCTGAGTTTGCCGCCTCGCTCGCGCTTGCCGACATCGTGCATCTCCTGGACGTCTATGCCGCCGGGGAATCCCCCGCATCGGGGGGGACCACGGCCGACGTCTATGCGGAGATAAAGAGGGGCGCCCCCATGCTTCCCGTGAGTTACCTGCCGGGCAACGGCTCGGCCAGCATCCCGGCACTCGTTAGGGAGGCCAGGGCGGGTGACCTGATTGCTTTTATCGGCGCAGGCGACATCGACCAGACGGCACGGGCCTCGATCGAGGCCCTCAGGGGCGGGATCGCCCGGGCGCGGCGCTGGGACCGCTTTCTGGAGGAGGCCAGGCCTCTCCTCTCGGCCCGGGCAAGGCTTGTTCGCGAGGAACCCCTTGCCGCCAAGACCACCATGAGGGTCGGCGGGGCGGCCCGCCTCTATGCGGAGCCGGCAACCGAGGACGACGTGCGCATCCTCCTCACAAAGGCGCATAATGACAAAGTACCCGTGTTCGTTCTGGGTCGCGGATCCAACCTCATCGTGCCCGACGACGGTGTCGACGGTCTCGTCTTGTCGCTTTCCCATAAGTACTGGTCGGGATTCGAGATTCTGCCCGACGGCCGGGTGAGGGTCGGTGCGGGCCTTAGGCTCAAGAACCTCTGCGGCCTGGCGGCGGCCGCCGGCCTGGCCGGCTTTGAGTTCCTGGAGGGAATCCCGGGGAGCGTGGGAGGGGCCCTCAGGATGAACGCCGGGGCGATGGGGGGCTGGATGTTCGACGTCGTGGACGAGGTGCGGGTCATGGCGATGGACGGCGAGGTCCTGAATCTGCCACGGTCCGCCTTGACCGTCGACTACCGGGTCTGCGCCGACCTGAAGGACGCGATCGCGCTCTGGGCCGTGATAAAGCCCTTGTCCAGGGCGGACGCCGCAGCGGTTGCCCGCAAGATCGAGGACTACAGAAAGAAGCGACACGAGTCTCAGCCCAGGGAGCCGAGCGCCGGGTGCATCTTCAAGAATCCTCCGGGCGGCTCCGCTGGCCGCTTGATCGAGGAGAGCGGCCTGATGGGAATCCGTGTCGGGGGCGCCGAGGTGTCGCGCGTCCACGCAAATTTTGTCGTCAATACCGGGGACGCCACGAGCGGCGACGTGCTCGAGCTGGTGCGGCGCGTCCGGGCAGGCGTCCTCCAATCAAAGGGCGTGGACCTTGAGCCCGAGGTCCTCCTCTACGGGAAGGAATGGAAGGACGTTTTGTGAGCACTCCCATCATTGCGGTGTTCGCTGGCGGGACCTCCGCCGAGAAGGAGGTGTCCTCGGCCTCGGGCGCCGCCTGCGCCATGGCCCTGGCGCGCTCCTTTACGACCCGGCTTTTCCCGGTCGTCTCGGAGGCGCTCCCCGCGGGCTACGACCCGGCGCGGCACGTCGTGTTCTCGACCCTCCATGGCACGTTCGGGGAGGACGGCGGCATGCAACGCCTCTTGGACGCGGTCGGCGGGACCTATGCCGGCTGCGAAGCCGCGGCGAGCGCCCTCACGATGGACAAGTCTCTCACGAAGCGGACGGTTTCGGCGAAGGGGGTGCCCGTGGTGGACGGGGTGGAGTTTGACGCCGCCTCCAAGCCAAAGGCCTCCGAGGTCGCCAGGCGGCTGGGTCCCCGCGTCGTCATAAAGCCCAATAACGAGGGAAGCAGCGTGGGCCTAAAGTTGGCCGACAATGAGGGTGCCGTTGAGGTCGCACTCGCCGCAATCACCGCCGGCAGATGGATCGCGGAGCGTCGGATCGTGGGGCGCGAGCTCTCCGTGGGCATCCTGGGAGGGCGCGCACTCGGGATTGTCGAGGTTAGGCCTAAGTCCGGGGTCTACGACTACTCGAGCAAGTATACCAAGGGGATGACGGAGTATCTGGCGCCCGCGCCGCTCGACGACGCCCTTGCCGCCCGCGTGCGCTCCGCCGCCGAGACCGCGTTCGAGGCGTGCAGATGCCGCGATTACGCCCGCGTAGACTTCATGGTTTCGGCGGAGAACGATCCGTTTTTGCTCGAAATAAACACACTTCCCGGCATGAAGGAGATGAGTCTGTTGCCGATGAGCGCTCGCTGCGCGGGGCTGGATTTCACGGCTCTGGTTCGGGAAATGGTTTCGCCAGCGGTGGAGCGCTTCCGTCTCGGCACAGCCGCCCGCCGTCCATGAGCAACGACACCCATATTCTGCCCGAGACCCGCAGCTGGAGGGACATCCCCCAGCAGGTCCGGCCGCGCGCGATGTCGGGCGAGGGCCGCAGGCGCATGGCCATGGGCGCGATGCGCGCGGTGATCGGAGCTGCGGTGATCGTGGGAGTCTCCTGGGGGGCGTGGCAGGTGGTGGCCGTGCTGCGCGACAACCCGGATGCGATGCCTGAGGCGGCCAAGTCGGACCGGGTCCGCAGCTTGGTCCTGGCCACCGACGGGGTGCTCGACAAGGAGTGGCTCGCGAGGACGCTCTCGATAGCGCCGGCGTCGACCCTGATGGGCCTCGACCTAAACCAGCTGCGCCTGAAGGTGCTCGCCGACGCGCAGGTGAGCGCGGCGGCAATCGTGCGCAATTTCCCGGACACCCTGACGGTCCGCATCTCGGAGCGCTCCCCGGTAGCCCGCCTGATGGCCCAGTCCGATGGCGCGGCGCCAAAGATGCTTCTCGTGTCCAGGGATGGGGTAGCATTCGCGGGTACCGGCTTTGACGCCGCGATGGTCGCGACCCTTCCCTGGATCGACGGGATCAAGATCTCGCGGGTAGGAGGCTCCCTTGCCCCGATCGAGGGCATGAGGGCGGTCTCCGACCTCCTGGCCTCGGCAAAGCTCGAGGCCGAGAATCTTTACCGCAGTTGGCAGGTCATTTCGCTTGCTCGCTTGGCCACGGACGGTGAGATCGAGGTCCATACCCGCGACGGGATGAAGATCATTTTTGGAACAAAGGAGGATTACCTGAGGCAGATTGCGCGCCTTGACCTCCTCGTCGACGAATCCAAAGACCCGACCCGACCCCTTCGCGAGGTGAACCTGGCCCTGGGGGCGCAGGTCCCGGTGTCCTACGGGAAGGCTGCCCCCATGCTCGGCGGACCGCCCGCGGCGGCGCTGGGAGCGTCGCCGTCACTGCCGCAGATCTCGCTTCCCTCCAATTCCAACCCGCACATCGACATCCACCGTGAGCTCTAAAACCTCCTTCATCGGGGCAGTCGAAATTGGCACCTCCAAGGTCACGGTGCTCATCGGCGAATACACCGGCCGGGAGATTGTCATCATCGGCTGCGGCGAATGCTCGTCGCGCGGCGTGATCAAGGGGTCGGTTGTCGACTACCGGGCCGCGACGGAGTGCACGCACAGCGCCCTCGAGATCGCGGAGCGCGATGCGAACGAGCGCATCGATTACGTCTACCTTGCCCAGACCGGCGGCCATCTTGAGGGCTTCTACAACGAGGCGTCCCTCAATGTTAAGGCGGCTGATAACATGATAGAAATGAGTGACATAAGGACGGTCTGCGACCTGGCCAAGGCAAAGGAATTGCCGCTCGGAAGGATGGTCGTCCACAATATCCGCAGGCCGTTCAGGGTGGATGGCAGGCTGGTGCCGACCTCGCCCGAGAACCTGGTGGGGCAGAAGCTGGAGGTTGGCTACTGGACGGTCCATGGGCAGGAGCAGCGCCTGGCCGACAACATCCACGTCATCCGGGGCTTCAATCTGGAGGTCCGCGAGCTCGTCCTTTCGAGCCTGGCTTCGGGCCACATGGTGACCAGCATGGAGGAGAGGCAAAACGGGGTCCTTGCCATCGACATCGGCGCGGGAACCACCGATTACGTGCTCTACCGCAACGGCGCCCCGCACACCACCGGTGTCGTGGCCGTCGGCGGCGGCCACTTCACCAATGACATCTCGATCGGCCTCAGGCTCACCGAGGGCCAAGCCGAGAAGCTCAAGCTCAGGTTTGGCCGGGCCACGGTCCAGTCGCGGGACAAGGGAGAGAAGGTGTGGCTCGACGGCAATTTCTCGATCGGCGACCGTCAGTTCTCCCGGCATGCGATCGAAAGCATCACCGCGGCGAGGGCTTGGGAGCTGCTCGAGGTGGTAAAGAAGAAGCTGGGGCAATCGTTCTCCCCGGAGACCTGCGCAGGAGGGGTGGTGCTCACCGGGGGCGGGGCCAAGCTCCCGGCGCTCGTCGAGTGCGCCTCCCATGTCTTTGGCACCTCCGCCCGGCTCGGCGAGGCGCCCTCCTGGGTGAATGAGAACCTGCGGGACCCGGGTTTCCACTCGGCGCTCGGAATCCTCTATTACGGTGTCAGCGTCCAGAGCGACCGCGCGGCCACGACGCGGCGCAAGAGCGGTTTCCTCCACAACGTCGCACGGCTCTTCGCATCCACGTGAACCCCAACGAACTTCCCCTGGAACCACAGATCCTCTGCGACCGCAACGTTGCCATTAAGCTCGTCGGCGTCGGTGGCGCGGGCTCGAACGCGGTGGACCGGCTAAAGATGGAGAGCCTGGAGCGCCTCCAGCTTTCCGTCATCAACACGGACAGCCAAGCGCTCGCCAGCTCCCCCGTGCAGGACAAGGTCCTGATCGGAATGGGCACCACCCGGGGACTGGGTGCGGGCGGCGATCCCGAGCTCGGGCGCCAGGCGGCCGAGGACGACCGGGAGAAGATCGTGACGGTCGTCAAGGACACCGACCTCATCTTTATCATCGCAGGAATGGGGGGAGGCACCGGAGGCGGGGCCTCGCCCATCGTCGCGGAGATAGCCGCCGAGCAGGGGGCCCTGGTCATCGCCTTCGTGACGCTGCCTTTCAGTTTCGAGGGCGGCCGCAGGCTAAAGCAGGCGGAGGAGGGCCTAGCGGCGCTCAGGAAGGTGTGCGACGCCGTTATCCCGCTTCCCAATGACATTCTCCTGCAGGAGGCGGCCGACAATGAGACCGTACTCGACTCCTTCGCCCGCGCCGACGAGTGGATCGGCCGTGGGGTGAAGTCCATCTGGTCCATGCTCTCAAAGACGGGCCTCATCAACGTCGATTTTGCGACCCTGCGCCAGGCCTTCCAGAACCGCGGGGCGAAGACGCTCTTCGGCCTATCGGAGGGGGCCGGCGGGAATGCCGCCTCGGACGCGATCGCGAGCCTGAAGCTCTGCCCGCTTCTCCATACGCCGGAATTCTCCCGAAAGGCCGACCGCCTCCTAGTGAACATCACCGGCGGCACGGACCTTACGCTTCCCAAGGTGAACGAGATCATGAACGCGATCGCCGAGCAGTTCGGGCGCGACTCGCACATCATCATGGGCGCCGTGATCGACGAGGGGATGCAGGGCAGGGTCGAGATCTCCGTCCTCGGTACAAGCGACATGGGCGCCCGCGGGGCCATTACCCGCAGGCCTGCGCCGCCAAGACCGCGCCTGGCCTCGACCCGGGTCGAGGACGCCCAGCCCAGGCAGGAGGTCGGCCCGGCCCCCCAGGCCACCCCGGAGGCGCCGGTAGCGGCCGGACCCAAACCCACCCAGGAGGAGTTCGGGTTTGGCGAGGTCGAGAGCCGCGGGCAGTTTGAGCGCACCGACCGGAATCTCTTTGACGGGCAGGACCTGGATGTGCCGACCTACCTCCGAAAAGGAATTAAGATAGCGATTTGATCCCGCGGGTGTTTTCGGTAGCCTCTCGCCATGTTTGTCGATGAATGTGTCATAAAGGCCTCGGCGGGTGACGGCGGCCGCGGCTGCATTTCGTTCCGCCGTGAGAAATACGAGCCTTGGGGCGGACCCAACGGCGGTGACGGCGGGGCGGGGGGGGACGTGATCCTGCTCGGCTCGCACGACACGAACAACCTGGTCGACTACAAGTTCAAGCCGCACTGGAGGGGCGAGCGCGGCGAGCATGGCCTCGGCAAGGACTGCAACGGCAGGGAGGGCAAGGACGCCATCCTTAGGCTTCCCCTGGGGACCATCGTGACCGACACCGCCACCGGGAAGGTCGTGGCGGAGGTGGTCGAGGACGGCCAGAGGATCGTGCTGTGCAAGGGCGGCAACGGCGGCTGGGGCAACACGCATTTCAAGACCTCGACCAACCGCGCCCCGAAACGCGCGAACCCCGGCCAGGTCGGCGAGCACGGCGAATACCGCCTGGTCCTCAAGTCGATCGCCGACGTGGGACTGGTGGGTTTCCCGAACGCCGGGAAATCCTCCCTTACCAACGCGATCACCAAGGCCCACCCCAAGATGGCCGCGTACCCCTTCACGACGCTCCATCCGCAGATCGGCGTGATCGAGTTCAAGGACGAGGTGGCCGGCGACAAGCGTCTGCTGATGGCGGACATCCCTGGGCTGATCGAGGGTGCCAGCGAGAACCGAGGACTTGGCCACCGGTTCCTTCGCCACGTCGAGCGCTGCGCCCTGCTCCTGATCATTGTCGACATGGCCGGCAACGACGGCCGCGACCCGGCCGAGGATTACCGGCAGCTCCTCATGGAGCTTAAGCTTTATGACCCGGCGCTTCTTAAGAAGCCGAGGTTATTGGCCTCCAATAAGATGGATTTGCCTTCCGCTGCGCCAAACCTCAAGAGATTCCGGAAACGCTACAAGGTCGATGTCGTCGAGATGTCGTGCCTGGACGGCACGGGCCTGGACAAGCTTAAGAAGGAATTGTTAAAGCGGGTGACCACCCTCCGGCGCAAGGAAAAGGTGTCGCCAGCGGCCGCCGCTTAGCGCAGACTACAAGTCAACGTGGCCTCTGGATCCTCAATGTCCCCCGAAAACAGGTCGCTGCTGATGCGAGCCAACCGGCTCCTCGGCGCCGGTCTGGTCGAGCACAATTTGGTGAAGATAGAGGATTTGGAAAAGGCCAACGAGCGCCTGCTTGAGATCATCGCGACCAATCAGGCCCGCCAGGCGACCGTCCTCGGCGTGCTGGCCTATGAGCTTAAGGTCATACGCGAGGAGGATGTCCTTCAGCACCTCGTTGAGACGGAGGGCCTTGGCCTTGTGGACCTTCGGGGATACGAGCCCCCGGACGACACGAAGAAGGGCCTGGACATGGACGCCTGCTGGG
>Ga0302319_10016342_pt1 | contig 13686 bp, 14 predicted proteins | sample Bog_T0_2_FD_203319 | JGI IMG/M metagenome (GOLD analysis project Ga0302319, IMG submission 203319) | Peat permafrost microbial communities from Stordalen Mire near Abisko, Sweden - Bog_T0_2 | ecosystem: Environmental > Terrestrial > Soil > Wetlands > Peat | place: Sweden: Abisko, Stordalen Mire...
CAATGGTTTGAGACCGGCTGGAGCAGACTAATGGTGGCGACCAATAACCGCCCGGACCAGCAGCCATATCTCTGCGAGATAGGGAAGTCAGCCGTCGGGAAGAACTCCACGAAACGTGGGATGTCGGCGCAAACTGAGGGGATGAAAAGGGATGATGTCATTGCCAAGATCAAGGAAGAGCTTTGGGACTCATTCCGGAGCTTGTATAAGTTCCCCCCGAAACGCCCCCCCATTTCGGGGGGAGATGCTTCTTCGTGATTTATCGCGAACCGGGTATAAATAGAGTGTCCATGCGAAAGCACGGACATAACCAAAACGAGCGCGACGTACTCGCGCCAGCTACCGGAACGGCTGCGGAAGCTCCGGGACTTGAAGCTGCCATCTCCACGGCGCTTGTGAAGAAGGGGGTAGTGGCGAGGGCTGCGAGCGTTTCGGCCCGGACGGTTGAAATGTGGATGCTGGAAAAGCGCATCCCCTACGTTCGTCTCAGCCCGCGTTGCGTCAGGTTCCATCTGCCATCCGTTCTGGCGGCCTTGAACAGATCGACCGTCCGGGAGGTAGGCGGCCAATGAACGCGGCACAGCCACTCCCGCAATGGGCGGCGGACATCCTCGCCACCCCGCCAAGATCGGGCGAGGGTTTCCACAACTGGCTTTTCCGGGCGGCTCGCGCGCTGTGGAATTGTGGGCGCGATGAAAACGACATCCGGGCATATCTCGCAAGCGCGGCGGAAACGTGCGGGCGGCGCGTAGCGGGGGGAGAAATTGACGATGCCGTAAGGAACTCGCGGGCGGAAGTATTCGAGCCATCAAGCGCGCGCCGTCATCCCTGGCCGGCCGTCAACAAGGAGCAGCGGGCCGCCGTCATATCATCCGGGTACGGCCTGGTTGACCTATGGGAACGCTCCCCTGTTCGCTGGGAGGACAACACGCCGCACACGGAGGAGATCATTGACGGGCTCTCGCCCGGCAACCCCCTCTTGTGCGTCGGCGCTGCGGCTCACGATTGCACCACGGCCCCACGTGACCAATGGCGCGGACGATTGGAGAACTTCCCGCTGATCGTGCCCAGCCCGATGAAAGCACTTACCGGGCTGAATCAAAAAGGCGAAGTCTCTCCCAGATGTCTTGATAACACCGGCTCGCGCCGTTTTGTAATTGTCGAGTTTGACACCGGCACGAAAGACGAGCACGCGGCCATTCTCCTTCACCTTGCTGAACGCGCCCCGCTCGCCCTGGCCGTCTTTAGCGGCTCCAAATCGCTTCACGGCTGGTTCTATTGCTCTGGCGTGGCAGAGCCAACCGTTTTGGCCTTCTTCCGGTCTGCCGTTGCGCTGGGCGCGGATCGGGCGACGTGGACGCGCTGCCAGCTCGTGAGGATGCCAGACGGACTGAGAGACAGCGGCAACCGTCAGACGGTCTATTACTTCCGCCCGGAGGTAGTCCGATGAGCAGCCCCCCACTTGCGGATAAATGGGGCGGCGCGGGGGATCCAACCCCGACGCTCGCCAACAACGGAACGAATGACGGAAACCCTACCGGATCAATAGACACAGCGCAAGAGCGCGTTGCGCGCATCCGCTTCTACGCGCCGTCAGAGTTGAGGGATTACCAGCCGGACAACGATATTGTGTTGGTGGGCGACTGTCACGTAACACGCGGCGAAGTGTTCCTGATCGGCGGGGAGCCCGGCGTTGGAAAGAGCCGTGGGGCGACATCGCTTGCGGTAGCTGGTGCGACTCCGGGATCATTCTGGTTTGGCCTGCCGGTTCGCCGGCAATTTCGGACGCTGATAATTCAAACCGAAAACGGGCGCTACCGCTTGAAGCAGGAATTTTCTGCCCTGAATTGCGATGGCCTGGAAGATTGGATTCGAGTCAGCGAACCGCCTCCGTTTGGTCTGACCCTCTCAAACTCGGAATTTCAACAGGACATCGGCGCGGCCCTGAATGCGTTCAATCCGGAATGCGTGATCTTGGACCCTTGGAACGCAGCGGCAAAGGACGATAAGCAAAGAGACTACTGCGAGACATTCGACGCACTGCGCCACATACTCCCCACCGGGCGAGACAAGCCCGCGCTGGGCATCGTGGCCCACACTCGAAAGCCTCAACTGAATGAAAAGCGCACGGGAGGGACAGGACTCATGCACCTACTGGCGGGGAGCTACGTCCTTACCAGCGTTCCGCGTTCTATCTTCATCATGGTACGCGGGACTGAGGATGAAACGGACAATTCCGTTGTGTGGTTCAATCCGAAGAATTCCAACGGGGAGAACGCCCCCCGGTCTGCATGGCATCGGACGGGAAGCGGCTTCACCCCCGCCCCGGATTTCGAATGGGCGGAGTTCGACAAAGCGCCCAACGAGCGAAAAACCGTGAGGCTGGAACACTTAAGCGAGGTTTTTGAAGGGGGCGACAAGCATCTCGAATTGAACGATGCCAAACACGCGCTCGCGGCGCTGGTGGGTATCACGGAGGGGGCCGCCTACAACGCATTGAAGCCGGGCGGAAAATGGGCGGCGCATCTATCGAGGGAGGAAAAAATCATCACATTCAAGCCATGAAGCGGGAATTCATTCATCGAGATTCCCTAGGAAAACTGGATGAATGAAAATCCGTCATTCATCGAAAATTCATCGAAAAGGACAAAACCGGATGAATGACTTGCTCGCACACGAGAGATGAAGCTGGCACTCACACCGGAGCAGACCGCAGAGGCCCGTAGAGCACTGGCGGCGGGCGCGGGCCCCCGCCCGGAATGGCCCTGGGATGCCCGCCAGCGGTAGCAGAGCGATGCACTCGACTTCGACATGGGAGCGTTATAGGATTAAGTGATGGCGAACCCTTTGCTCGCGTTTTTGGTGGCGTTCTTTGCCGTGGTTTCCACGTTTGCTCAAGCCCAGTCAAGTGAGCGGGATGGGGGGCAATATCCACAGGGGAAGCAGCAGGCTGCGCAAATTCAGGCCAAGGCATTACGGTATCACCTCTATCATGTGCGCCTGGCTTTAGCCGAAAAGCTGGACGACATCCTTTCGAGGGAGGGTGACGTTGGAACGGAGCCACCACCTCGGAACGGAAATGGTATTGACGCTCCCGCAACATCTAATATGGATGCGGGCGGAAGCGGGTTGCTAAATCGAAATTCACCGATGGATATATCAACCCGGCTCGCTTTGGTTGATTTGATTTCCGCGTGCAAGCGCGAGCGAGTTGACTTCACCAGCCAAATTCAGGCCGTCGCAATAGAGATGACCCCCGATCAAGTGGCCGACCTTCATAAATTGATTCGGATTGATGACAGGACATTCCGGGAGAACATTGACAGCAAAATGACGAAAATCGAAATGTGCGAGAGGCAAAGAAACGCGCAGATTCAGGCAGAGAATCGAGCGGCGGATAGACGTCAATTGCTACAAGCCGAAGTGATGTATCAGTCGTGGTTGGACGAGCGGGACGAAAGGGTTGAAGGACTCCAAGGGGAAGTGGACAGGCTTAGAATGCAGGTCAATCAAGAGGAACAGAGCCAGCCTTTTTCCCAATGAAACGCATCCCCAAAGCGACCTGGGCGGAAATCCGAACGGCTTACGCCAGCGGCATCGGTTTGCGGGAGATCGCTCGCAACATGGGCATTCCGGCGGGCACGGTACTCGCACACGCCAAGCGCGAGGGCTGGACGCGGCAGATTCGAGCGGCAAGGGCGATTGTCCCCGTGAACCAGAATCGCCCCGCAGCGAGCCCTTTAGAGGCCGTGGCGGCCACGATGCGGGAACGTGGGGAGCGACACCTTGGGCGAATGGCGGGGATTGTGGAGCGCGGCGTCGGCCACGTGGTAAGCATGGACGGCGCGGACATCCTGGAAGCCGTCGAGGATATTGACCGGCTGGATCGGATAGGACGGCGCACCTATGGCCTGGACGATAGCCACGGAGAGAACGTCTTTGTGCCTATTCAGATCAACATCGAGTGCGGCTGAATGGGCGAGGGAGCGGGACGCAATCAGTTGCAATCACCCCCCACAATCAGAGAGGGCGAGTCAGGGCAAAGGACGAAATCAGGATGGACGTAGATTCAAATAGTGCCCATCACCGCGGCTCGCGGATGACGCGCGGCGCATCTGTGGCCCCGGTTCCTTGAGGTAAGAGAAAGGCGGGCGGAATCTGTTGTCAGCTTGTTGACAGATAGACTGCGCTTTTATGCGTCTTTATGCGCCTCCTTTCTTAATGCCCCATTTGGCATCTTGGTACGTAACTCTCTGATATTGAGCGTTTACAGAGAGAAACAAGAAGTGCGCCCGGCGGGATTCGAACCCACGACCGGCGGATTAGAAATCCGCTGCTCTATCCAACTGAGCTACGGGCGCGCTTCCACATTTGTGACGATTGCCACGCCGTGGTGCCAGACGCAAGGGATTAACGGTCCGGATAATATACCGTGCGGGCGCCTCGGTTCACGCAGATAGTCCCCGATGCGCACGCTGCCAACTGATCTCCCTGCGCACTTTCACCTCCTCGACTCCCAAGGGGTGGCGCTGCAACTGCTTTATCTCCCGCTCGTTGATAAACTGTCTTCCCCTTAATGAACCTCTGCCAATCTAAATGGGACGCGAGTTCCGGTTGGAAACTCAAGTCTGGCTCCCCTGCGAAGGATCCACAGCTGGTCCTGGTATTTGGCGCAACTGCGTTGCTGAGTCGCACCGAACTTCTGGCCGAAATCCAGGCACAAAACCCTGGGGCGCTGCTGTTTGGCTGCTCCACGGCGGGCGAGATTTCCGGAGCGGAGGTCACCGATGATTCGGTGGTCGTCACTTCCATTCACTTTGATCATACGAAATTCCGTGCCGTTCACGTAGACCTGGCCGAGGTGGCCGGGAGCGGAGCCGCCGGGGAGCGCCTAGCGTTGCAATTGCCTGCGACCCTTCCTGGAGGGGAGAAGATTAATCACATCATCGTCCTGGCCGACGGCCTAAAGACCAATGGCAGCCAACTGGTCGAGGGCATGACACGGCATGTCCCCGCACCGGCGGTGGTCACCGGTGGACTGGCGGGTGACGGCGCCCGCTTTGCCGAGACGCTGGTCTTGTGGGAGGGCGTAGCCAAGCCTCAAACGGTGGTGGCCCTTGGCTTTTACGGCGAGAGTTTATCCGTTGGATACAGCGCATTTGGCGGCTGGGATCCATTCGGTCCAGAGCGCCGCATCACCAAGTCCAGCGACAATATCCTCTACGAACTGGACGGACAATCCGCCCTGATGCTGTACAAAAAATACCTTGGCGACCAGGCCAAGGACCTCCCCGGTTCCGGCCTGTTGTTTCCGCTCAGCTTGCGGACCCACGCCGACGACTCCGGCCTGGTGCGCACCATTCTTTCTGTCAATGAAGCCGACCAGAGCATCACCTTCGCCGGCGACATGCCGCAGGGCGCCTATGCCCGGCTTATGAAGGCGAATTTTGATCGACTCATAGACGGCGCCGGTCATGCCGCGGAATCCAGCAAAGTCGCCGGCGCCAGGGAGTCACCGCAATTGGCAATGCTCGTCAGTTGCGTGGGTCGCAAATTACTCCTTAATCAGCGGATCGAGGAAGAAATCGAGGCGGTGCGGGATGCGCTTGGAAAGGAGACCTCGATCACGGGATTCTATTCCTACGGCGAGATCTCCCCATTCAATGAGGGCGGAAAATCCGAACTCCATAATCAGACGATGACAGTCATCCACCTATCGGAGCGCTAGCTCATGCACAGGCTGCTGATCCGCCAATTGAATCGCCATTTTGGCGCCAACTTCCAGCCACCGCCGGAATGGGTGGGCTTGTTGCAATTGGTCAATCAAGCCTACGAGCAGTCGGACTCCGACAGAAAGATGCTGGAACGCTCCCTCGAGTTGAGTTCCCAGGAGCTCATCGAGTTTCACCTCGCCGAGAAGGAATCCATCCTCCGCCAGCAACTCGAAAACATCGAGCGGGAGCGCAAGCACTTCAAGGCCCTTGCTGACACCGTGCCCGCGGGCGTACTGCGTCTGGATTCCGACGAGAACTGCAACTTCATCAATCAAGAGTGGCTCAAGATTACCGGCCAGGACGCGCCCCAAGCCGCTGGCCGCGGTTGGTGGGATTCCATCCATCCCAATGACCTTGGCATGTTCCGCGAATTCTACGACCGGCTTGTGCATGCCGGAACTTCGTTTACCTGCGAACACCGCATCAGGTCCCCGGCGGCAAGCGAACTCTGGGTCTATTGCACGGCCGTGGCGGAGCAACAGGATGAAGCCGGCCGTTCCGGCTACATTTTCTGCATGGTCGATATCACCGAGCGGAGAAAATCACTCAAGCAGATCGAACGCTCCCAGCGTTTGGAAAGCATCGGCGTCCTGGCTGGCGGTATCGCTCATGATCTCAACAACGCCCTCGCTCCAATCCATCTCGGAATCGGGATGTTCAGCAAAGACCTCTCCCCTGCGGACAAGCGGTTGCTCGAGGTCATCGGCTTGAGTGCCGTGCGAGGCTCCGATCTCGTCCGAAACCTCGTCACCTTTGCCCGTGGGGGCTCGAGCACCAAGGACAACATCTCCATCAAGCATCTCATCGACGAGTTGGTTGTCGTTATCCGTGCGTCTTTCCCCAAGAACATCGAAGTCGTCTCATGGATTCCAGACGACATCCCCTGTTTTGTGGCGAATTTCACGCAATTCCATCAGGTCCTCCTGAATCTGGCCGTCAATGCGCGTGACGCCATGCCAGAGGGCGGCAAACTGACATTTAAAGCCAGGATCGTGAAGATTGAGACTGCCACCAAAGGCAACCTCACCGTTCTAAAGCCGGGCCATCATCTCTGCCTTTCTGTTGAGGACACCGGCAGCGGCATCACACCGGAGGTGCAGGAACATATCTTCGAGCCATTCTATACCACCAAGAAGACCGGCAGCGGATTTGGCCTGTCCAATGTCGCCGGGATCATCAAGGAACACGAGGGCGACATCCGCGTTTACTCCCCACCCGGTAAAGGGACCACCTTCGAAATGTGTCTGCCATTCCAGGAGGGTTTCACTGCCCCTGCCGCAAGCGAACCATCCTCGCTCGCGATAGACGGCGGCGGACGACTGGTACTCATCGTCGATGACGAGGTTAACATTCGTAACCTGCTTAAAAATGTACTTCGAAGATCAAACTTTCAAATAGTCGAAGCGGCCAATGGCGCTGACGCCCTGATCAAGGTGAACGAGTTGAGACACCGATTGCATTTCATCATCACAGATATGCACATGCCCCAACTCGATGGCCTCGGGTTGATTCGAAATGTCAAAGAGCTATTGCCCGCGTTACCGATCATTGTGATCACCGGGCGCCTGGAAACTAGCGAACGTGAACAGCTTCATGAGGTGGGGATTGCCGCCATCGTTGAAAAGCCCTTTTTGCCACAAACCATCCTTAACGTCCTCCGGTGATTCAAGGCTACGCCGCCTTATTTCGGCGGAGCGACATGCCTGCCTCACCGATCATTGCGCTCGTTGAGTCCCTTTCCGTTGAGAATTTGCGGGGTGTATTTGTCGATCCGTGACTCACGGGTTTTGGATTGTTTGGGGGCGGCGAAATGAAAGATGTAGGCCCGTTGGCGGCCGGGGGTTAAGGCGTTAAAGGCGGATTTGAAGGCAGGGTCTTTATCCAGTCTGTTTTGCAATTCCTGAGGCAGTTTAAGATCCGTGACTTTTTTGGTGACTACTTTCAAACCGGCTTTTTCCACTTCAATGGCTTGAGAGATATAAGTTTTCAGGACGGGCTTTATCCTGGTTATTTCCCGAACATCGGTGAACCGGACCTGGCGTCCGACCTCGGCATTCTCACCAGTTTTGACGAGAATTCCATCGGTATCCTTTAATAAGGCGCCCTTGAAGAACAAAAGGGCACAGTAATCCTTGAAGGGTTGCATTATGACGATATTCCCGTTTTGAAATGAGTAACAAGGTTTACCCCACTTCAAGTCTTCGGTCAGGTGACATTCGAGGAGGATCGCCCTCAGCTTCTCGATTTCCTGCAGCCACTTTTTGGCGCTGCTTATATATGCATCAACCTTGGGGTTCGTTTCGATCTTTGGCATAGTCTGTCATGAATGACTTGTGACATCGCATTTGCGGGGCACGAGGCGGAGAGGCAAGCAGAATCCGGCGCCGGCGAAGATGAGTGCGATGGCGAGCAAGGTGCATGGCGAGGGCTCGGGGACTGCGATTACGCCCTGGAAAAGAACGATATTGTCAACTCCATACGGGTACGCTTGGGCAAGAGAAGCGCCAGGATATTTCACAACGCTGTCGTAGTTGTCGTTGAAGCCGTACAATTGATTAAAAGCTTGTTCCACAAGGCAAATTGTATCACCCGCTGCCGTTAGATCTTCCGGGTCCCATAAGCCGGTCACGAGCGCGCCATTCACCAAAGCCCCTGTGATTGGATCATATGACGCGACGGTGCCGGGACCGGTAAAGTCGAAGTTGCTCGACTGATAGTTCCTTGCGGCAACGTAAAGATTGGTACCCGAGAAACACATACTGGTCGGGTTCGCCAGACCGTTAATGAATGTGGGGTCGGACAGGAGGCCAGTGCTGGCGTCGTACAATTCGACGGCGGTACTGGTGAGGGAGTAAATCTTATCGCCGGAGGCGGCCTCCATGGTTCCGGCAATGCCTGTGAATAGACTCGGATTAACGGAGTTGCCGGAGGTGGCGTCGTAGAGGCCCACGGTGCCGCCGGTCTGGATGTAGAGAGCGGTGCCGGAAACTTGCATGGAAGAGGCGTAGCCGCTCAAGCCGGTGACGAAGTTTGGGTTAAGGAGTTGCCCGTTCGTGGCGCTATACTCAGTAACGAAGCCATTCTCAGCAAGGAGGAGATCGTTGCCGTAAAAAGCGATGGCGGACTCTCGGTTGGTGCCGGTGTCGATCAATGCGCCCGGGACGCCGTAGACACTTATCCCAGAGGTATAGCCGGATGAACCCTGATCAGGGAACGCGGTGCCAACCAAGAGCGTCTGGGCGTGGATGGGCGGAGAGAGTGCGAAGAACTCAGCGAGAGCGAAGAGGATGGACAAGAAAACGAGGCGAATGCGGTTTCGCCGCACCCGAAGATTACCAGATGCGGAGACCTGAGATTCGATCTGCGTTTCCATAGGGGGGAGACTGTCCTCCTGGGGTTTATAAGGCTGGATAAGTGCCTATGGGTCAATGATTAATAAATTTATCTGAGTTGGAGACGAAGTTACCACCGAGGACTCTTTCGGGGTTTTTTTTAACCACGGATTTCACGGATTACACGGATGGGAAAATGGATTACAGCGGGGTGCGGGGGTTATTCGGTGGGTGGTTTTGTCTGTGGATGGGCCTGGGTTGCCGGGTGGAATCAGACTTTGGGTGTTTTTTGCGCTTGGTTTGATTAGGTTTGATTTGGCCTGATTTGGTTTGATTGTGTCGGGGCGAGGTTTGATCGGCGGGGGGTGGCGGGACGGGCGGGGTCCACGGAGGGACGTCGTGGTCGAAGTTGCGGCAGAGGCGATCGATGTAAACGAGGTAGTCTGCGACGGCTTCGCCTTTGCCCTCGCCGCCGAATGTCTTGACGAGGCTGTTGCGCTTGAGTTCGTCCCAAATGGGGGCGACGGCGGCTTTGCGGGCTTTATCGAGTTGTGCAAGGGTTTGCTTTCGCTCGATTTGCTCGCACTCGGCGTCCCAGCGATCAGCGGCGCGGGCCGCGCGGTCGGCATCGTGTTGGCTCTTGCGCAAGCGGCGCATCTCGGAGAGGGCCTCGCGGATGATTCGGAAGCGCGCGGCGGGATCGGTAGTGTTGGCGAGGAGGGCCTTGGTGTTGACGACGAGTTCGGCTTAGAGGTACCCGGCGAAATGGTCGGGGACCTCATGTAAGTCGATGTCGGCGTTGAATTCTTCGGAGTCCTCGACGAACTGGCGGATGTTATCGAGGGTTTCCTGCCGGTGCAGCCAGTCCTGAAAGCCGCCCAGGCGCCACTCGGAGAGGTTCTGAGTGCTGATGGGGCGCGCATAGAAGTCGCGGGCGAGGATGGCTTTTACGTCGTCAAGTGAGTTGAGCCAGGTAAGGAGGGCAGGACCGGACTCGCCATCGGCAAGGCGGGTGTTGAGCTCGCGGCGAATCTCGGCGGGGAGATGGGCTATCTTGCCGGTGCGGGCATGGGTGGCTTGGGTGGCCTCGATCCCGGAGCGGGAGCGGGGCTTTTTATTGGTAAGTGAGTCATGCATTCTTCCATCCTGACCACTTTTGATTGTGCGTGGGTTAGTGTTTTCTTTTCTGTTGACTTTTTTAGTTGTGTTGCAGTTTGTGCGCGCACTGTGGTGTCAATCGATAAGTGGAAATAGTTTTGGGGGGAGAATTTTTTGGGGGGGTGAGGGTGAAAATGGGCCTGGATTGAGTCAACCAAGATTTCGCGCCTATCCCTCATGGAGGAGTGGCGGGGATTTAACGCAGAGGCGCGGAGAAAAACATCCGAGTTCCAAACTCTCCCATTATTTGGGCCCGGAGATGGGCCCGTCTGCGGGTTTGCCCGCGGTTGATTTCAGGTCAACCCCCAAGCCGCACCGGAACGAAGGGTGCTGAGTTCGCAGTCCAATGGGAATATTACGTTTCTTACTGGCCATGTGCGTCGTCGCGGCGCACTCGAGAAGCACCATTCTGGGATTGCCGCTGCTGCAGTCCGGGATGGCGGTGAAGACGTTCTTCATGATCTCGGGTTTTTACATGACCCTCATCCTGAGCTCGAAATATCACGCGGACAAAGGCGGGGGGTACTGGCTCTTCATCAGCAACCGCTTCCTGCGGATTTACCCGTCGTATCTGGTTGTCTTCGGGGGAAGCGTGCTGCTGCTGGTGGCGTCCTCGATCAAGCTCCACAGGCCCGTGGACCGGCTGCGACTGTGGGTGGATGCATGGCACGGGCACCACGGCTGGGGGCTCGTATTGATCGCGCTCTCGCAAGTGTCGATCTTTGGCATGGATGCGGTGGCGCAGTTCGATTTTTCCGCGAGTCACGGGTTTGGCCTGGCCGGCGCCTGGGGAACTGCGGGGCAGGAGGCGTGGAGGTTCAACCTGCTGCGGCAGTCCTGGTCGATCAGTGTCGAGTTGTTCTTTTACCTACTGGCGCCACTGATCTGCGTTGCGCGACGCCAGGTGCAGGTGGGTATCGTGGCGGTGGCGGCAGTGGGCTCCCTCCTGGCGTTGCACTTTCTGCCCGCCCGACTGGGCTGGGACATGACTTACTATTTTTTTCCGTTCCAGCTAGGATACCTTGTCCTGGGGGTGCTCTCGTATCACCTGCTTCATCCGCTGTTCCAGAAGGGACGCATCCACATGGCATGGTCATGGGGCGTGCTGACCCCATTCGCCGCGGTGATCCTGTTCTGGGGGCGGATGCCTCCAATGCTCGCGGATGGGGCGTGTATCACACTTGCGTTTTTTGCGATTCCGCTGCTGTTCAACCTGACGCGCCAGGTCAAGGTGGACCGCTTTATTGGTGATCTCTCCTACCCGATGTACCTCGCGCATATCCCATGCAAATGGGTCATGCTGGCGGTGATGGGCGTGACAACGACGGATTCCGCAATTGTCCCCGCCTGGTCTTTGCTTCTTCTGACAACTGTGGCGGCGGCGGCACTGGTGTGGCTGATCGATTACCCGGTGGACCGGTGGCGCCAGGCCCGCGTCGTAGCCACGCTGGCCGCACGGCGGGGCAAGGGGACGAAACGCGAAGTCGCAGGGATTACGACGCTCCAGCCCGTGATGGGGCTCGCTGATCCGTTGAAATCCTGATCGGAGAGGGCAATCGGGCGCTGGAATAAGCATCGTTAGGCGATTAACTTTGCCGTTTCGGTCATATTGACTCAGATGGGTGTTCGGCTTAGCCTGCTTCCCTGCGCGAGTCGTGATGGAAAAGAAACCTACTTTTGAAACCGGTGAAACCCAGGGACGGCAGGCGTCTCCCGGGACCCGGAAGGCGCACTCGCTGCGGCCCCTGCAGAATTTCTGGTACTTTGCGCTTCCCTCCACGGGCCTGGCGCGGGGCAAGATGAAGGCGGTCAAGCTCTGCTCGCAAAACATCGTGCTTGGGCGGACGAATGAAGGCAAGGTCTTCGCGATGCGGGACCTGTGTCCCCATCGCAGCACTCCTCTTCACCAGGGGCAGTTCGATGGCAAAGAAATCCAGTGCCATTATCACGGCTGGAAGTTTGCACCCGATGGGCGATGCACGCTGATCCCGGCCCTGTGCGGAGCGCAAGAGCATTTTGGTGATCGGATCCGCAACGCCACTTTTCCCTGCCGTGAAGGACAGGGGGTGATCTGGGTTTTCATCGGAGATCGCGATCCGGAACATCTGCCGGAGCTGCCACTCGTGCCGGACATAGGGGATGCCCAGCCGCAGGCCTACTGCGCGGTCACCTATCCACTTAACTCGGACCATACGGCCTACACGTTCTTCGATCCCGCGCACGTGGCGTTTGTCCATTCCTCGCCGTTGATCAAGCGAAGGTCGCACACCATTCGCGACAAGGTGAAAGAAATGACGCCGGTGGATCTCGGGTGGGAGGTGAAGCGCCACCCTGTGCCGCCCGATAACCATTTCTATAAGCTATTTGGTAAAAACGCGACGACCGGGATTCAATTCCTGGTACCCGGGACGAGGATTGAGCGAGTCCTTGGAGAGAAGTATTGGGCCGTGAGCGTCGCCACCATCGCCCCGACGACGGACGAGGAGACCGTGGTCCACCAGGCGTTTTACTGGAACTTCCCGTACCTGACGCCGATCAAGGGTGTGATCCGGTACCTGATCAATCATTTCCTCCATGAAGACCGCGTCTATGCGATCAAGCAACGGGAGGGCCTGGAGGCGCAGGTGCCTTTCATGTTGATCGGAGACGCGGACGCCCAGATCCGCTGGTTCCAGTCGCTGCGTCAGGCGTGGCTATATGCGGAGGCGGAGGGGATTCCATTCGAGAATCCGATTACTGCGCAGACGCTCCGGTTTCGGAGTTGAATTTTGGGGGGCAGGTTGTGGGTTAAATCAGCTCCGCCTAATTTGCCACGACTCGGGCGACCTCACAGGCCGCGGCGTGATTTGGATCGTACACAGGCATGAATGCCTTTGCGCGGGCGGACTTTCAGCCCGCGGAGGGAAGGCGCGGTGCCACGGCCGGAATCTCGAAGGTGAGCTCTCGTCGGGGGTTTCCATTTCTTGACAGTCAGGCATTGTACAGGAATCCCGCAGAGCCGCAGGGGCGCAGAGGAGGAAAAATCTACGGGGGGCGCTGGGACTTTCGAGGTTTGCGTCGCAGATCAAAGGAGAGAGGCCGGGAGAGGAATTTTTGGACGGGATGTACAGGATTGACAGGATGGGAGCGGACGCGAGTTCCGATTAGCTGGGGGGAGCTTAACGCAGAGGTGCGGAGGAGGGAAAAATCTGCGCGGCGCGCGGAGACTTTCGAAGGTTGCTGTTCAGGGCGAAGGGGCGGTGCTCGGGACCGGTGTGCTCGCAGAATTGGCGGCGGGAGATGGGGAGAGCATCGGTGCGATGAAGCCGGTGGCGGCTGCGGCGGCCTGGAATTGGTGTTCGACCACGTTGGGGTCGGCGGGGATGGGGTTTGGGTCGATGGGTTGAGGCAGAAGAACGGGGGCGAGGCCGGGGACGGATTTT
>Ga0302319_10016345_pt1 | contig 13684 bp, 10 predicted proteins | sample Bog_T0_2_FD_203319 | JGI IMG/M metagenome (GOLD analysis project Ga0302319, IMG submission 203319) | Peat permafrost microbial communities from Stordalen Mire near Abisko, Sweden - Bog_T0_2 | ecosystem: Environmental > Terrestrial > Soil > Wetlands > Peat | place: Sweden: Abisko, Stordalen Mire...
GGTCAGGTTCACGCGCTCGACCTCGCCGCCGGAGAGCGTTCGCGAGGGGCGGTCCGCGGTCAGGTATCCCAGGCCCACCTCGCGCAGGTAGCGCAGCCGGGTCATGATGGAGTCGTAGGCAAGCTCGGCCTGGCGCGCTCCGGGCGCCGGGCGCGCGCTTTCCATGCGCTCGAGCAGCTCGTCGACCGGCTTGCCGTAGAGCTCCGGCAGCGTGAAGCCGCTCCACCGCCAGCAGAGCGACTCGGGCTGCAGGCGCGTCCCGTTGCAGTCGGGGCAGGTGTTGTAGGAGCGGTAGCGCGACAGGAAGACGCGCACGTGCATCTTGTAGGTCGTCTTCTCGAGCCAGCGGAAGAAGCCCTTCACGCCGTACCAGTACTTCGGCCACTCCTTGCCGTTCTCCTCGCCGTACCCGGGCTCGCCGTCGACGACGAACGCTCGCTGCTCTGGAGTCAGCTGAGAGAACGGGATGTTGGTCGGGATCTTCCGCTTTGACGTGAATTTCCGAAGGTCGTCCTTCGAGCTGCTGTAGACGGCGCCCTCCCAGCACCGGATGGCGCCCTCGTCGATCGAGAGCGACGGGTCCGGGATCGCGAGGCGGTAGTCGATGTCGATGACGCGGCCGAACCCGCGGCACTTGGGGCAGGCCCCGAGCGGGGAGTTGAAGGAGAAGAGGGGAGGGGTCGGCGGGCGGAACTTCCTTCCGGTCTTCGGCGAGTGGAGTCCGCGTGAGTAGTGGCCGATCTCGGCCGGGCCGTCGGCGCCGAAGACGCGGACCTCGCCGCGCCCGAAGTGCATCGAGGTCTCGACCGCCTCGAGGAAGCGGGGCATCTGCGCCTTCGCGACCTGGATCCTGTCCTGGATGACGAAGATGCGGTGCGTGCCGGAGAGCGGGCCCGGGTCGGCCAGGAGGTCGTCGACCCGGTAGAGCGCCAGGTCAGAGTCCGTGGCGCGCGGGACGAGGACCCTCACGTAGGTCTGGTTCTTGAGGTTCGAGAGGATCTCCTTCCAGGCGAGGCTGTCGGGACGAACGACCTCGAACCCCACGAGGACGGATTTCCCGTCGCTCGCGGCCAGGGTCTTCCTCCAGATGGACTGCGGGTTGTCGTCCTCCACCTTCTGTCCCGTCTCCGGGTCGAAGCACTCCGCGGCGTGGCTGAACCACACCTTGAAGAAGTCGGTCAGCTCCGTCATCGTGCCGACGGTCGAGCGCGACGACTTCACCGTGTTTGTCTGCTCGATCGCGATCGAGGGGCGGATGTTCTCGATGGAGTCCACGCGCGGCTTGTCGAGGAGCTCCAGGAACTGCCGCGTGTAGGCGCTGAAGGTCTCTACATAGCGCCTCTGGCCCTCTGCATGCAGGGTCTCGAAGACGAGCGAGCTCTTCCCGGCGCCGCTCAGCCCGGTCACGACGACGTAGCGCCCGAGCGGTACGTCGAGGTCAAATCCCTTGAGGTTGTTCTGGCGCACACCCCTCAGGCGGATGCACTCGGGCTTCGACGGTGAGCCGCCGCTCTTTCTCGTGGACATTATTGCTTGGTAAATAGGTACCGTTCATTTGAACGGTATCAAGTAAAACTCACGGATCAGTGAGCAATTTCCCGCAAAGGAGTTATCCGACCTGGGAAAGCAACTTGAAGAGGTCGATATACGCCGTGACCTGGCGCTCCGGGTCGAACGAGGAGCGCGTGAACGAGCGAGCCTCGTCCGCGCGGGCCTTCCTCTCCTCCGGGGTGTCCGCAGCCAGGCGCGCCAGGGCCGCCCGGAAGCCCGCGTTGTCCCCCTGCTGGAGCATCCAGCCGGTCCGGCCCTCGATGAAGCATTCCTGGATGCCGAGGGCCCTGAGCGCCACGGCCGGCAGGCCATGCGACTGGGCCTCTATCAGGAAGTTGGAGAGCGCCTCCTCCTTCGACGCGTGGACGGCGATGTCCGCAGCCCGGTAGAGCGGGGCGGGATCCTGCGTGTAGCCGAGGAAGCGAACGCGGGCGGAAATGCCGAGCTTCGCTGCGAGGCTCTCGCAGGCTGCGCGCTCCGGGCCCTCGCCGGCCAGCCAGAGCATCCAGTCCCAATCCGGGGGGAACCCTGCCGCGATCTCAAGGAGCGCGCGCTGGTTCTTCTCCGGCCTGAACATTCCGACGGAGAGGAGGACAGTCGTCGTGGGGCCGGCCCCGAGCTTTGTCCTCAGCTCCTCGTTCCGCGCCTGCGACCCCTCGGGGTAGACGAGGGAGTTGTGGATCACGGTCACCTTGGGGCGCTCCATCCCGTGGAGGTTCACGAGCTCGTCCGCCGCCTCGCGGCTATTGGTCACGAGGTGCGCCGCCCGGCGCACTGACTTGTAATAGAGGGCGGGGAGAACGCCGCCGGCTCGCAAGGTCGCCACCACCTTCGTCCCAACGCCCTTGGAGCGGGCCTTGTCCTGGAGATGGCCCGCGAAGCAGTTGGCGGTCTTGCCCATGCAAAGGACGATGTTTGGGGAGTTGCTGAGGACGGTCCTGGAAAGCCCCGGGCCGAACCAGTCGATCCCGGTATCGAAGGGCTGAAGGCTCGTGAAGGGGCCCGCGGTCGGCGCCAGCTTGCCGCCGGGCCTGAAGGTCACCAGTTGCGAGTCATGGCCCTGCGCCCTGAACTCCCGGCTTAGGAGGATCGAATGGCGCTCGGTTCCGCCGCTTCGCAGCTGGTCCTGGAGGACGATGATTTTCATTGCCGACGGGGTCCGCCGGGGAAAAGTGGCATGGCCGATGAGATCAACGCTCCCCCAGCTCCTTGCACGATGGGCCATCCTTGCCCTGGGCGTCGTTATCGCGGCGCACGTGGTGTCCGGTATCCATTACACTGACTTCGGGTCCCTGGTGGTGGCCGTCCTGCTGCTGAGCTTCCTGAACGCCATCCTTAGGCCGGTCCTTGTGCTGTTCACGCTTCCGTTCATCATCGTCACGATGGGGCTTGGGCTACTCGTTATCAATGCCTTCCTCTTCTACTTTGTCGGGCACATCGTGGACGGCTTCACGGTGGCGGGATTTTGGCCGGCTCTGTGGGGATCCATTGTGCTGAGCCTCACGAACCTGATCGCGAACGCCTTCCTCCGCTCCGCGCCCCCGGGGCCCCCGGGCCCGCCGTCCCAGGGACCCGGCGCAGGCGGCGGTCCCGTGATCGATATTTAGTTGCCGACTCGGGCTGTCCGAGCACGTTGTCGGCATGGCTGATACGACGGAATACGACCTGATTGTCATTGGTGGCGGGCCCGCGGGCTACGCCGGCGCGATACGCGCCGGCCAGCTTGGCAAGAAGGTCGCCTGCATAGAGCTCGAGAGGGCGGGGGGCACCTGCCTCAACTGGGGATGCATCCCGACGAAGGCGCTCCTGAAGAGCGCCGAGCTCTACCAGAAGATGAAGAAGGCCGAGGTCTATGGCCTCTCGACGACGGGCGTCGGGTTCGACTTTGCCAAGGTGATCGAGCGCTCGCGCTCCGTTGCCGGCCAGATGGCCAAGGGCGTCGAGTTCCTGCTGAGGAAGAACAAGGTCGATTACTTCGTCGGGTCAGGCCAGGTGAACGCTCCGGGGATGGTCTCCATCACCTCGGGCGAGCACAAGGGCAAGTTCTTCAAGGCGAAGAACATCCTGATCGCGACCGGCTGCAGGATGCGCCGGATACCGGGCCTAGAGTTCGATGGCGTGAGGGTCATGACGTCCCGCGAGGCGCTTGCCTCCAAGGAGCTCCCCAAGTCCGTCATCATCGTCGGCGCGGGCGCCATCGGCGTCGAGTTCGCCTACTTCTACAATTCCTTCGGCTCGAAGGTGACCCTGGTCGAGATGCTGCCGCAGATCCTGCCGGTCGAGGACGAGGAGGTGTCGAAGACGCTGCTGCGGGCCTTCGAGAAGCAGGGGATCACGGTCCACCTCGGCACCAAGTGCGACAACTTCAGGGTGGGAAAGACCTCGGTGAAGGTCGACCTCCTGTCCGGCGAGACGAAGACGACGGTCGAGGCCGACATGGTCCTCTCCGCGATCGGCGTCGTGGCGAACCTGGACGGCGTGCTGGCCGCGACCGTCAAGCCGGAGCTCGAGAAGGGCTACCTCAAGGTCGGCGACGACTACCAGACCTCGGTCCCCGGCATCTACGGCGCCGGTGACATCATCGGGCCGCCCTGGCTCGCGCACGTGGCGACGTTCGAGGCGGTCAACGCCGTGAACGGCATGTTCGGCCACGGCAAGGCGAGGCGCGTGAAGAATTTCCCCGGCTGCACCTACTGCCAGCCGCAGGTTGCGAGCACGGGCCTGACCGAGAAGGCCGCGCGCGCGAAGGGTCTCGACATCAAGATCGGCAAGTTCCCGTTCACGGCCTCTGGCAAGGCCGTTGCCTCCGCGGAGACCGAGGGCTTCGTGAAGGTCGTCACGGACGCAAAGACAGGCGAGATCTACGGCGCCCACATCATCGGCTCCGAGGCCACCGAACTCATCGCGGAGTACGGCCTCGCGATGGAGCTTGAGGCGTCGGTCGAGGAGATCCACCAGACCATCCACGCGCACCCGACGCTCAGCGAGGCCGTCATGGAGGCCGCGGCGGCCTCCTTGGGCGAGGCGATCCACATCTAGGAGTTATTCGCCGCGGATCGCGTCCATCGGGTTCACCCGGGACGCCGCGCGCGCGGGCAGGTAGCACGCGAGGAGCGCCACCACGGCGAGGATGGCGGCGGACTCCGCGACCGTGGGCAGGAGGCTCGGGGTAAGCCCCGGCATGACGCTGCCGAGGAGCCTCGTGATTCCTATCCCGCCGGCGAGCCCGATGGCCGAGCCGACAAGCGCCAGCCTGGCGCCGGAGGCGAGGATCATGCGCCGGATGTTGGCCACCGTCGCCCCGAGGGCCATGCGGATCCCGATCTCCGGCGTGCGCTGCGCCACGGTCCGAGCGATGACGCCATAGATGCCGAGGGAGGCCAGGAAGAGGCCGAGGCCCGCGAAGGCGCCGAGCATCTGCCTTAGCATGCCGACATCAAAGGAGGAGAGCTCCACCATGCGCCCCGCCGTCTCGACATTCTCAACCGCAAGGTCCGGGTCGATTGCGGCCACCGCCGGCCGGAGTGCCGCCAAGACCGGCTTCAGGGCGCCGGGCTCGGCGCGCACCGCGAACATGGAGTACTGCCAGGGTGCCTGGGAGATCGGGTGGTACACCTGGAAAGGGGATGGCTTGCTGTAGAACGTCGCGATCGTCGTGTCGGCGGCGATGCCGACTACCTCCGACCACTCGGGCTTCTCGAGGTCGCCCCGGCTTATGCGCCTTCCGACGGCATTTCCGTCGGGGAAGAGCGCCCTTGCCATGCTCTCGCTGATGATCAGGACCCGGGGCGACGCGGCATTGTCCGCATCCGTGAACGCGCGGCCCGTGATGACGCGGCCTCCGCTGACCCTGAAGTAGTCCGGTGAGATCCCGTCGTACGCGGCCACGGGCTCACGGTCCTTGGCCACCGCCTGCTGACCCTCCACGAGGTAGGGGCGCTCGCCCATGCCCGAGCCGTAGGGGAACGAGTAGGCCACGGCAACCGAGTCCACGCCGGGAAGCGAGCGCAGCCGAAGCCCGAGCCCGCGCTGGAAGGCCAGGATCTTCTCCGCCGAGTCGTAACGGGACTTCGGGAGGTCGACCTGGCAGACCGCGACGCCTTCGGGGTCCCAGCCGAGGTGGTGGTTGATGAACACGCCGGCCCCGCGGGCGAGGTACGTCGCCCCGGCGAGGAGCGTCATAGCCATGGCGAACTGCGCCACGACGAGAAGGTGGCGCATCTTGCGGTGGCCCGCGCCGGCCGTCGAGCCGCGCATCCCGCTCTTGAGGGAGGTGTTCAGGTTGTTTCGCGTGATGACGAGTGCCGGGAGCGCGCCGAACACGAGCGCCGTAGCGACGGACGAGGCGACAGCCACGCCGAGGACCCGCCAATCCACCGGGAACTCCATCGCGGAGCCGCCGCTCGCAATCGCCTCGCCGCTGATCCAGTCCGTGCACCACGCGTTCACGATGAGGGCGCAGGCCCCGCCCGCGAACGAGAGGAGTAGGGACTCTATGAGGAGCGGTCTTACCAGGCGCAAGAGCGAGGCACCCAAGGCGGAGCGGACGGAGAGCTCCTGCGTGCGCTCGATCGCGCGCGCGAGGACGAAGTTCGCAAGGTTCGAGCAGGCGATAAGCAGCACGCAGGCCGAGAGGCCGAGGAGCATCCCGACGATGACCTTTCCGGACTCGCTGTTGTTGGTGGATCCCATGAGGTCCCGCGTCCTCCAGCTCGCGAGAGCGTCGGTCTTCGGGTTCTCGCGGGCGACCCTCTCGCCGATGGAGGCGACAAATGCGCCGGCCTGGCGGGGCGTGACTCCCGAGTTCCTGCGGCCGATCACCTTCATCCAGGGGTCGTCCCTCGAGGCGCGCTCCGCCGGTGTCAGCCTGAGCGGCCTGTAGAGAGCCGCGTCCCTGATCAGGCGGCCGTCGTCGGACCACGCCGGCAGGACCCCGATGATGGTGGCAGACTCGCCGCCAATGCGGACCTGCGTCCCGATGACGTCGGGCGAGCCCGCGTAGCGGCTCTTCCAGAGCCCGTCGCTGATGATGACAACGGCGGGGCCCCCGACGATGCCGTCGCGCGAGGTGAAGGAGCGACCGATCTCTGGCCGCACCCTGAGGACGTCGAGAAAGTTTGTGGAGACCTGCAGGGAGCGCTCGATCTCGGCGGCGCCGCCCTTGTCCGATAGGGTCGTGGACTCGTCGCGCATCGACGCGAACTCCCCGGTGCCGGCCTCGGCGGAGCGCAGGTCGAGGAAATCGGCCGCCGAGAGGTCCCCGTCGTTGTTGCCCGGCGTCGCCCGGAAAACGCGGATGAGCGCCGACTGATCCTCGAAGGGCAGCGGCCGCAGGTACATGGAATTCATGAAGCTGAACATCGCGGTGTTGAGCCCGATCCCGAGGGCCAGGGTCAGGGTGGCGATCACGGCAAACAGCGGGCTCTTCATCAGCGCCCTCAGCGCATATTTCAGGTCATTCATGAATTTGCTTCCTTTTGCACGCGGCGTGCCAAGCGATGTTGAAATCATAAAGCATTACTGGTTAAAGGCATGTGGGATAATTATGTCAGCCATTCCCGCCCCGGGTGTTCGCAATCGAAACCACTGCCTCCCGAAAGTGGGACGTCCTCAAGGCGGTTGCACATCAAGCCGCGCGCGGTTTTATCGTCGCGTCCGGAACATGTCGACAAGCGAGCACCACATCCTCCACTTGAACGTCCACAAGCTGGCGAGGTTCGCACTCTTCGGCTTCATCCTGACGTTCATTTTGGCGCGGGCCTTCGTGTTCCTGATCATGGCGCACAAGATGCCGAACCTGTATTTCTTCATGGGGGAGACGCATGTGCACCACCTCAACTACGGCATCCTCCTTCTCTCCGTGGTGGGTGGCTACGGCGTCTTCAGGCGACCCGTCGGGCGTGCCGCGGAGATTACGGCCCTCCTCTACGGCGTCGCGATGGCGCTCACGTTCGACGAGTTCGGCATGTGGCTGCACCTGGGCGGCAGCTACTGGCAGCGGGCGAGCGTCGACATGGTCATCGTGGTCGCGGCCGTCCTCGCGCTCTGCGCCTACGTGCGCTCCATGGAGCGCTTCGAGCGCCACCACTGCTGGGCGGGCATGGTCCTCCTGGCAGCCCTCGCGGGCTTCGGGTTCGTGCTGTACTCGGCGGGGACGCGCCTGGGCGACACCTACGGCCCGCGGCTCCACGAGCTCGAGGTGTCGTCCTCGCCCTGAGGCGGAAGGCCTACGGCTTGCCGCCGAAGGTCACGTAGTCGTCCAGCTCCAGCCAGTCGAACCAGCTGCCGATGTCCGCGCGGTCCGGGGCGTTCTTCCTGTGCACGTCGTTGAAGAACGCGCGGGAGTCCGGGTTCGTCGGGACCAGGTCCTCCATCCAGCGCGTCCAGGATGCGATCTGGGATGCGGCGCGCGGCGGGTTCAGGTGGTCCATCGCGTAGGTCAGGAGCTCGCCGTCGGACTTGCCGGACTTCACCTCGAGCATGAAGGCGTCGGGGTTGATCCCGGAGAACGAGAAGAAGCGCTGGTCGACCGGGCAGTTGTAGTGGTAGTCGCCGGCCGTGCCGGCCGCGACCGCGCGTGCCTTGTCGATCAGGCGCGGCAGGTGGGCGAAGCCGCCGAGGCGCGTCCTCGGGCTGCGCGGCGGGTGCTTGAGCAGGTTCGGGGCGCCGAGGTTGACGGCTGTCGTGTCGGCTGCGGTGGGATTCTTGTAGGAGGCGGTGAGCGTTTCGGACATGGTGTTATATAGTGGTGGTACTGGAAAGAATGGGGACGCCTAGCCGCGGATCTCGCGCAGCAGGCTTGTCAGGTACGGGATCAGCTGCTTCTTGCGGCTCACGATCCCGGGCAGGTCGAAGATCTCGTCCTTCTGAATGTGCGAGTACGTGATCCGCTCGATCAGGTCAGGGTCGCCCTTGACGAGGAGGAGCGAGTTCTGGGTGTTGATGTCCGTGACGAGGAGCGCCGCAAACATGAGGCGGTCCTTCTTCCTGAGCTCGTCGAGCGCCGCAGCGATGCTGGGGGCGCGGCTCCAGAAGTTGCCGAAGCCGAGCTCCTCGACCTGCGACACCGCGAAGCGCACGCCCTCCTCCTCGTAGACCTTGTGGTCGGACTGCACGATCGCCTCGGGCGTGTTCGCCTGGATGACCGAGCCCGAGCTGAAGATGGCCTCCGCCAGCCTGCCCGGGTCCTCGCGAGCGACCCCGGAGAGCCAGGTCAGGATCTCGGCGTCCTTCGGCGTCGTGGTGGGGCTGTGGAGGTGCAGTGTGTCGGAGATGAGCCCGGACATCATGACGCCGGCCACCTCGGCCGACGGGATGAGCCCCGCCGTCCTGAACAGCCCGGCGATGATCGTGCAGGTCGAGCCGACCGGCTCGTTGATGAAGAGGATCGGGGCCTGGGTGCTCATGGGAGCCAGGCGGTGGTGGTCGATGATCTCGGTGATCTGCACCTCCTCGGCGCCGTTCACGGCCTGGGAGATCTCATTGTGGTCGACCAGGATGAGCCGCGTCTGGATCGGCTTGAGGATGTCGCTCTTGGACAGGATGCCGGTGATCATGCCGCCCTCGTCGAGCACCATGAGCGCGGGGGCCGCCAGGGTCGCCATCTTGCGGCGGATGTCGCTGATCCTTGCATCGGGGCCGACGGAGCCAAAGTTGCGGTCGATCACGCGCTCGATGCTGGACGCCGTCCTCACGACCCACGCAGTCGTAGAGGAGTCGTACGGGCTGCTCAGCACGCAGACGCCCTTCGCCTTCGCGAGCGCGACCACCTCCGGGTCGACGGCCAGGTGGCTCGTCACGATGATGCCGCGCAGGCCGAGCTCGATCGCACGCACCTGGATGTCCTTCCTGTCCCCGACGATGATCAGGGACTTGGAGGCCGGGATGCCCTCCGCCTCGGAGATCCTCCAGAAGGAGCCGATGTCCATCGTCCCCAGCCTGACGTAGAAGTCCTCTACCTTGTAGTCGTCGACCGCGTGGATGACGGTCGCCCGCAGCGCGCGCGCGATGTTGGCAAGCGTGCCGTGCACCTGGCGCATGAGCTTGGGCTTGCTGATCTGCGGGATGAAGATGCCGCCAAGGTGGGGAAGGGCGATCGTGCCGACGGCGCAGCCGGCCACGTCGACCACCGGCAGGATGCCGATGTTGTGCCGGTCGATGAGCTCGAGCGCCTCCGCGCACGTGGCCTCCTCCGACACGGTCACGACGTTCGAGGCCATGAGGTCCCTGACCTTCGGCCAGACGTCGCTGAGGTAGACCGGCAGGGGCTGCTTGAAGCGTCCGAGGATCGTGTCGATGCGGGCGTTCGAGTTGCCGCAGCGCGCCGCCACGTGGCCCCGCTCGCCCCGGGCCTCCTTGTACGCCGCGTACCCGATCGCGGAGCAGATGGCGTCCGCGTCGGGGTTGCGGTGCCCGATGACGTAGGTGGAGTTGGCTGAGGGCGCGAAAGGCGCGGTCGACATCGGCCCAGTGTTAACAAAAAAAACCCGAATTCAAGGAACTCGACAAAACTTTGGAGTGAATCGTAGCATTCACGCATGAAGATATATCTCGACGGCAAGTTCGTGGAAGAGGCCGACGCCAAGGTGTCGGTCTTCGACCATGGCCTGCTGTACGGCGACGGCGTCTTCGAGGGCATCCGCCTCTACGGAGGCAACGTGTTCCGGCTGGAGGAGCACCTTGAGCGCTTCGAGTGGTCGGCCAAGGCCATCATGCTGGACATGCCGCTGACCCGGGACGAGTGGCGCGAGGCGATATGCGAGACCTGCCGCCAGAACGGCCTCGTGGACGGCTACATCCGGGCGGTCGTGACCCGCGGGGTGGGCGACCTGGGGCTCGCCCCCTGGCTCTGCGCCAAGCCCTCGTACTTCGTCATCGCGAGCAAGATATCCCTTTACCCGGCCGAGCACTACGAGAAGGGCCTGGCGATCGTCACCGTGCCGACCCGCAGGATCGGGCCGGCGTCGCTGCCGGCAACCATCAAGTCGCTCAACTACCTCAACAACATCCTCGGCAAGATCGAGGCACGGCAGGCCGGTGCCCTTGAGGCCATCATGCTCAATGACCAGGGCTACGTGGCCGAGGCGACGGCCGACAATGTGTTCATCGTCCTAAAGGGCGAAATCTTTACACCGGCCTCGGCCTCGGGTGCCCTGAAGGGCGTCACCCGCAGCACGATCATCGACATAGCCAAGGACTTGGGAATCAAGGAGCGCGAGGCCAACCTCACGCGCTACGACCTCTGGTGCGCCGACGAGTGCTTCCTGACGGGCTCGGGCGCCGAGGTGATCCCGGTCGTGAAGCTGGACGGGCGAGTCATCGGCACCGGCAAGCCCGGTCCGATCACCCTCAAGATCCTCGAGCATTTCCGCAAACGCGTCCTTGTTGAAGGCACGCGCATCTAAGCATTCCAGGCCCGGGGATGCGCCTCAATGGCGCATCAGTTTGGCCCATCTGGGCCGTATTGATACTGAGGAGCATCTTTGTGTCCACGGCTTGCCCTATGGGGCGTGTCATGGCACATTAAGTGCATAGAAATAAACGAACTCCATGGCTAACCCGCTCAAGTGTGACCTATGCTCGAAGCCGGCGACCGTACACCTTACCCAGATCCTGGACAACAAGGTGCACAAGGTCGACCTCTGCGAGGAATGTGCGCAGGAGAAGGGCGTGACCGACCCGAGCGGTTTCTCGCTGGCCGATCTCCTCCTGAAGGCCTCCCTGAACCCGGAGGCCTCGTCCGGCGGGACCCGCTGCGAGCAGTGCGGCTTCACACCGGCCGACTTCAAGAAGCAGGGCCGCTTCGGCTGCCCGGCGTGCTACGGCGCCTTCAAGGGGATCCTGGATCCCATGCTTGAGGGCATGCACAAGGGCACCGTCCACTCGGGCAAGGTCCCGGCGCGCGCCCTGGAGCGCAAGTCACTCTACGACAAACTCACCAAGCTCGAAGTCGACCTTACGGAGGCGATCAAGGCTGAACGCTACGAGGACGCAGCACGCTGCCGCGATGAAATCAGCCAAGTCAAACAAGCCGTCGACCAGAAGCCCTCGCGCTGACCCGATGACCATCGGTTCCCTTATCGACACGCCATCGGAACTCACCGACGCGGCGAGCAGCAAGACGGCCATTGTCCTCATGACGAGGATCCGCCTTGCGCGCAACCTGGCCGGCCAGCCGTTCCCGGGGTGGGCGAAGCCCGCCCAGAGGGAGAAGATCCTCGAGGCCTGCAGGGCCGCCGTCACGTCCACGCCCGCCATGAAGCGCGGGCTGGCGGTCGGCGTTGGCGAGCTGGGCGAGCTGGAGAAGAAGATCTTGGTCGAGCGCCACCTGATCAGCCGCGAGCTCTCGGGCTCGAAGCAGGGCAGCGGCGTCATCATCTCCAAGGACCAGACCTTCTCGGTCATGATCAACGAGGAGGACCACCTCAGGATCCAGATGCTTCGCTCCGGCTTCCAGCTGAAGAAGGCCTGGGCCGCGATCAACGAGATGGATTCCGCGCTCGAGGACTCGCTCGACTTCGCCTTCTCCCCGGACCTGGGCTACCTGACCGCCTGCCCGACGAACCTCGGCACCGGCATGAGGGCCTCGGCCATGATGCACCTTCCGGCCCTCGTCATCGCGAGCCAGATGGAGAAGGTGGTCCGTGCCGTGAACCAGCTGGGGATGGTCGTCCGCGGCCTCTTCGGCGAGGGCTCGGACGCCAGCGGCAGCATCTTCCAGATCTCCAACCAGACGACCCTCGGGGAGTCCGAGGAGGAGATATTGAAGCGCCTCTCGGGCGTCCTGCAGTCGATCATCGAGCATGAGCTCAACGCCCGCGCCCGCCTCCTTGAGGCCGACTCCGGCAAGCTCTTCGACAAGATCGGCCGCGCCTACGGCATCCTCCAGAACGGCCATGTCCTCTCCTCCAACGAGGCGATGAACCTCCTCTCCCTCATCCGCCTCGGCGTCGACCTCGGGGTCTTCCCGGACGGCCAGCGCTCCGTCACGGACCGCCTCTTCATCGAGGCCCAGCCCGGCCACCTCCAGCGCGCCCAGAAGGGCGAGTTCGAGGCCAGCCAGCGCGACCTCCTGCGGGCCGAAAGACTGCGTTCCGAGTTTGCCAATTTCAGCCGCCCGGATTTCACTTTGTCAGCGAACGGAAACAACTAGACCCATCGCACCAAGACCTATGTCGCAGGAACCGATGAACAATTTCACGCCGCGCGCCCAGCAGGTGCTGGCGCTGGCCCGCAAGGAAGCCGACCGCTTCCACCACAACTATGTCGGCACCGAGCACATCCTGCTCGGGCTGATCAAGCTCGGCCAGGGCGTCGCCGTGAGCGTGCTCCAGAAGATGGGGCTCGATCTCGAGACCGTGCGTGCCGCCGTGGAGAAGCAGGTGGGCACCGGCCAGGAGGCCAAGGCCCAGGGCAGCATCCCGTACACGCCGCGCGTGAAGAAGGTGCTGGCGCTGGCCGGCAAGGAGGCGAAGGCCCTCAACCACTCCTATGTCGGGACGGAGCACATCCTCCTCGGCCTGCTTCGCGAGGGCGAGGGCGTCGCGGCCCGCGTGCTCAAGTCGCTCGATGTCGACATCGAGAGGACGAGGAACGAGATCCTGCGCGAGCTCGATCCGCAGTTCTCGGGCGGCACGGAGGGTGGCGGCGAGGAGGCCGCCGCTGGCGCGGCCCAGAGGCCGGGAGTCCAGTCCGAGGAGAAGAAGGAGGTCAAGACGCCGGCCCTGAAGGCCTTTGGCCGCGACCTCACCGAGCTTGCCCGCAAGGGCGAGATGGACCCCGTCGTGGGTCGCAAGAACGAGATCCGCCGCGTGATCCAGATCCTCTGCAGGCGCACGAAGAACAACCCTGTCCTGATCGGCGAGGCCGGCGTCGGCAAGACGGCGATCGTCGAGGGCCTGGCCCAGGAGATCGCGGCCGGCAACGTGCCCGAGATCCTCTTCGACAAGAAGGTCATCACGCTCGACTTGGCCCTCATGGTCGCCGGCACGAAGTACCGCGGCCAGTTCGAGGAGCGCATCAAGGCCGTCATGGACGAGATCAAGCGCGCCCGTAACGTGATCCTCTTCATCGACGAGCTCCACACGATCGTCGGCGCGGGCGCAGCCGAGGGTGCCATGGACGCCTCCAACAT
>Ga0302319_10016348_pt1 | contig 13683 bp, 13 predicted proteins | sample Bog_T0_2_FD_203319 | JGI IMG/M metagenome (GOLD analysis project Ga0302319, IMG submission 203319) | Peat permafrost microbial communities from Stordalen Mire near Abisko, Sweden - Bog_T0_2 | ecosystem: Environmental > Terrestrial > Soil > Wetlands > Peat | place: Sweden: Abisko, Stordalen Mire...
CCAAAAATTATTTTTGCACCACGGTCTTCGAGCAACGGTGCCCTAAGGTCATCAGGGTCGTATACGAGCACATAGACTGACGTGTTAACGCCATCTTGTTGTGATAAAAGAACACTTTTGACTAGGTCATGGAGATGACGATCGCGTAGAGATTGGCCGATTATAATGACGTTGTTAGTCAGCATCATTGTTTGAAGCATGGAAAACATAGTTTGCCGATAACGCTCGTGTTCCTCATAGTCGTGTTCGGTCAGGATCATTGAAGCCTTGTGCCCCATAGACTGGTCCTGGGTAATGCATCCATGAATTTTATAAAGACGAGTGTTAGTTGCGTTTTCATTACTCGATATATCATAATTTGATCTGATCGGCGTTAGAAGTTGCCCAGCGTGCTTGTAGGCCCGCTCCATTAGCAAATCGAAGTTTGTCGAAAAGATGGAATTCCAGCCAAATTGGGGAAGTGCGAGTAGCCCGCCGGTAGGCTGAAGCGGTTCTAACGCATTACATATTTCGTCTACAATTGCTTTCCGACCGTAACGTCTTTCAAGGATACTGGCCGCTTCGACCAAGTCATCGCTTTGAGGTTCAGTGCCAGTGATATTTTTCCAGAGCCTTTGTGCAAGCGCAGTGCCCGAGGGGGCCCCGGACGGAATTGAAGCTCCTGCACCCAGGAGAATGATCGTTCTATCCGGTCTGATCGTGGATTTGAGCCTCTCCATTGATATAGGCATTGATACGTCTCCCGTTCCTTGCTGAATGCAGATTTGTAAGCTTAGGGGCCATAATCCCAGAGGGCAATCGGCGTAGCATACCGTCCCATAGGCTTTGAAGACACAAGGTAAATAGTGTGCAATCTTCTTTCGGACTGTACGACATTCTGTCTCTATGTCCGTTTTGTTCATTTCGTACTCAGAAGCGGACAGTCTGCTTACGGCCAATCTCCGACTTTAAACAGACCCACCACCGCCAAAAAGAGCTTCATGCTTGCGTTACGCAGCTTGGATCATCTGGACTTCCGGCTGCTCTTGGGTCATGGCGCGGGCCAGGTCGTAATTGGTCTGTAGCGTCAGCCAGAACCGGGCGGTGCTGACGCCGGCGCGTCCCAGGCGGATGGCAAGGTCCGGGCTGATGTCGGCGCGGCCGTTGAGGACGCGCGAAAGCGCGACGCGGGACATGGCGAGACGCGCCGCCGCCTCGGTGACGGAAAGGTTGAGTGGCACAAAAACGTCTTCGTGGAGGAGGCTGCCGGGGTGGGGAGGGTTTTTCATGGTGCTTGGGGTTATAGCGGAGCTTTGGATGTGTTGCGAGACGAATGCTCGTTTTACGGGGAGGTGGCGAGAAAGGCGTGGTTACCGGCATTCGCCGGCATGACGGGTGTTTGGAAGGGCGGGGGCTGACGCCTACCTAGAATTTGGAACAGGCTGGGTCAAAGGGCGGGGGCATGGCAGGGTTTTCGTGAGGGTCTAGGTGTAATGGGCGGGGCGGGGCATAGGTAAGGAGCGATGTCCGTATCTGCTTCCACCGCCCAAATTTCCGCGCCGCATGATGGGCTGTATGGCGGGGCGCGGTATCGGGCGATGGCGGCGGTGGCGGTGGCGGTGCTGCTTTCGGTGCTGGACTACGCCGTGGTGAATGTGGCGCTGCCGACGATCGCGAAAAATATTCATACCACGGATGCGGCTTCGATCTGGGTGGTGAATGCCTACCAGCTGGTCAGCGTGATTTCGCTGCTCCCCTTGGCGGCGGCGGGGGACCGGGTGGGGGCGGCCAGGATGTGCCGGGTCGGGCTGATGATTTTCGTGGTGGCCTCCGTGCTGTGCGCGGCGTCCGGCAATTTGGCGGAACTGACGGCGGCGCGGGCGCTGCAGGGGTTTGGCGGGGCCTGCATCCTCAGCGTGAACGCGGCGCTGGTAAAATATATCTATCCGGGCAAGGAATTGGGGCGGGGGATCGCGCTGAATGGGCTGGTGGTGGCGATGGGCGTGGCGCTGGGGCCGACAGTGGCGGCCGGCGTGCTCTCCGTCGCCGGGTGGCGATGGCTGTTCCTGATCAATCTGCCGATGGGCGGGGTGGCGTTTTATTTTGCGATGACCGCGCTGCCGAAAACGCCGCTGTCCGGCGGGCGGTTCGACGTGGTGGGGACCGTGCTGCTGGCGGTGGCGTTTGGCGCGCTGTTTTTGGGCGGGGACCAGTTGGCGCACGCCGGCGCGGTCTGGCTGGCGGTGGCGGTGATGGTTTTGGGCGCGGCAAGCCTGGCGGTGCTGGTCCGGCGGATGCTGGGCAGGTCCGACCCGCTGCTGCCGGTGGACCTGTTGGCGCGGGCTGGCTTCAGGACCGCGTTCTTGACCGGGTTTTTCGGGTTCGTGGCGTCGAATTTTTTCATCATCTCCATGCCGTTCAACATGATGAACGAACTCGGCCGCTCCGCGGTCGCAACCGGGCTGCTGATGACGCCTTGGCCGGTGGCGATCGTGCTGGTGGCGCCCGTGGTGGGACGGCTGGCGGATCGCTATCCAGCGTCGCTGCTCTCCACCATCGGGCTGTGCGGCACGGCGACGGGGTTTTTGCTGCTGCGGTTTTTGCCGGCGGACCCGAGCAATTTTGACATTTGCTGGCGCATCGCCCTGGCCGGCGCCGGCTTCGGGCTGTTTCAGCCGCCCAATAACAAGGCGATGATGACGACGGCGCCGGCAAGGCGGACCGGAAGCGCGAGCGGCATGATGTCCGTCGCCAGGCTGCTGGGGCAGACAGTGGGGGGCATGCTGGTGGCGCTGACTTTGGGGATTTTGGCGCCGGGCGGGGTGAAAACCTGTCTGGCGCTGGGGGCGGCGACGGGGTTTCTGGCGGCCGGCGTGAGCGGCACGCGGATGTCTTGGCGCGATGGCAAAGCAAGCAAGGAAGAAAGCAGCGCTTTTTGAAAAAAGCGCGCAAAAACTTTTTTATTAATCTGGGCCACCGGAGGTGAAACCAGCGCGGTGCAGATGAATCAAAAGTTTTTTGCGCGCTTTTTTTCAAAAAAGCGCTACTTGCTTTCTTCCTATGCCGCACGGCGGCGCGAAAGATTGACGGGGGCTTGTGGGGTGCCTATACCCCGCGCTTCCTGACAGGCTGGACCGGGCACGGTGCGGCCTGCAAAAATTTGACCCCTGGAGTTTTGGCACGTGAAACGGACCTATCAACCCTCAAAGCTCGTCCGCAAGCGCCGGCATGGTTTTCGCGCGCGCATGGCGACCGTTGGCGGCCGCAAGGTGATCGCCAATCGCCGCGCCAAGGGCCGCGCCAAACTTTCTGCCTGATTTTTTGGTCCGCCCGCGCGAGGGATCGGACGTGGTGAGCTACGCTCCGCCGGCAATTTTTGCGCAGCGGGCCGATTTTTTGCGGCTGGCGGCAAAGGGCAAAAAATTTTCGCGGCCGGGATTCGTGCTGCAGGTTTTGCGGACCGATGGCGGGCTGCGGGTGGGCTATACGGCGACCAAAAAGCTCGGCAACGCGGTGCTGCGCAACCGGGCGCGGCGGCGGCTGAAGGAAGCCGCGCGGCTGACGCTGGCGGAAATGGCGCCGGCGGGGGTGGAACTGGTGCTGATCTGCCGGCGGGAGACGGCGAAAATTCCGTTTGAGGTGTTACGCGCGACGCTGCGCGCGACACTGGCCGAGGCGCTGACATGAGCCCGGCGGCGCATGTGCTGGCCGGCGCCGTGCGGGTTTATGAGCTGACGCTGCGGCCGGTGATCGGGGCGAATTGCCGGTTTTATCCCTCCTGCTCCGCCTACGCGAAGGAGGCGATTTGCGCGCACGGCGCGGCGCGCGGCAGCGTGTTGGCGGCGTGCCGAATTTTTAGATGTCACCCTTGGCATGAGGGCGGATATGATCCGGTGCCTCCGCCAGCTAGCTCCCGGAAAGTTTGAAGATGGATACCAAGCGGCTGATGCTGGCGATTACGCTCTCCCTGGTGATCATGGTGGGGTTTGAGTTTTTGCAGGCGAAGTTTTTTCCGCATCCGGCGCCGACGCCGGCCAGCGTGGCGGCGCAGCCGGTGGCGGAGGCGAATTCGCCAGAAGCGGCGCAGGCGGCCGGCGCGCCGGGAACCGCGGCGGCGGCGCCCGCGGTTTCGGGGCCAAGGCTGGCGATCGAGACGCCGAGCATCGTGGGCAGCATGGCGCTGACGGGTGCCGTGCTGGATGACGTGCGGCTAAAGGATTATCACGTCACGCGGGACCCGAATTCGCCGCTGGTGCAGATTCTGGGCCGCCGGGATGGCGACAAGCCGTTTTACGCGCAGTTTGGCTGGACCGATGGCGGGACGGGCACAAAGGTGCCGGGGGATGACACGGTGTGGCAGGCCTCCGCGCCGGCGCTGACGCCGGATGCGCCGGTGACGCTGAGCTGGGATAACGGGGAAGGCGTGACGTTTCAGGAAATCGTTTCGATTGACGACAATTATATGCTGAGCGTGCAGCAGAAGGTGGTGAACAAGTCGGCTGGCGCGGTAAAATTGTTTCCGTGGGGGCGGGTGGCGCGGGATTATCAGCCGGTGGAGCAGAGCAGCTATATCCTGTTCGACGGGCCGCTGGGTGTGCTGAACGGCACGCTGCACCAGGTTTCCTACAAATCCACGCGCAATGACGGCGGACACGCGGCGGATGGCGCGGCGTATTCGGAAACAACCACCGGCGGGTGGCTCGGGATTACCGACAAATATTGGCTGACCGCGCTGGTGCCCGACCAGAGCATGAACCTTTTGGGCGCGGTGCGGTACTTGCCGGCCGGCGGCGGCGATGGGCACGCCTATCAGACGGATTTCATCACGACCTCGCCGATGACGGTGGCGCCGGGGGCGACGGCGGCCGATGAGATGCACCTGTTTTCAGGCGCCAAGATTGTCGGGATTTTGGATGGCTATTCCAAGGAATACGGGATTCCGAATTTTTACAAGGCGATTGATTTTGGGCATTTGTATTTTATCACGAAACCGATTTTCTTCGCGCTCGACTGGCTGAATAAGCAGATCGGGAATTTTGGCATCGCGATTCTGGTGTTCACGGTGGGCGTGAAACTGCTGTTCTTTCCGCTCGCGAATTATTCGTACCGCTCGATGGGCAAGATGAAGATGGTGCAGCCGAAAATCGCGGCGATCCGCGAGCGGCTGAAGGATGACAGCACCAAGCAGCAGCAGGAGATTATGGCGCTTTACAAGGCGGAAAAAATCAATCCGGCTTCGGGGTGTCTGCCGATGCTGGTGCAGATTCCGGTGTTCTTTGCGCTGTACAAGGTGATTTACATCACCATCGAGATGCGGCAGGCGCCGTTTTATGGCTGGATCCATGATCTCTCGGCGCCGGACCCGACGAATATTTTTAATGCGTTTGGCCTGATCCCGTTTGACCCGACGGTGATCTCGCCATTTCTGGCGGTGGGGGCGCTGCCGATTATTATGGGTTTCACGATGTTCCTGCAGCAGCGGTTGAACCCGGCGCCGCCGGACCCTGTGCAGGCAAGAATGTTCCAGTTCATGCCGATCATGTTCACATTCATGCTGGCGCGGTTTCCGGCGGGGCTGGTGTTGTACTGGACGTGGAATAATCTTTTGACCGTCGGACAGCAATGGCTGATCATGCGCAGGGCTGCTGGGGCGCCACAAAAAAAAACGACCGCACTGGCTAAAGGCTGAACCTTCGTAAGGAAGAAAGCACTTCTTTTTTGAAAAAAAGAAGCAAAAAACGTTTATTCCCCTTCGGGCGGGGCGGCCCGGTGAACGCGCCGCCCCGCCCGAAGGGGAATAAAAGTTTTTGCGCGCTTTTTTCAAAAAGCGCTTCTTGCTTTTCATGAACGAACCCACTTTCGCCGCGATTCCTTATTCTCCCGAAGAGTTGGAAGCAGGCCGCTTGCTGTTCGCCGGCGGGGCGGAGTTTTTTCATGCGGCGCAGGCGCTCGATCATTTGCCGGAAATGCGGGGGGTGGAGATGGCGTTTGCGGGGCGCTCGAATGTGGGGAAGTCTTCGCTGTTGAACGCGCTGACGGGCCGCCGGGCGCTGGCGCGGGTTTCGCACCAGCCGGGGCGCACACGGCAATTGAATTTTTTCAAGCTGGCGGCGGCGGATTTGGTGCTGGTGGATATGCCGGGGTATGGCTACGCGGAGGCGCCGAAAAGCGTGAAGCGGGACTGGCAAGGGCTGATGCTGGATTATTTGCGCGGGCGGCCGAATCTGCGAAGGGTGTTTTTGCTGTTGGATGCGCGGGTGGAGGTTAAGGCTTCCGATGAAGTCGTGATGGAATTGTTGGACCACGCGGCGGTGGCTTACCAGTTGGTGCTGACGAAGGCGGATGCGGTGAAGGCGGGGCCGCTGGCGGCTAAGCAGGCGGAGATCGAGGCGCTGGCGCGGCAACATGCGGCGGCGGGGATGGAGGTGTTGACGACGTCTTCCAATACCGGTTTGGGAATGGATGAGCTGCGGGCGCATATCGCGCGGTATGGCAAGGAGTAGCAAACAGATGGATTCTGAGACGATGAGCCGGGCCGCGGAGCAGGCGCATATCGTGGCGCGGGCGTTGCCGTATCTGCGGCGGTATGCGGGCGCCACGATCGTGGTGAAATATGGCGGGCACGCGATGGAGGTGGATTCCCTGGCGACCGAATTCGGCCGGGACATCGCGCTGCTGAAGCAGGTGGGGATTAATCCGGTGGTGGTGCATGGCGGCGGCCCGCAGATCAATGCGATGCTGGCGCGGCTGGAGATAAAATCCACGTTCGTGGATGGGTTGCGGATTACCGACGCCGAGATGGTGGAGGTGGTGGAGATGGTGCTTTCGGGCTCCGTGAATAAACAGATCGCGGGGCTGATCAACCAGGCGGGCGCGCTGGCGGTGGGGATTTCGGGGAAGGATGGCGGGCTGATCCGGGCGCGGAAACTGGCGCGCACGGTGCGCGACCCGGATTCGCAGATCGAGTCGGTGCTGGATCTGGGCTTTGTGGGGGAGCCGGCGCATATCGACGCGCGGGTGATCCATGCGCTGACGGGGGCGGGGCTGATACCGGTGGTGGCACCCGTGGGGGTGGGGGAGAAGGGCGAGACCTACAATATCAACGCGGATACGGCGGCGGGGGCGATCGCGGGGGCGCTGAATGCCAGCCGGCTGCTGATGCTGACGGATGTGCCGGGGGTTTTGGATGGGGAGAAGAATCTGCTCTCGGATTTATCGGTGGCGCGAATCAGGGAGTTGATCGCTGATGGAACGATTCATGGGGGGATGATCCCAAAAGTGCTGACTTGTATCGAGGCGGTGAAGCAGGGCGTGAAGGGCGCGACGATTCTGGATGGCCGGGTGCCGCATGCGCTGCTTTTGGAGTTATTCACGGAGGGGGGGATTGGGACGCTGATCCATAAGTGAACGACGCGCACCAAATAGAAGCGAGCCCAGTGAACCCGATTATAATATCGCGTCTGGCCTGAGGCCAACAATTCGTTTTGTATTTCGTCTGGGATATTTAGATCTTGCGCGATTCGTTGGACCACCTCTCCCGGTGCTCCAGAACCGCCAAGAGCGCGCAAAGCGTCTAATATCGGTCCGAAAAACCGAACAAATTGCGGTCCGCTCTCTTTTTTGCGAGTTCTGCTTTTGGTCATCGATGGATTATTTCAGTTCTCCACTCCTGTAACGAACGCCAGAAGTTTGCCGAGGGCTGACAACGTTATTGAATCAATTCTGCCGATGGGCGGGCCGCACCTGGATTTTCGGATGGCCATTATTTTGTCCGCCATTATTTGCGACTTCACGCGCAACCCCGTTTCCTTGCCAGCCGCTAATGTAAGCCGGTGCAGGGGCGCTTCGATGATGGTGGAGGAAATGAGGCAAACAAGGACGGTATCCGTGACGGTGAGGCGATCCGTCTGGATGACAACCGCGGGTCGCGGTTTTCCGTAGTCGCCCCCGCTCGCCACGGTAATAACTTCACCGCGGTTCACGAAAGTCAGTCATCACTCCAATCGCCCGCTGTTTCGATGAAGTCTAATGCTTCTTCTTCGTCAGGCGAACCACGTAGGAGGGCAGCCTGGCGGGCGGCTTCTTCGGCGAAACCGGGTGCGTCGGGGTCTGGGACCCAGATGCGGATGAGCTTCATGCCGGGCTTCCTGCCGGAAACACGGTTGCGCTTGGGCTTGGGCTGGCCGTCCGTCGCGGCGGGGCGCGGCATGGGAAACTCCAAAAACAATGCCGTGAGGTAGCGCGCGACCTTTGGGAAAGCAAGGAAGATTTGGGTCCGCGCGTGGCAAACGGCACGGACCCGCGACCGAGGGGTTACGCTTAGGGGGCCAAGAGGTTGAGCAGGGCTTGCCCTTTCGGGGTGCCTAGGCCGGTGCAGGCGTCCCATCCGGGGCCGGCGGCGTAGCCGACGTTGGAACCTTCAGGCTTGTTGTTGCCGGTCGTGATGTCGTTGGTGACATTTTGGGCGGCGTAGATTGCGGGGAGGAAGAAGCCGATGGGTTTGCCGGCGGCCTGGTTGATGAGCGCGGCAAGGCCGGCCCATAGCGGCGCGACGGCGCTGGTGCCGCCGACGATTTCGTTCTTGCCGTTCACCACCACGACGTAGCCGGTGTTGGGGTCGGCGTCGCCGGACACGTCCGGCACGCCGCGGCCAGGCTTGCCCGAAGACACGTTGTTGGGCAGGCCCGCGTTCTGCTGGAAGGCGGGGACGGGATAGGCGCTGCTGATGCCGCCGCCGGTGCCGCTGTTGCCGTTGTTCCAGACGGTCTCCGCGGTGATGGCGCCGCCCGACACTTTGATGCTGGTGCCGCCGCAGCCGATGGCCCACGGGCTGGAGGCGGGAAAATCCACATGCGCGGTGGTGCCGGCGATGCCGTCGGTGGCCAGATTGTCGCCGGCGGCGACGAACACCGAGAGGCCGAGATTGGCGGCGTCCTGCAGCGCGCTGGTCATCGAGGCCAGGCCCTGCGCGGACCACTTGGATTCCGGGCCGCCCCAGCTGATGGACATGACGCTGGGCTTGTTGGTGGCGTCGGTCGCGGCGGCGGTGATGGCGTCCACAAAACCCTTGTCGGTGTTCGGCGTGAAATAGACCGCGAGTTTCGCGCCGGGCGCGCAGCCGCCGGCGACCTGGATGTCGAGTGCCACTTCCCCGTCGGCGTCGTTGACGGGTTTGGGCTTGTTTTTGCCGCCATCGACCGAGACGGCGATGATGGTGGGCTCGGGCAGGTGCATGGCTTTGAACGCGGCGGCGTTGTCGGCCTTGTTGAAGCCGCCGCCGAGTTCGATGATGGCGATGCACTGGCCGGCGCCGGTCACGCTGGTGGGAAAATTGTAGAATTTGGCGACCTGGTTGGGCAGGTAGGAGGTGCCGGCCGCGGCGGCCTGGGATTTCACCAGGCGGGGCGAGGCGGCGGGGCGCGTGTCGAGGCCGAGCACGGATTCGACCACGCCGGCCATGTCGGCGGGCATCGAGAGGGCGCCGGTGCGGCCCCGAAACGCGTTGCCGCCTTCCTTGTATTCGATCAGTTCGGTCTTGAAGGCGGCCTGCATTTTGTCCGCGGAGCCGGCCAGGCGGATGAGGCGGCGGGCCGGTTCCACCGCGACCACATTCAGGCCGGCCTGCTTGGCGAAGTCGGTGACGATTTTGATATCGTCTTCGTGCTCCGCGGCGCGGTGGGCGGCCAATTCCTCGCGCGAGACGCCGGCATGGTGGCCGTGCGGCTTGAGATAGACGCTGACCTCGATTTCCTCGGAGGCGGGGGTGGCGGCGTGGCGGGTGCCCGGCGGGGCTTCGCGGTGGCTGGGTTTGAATTCGACGTAGGATGAGCTGACCATGGTTTTTGTCCTTTGCTGTGGTTCAGGAGGCTACGGCTGGAAAGAAGCACAACCTTGGGCGGTTAAGGAACTGAAATCATCTTAAAGGGGCGCCCCGCCCCGGGGACTCCTGGGGGCGCTTTGATCGGGATTGCCTTTAATCGCAACCTGGCGGGGCCGATTAAAGGCAATCCCGGCGCCAGCGCCCGCATTAAAAAAAGTTTTTTGCGCGCTTTTTTTCAAAAAAGCGCTTCTTGCTTGCCTTCGCTAATATTCTTAGCCTGCTCGAAACTGAGGAGGTTTGCATGATCGTCGATATTCGCACCTATACCTGCCACGCGCAAAAGCTCGCCGACTGGGTGGCGCTGTACAAGGAACTGGGCTGGCCGGTGCAGAAACGACATCTGGGCAAGTGCCGGGGGTGGTATGTCACGGCGGAGGGCAAGCTGAACACGGTGATCCATATCTGGGAGTATGACAGCCAGGCGGACCGGGAGGCGCGGCGCGGGGCGATGCTGCAGGATCCCGGCTGGCAGGAGTTTGCGGCGAAGTCCAAGGCGCTGGGGGCGTTTGTGTCGCAGGAGAATTCGTTGGCGCGGCCGTCCGATTTCTACCTGGCAGATATTTCGGGATAGGGGTTTAGGCGCCGGGGGATCGTGGTATGGCTCGGTCATGTCACATAACTCGTTCGGGCATTTGTTTCGGGTCACGACGTGGGGCGAGAGCCATGGGCCGGCGATCGGGTGCGTGATCGACGGCACGCCGCCGGGAATTTTGCTGTCCGAGGCGAATATTCAGCCGTTTTTGGACAAAAGGCGGCCGGGGCAGAGCAAATTCACGACGCAGCGGCAGGAGCCGGATGCGGTAAAAATTCTGTCGGGCGTGTTCGAGGGGCGGACGACGGGGACGCCGATCGCGCTGGTGATCGAGAATGTGGACCAGCGGTCTAGAGACTATGGCGAGATCGCGCAAAAATTCCGGCCGGGGCATGCCGATATCGCGTATGAGCTGAAATACGGGATTCGGGATTTTCGGGGCGGCGGCAGGTCTTCCGCGCGGGAGACGGCGATGCGCGTGGCGGCCGGCGCGGTGGCGCGAAAAGTGCTGGGCGAGGCGGTGGTGATCCGCGGCTCGATGGTGGCGCTGGGCAGCCACTGGGTGAACCGGGCGCGTTGGGATTGGGAGGAGGTGGGCAAAAACCCGTTCTTCTGCGCCGACGCGGTGGCGGCGCATGACTGGGAGGGTGTGCTGGAGAGCGTGCGCAAGCAGGGCTCGTCGATGGGCGCGGTGATCGAGGTGGTGGCGGAAGGCGTGATGCCGGGGCTGGGGGCGCCGGTTTATGGCAAGCTGGATGCGGATATCGCGGCGGCGCTGATGAGCATCAATGCGGTGAAGGGTGTCGAGATCGGCGATGGCTTCGCCGCGGCGGCTGCGCGCGGCGAGGATAACGCCGACGAGATGCGGATGGATGAAGACAGGGTGGTGTTTTTGGCGAACCATGCCGGCGGCATTTTGGGCGGCATCGCCACCGGCCAGCCGATTGTGGCGCGGTTCGCGGTAAAACCGACCAGCTCGATTTTGACGCCCGTGCGGGGCGTGGACCGCGCCGGCGCGGAGGTGGAACTGGTGACCAAGGGCCGGCATGACCCCTGCGTGGGGATCCGCGCGGTGCCGGTGGGGGAAGCGATGCTGGCCTGCGTGCTGGCGGACCATTTTCTGCGGCACCGCGCGCAGAATGGCGAGACGCCGGCGGTGGCGAAACTGCCGGTTGTTCGGTTCACGTAACTGTGAAGCCGCGAAATGCGTGATCTCGGATAGGGTGCGCGCATGAACAACTCATCGGCCGCCGAATTTACCGCGTTGACCGGCAACACCGTCTGGCGCCAGCGCATGGCGGAAATTTATGACCGCATTACCAAGCCGACGCGCGCCGGCAAGCTGACGGCCAGCCGCTTCGCGGCGGAATGCGCGATCGAGAAGGCGCGGCGGGGCCAGGTGCTGACGGCGGCGGAGACTTCGCTGGTGGAGCTGGCGACCCGGCTGCCGGCGCTGCATGGCTCGCTGAATGCCGAGGGGCAAAACCGGCTGGGCGACGCGCTGGAGGCAGCGCTGGTGGGGGACCAGACGATCGCGGGTCTGCTGCACCTGGTCTATACCGCCGGGCTGCAGAAGGCGCGCGGGTTTGATGTGGAATTTGCCGGGCTTTCCGCGGCGGCGCCGTTTGATCTGCTGATCCGGCGCGACGGCGCGGAGGCGGAGATCGCGTGCGACACCATCTCCGCGGAGGAAGGGCGCGCGGTGCATCGCGGGGCGTGGATGCAACTGGCGGACCGCATCGACCCGGATTTGCAGACCTGGCTGGCGGCGCATCCGGGCCGGTATTTGCTGAAAATGACGCTGCCGCACGGGCTGAAGGCGGAGGCGGACACGCTGCCGGCGCTGCATTCGCGCATCAACGCGATGCTGGCGAGTGCCAAGCGCGCGGACTACGACGAGGCGGCGGTGCTGCGGCTGGACCCGCTGCTGCTGGCCGGCGCGCAAGCGACCGACGCGAAGCTGAACCCGTCCAACATATTGGCGAAGCTGCGGCGGGAGTTTGGGCCGGAGGCGCATTTTGCGGTGACCGAGGCCGGCGGCAGCCTGTTCGTGATGGCAGCGCGCGGCGCGGCGGAGAACGAGGTCGCCGGGGCGGTACGGCGGCGGCTGGCGGCGATCGCGCCGGCCCGGTTGACCGGCACGCGGCCGGGAATTCTGGCGATGTTCATCGATGATACCGACCAGTTGGAATGGCGAATCTTACGCGAGCAATTGCTGCTGGAGGGCGAGGCGCGGCAGTTCCTGACGTTTCCGGAGGCCAGGACGGTGATCGCGGTGTCCTGCGCGTCGCGGTTCGAACTGGTGAACGCCGGCGCGCCGGAAGGGGATTTGCGGTTCCGTAACCCGATGCACCCGGCGGCGAAATCCGTGGGGCTGGCGCCGGCGGTGGTTTCCACGGTGTAGGCCAAAAATACTCCGGAAGCAGCGCGACTTTTTTTAAAAGAGCGCGGCTGTCTTATGCTTTACGGCAAATTACCCAGAAATAATGCCGCAATAACCCATTAGCGATTGCCGCACGGCGTCTTGCACCACAGTTGATCCGTAGGTTGAAACCACGGAGTCATATGATGAAAAAGCTTCTTTTAGCGTCCGCACTTTGCATGGCGCTGCCGGTGGCGGCGATGGCGCAGAGCATGAAAGACGGCGATTTAAGCGCGCAGGACAAGATGTTTATCAAGAAGGCGGGCGATGCCGGGCTGGCCGAAGTGGCCGACGGCAAGCTGGCGAAGAGCCAGGGCGGCGCGGATGTGCAGAAGATCGCGGAACGCATGGTGAAAGACCACGAGGCCGCCAATGATCAGCTGGCCTCGATCTCGCAGCAACTGGGCGACCCGGCGCCGGCCGCATTGGATGCCAAGGACCAGACCGAACATGATGCGCTCTCGCAGCTTTCGGGCGATCAGTTTGATTCGCAGTATCTGCAGGATCAGCTGAAGGCGCATCAGAAGGCCATCGCGCTGTTTCAGAAAGAGGCCGATGGCGGCGGCGATCCGCAGTTGCAGCAGTTCGCTTCCGAAACGCTGCCGACGCTGCAGATGCATCTCGATATGATTCAAAAAGCCATGGACAAGAAAGGTGCCGGCAATGGGTAAATTGATCGCCGATGAGGCAAGAATGTTCTACGTCACCGGGCTGCAGAACGCGCACGCGATGGAAACGCAGGCGATCCAATTGCTGACCAGGCAGGTGGAGCGGCTGGAAAACTATCCCGAGCTCGAGGCGCGCATGCGCGAGCATCTGGAGGAATCCAAGTCGCAGCGCGCCAGGCTGGAAGAGGTGCTGCATGGGCTG
>Ga0302319_10016350_pt1 | contig 13680 bp, 13 predicted proteins | sample Bog_T0_2_FD_203319 | JGI IMG/M metagenome (GOLD analysis project Ga0302319, IMG submission 203319) | Peat permafrost microbial communities from Stordalen Mire near Abisko, Sweden - Bog_T0_2 | ecosystem: Environmental > Terrestrial > Soil > Wetlands > Peat | place: Sweden: Abisko, Stordalen Mire...
AAGGAATTTTTCGCCAAATGTCTGCGAGGGCTTACAACAAAAATGTTCCAAATAAAGAGAAACTTTAGAACATTTTTGTTGTAAACCGAAGCAGACGGCGAAAATATTCCGTGTGGAAAGTAATAATCCCTTGCTCATGACCATGGAGCGTTAAGTTTATGTATAAACCCGTAGCCAATAAGATTCTTATCGACGTCCTGGTCAAATCCGGCCTTATCGAGGCTGCTGATGCTGACGGGCTTGTTCATGCTGCCCGGCAGGAACATAAGAACCTTAATAGTTATTTGATCCGTCATGGCATTTTGACTGACCGTGAAATTGTCGATGCTCTTGCCCGCGAGTTGAACCTTCCTGTTGTGGATCTGAAAGAAAAAGAAATTCCCCAAAGTGTTATTGACCGGGTTCCGGTCAAATTTGCCTCTTTTTATAAATTTATGCCCGTGGGTATAGAAGGTAATGTGCTGACTTTGGCAGTTTCATCTCCTCTTGATGTGCGCATTGAGGATGATATCAGGGTGCATTTAAATCTTGAGCCTAAGGGAGTACTGGCACTTCGCGGTGATATCAATGAAGCCCTCAAGAAATACTATGGGCTGGCTTCTGATACCATTGACCGTATCCTGACCAAGGATCCGCAGAAACGAAAATCTGACGGTAATCAGGAGGCCTGGGTTGAAGATATCGAGAAGAAAAGTGAAGATCCGTCTGTGGCTAAGCTCGTCAATCAGATCATCCTGGAAGCCTATCAAAAAAGAGCGACCGACATTCACATCGAACCTTACCGCGATAAAATGCGTTTACGTTACCGGATTGACGGAATTTTGATGGATGCGAATTTACCTGCGGAAGCCAGGCACTTTCTTCTTCCCATGGTTTCCCGTATCAAGATCATGTCCAATTTAAGCATTACGGAAAGAAGATTGCCTCAGGACGGCAGTACAGTGGTGCGCACCAAGGAGCAGGACTTGGACCTGCGTGTTTCAACGATGCCGGCATTGCGCGGGGAAAGCATGGTCATTCGTATTTTGCCCACTAAAGCAATGCGAACACGCCTGGAAGATCTAGGGCTAAACGAAGCGAACGCCCGGAAATTCAGAGAATTGATCCAGCGTTCCCATGGGATCATTTTTGTGACCGGCCCCACCGGCAGTGGAAAAACCACCACCCTTTATGCCTGTTTGCATGAGTTGAACCGTGACGACCAGAAGATCATTACTATTGAAGACCCTATCGAGTATGAGATGGAAGGGGTGACCCAGATCCAGATCAACCCTAAGTTGAATTTTTCTTTTGCCGAAGGATTAAGAAGTATTTTACGTCACGATCCGGATATTATCATGGTCGGAGAGGTGCGTGATCTGGACACGGCGGAAATAGCTATCCGTACAGCTCTGACCGGGCATCTGGTGTTCTCGACGCTGCATACCAATGACGCAGCCAGCGGGATCTCCCGCTTAGTGGATATGGGGGTTGAGCCTTACTTGGTGGCTTCTTCCGTTGAAGCTTTTGTAGCCCAGCGTCTGGTGCGGATGGTCTGTCCTGGGTGCAAAGAAGAAGATCTCAAGGTCCCGGATACGGTGCGCCAGGAGATGTCCCGTTCTTTAAATATCCCGCCGCAGGCGGTCAAGGTCTATCAAGGCCGAGGCTGTGACAAGTGTAATAAGACCGGCTACTTTGGCCGTACGGCGATCTATGAAATTTTGGACATGAACGAATCCATTCGTGCCATGTTGACCTCCAAGCCCAGCACGGAATATGTCAAGCAGGCCGCCATGAAGAATGGCATGGCCACCCTCCGGCAGAATGCCTGGCAGTGTGTAGCCGCCGGCGTGACAACGGTGGCAGAAACTTTGTACGTTACTTCCAAAGATAACTGGTCAACTTAAAGGCTTTTCCTGATCTTCTATGCCTTCCTATATTTATAAAGCAAAAAAAGATGCGGCTAATACTATCACCGGGCAGATCAATGCGCAGAATGAAGAAGACGCCCTGGAGATCATTCATCAACTGGGTCTTATCCCGGTGTCTATCGAAGAAAGCAATGCCGAAGGCGTTTTGTTCAGTGATATCCGCGAGGTCAGGATAAAATCAAAGGAGCTGTATCTTTTTAGTAAGCAATTAGCCAATCTGCTTAAGTCCAGCATGTCTTTGCTTAAAGCGCTTGAGGTGATCAGCGGGCAAACGAAGAATGTTTATCTGAGCCGTGTTATCGGGGACATATCCATCGGGGTCAAGAGCGGTCGTTCATTTTCCGCCTGCCTTTCGGATTATCCGGCTATTTTTTCGCCTTTGTTCGTAGCCATGGTCCGAGCGGGCGAGGAGATGGGCAGTTTGCGTCAGATGCTCAATAGTGTCGCGGATTTCCTTAAAGCCCAGGAAGAATTTTCTTCAAAGGTGCGCTCGGCGATGGTGTATCCGGTATTTATGCTGACGATCGGGGTGTTGACCGTTATTTTTATTCTGACCTTTGTTATGCCAAAATTGACCATCATCTTTACGGATGCAGGACAGAATCTGCCCCTGCCGACCAAGATCGTCATGGGCATAAGCCATTTTTTAAAGACCTTTGGACTTGCGATGTTTTTTCTGGGGGCTATCGTTCTGGTGGTGTTCGATCGCTGGCGACAAACCGTTCAGGGATCGATCACCATCGGTCAATTGTTGTTGAATCTGCCCGGTGTCCGTAATTGGGTCTTAAAAGTGGACCTGGCGCGCTTTACCCGCACCATGTATTTATTGCTGGAGAGCGGACTGTCGATCATCCGTTCCATCGAAATGGCCATACCGACGGTGCATAATCCCCAGTTAAAAGTAGACCTGCTTTTTTGTGTGCAGAACTTGACCGCGGGAGAAAGTTTAGGCCAGTGTTTGAGCCGCTCCGCGTTGATACCATCGATGATGACCCAGTTAATTATGGTAGGTGAGGAGTCCGGATCTTTGCAGGAATCTCTCAAGGACATTGCCGAAAGTTATGAGGCCGATATTAACGAGACGACCAAACTGATCACTACTGTTTTGGAGCCCGTCATGATACTAGCTGTAGGGGCGATCGTGGGGTTGATCGTTTTTGCTATGCTGCTGCCGATATTCTCCATGGACTTAATGGCCCACTAATGGACGGCTGATGCCGATATATTGTTTTGGCTAAAATTTGTCGTTCATGTTGGCAGCGTGGTTTCCCAAAAAATTTGGTTAGGCGTAGGGTTGGGGCGAAATCGGGCGGTACAAATTTTTTTGCGCCAAAACAACATATTGTCATCAGCCTGCGCATGGATTATCAAGTAGAATTGAAAGGTTTGCGGCGGGTGACTCGGGCTTGATGTTGCCGAGCGCACGACAACTGCACAAGTCATCTATAAAGGGAAACCCGTTTTCTGGCCGCTGATAGGGTTGCCATTCGCCAAGAGGAGCACGGCAACGTCAAGACCGAGGCAGGCCCCGCTGGCGTAGAGTTAAGAAAAGGCGAAAGAACCAGATGAAGTATTCTTTTTTGATCGTTATGATGTTCTTCGGATTGATGTCAAAGGCCTGGGGCGGCATTGATGCCGGCTTTGATCCTCCGGGCTGGTCTAAATTTGACGGCGAACATTTTACGGTCCTTTGTCCTCCCCACGGCGATGAGGATAATGCTCATGCTGTTTTGGATCACGCAGAGGAGTATTACCGTAATATTGCCGATGATATTGGTTATGCGCGTTATCAGAATTTCTGGACCTGGGGCAATAAGGTCAAGATCATTCTTTTTGGCGATCAGGAAAGTTATTCCAGAGAAACCGGGCAGCCACCGTGGTCTCAGGGATTTGCGTTCATCTATTCCGAATTATTCCGATCGCGCATTATTGTCAGTTACAAGGACCAGCCGAATTTTGTGGAGGTTATTTTGCCTCATGAAATAACGCATTTGATCCTGCACGATCTTATCGGGACTGACCGGCCTATTCCCCGATTCTTTGATGAGGGGATAGCCCAGCTGGAACAAAAAGATGACAGTTTGAATCATATGGATGTTGTGAGCCGGATGATCATAGGAGGGAAGATCATTCCCTTAAATGAGTTGTTGGCCTATGACCTGGCGGCTCATAAGAATGACGCTCAGGCGGTTTCAATATTTTATGTAGAAAGTCTTTACATTACGGACTTTTTGGTTAAAACTTATGGTAAGGATGCTTTTAAGGAATTATGCCGTCGTTTAAGGGATGGGGCTGATTTTGAGACTTCGTTAAAAGCTTCCTATTATCCGACGATCGACTCGATGCAGGCCTTGCAGGATAAATGGACTGAATATGCCAAGCAGTATTTATGAAAGGGAAATGATATGAAAATAAGATCGATGCTGCCCCGGGCAGGCTTTACTTTAGTTGAGATCATGCTGGTGGTCATTATTATCGGTGCTTTGGCAGCGATGATCATTCCTCGTCTTTCCGGACGAGGGGAAGAGGCCAAGATCAAGGTGGCTAAATCGGATATTGATGCTAACCTGGCGACGGCGTTAAAGCTTTACGAACTGGATAACGGGTCGTATCCCACCACCGCCCAGGGCCTGGCGGCTTTGCGTATTAAACCTGCTACCAACCCTTTGCCGCAAAATTGGAACGGCCCTTATATCGAAAAGGACCCTCTTGACCCCTGGGGCAGGCCGTACATCTATGTGTCTCCCGGTGAACACCGGTCGGATTATGATTTGTCCTCGAAAGGAAAAGATGAGGCTTCACAAAAGGACGAAATCAATAACTGGCAATAATTTCCGCGGCTTTACTTTCGTCGAGGTCATGGTCAGTTTAGTGGTCCTGTGCTCGGGCATTGTGGTGATCTACCGGTCATTCTTCTTATGCGCCGATTATTTAAACAATTTGACCTGCCGTTTGTATGCTTCCTCACTGATCGATGAAAAGATCGGGGACGTCTCCAAATCCTTTGCCGATTGGCCTGCCCAAGATCTTAATTTGGGAAATAATTTTGTCACTCTTGATATCAACCATAAACCCGTTCGTTTCACCTATGATATTGCCCTGCAGCCTTTGTCAGATGTCAAAAGCGTCTGGCAGCTGGATGTTAAGCTTGCCTGGGCTGACGGACGAAGGTCAATGCATATGCAACGCAGTGCTTATATGTTAAGATGAAAAACTTCCGTCATGCGTTCACATTAACAGAGATCCTGCTGGTGTCCGTTTTGTTTGCGGTCATCAGTATTGCGGTGTTCAATTCCTTTTCTAACGGTTTTAAATTATGGGCTCGCGGTCAGCATCTTATCGTAGAAGGTGATATCGCTATTTTTCTTGATAAGATCGATGAAGACCTGCGGCAAGTGGTAGTTGCCAGAGGGACTCCTTTTATAGGGACCAGTGCGCAGTTGTCTTTTCCTGCCATTATTTGGGCGGCATGCGATCAAAATGGATCGCGGGCTAAAGAAGGGGCAGGGGCCCAGATCGGGGCGGTCGAGTATACCTTTGACCCTGCAGAAAAGAAGATCTTTCGTCGTCAGGCGGTGTACGGTCAAGCGTTGAAATCGCAATGGTCCAATCCCGTCGAAGTTGCTGCTTTGATCGAAAATGTTACGCTGCGTTATTATTTTACGGCAGATCGCGGACTTGTGGTACGGACCCAAACAGATCAAGGTATACCCATGGGTGTTATGATCGATGTGGAATTTGAGGTGGATGGTCAAATACGGCATATGCACCGCTTCTTTCCGGTCCCGGTCGGAGGGGGGATATGAGAGCCCGCATTCATCATAAAGGGATGGTGTTGATCTTTGCGCTATGGGTGCTGGGCATTCTGACTATTTTAGCGGTGAGTGTCGCCGCGGGGATACGTCAGAAGATATTCTTGGTTGCGCGTTTGGATGAGCGCAGCCGTATGAGCTATCTGCTGCAGGCTGCTGTGAAAAAAACCGCGGCGTATATTCACCAGGAAATGGAAGTCAGCGCATTTGTCTATACACCGGGTGTCAAAATGAATATGAGCAATAAGCCCCTTGAACTAGCTCAGATCACTATCGGGCACGATCATGCTTCTGCTGTTGTGGTCGATGAAGAAAGCAAGATCGATCTGAATAAGACAGATCAGATCGTTCTGTCAAGTTTATTGTCCCGTGTGCTGGAGCTAAAAGATGAAGACGCCGTCAAGTTAGCCGCAGCTCTTTTAGATTGGCGTCAATACGGTGAAAGCGAAGTTACCGGTTTCTTCAGTGAGGACTACTATTCTAATTTGCAATATCCTTATCCTAAAAAAAACATTGATTATGAAAGCCCGGATGAAATGCTGCTGGTCAAAGGAATGACCAAACAGGCCTATGACAAATTGACGGATTATGTAACGATCTACGGAGACGGGGCAGTTAATATCAATACGGCGTCCCGTGAGGTTCTTATAGCCTTGGGACTTCAAGACAGCCTTGTCGAAAAGATCTTAAGTGTGCGTCGCGGGAAAGATGTTAATGCGGTCACTGCCCTGCAGCCTTCTGAGATGCGCGCTATTGATGCGTTGAATATGAGGGGGATTCTTGGGACGAATTCATATTATTTTTCCATTAAGGCTTTAGGGCGTCTTCCCGGATCAACCGTCCCTCGAAGAGTGCGCGCTGTCTATTCCGCCCGCGAGGATAAAATTGTGTATTGGAAAGAGAGATAAAATAAATCTTTTTCTAATGGTGAAGCGAAAAAAAAGTGGGTATAATAACCTTAAATCCATGGAGTGTACATGTTCGGCGCTGACAAAACATATTTAAGTATATCCATTAACGATGGTGTTATTAAGGTTGCCCAGGCGACTTCTTTGGGGGTTCTCGAGAAGGCGGCCAGGGCTTCATTTGATCCGGCGGTCGGGGTTGATGAGGCGGCCAAGACGCTGAAATCTTTGCTGGGCGGATTTAACCGTAACGCTTCAGTTATCTGTGCGATCCCTGCTAATGCTGCCACGGCTAAAAGCATAGAAGTTCCCTCGACCGACCCTGAAGAGATCAAATCCATCATTAATTTGCAAAGCTCTAGGCATACGCCTTATTCGAGAGAAGAGGTGTTGATCAGCTATATCAACCTGGGAATGAATGCGTCTAATAATACGCGGCTTCTTTTGGTGATCGTTCACCGCGATATGGTCAAGGAGAGGATCGCGATCATTGAGAAAGCGGGGCTCAATGTTGACAAGATCCTTTTCGTGCCTGAGGCCCAGGCCCGTTTTTATGTTAAAGCGTTGAATTTGAAAAAAGATGCCCCTGTTTGCGGGGTCATTGATTTTTCTTTAAATACGACCGGATTTATTGTGGTAGGCCGCGGATCTCTCATTTTCATGAGGCCTATACCGGTCGGCATCAAGAATCTGATGGAAGGCCCGGAGGCTGTTGCCAAATTGCAGGAAGAGGTGGGGAAATCCATGGATTCTTTTGCGCAGGAAGACGGCGGGGATCTTCCGGCTTCTTATGTGGTGACCACTGACCATGAAGCGGTGCGCAGTATTTTACCGACCTTAAAAGAAAATCTGGGTTCCGAGTTTACTCCCAACCCTTTCGTGAATTTTGTTAAAGGGTCTAAAGCCGCCCGCAAGAAACTGCAGAGTGATTTCGGTGACGATTCTTTTCTGGATGTGATCGCTTGCGCGTTTACTGCTGCCAAATGTGAAGTGAATCTGATGCCTGAAGAGATGATCCTAAAAAAGACCGTGGAGCGTCAAAGCCGGGAGGCCATCTGGTCCGGTGTGGCCGCTGTTTTGATCATGGTCCTGATCGGAGCGATGATCTACAGCAATATTTATTTCAAGGACACGTTTTTAAATAAGAATTTACGTGAACAGTTCCTGCCTCAAAGGACCCAGGTCCAGGAGCTGCAGGAACGCATGAGCAAAGCGAAAGTGGTGCGCGGGTATATCAAGAACCGTATGGTGACCCTTGATATCATCCATGAACTGTACACCATCACTCCGCACACTATTTATCTTAATAATATTGCCATGGAAGAGGACGGGACAGTTACGATCGACGGCATTTCAGATTCGATGTCCCAGGTATTTTCGTATGTTAAGGCGCTCAACGATTCGTCAATGTTCAAAGAAGCTAAAACCAGGTCTACCGCGACCAAGAAAGATAATGGCAAAGATGTGGCGGCATTTGAGATCGAGTTTAAAGTGGTCAATTTGAAGGAGCCGGCGTGAACCAGATCACCAAATTTATTGCAGGCCTCAATGATAATCAAAAGAAGCTTTTAGTCATTGCGTTAGTTATTGTCGTCGCGGCTCTTTTTGACCGGCTGTTGATCTCTCCGTACATGTCACGATTGACTTCCATTGACGAGGACATAAAAAAAGAAGAAGCTGTTATCAAGCAGGACGTCCGGTTCTTAGGCTACAAGGACCGTATTTCCCAGGAAGCCGAGGAAGTGGATCCCTATTTGACTAAGACGGTATCGACCGATGAAGAGATGATCGCCGCTTTCTTAAAAAAGCTTGAGAGCCTGGCTAATCAGTCCAAAGTGACCTTGATCAAGGTCAGTCCGGCTGCGGGACAGCAAACGGCGGAATTCTGGAAATACCAGGCAGACCTGGAATGTTCCGGTCAACTGGCGGATGTGGTTTCATTCATGCATTTGGTGGATACCGCGACCGATCTGTTAAAAGTCGTCAAATTTAATTTTACGGCCAAGAAATCCGATACGGACGAAATCAAGGCCACGATGACAATTGAAAAGATCGTCGTCCCTTTCAAAGGGATGCCCCTCAAGGCCGTTGACGCTAACAATGATCATCCTAATGCCTCTCAAGCGACCCCGTCTGTTTCTCCATAAAAGTATTTTATGCTTAGCGGTCCTCCTTTTTTTGGGAGGATTTCCTGTCCATGCTCAGATGCAAAATCTTCGGGATGTTTATGAGCGCGCGGTCAACGCGTACAATAATAAGCAGTATGACCAGGCCATGGACCTTTATGGGCAGTTGATCAAAGCTGCCCCTCAATTTGCCCCGTCCTATAACGGAATGGCGTTGGCTATTCAGGCGTCGAGCGGGGATGAGGATAAGGCTATTGAATATTTAAAGACGGCAGTAGGTTACGATCCTAAAATGACGCAGGCCTTTGTTAATTTAGGGAGGATCTATTTTAGTCGTCAGGATTTTGACCACGCAGAGGAGTATTTTGAGAAAGCGTTGAAGCTTGACGAAAACTTGACCAGCGCCCAGGTAAGTCTCGCCTGGATCAACTTGCTGGTCAGAGCCAAGCCATTGAAAGCCATCAGGTATTTTAAGCAGGTGCTTGTAGTCAGCCAGGATCCTAAAATTTATTTTGGGTTAGGCTCGGCCTATTTTTCCAGTAATCAGCGTTCAAAAGCACTGGAAATGATCACGAAATTGCGCAGCCTGAAAGCAGAGGATTTGGCATCCCAGCTGGAAGATTCTATGCGAAAAAATCTTTGGATCAACGCCCAGCAGCCTGACCCGGTGCCGGACAGTACTCCTGCAGCCGCCCTACCGGCAGGAATAGGCCAGGTTGAGCCAACGGCGGATAAACCCACCGGCATGCAGGCCCGCCTGCGCGGGAAACTATCCGATTATTAGTAGATAACCTTAAAGACTTTTATGCGGGTGCGTCCGGTCAGATCGCGGCTTAAGATCAGAGGCTTGAAGAACTGCAGACCTTTTCCGTCGAAGTAATAAAGTTTCATGATCAAAGAATTAGCCAGCGCATGGTCCATCAGCCGGGCTACATATTGACCGTCTTCTTGATAAAGCAGCACCGAATAGTTTAAAATCCCTTCGTTGTCCTTATGTTCCGTGACACTGCCGGTCTTGAGGTAGAAAACGCTCAGGGGTTGGCCTGAACCGTATTTGGGAGATTGTATCCGGGCTTCCATGGTGGTCAGATCAATGGTCAAATTCTCACGGAATAGTAATTGGCTACCGTTTCGAGCTATCAACGGCAGGGCTTCACTGTATTTAGGGGGGCTGCCTATCGTTGTCCACAGGTAGTCAATAAAATCTGAGGAACTGCGATTCGGCACACCGGACAGCATTTCAGGGTTGGCATTGATCTCTTCGATCTTTTTAAAATTCCAGTGCCCGGAAAAGGCAAGTATCAGATTGCTGTCAACCAGTTCGGTGTAGATCAAAACATAACTGTGCGGATGTTTGTTATGGGTCAAGGATAGCAGAGTTTGGATTTGATTATTATTGAGAATGCCTTTGAGTGTAGTAGCGGCTTGGTCGCGGCTTTCAGAGGCAATGGCCTGTAGCAGAGTGGTGGCATCAGAAAGCTTTAAACCGCACTGCACTAAAAATTCCGTTGGTTTATTGCCGCTGGCATTGAGCATGCGCAGCAGACCCCGTGCGTGATCCTCATCCTGACTTAAAAGAATATTGGCCATCCAATAGGCAACAGCCCCTTGGTCTAACGAGGCTCCGTCAAAAGGTACGCTGCGGTGAGCAATGCCTTTGATGAAATGCCCCGGAGCCCACCAGGTATTAATGATGCTGTCGGTAGGGGTGTCAGTCTTGATCTTGACCAAAGCTTCATCCCATGTTGAATTAAAAATAGGGGTAAGTACCGTGCGTATGTCGCGGTTGGCGTTAAAAAGGATAAGCAGCGTTAACAGGGCGGCTGCCGGGATCCCTATGATTAAACGAAAATTGATAAGCCGGTTAACTATCAGAGCGGACAAAAGACTCAAAGGAATGGTGGCAAAAAGGACAAATCTTTCGCCGTGTAAGCTAAGGACAACGGTGACGACCAAAAAGATGGTTAGGATAATGGTGTCAACGGTCTTGGATTGACGAAAATCCTTAAAGATCAGCCATAAGCTATAGATCCAGCCACTCAGGGCCGCCAAGATAAAAACAGGTCCCCCACAAGAGGTGATGATCCCCTCCAAAGGGGGGGGCTTTAATTCGCCGACGGTCATAAATAAATTTGGCCACAGGTCCAATCCTCGATGGGTGAATTTAGCCAATTCGCCGAATCCCTCTTTGAACAGGATGAAGAAATCCTGGAAAGAAAAGCACAGGCTGACCAGCAGAAGATTCGAGCCGATAAAAACCGCTAAAGATAACAGGTTTTGGCGGGCGTCGATATGGTCTTTCTTTATAAAAAAATTATACCCAGACACGCAGAAAGCGCAAGCCACGCCGAGAAAAAACAATAATCCCCAGCCTTGCCAGAATAATGCGTAAACAGACAGGGTCAAGCCAAAAATAACCGCCCATAGAATGGCGTTCTTTTTTGAGGATGGCCGTAAAGCCAAAAATAGGCAGCCTAACAATAACAGGGGAAATAGTATATTATAGGGGTCGGTGCGAAACCATCCCAAAGATCCCCGTTTTAAATTAATGGGGGCCATAACCAGAAACAATGCTCCGACAAAAGATGCGACCATGGAATAATCCAACACCCTGCAGACCCATAAAAAGGCCGTTAATATTAAAAGATAAAGAAATAACGGGGTGGCCGCCACCGCGGACATCAAAGAAATGTTTGGGTTAAACACCAGTAAAATTTTGTAGATCAAGAAACCCAGGTAAGGATGAAGGGTGAATGGCTGCCAGCAGCCAAAGGGGGCACACATCAGAGGATTAAAATATTTACTGCCTTTGATAGTGTCGGCTATACGGCCATGAGCGACGATATTTTCTGTTAAATTATAGAAATCATAGGGGTCGGATTCTAACAGGTAGATTTTTTGCGCTCCCGCGCCGGGTTGACTGGCTAAAGCGATGGTGCCTTTTTCAATGGCCTGGGTGACCTTTTGATTTTCAGTCCGCAGGGTTTCATTCAGTCTTTCTTCAGCCAGGTGATTGGCCAGTGCCGGAGACATAGTGGGCTGCTGACTTAAGATTTGCTGGAGAAAAGTTTGCTTGATATGATAGATGACTAGGATAGTGGCCTGTTCATGAGCGTCATCCCACATATGGGACCGTAAGGGATAAAGACGGATGTAGGTGCACAGGATGGCCAGAAGAAGCCAGGCAGCGATCCATGGCCATAATTTAAATTTTTTATTCATTTTAAGAATTATGGCAGATTTCTTCTATATTGCAAATACTGTTGCCGGATTTTATTGGAGGCGATGGCTATGCTGGAATTTTGCTGGGATTCTCTTCTGGCCATGATCAGTCCTAAAAGGCGCCCCTCTTCATCGAGGATGGGGCCGCCGCTGTCGCCATGATACAGATCCAGGTCCAGTACAAAGAATTCGTTGGCTCCTTGTGAATAGCTGCGGATAATGCCTTTAATGTGACCGGAGAGAATGCTTTGATTGTCAAAATCCGAATTGCCGACAGCCAGTATCTCCTTGCCGAGCCCCACATATGCAGAATCTGCCCATTTGACGCTTTGAAGCGGATGGGGTGGCTGTATGCGCAGGAAGCTGAAATCATAATTTTCCGAGGCGAAGATCACTTGAGCTGGCAGTTTGGTGCCGTCTTTTAAGAACACATAAATAACCGGAGCCAGGGAAACGATGTGGGTATTGGTCACGATAATGCCGTCAGGGTCAATGATAAGTCCGGCACCGGTGCGTTGGAAAGTGGCCGTTCTGGGCGGGTTCGTGTGCATCACCTTGGTTAATTCAGTGCGCACCGTTACTATGGCATTTTCTGTGTTTTGGATGCGTTCGATCAGCGAAGTTTCTGCCCGTGCAAAGGAAGAAGTGAGCAGAAGGGTGGTTAGGATCGCAAGAAGCAGGTGCTTTATCATCATGGGGGCTCTGGTTGTCGAATTGAATTTATTAGTCCTTGACGTAGGTTCCATAAACCAGTACTATTCTCTCATAAAATTTTATGAATAATATAAATATTCGACCTTACAGATCCAGTGATCGTGAAGCCTTGCGAGGGTTATGCTGCGATGTGGCAGACCGGGGGCGGCCTATTGAGAATTTTTTCCCTGATCGTGAATTGGCCGCTGACGCACTGACCAAGTATTATACTGATTATGAGCCACGATCAACCTTTGTGGCTGAGAGTGACGGGCGTCTGGTAGGGTATATCAACGGGTGTATGGATAACCGTCGTTACGGGCTGGTGATGTTTTGGCTGCTGCTTCCGGCATTACTGGTGAAAGGCTTTGGACGAGGCATTTTCTTCCGTCGAGAAACCTGGGTCATGCTTGGCGGTTCATTAAAGAATTGGCGCCGGATCCTGGTCTGGCGTAAAAAATCTTTTTCCAGTCATCAAGGACATTTACATATCGGTATCGCCCAAGATGCCCGTCGTCAGCAAGTGGGGCAGAAATTGATCCAAAGCCTGGTTGAGTTTGCGACACGTCTAGGGGTCGGTGAATTGTCAGCGTCTGTTCATGATGCTAATAAAATTGCCGGGGGTTTCTTTGAAGCACAAGGTTTCGTGGTCCGTCAAAAGAATCCGATGACCATGATGCGTGAGGGTAAGGAGGTCTGTTATCATTCGTTATTGTATGTTAAGACAATTAATGCGTATTAGTTGGGTGGCGGTTCTTTTTTGCTGTCTGGGCGGTGCTGTCTATGCGGGGCGAGTCAATTTCGGCAGCATGATCCTTTCATCGCAAGACCGGATCCTGGTATTGGCGCCTCATCCGGATGATGAGATTTTAGGGACAGCCGGAGTGATACAGCAGGCCGTGGCCATGAAAACGCCCATAAGGATAGTTTTCTTAACTTATGGCGATAGTAATCAGTGGTCTTTTCTTCTTTATCGCCGTCATCCGGTGGTTATTCCCAAGTCTGTTGAAAG
>Ga0302319_10016352_pt1 | contig 13679 bp, 11 predicted proteins | sample Bog_T0_2_FD_203319 | JGI IMG/M metagenome (GOLD analysis project Ga0302319, IMG submission 203319) | Peat permafrost microbial communities from Stordalen Mire near Abisko, Sweden - Bog_T0_2 | ecosystem: Environmental > Terrestrial > Soil > Wetlands > Peat | place: Sweden: Abisko, Stordalen Mire...
GTCGATACGGCCGGCGCCGATTCTGCTGACCGCCGTGTTCGGCACTCAAGTCATTGCGACGCTTATTGCTGTGTACGGCGTCGGGCTCGTGACGCCGCTCGGCTGGTACTGGGCGCTGCTGGTGTGGAGCTATGCCGTGGCGTGGTTCCTGTTGACGGACCCGGTGAAGCTGCTCGCGTATCGAATTATCGATCCGGTCAAGCGCGGTGCTGTGAGCACCGGTCCGGCCTCGGCGCTGCGTCATCCGGCCATCGCCTCCATGCATGGCGCGGTACGACGCGCCGGGCATCGTCTGCTGGGGCCGGTTGCGGAGCCGATCTTGTTGGCGGCTGCCGGGCTGGGCGTGCTGGCACTGGTGGTTGGGGGAGGTTATTGGACGCTGAACCGCGAAGGCGACGGTCGGGCCGTGCCGGGCAGCTTGCAATCGGATCTGGCGTTGCTTGAACCGGCCGCACAACCCGGCCCCCAGGCCGAGCATGCTGCGGCCAGTGCGATGAGCGAACCCACGGAAGCGTCGCAGAAGCCGCCAGCGCAGACCGTGACGCCATCTGTCGTACATCCGCCGGCGCTTTCGGCCGCGGCAGCGGTGGCACCCGCCAGCCCAGCGCCGGTGCCCGCTTCCACGGCGGTCGGCGTTCCCGGCACGACTACTGTCCAACTCGCCACTGTCCACTCCGAAGCGGCCACGACGTATGAATGGCACCGGTTGCAGAAGCGCCTGCCGGATCTATTGGGCAGTCGGGAGCCTTTCGTGACTGTGGCGGAGCAACGTGGTCGTTCGTTATGGCTGTTGCACACCGGCGGCTTCGCGAACCGCGGCCAGGCCGCAGCATTCTGCCAACGCGTGCATGCCAAGGGCTTTCACTGCGACGTCCTAGCCGCCGAATAAGGGCTTACCCAGGTGTCCCAGGTCAGCGCACCCGACCTACTATATGTTGATTCACTGCCGGACGAGGGTATGGTGCCCAGATGAGCCGATCCCGTTCGCTGCCCCAGTTCCAAGCGGAGTTTCCTGACGAGCCGGCCTGCGCCGAGTTTCTGATCCGGCACCGATGGCCGGATGGCTTTGTCTGCCCGAAATGTCGGGGCGTCCGGGTCGTCCGCCTCAAGTCCCGCGCTTACACGTTCGAATGCCTCGATTGTGGGCGCCAGACGTCGATCACATCGGGGACCATTCTACACAGGACCAAGTTGCCGCTGACCGCCTGGTTCTGGGCAGCGCACCCAATCGCTACGCACTCGAACGGCATATCGGCACTCCAATTGGCGAACCAGATCGGCGTCAACGACGACACGGAAGGCTTACCCAGGTGTCCCAGGTCAGCGCACCCGACCTACTATATGTTGATTCACTGCCGGACGAGGGTATGGTGCCCAGATGAGCCGATCCCGTTCGCTGCCCCAGTTCCAAGCGGAGTTTCCTGACGAGCCGGCCTGCGCCGAGTTTCTGATCCGGCACCGATGGCCGGATGGCTTTGTCTGCCCGAAATGTCGGGGCGTCCGGGCCGTCCGCCTCAAGTCCCGCGCTTACACGTTCGAATGCCTCGATTGTGGGCGCCAGACGTCGATCACATCGGGGACCATTCTACACACCCGCTTATCAACCAATTAGCCCGCTATGCGTAGACAGACCGCCGGGTAAGCCGGGAGGAGCTTGCGGCAGCGCTGCATAGCGCGCCGATCATGCCGCGCATATTGCGCCGGTGATTGGTGGTCCAGCAGAAAGCACCGAGGTAGTCGGGCAGATGCTTGGGCGAGAACACCTTGTAAGTCGCCTTCAGCGCGGTGCTGAGATTGGAGATCAGCGTATTGACGTTGAAGAATGGCGCGCCGCGGTCGCGCTCTGGACGCTTGCCGCCAGTAACGGTGGCGACATGGGTGCGTCCGCCCTCGCCGAAGACGTTGTCGGCGGCGGTGCCGACAGCGGGAACGAAGTTGGTTGGCGCATCCTCCGGCAGGGCCTTGATAACGCCCTTGTCGAGGCTGCGGACCACCTCGAGCGCGGCCAGCAGATCATCGCGCCCTGTCTCGGACACGAATGGCAACGACCAGAAGGCCGGCAGGGATTTGCGCAGATCGGGATAGCGGGCGATGACGGCATCGACCACACCCCGAGCATTGTTGGCGGCAACGGCACGGCAGGCGGCCACCGCGTCACGGAGCCGATCGGCGCCGATCCGTTCGCGCAAGCCGGCCACGGATTCTTCGCGATCACCGGCGAGCACAGCCTCACCGGTGTCGACCAACGTGAGGAGTCCTGCTTCGGCCGACTGGCGCATTTGCCTGGCCTCGGCTTCGGCCGCATGACGAGCACGGCGCATCAGGCCGGTCATATGGTTGTCGTGCGCATTTATGGCGTGCAATATGGGTCGTCTGCCGAGAACATGGCGTGCATATCGTATTGCACGCCATGTTAACACGCCATAAACCCCGTGGAAGCGCAATGAAGCGCCGGCTCAGGTCAAAACCAGCCCTGAACCCGGCTCCTTACCGTATAAAATCGCAGCCCTGCGGGAGGCACACCATTTTACGCTACTTGATCCACACCAAGGCGTTGGCCGGGGTAGCGTGAAGCCCGCACGCCCTGCCACCACGCCGTGTGGTCCAGATACCAGTCGATGGTTCGCGCCAAACCGGTCTCGAAGTCATGAGGCGCCTTCCAGTTCAGCGCGGCCTCGGCCCGGGAGGGGTCGATTTGATAACGGAAATCATGACCGGGTCGATCGGTGACGAACCGGATCAGCCGCTCCCGCGGACCGGCCGGATCGGGGCGGCGCTTGTCAAGATAGGCGCAGATCGCCTTCACAACCTGCAGGTTGGTGCGTGGCTGCCGGCCGCCGATGGCATAGGTCTCGCCCGGCTTGCCTTGTTCCACGATACGCACCAGCGCTTCGGCATGGTCCTCGACGAACAGCCAGTCGCGCATGTTGGAGCCGTCGCCGTAGACTGGCAGGTCCTTGCCCTCCAGCGCGTTCAGCGTGACCAGCGGGATCAGCTTTTCGGGAAACTGCCACGGTCCGTAGTTGTTGCAGGTGTTCGAGACAATTGTCGGCAACTTGTAGGTGTGCTGCCAGGCTCGAACGAGGTGATCCGACGCCGCCTTGCTGGCCGAATAGGGGCTGCGCGGGTCATAGGGCGTGGTCTCGTTGAACGGCGCATCACCCATCCCCAGCGCGCCGAAGACCTCATCGGTGGAGACGTGATGAAAGCGAAACGCCGCCTTGCGGGCGGCGTCCAGGCTCTCGTAGTGGCTCCGGGCGGCCTCGAGCAGCGTGAATGTGCCGACGACGTTGGTCTGGACGAAGTCGGCCGGCCCGTCGACCGAGCGGTCGACATGGCTCTCGGCGGCTAGGTGCATCACGGCGTCGGGATTGTGGGTCGCGAAGACATGCCGCATCGCGGCCCCATCAGCGATATCTGCCTTGATCAGTACGTGACGTGGGTGATACCTGACTTCTTCCAGCGCCTCCTCGGAGGCGGCGTAGGTCATCTTGTCGACGTTGATGACTACGTAGTCGGTGTGCCGGATCAGGAAGCGCAGCACGGCGGAGCCGATGAACCCGCATCCACCGGTAATCAGTAGCCGCATCCTGAAGTTAGGAATGGTCGCGCGATGATCTCTAGGATAAGTCTCCGGCCTGTTTACCTCGCGTGTTGCTACGAGACGATTTGCACTGATTCCCCGAGCTCCCTGAAGTTTAGCCCCTTCGAGCACAACTCCTTCCAAATTAGCACCGGAAAGGTCGGCGTTTGACAGGTCTGCTCCGGACAAATCCGCGTCGGATAGGTCGGCTTCAACCATCATGGTAGATGCGAGGCGGCTATTCCGGAGGATTGCTTTCCGGAGGTCGCAATGAGAAAGATCGGCCCCACAAAGATCAACGCCTGACAAGTCAAGGTTTGCCAAATCAGCACCAGCCAAGTCTGTCAGGTAGGACAGACCTGCAGCCTCTATAAGTTCGCGAAAATTGCCCGTTGATGCGTTGAAAAGACTGGCCGCCGCGAATAAGAATCCATCCTGCGCTGAGCTACTCATAGCTAATGGCCGCTCGGCTCAAGTGAGGCTGGAAGTGGGGCTGCACGACCCGCTTCCACAAAAGTAGGTTGAATAACTTAGTTTTTTTTGGATCTGTAAGGTCATACAAACCTTTCGCCGCAAATGGTCCGGTCAAGACATTCATCCTGATAAAGCGCGGATGGACGGTGAACTTTGCCTCAATTTGCCCTGTTTGACCTGAAAGGCGGCAGACGCAAAGCTCCTCCCCCATCAATGAACCCTCTAGGAATGACTCTCCTGTTTTCAGGCTAAACCTCCAACCGGGCTTTGGTCCTCCAAGAGCATGCAGTTGCCAGGAGTCATAAGTAGCTTCATCAGACTGCTGTTCTGTATCTTCATCAGAGCTCGATGTTTTCAGTTCTTCCGCTGTAGCCATTTCGAACTTCGGCACAGCGCTCACATTGAGGGACGCAGACGGTTTAGAAACATGGTCAGATTGCCGCTTTCGGACCCCGCCTATCGAGCGTGAAGTACGCTTGGCTACCTTGAGGGAAAAGGCTCCGTACTTACTGTGTTGCAAAAATTCAATTCCGTCTAGATCGAGCAGAAGATCGCCTCCCTTAAGCGAAACCGCCACCGTTCCCAACCATCCGCCCTCATCGATTATTTCCTCGTGGAAGTGCGCGGTCACCTTCAGACGCAACTCGTGGCTGCGTTTGATTTCGGAATCCAGCGCCAAATATAGGCACTGTGGGAGGTGGTTCTCTGGTGGAGCTTTAACCTGCTTGATCAACGCCAATATCCTTCATGTTATCTTATAAGCTGACCCTCTCCACCTCAGCCTGCGTGAGCCCTTCGTTCACGCGGCGCCGCCATCTTTCGAGCATGATCCGCCGCACCGCCGTTCGCAAGGTAAGCAGTGATGCCGGCGGCTGGGATGCCGGTGTCGATCTTCCTTCCGCGCCGCCGAGTTTTCGGAACAGAGTGGGGGCATCGGCAATCGGAATGCCATGACCGTTGTCCGTGACGACGATCCGGCGAAGGCCGCCGAGCTGGTCGTCTTCCAGGTCTACGGTGATCTCGGTCGCGTCGGCGTCCAAGCCGTTCCAAATCAGCTCGGCGACGGCGACGATCGGCTGCGCCTTGGCTTGGCGCTCAAGAAAATCGGGCTGACCCTCTACGACGTATTCGGTCATGGATGCCTGGCTGCAGTGGTCGTCTATCCCTGGGAGCCGGAGTAGAATCCCAATTCCGTCTTTTGTCGCGGTCTATCGGCGCCGGGCCCTGGTCACAGCCGAATTCGTTCTACCTCGTCCTGCGTAAGCCGATCTTGGGTGCGATCATAGAGCTTGGTCGTACGCGGACTCTCGTGGGCAGCCATGGTCTGAGCATGCTCCAGCGTTCCGCCATTGGAAAGATACGCCGTGATCCCGGTCGCGCGGAAGCTGTGGTTGCCGATCGGCGCCATGATGCCGGCTGCAAGTGCGCGCTTGCGGACCATGCGCCAGGCGTCGCTTTGAGTCATCGGCTTCTCGCCAAGCGTGATCCCCTGATGGCCGCGACTGGTCCGAAACAGCCAGCCCTTCTTGTCCTCGCCGATGCCCGCAATGGCGATGTAGGCGTGCAGTGCTTCGGCGAGCGCATGGTGGCAGGGCATGACGTGCTGCTTGCCACCTTTCTCATGCAACCGGATCAGCCACGCCGAGCCCTTGGGCTCCAGGTCCTCGACCTTCATCGTCAGCGCGGCACCAATGCGGGCGAAGCCGTAGGTGAGGGTGGCGATCAGCGCGCGGTCCCGCAGATCGCGCACGGTAGCGGTCGGAATGCTGTCGAATAGCCGGCGCCACTCCTGACCCTCCAGCACCGGCGTCTTGCCGGTCTTCACGACGTGGGTCGGCCCGCGCACGGCAGCCGCCGGGTTGGTCGGCATCACCTGGCCGACCACCAGCCAATCGAACAGCATGCGCACGGCGGCGAGCGATTGCTTGACCGAGGGGGGAGCAGCAGAGCGCTGCAGCGCCTCGACATAGGCGCCGACATCGTGCGCCCGAATGACGGCGAGGGTCAGACCGCGCACGTCGCACCATTGGAAAAAAGAACCGCAGGCACGGGCGTAGGCGCGCCGCGTGTTCGGGTTGCGGATGTTGGCGGTGAAGAACTCGACGTAGCGCCAGCTCGCCTGCTCGCCCAGATCGGCGATCAGCGCCGGCACCAGGTGACGGTCGCCGGGTGGGGCCGGCGGACTGGGGACGATGACCGCGGGAAGCTGTGCGCTCATGGCATTCTCCGCTGCAGGACCAGAAAGTCGCGGACCGTGATGATCTTGGCGCCTGGTAGAGTTTCAGGGCCAGCAGATCGCGCTTGTCACCGGTCACCAGAAAATCGGCTGATCCCGAGGCCGCCATCGCCAACAGGTAGTTGTCATGCGGGTCTGGCGAAACGGCGATCACCGGCAGCGCCGTCAGCACGACGGCGAGGTCGCGGATTTCGTTGACGAGCCGGCCGGCGAGGGCGGGGGCCAGACGCTCGCGGAGTTTCGGATAACGGGTCACCCGCATCAGCTCTCGGAGCTGGTCGGCCGAGGTCAACAGGTCGAAGCGGCCCTCGCGCCACAGCACGATCAGATGCGCCGGCAGCGACGTGCCGGCGAGCAACGCGCTGATCAGGATGTTGGTGTCAACGACCAGGCGCACGCCTCAGCCGGCCTTGGCGGCATCGGCCTGGCGGGTCGCCGTAACGGCCTCGTCGAGCAGCGAGTCGAGCGCCTCGGGCGCCAGGTCGGAAAACCTGCCGCGGGCCTCGGCCATGGTCTGTTCCAGCACGCGCCACTTCACCGCCTCCTCGATGAATTTCGACAGGTCGCCCTTCTTCATGCCGCGCTGCGCCAGAAAGCTGCGCACGGCGATGTCGGTGTCCTTGGAGACCGACACGGTCCAGCGGGTGGTGGTGTCGTTCGGCATGACGGCTCCTGACGTTTAGGTGCTTATCCATATAAGCTGATAGGCGCTTACCAACAACCTGGGTCCGGGCATCAGTCTAGCATGATAAAGGACGTTATCATGCGTGGGGAAGGGCTGGAATCCAGCCCAAAAGCCGAAATATTAGCTACCGGGATTGGCTGCTACAAAAAACGATGAAACAGCTTGGGCCAGTCGAAATCTATTGCCCAAGTCGCAAACAGCCCAACGGCGAAAATAGCAAAAAAGCTACAAAAACTCGAGAAAAACCCGGACTTGAAGTCCGCCCAGTATTTATCTTTTCGTATTTCTTCGTACAGCTTAAAATAAACGCGACCAGCACTCTTTAGGTAATCCAATAGATGAACCTGCTGCATTGGGCATGCAGCTTTCCCATTTCTCATATCTTCCTTGCAAAGAGAGTAAGCGATGTCCGCTACAACCTTGCGGACGTATATGGTGTCAAGGTCGTTCTGCTGTCCTACCAGTATCGTTATATCTCGGTATACGTCTCTATTAAGACATTCTTTTGCAGGAGCTGCATTACCAGTACGGCGACACGTCCTGTGATCCTCAAGATCAAGCGTGCAGAATTCTGACACCACAGGCTGTGGCCACATAGTCCATTTGGCTCCCGCTTCGAATGGAAATTCGGGCGTCCTAGCCTAAAAGCTAAGATGCTCTAGCTTCGCACCCGCAGAGAGGGCTCTTCTGACTTCGCGGCGTGATAGACTTGGCGCCGACTCCCTTGCGATTTCGTAAAAATCTATCTGAGTGGGCAGCGGCGCTGCAGATCGACGAGCAACCGCAGCACGGTCATTGGACTGATCGCTGCGGGTCACCTCGAGGGCTCCCGCATCCGCCATGTTCCTCGTCGTCATGTCTCTTGCCTGTCTCAACTTTCCATGCAGCGCACCTAGCGAGGTGCTTTTTGGGCACATATTCCTACTAGAGTGTACCCTAAACGCGGACCAGGCGCAAGCCCTATTACCGGTACGGTGTCACTACGTCGTTAACCCCCAGGCGGGTTGTGATCTTACAAGCCATTGAAATCAATGAGTAGCCCTGTCGCGACGCCTGCCGAGCCAGCGTTATGCATCCGGTACGGGCGGTACTCGGGCACTTCGGTGGCGGGCTTTGGACGGCTATGAAGACCGCCGCGAAAGCGGTAGAAGACGACGCGCCGTTTGCGTAGCCAGATTGTCACATGTGGCGCCTGACTGCATGCAAGGGCGTCAGAGCGGGGGGGCTTGCAGGGTGTCTTTGAGGACCGTCTGGACGAGCGTTTCACAGGATGAGATTGACGCCATACGCGCCGTGCTTCGCGAAGCAGCAAAGTTTACGCGGTCTGTTGCTATCTGTGCGGAAGCCGATGTTCTTGAGCATGATCTGAGAAATTTTCTCAACGGCAAGTCGCAGCGTCCAGCGAACCATATATTTGGCCTGCGCGTACTCATGTATGCTGCACGATGGACAGCGAATAACCCCAGTCATCATCTCTCAACACAGATGGAGCTGATAAGGAAAAAATTTGAACAAGCCATAAAGCTTCAGCCAGAAGAGGATTATTTTTTCTTACATTTGAAGCGCCTTCACGTCGCCGATGAGCGGTCATGTAGGAGGTTTTGTGATGCTCATTCAGGGAATTATTTTGCTTATCGCCTCGGCCACCAGAAAAATACGATTGTTAAGTCGCACATAGAGATAAAATCATTCAGTCCTTATAATCGTCTCCCGCGCTTTGTAAACAAGCTTGTGTATGGCCCGCAAGGCGACAACGCTTCTGTAGGCTCTGTCGAGCGTACTGCGCAAGGCCAGATAATGTCTATAAATGGGTCTGTTGTTTTTGTCGGTTTTGTAAATTACGGTACAAATGAATCCCCCACTGGTCCATTCAAGGGTATGCAGATAAATATTTTTTCAGAAGAACAGTTTGATCAGCACGACAGGCCTTTCTTCGAAGGAGTATTCTTGTCCTACGTCTATGGCGGACAATACGAATACGGACCGGTAAAAATAACACGAACGGATAAAAGCTTTCATAAATCGCGCCTAGAAATTCGTCAGCATGACGCAGAGGAATTGTCTCTTAGAGAACCGGCTGTCAAGCTCTATGAGCTCAGAAAGGACATATCTCAAATTACTGATGTTTTCGATAATATGGTTTTTCTTTCTTCGTGTTTAGAATATATTATCAATCCTACCCATTCGAATAAGCCCATTAATGCTGTTTCGGCCCCGCGCGCTTCAGGCGGCGGCCTGCGTCGCCAACCTGCCGCGCATTGATGCAGAGCGTGCTGATCGCCCCAAAGCGCTGAGGTGTCGAGAGCAATGAGTCCACCGTTCGTAGCCATGCAAAGCCGATTGGCAATTCACCACCGACGCCGCGTTAAGCTGAAGCGGCTGTACCCGGCAATGTGAGCGACTCAAGGCACTAGCTCACGAAAGAGGGGAAGGCGCTCATGGAACATGAGCTTTACAAGCCCACAGGGTTTGCAGACCGGCTGCAGCGGATTTTGATAGTCGGACACTCACACCATAAGAATGAACACGAGGAAGACCACGAAGACTTCACCATCGACACGGTCGAAAGGGCGAAGGCCGGCAAAATGCAGAGGTTCCCGTTTTTCGCCAGGCAGCCTCGCTACCTCGACCTTGAGCGTCAGCTTTATTATGAGACCGTGGCCCTAATGAACTTCATACCGGTCGCGCTGTCGTACCGGTATGAAACCCCTTCACTGGACCTGCTCGAACTCGGCAAGCGACGCTTCATGCGCGTGCTCTCGGAGGAGAACCCAACCCACGTGTTTGTCCTTTCGTCGAGACTCAAGTTCGGGCAGAATCTGCCCGCGACGGCCGAGGAGCTTCGAGGAGAGAAGTTGAGTATGCTCACGACGAACTACGGCTCTTTCCCGATGGGCAGCTACCATACGACCGGCGGAACATCGTTGTGCTGTCAACTGCGACACCCACAAGCCGCCAAGAACGTAGCGATGCAAGAGGCCTTCGCCCGGATGCTCGCGATGTAGTTTTCATAGCCGTATTTCACGGGCCTGACCTGCACCTAATTTGTGCACCGGAGAAGCCCAATGATTTCAAAGTTCCAATCCCGGTGCGTATTTCTTGATTAACGCAACAGCAAGCATTGCAAAGCAGGCAGGGGCATGTGCTCCTACGCACAATCGCATCGGCGTGGCGTCTGCGAGTTTTTCCTTCAGGACCCACCCTTCAAAGTTAAACCGCCCGGCTGGGTCAGCTTTTCCCCCTACCCTTCCTCGCCTTGGCGCCGATCGCCGACGCGCTGAACTTGCTTTTGGCGAGCAGCCCAATCGTCCCGCACCATGAGACGGTTCTCAGCAGCGCCGTAGGTCGCCTACAACCTGCCGGATTTGCGCCGGAAGGGTGCGAACATTGCCACCGGGTGGATGTCCAAATTGGGCGAGTTGGGGGGCATCTAACGCGGCGCGGCGTGTCCAATTTGGACTGGTCGGCGCGGAAGGGGGCGAACAGTGTTCGGACCCTTCGGGGGGGCTCAACACCGCTTAGGCCGCCTCGCACCAGCGGTCCCTCCGGCATCGCGCGCGGAGCCCACGAAATCCTGGCATTTCGCAGCGAGCCACCGTCTACGCAGTCGGCCGGGCCGGAGTGTACTGTTCTAAAAACCTTCCTCGCCAAGAAAGGTCGCTGGAAGCGGTTTTTCCGCTGGACGATCTAATGTTTTGCGTCCTATCAAAGGCAAGACACGGGCCGCGATTTCCATGTACAATGACGGAGGACTGAACCGTGCTTCAAGGTCAAGGTCGGACGCCTTATTTTCAGCTATCGCAGGCGGAAACGATATTGTTGGCGATTGTGGGGAAGGATCTGTTCCCCGATTCCCCGACTCCGGTTCCGTTTTGCAAGAGAACCTGGAAGGAGCAGTGCAAGCCGACGTGCTCCGGCCTGTACGTGCTGGAATCGCTTGGCGTCGATATCGATGCAGCGATGAAATGCTACGCCAACCCTGACGAATTATTCGCGGCTCTTCGTGAGGGCGGAATTGTGTTTCTCAATACCTCCTACAAGTTCTTAGGAAAAGAAAAGAAAATAAGAAAGAAGGAACACTTGGAAATCCTGCGTAGAGATTACAGCGTAAACGAGCCCTTTCTGCGAAGAGCCAAATATGTCGTCCTCTGTGGCGAAGCAGAAAAAATCCGCTGGCTGCCAGAAGCTTTCGCGAAGGGTCTTCCGATTGTCCATCCTGACAAAAGAAACCAACGTTTCGAGAGCTGGCGAGAGCATTGGGCGCCTGGGGCGCTGGCACGCAGGTTCCAACTGTGCCTTCACGACATCTATATTTATTCTTGCAATGGCTCCCAGAGCGCAGCCCACCGTTGCAGCATGCGGCCAGAGATCTGTGATCCTAATGCGTGCGCCCTCAGGAGTGGCGCCGGAACGGCAGGCGCCGACCTACCGGGCGGCGCTGGAGAACCCAGCTAGGTGTAGGCGCTCGCAATCGTGCGGCGGCGGCCAGCCCGCACCGCATTCACCCCATGCCCGGCCCGCTGGATGGCCGGGGCCGCGCCCTGGGGCGCCGCAACATCCGTTCGATCTCCGCCTGGGCGCGGTTCTGTTCCGCCACGCGCTCCCGTTCGCGCTGCCGCTCCGCCTCCCGTTGCTCGGCTTCGCGCGCCGCCTGCACCGCCGCATGCCGCGCGGTCAGCCGCTCCGCCTGGGCGAGCACCTCGACCAGCGCGGACACCCGGAGGGCGGCCAGCGGGTCGGTCCCAGTATACGGCCTGCCCCCCAGCCGTTCGTCCACCGCCTGCCGGAACCGCGCCAGTTCGGCGCGAACCGGCTCGTTGGCCTGGATCGCCGACCAGACCGACGCCACGCCGGCCGCGCTCGCAATCTCGTCGGCAGCGAGGAGTTTCACCGGCACGTCTTGCAGGGTTCGCCGCAAAAAGTCCGACCGCTGAAGGGGCGCGATCGCAGCCAACGCCTCGGCCGACAGCCCGGGTACCTCGATCCGCTCACGGTGCCGGTCGCTTTCGAGCTGGTTGCGATAGTCCCTCTTCAGATCGGTCCGCAGCCAGGCCCGCTGCATTACAGCGCCGGGAATGCCTAACGCCCAGACTTCGGCGCTTGACCGTTCGGCCGACGCCTGCGCGGAGGTGAAGATCCCCTTGCTGCCGCGCAGCTTGCCGAGCAGCGCCGGACCTTGCTTCCGCAAGGCGGCGGCCACCGCCTCCGCGCTCCCGCTCGCGCGCATCATCTCGCGGAGCCGGGCACTGGCCGCGGCGGGATCGCGGTAAGCCTTCACCAGCAGCCGCTGTACCTCGTCCGTCCTGGTCGCGAGGTCGGCTTCCACCCGCGCCGCAACCTCGTCGTCCGTCACCGGCCGGTAGAGCTCCGCCCGCATCAGCGGTTCCAGCCGCTTTGACCCGTCCTGGCTGCGTTCGCGGGCCATGCGCGCATCGAACTGCGCCAGCCGTTCGGCCGTGATCGCCAAGAAGGCACCGTCTGCCCGCGGCGCGGCGTCCGGTGTCGGCTTCGGCGGCGGGCTCGCCTCGGCCGCCGCCGGCACAACGGCCGGGGGCGGCGCGGTCGCGGGTGCATCCGGCGCCGGTGTCTCGGCTGGCGCGGCCCCCTTACTGCGATGCTCGGCGAACTCGGCACGGGCGCGCGCCACCCCGGCCGCGATCTCCTGCCGCAGCGCCTTGTCGGGATCGGCGGTGTCCTCGGGCAGCGCCGCCGGCACGGGTGGTGGCTCCGCGCGCACCACGATCTCGCTCGCCGGCACCAGCGGCGTCAGCCCGCGCCACTCGGCATAGGCCACCACCGGATCAACCTCGGGCTCGGCATAGTCGAGCGTCGTGTCCTTCGCCCGCTCGCGGCCAAGCAGCGCGCGCAGCCGGGCCGCGGTGCCGAACTCGTCCGCCCCCCAATGCAGATGCACCGCATGCCGGTGCCGGCTCAGCGCAACATAGACCAGATGCCGGTCCATCCCGGCGGTCGCCAGCACATGCGCCTGGTCAACCGTCGCACCCTGGTTCTTGTGCACCGTCGCCGCATAGCCGTGGTCGATATCGGCATACTCCGCCAGATCGAAGCTGACCGCCCGCCCGGCCCCGCTCGGCCCTATCCCGTTTCCGCCGGGCGCTGGCCCGGTCGCCCCGGCTCCGCCCGGCCCGTCAAGCCGCACCGTCAGCCGGCTACCCTCGATCCGCTCCAGCGTGCCGAGCGTGCCGTTCTTCACCCCAAGCCCGCGCTCGTTCCTCAGGAAATACAGCCGGTCGCCCACGGCGAACGCCCGCGTCCCGCGCTCGGTCGCCAGCTCCTGGTCCGGCCCCAGCTCGCCCGCTGCCCGCCGCACCGCGCGCGCCGCCTCGTTCAACGCCCGCACGTCCGCCCGCTCATGCGCCAGGATGATCTGGCTGTGCGCGGGGTCCTTTCGCCGCGCCCGGTCCCAGCGCGCGATCACCGCCGCGCACGCCGCCTCCCGCGTCGGATGCCGGTGCACCGCGCCGGCATCCGCGTAGCGGTCGAGCGCCGCCGCGGTGCGCCCGGACGCCAGCTCCTTGGTCGCCGTCCGCTGCCACTCGATGCGCTGGCGCCGCGGCTCGGTGATCGCGATCACCCCGACCCGATCGGCAATCGCCCGGAACGCCGCCCCCGCCTCGATCGCCTGCAACTGCTCCGCGTCGCCCACCAGCACCAGCTTGGCGCCGGCCGCGTGCACCTGC
>Ga0302319_10016357_pt1 | contig 13676 bp, 7 predicted proteins | sample Bog_T0_2_FD_203319 | JGI IMG/M metagenome (GOLD analysis project Ga0302319, IMG submission 203319) | Peat permafrost microbial communities from Stordalen Mire near Abisko, Sweden - Bog_T0_2 | ecosystem: Environmental > Terrestrial > Soil > Wetlands > Peat | place: Sweden: Abisko, Stordalen Mire...
GCGGCTTTCAAGAGCGACACAACCAAGGTTGAGGTCTCGGTATCAACCGCATCCACCATCTCGTTCCAATTGCAACCCGCCGGATCGACGACCACGGTGGAAGTGACCGCAACAGCGTCGATGGTCGACAGTTCCGACGCCACGGTGGGCGCAACGATCGAGGGCAAACAGGTAACCGACCTTCCGCTGAACGGCCGCAACTTTACACAGCTTGCGATGCTCACGCCCGGCGTCACGCGTGGCGCTTATGGCGACGTAGCCAGCGGCGGCGGCAGCAGCAACTACACTGAGACGGCCCGCTACAACGAGAGCGAAGGTGCGGCACTCTCAGTCAACGGCCTTCGTCCCCAGGCCGATAACTTTCTGCTCGACGGCGTTGACAACAACGACGGCCTGGTGAACACGATTCTGTTCTTTCCCGACATCGATGCCACCCAGGAGTTCAAGGTCAACACCAACGTTGCTCCTGCCGAGTACGGCCGCGCGGGCGGCGCCATCGTGATGACCTCAATCAAGAGCGGCACCAACAACTATCACGGATCGGCTTTCTGGTTTTATCGCGACCAGAACTTTGACTCAAATTACAACTATCAGTTCAACGGCGCGGGGCCGACTCCGCCGTCCGCCTTCCTTCGCCAGCAGCCAGGCTTCTCGATTGGCGGACCGGTATGGCCGAAATTGAAGAACAAGCTCTTCATCTTCGGCGATTACCAAGCATTGCGCGAGTCCCTCCCGGTTCCGGTGCATTACGTTACGGTGCCCACGGACAAGATGCGTACCGGCGACTTTACCGAGTTGCTGAATGCCGCGGGCGCCGACGGTGCCGGCACAAACGATTACCGGACACAGTATCCGTACTGCATGCCGGGTGGCATGGCCGGCCAAACCAGCCAGGGCCAGATCTATGATCCAACCACCTGCAACAACCCGGCCGGCCCCACGCAGTTCGGCGCCGACGGCGGAACGCCGAACGTAATTCCATCCGAACGTCTCAATCCGGCCGCTGTGAATTACCTGAATGCATTTCCTGAGCCTACCCGCACCGATCGCTTCAAGAATAACTACCTGGTGGCGCAGCATGAAGCCAACAAGTACAACACTTTCGACGGCCGTATGGATTGGTTCGCCGGACCGAACAACGTCGCATTCCTCCGCTTCAGCTACGACAACTCAGTAAACACCAAGAGCTCTGAGTTTCCTCTCCTGCCCGCCGGCGGCGGCACGGGCATCAACCCGACGCACGCTCGGGGCTATGATTTCGGCTACACCCACACCTTCTCGGCGAACATGGTCAATGAGGCGCACATTGCCTATAACCGCGATAACTACGGATACACGCCTCCCGACTATGGCAACTACGTGTCAAAGAACCTGGGCATTGTGAACGCCAACATCAACCAGGAGACCACCGGCGGCGCGCTCATCGGCGGATGGAAGGGCGACCTTGAGTACACCGGCGACTACGGCCTTTACTCGGTGCCGCAAAACACTTATGAAGTCACCGACACTGTGAACTGGAATCACGGAAACCACTCGATCAAATATGGCGGCACGTTTATTCGCCGTCAGGTTGAGTTTTTCAATCCGCAAGAGGGCAAAGGCTACTTCTGGATCGATGAGAACACGGTGGAATTCACCGGCTACGAAGTTTCTGAATTGCTGGCCGGCGGCATGTACAACTACCAGATCGGCTCGCAGGCCGGGTACTTTGCCAACATCGGCCAGGAAGACGGCATCTTTGCGCAGGACGACTGGCGCGTTACGCGCAATCTCGTCATCAACCTCGGCGTGCGCTGGGATTTCCTGTCCCGTCCATACGAGGCGCACAACCAGCAGTCCGCCTTTAACGTAAACACCGGCACTATCATGATTGCCGGCCAGAACGGCGTTTCGCCGAGCATTGTCAACAACGACTACCACAACTTTGCGCCCCGCGTAGGCTTTGCCTACAGCATGCCGGACCACAAGAGCGTGCTCCGCGGAGGGTATGGCATTTTCTACTACCCGGACTTTGGCGGAATCGACAACCAGCTCGGCGAGCAGATTCCCTTTGGCGGCAGCAACAGCTATAGCGCCTCCAACGGCTACTGCACCACATTCACCGGCCAGTTGACGCAAACTCCCGCTAACAACGGCAACGACTATAACTGCCTTGGCTACACCAACCCGGGTACAGTGGCATACAGCAGCGGCAGCGATACCGGTTCACCGCTTCCGGCGCGTGGTTTCCCGAACTTCGATCCCACTCACCCGCCTGCCGGCACGACCATGATCGCGGTTAACACAAAGAGCGAAAACAGCACGGTGCAGGAGTGGAACCTGCAGATCGAGCGCCAGATCGGTTCCAGCGACGTAGCCACCGTTGCCTACGTGGGAACCCATGGCTCCAAGCTCTCGAGCTACTATCCGTACAACAACATCCAGTTCGGTACAGGTGTAGCGCCGTTCCCGAGCCTGGGCGCCATTAACTACAACAACTACGACGGCATCTCAAACTACAACGGCCTGCAGTTGCATGAAGAGCATCGCGTATCGAATGGGTTGATTGCCACATTCTCCTACGCGTGGTCTCATGCGCTGGACGACTCGACAGGAGCCTTCCAGGGACAGACCGCGGCCGTCTACTCCAATCCTCTTGGCGGCTACGGCAACTCCAGCGAGGATCAGCGTCAGACCTTCAGCTCTTCAATGCTCTACCAGTTGCCCTTCGGACGCGGACAGCGTTGGGGTGGCAGTGTTTCTCGGCCCGTGGATTGGCTGATTGGCGGATGGCAGCCGAGCCTGGTTGCGTTTGTCCAGTCAGGCACACCGGTCGATCTCTCCACGGGTGAAGATAATCCTGGGAACCGGCCCGACATCGTCGGCGCGATTCACTACAACAAGGCCAGCAGCGGCAATAGCGGCGCTTATTGGTTCGATCCTGGAACCGCGAGCAACCCGATCTTCGCGAATCCGCCAACTGTACACTCGGCCGCATGCAGCTGCGATGTGTACACCCGCCTCGGCACTCTGGGCCGCAACCAGCTCTTCGGACCCGGTTACAAGCGGGTTGACTTCAGCATGCAGAAGAACCTGCACCTGGCCGAAGGGTACACGCTCGAATTGCATGGGGATGCCTTCAACCTGTTCAACACGCCTGCCTTCACCAACCCGCAGGGCAGCATGACTTCGGGGCAGTTTGGACAGATCGAGGGCGTGCAGGTCTACAGCAACCGCGAGATCCAGTTGGCGGCTCGCTTCACCTTCTAACCTGACTGATGGTTGGAAATCCATCGCGGCAGCCTTCGCGGCTGCCGCGATGCAAAGCGCCACGCTGAGACCTTCGTGAGCTCATTCGCATCGCGAGCCGACGAGAGTAGTGTGCGGATTCCGCACCGCTTTAGAACCCGCACTGGCGCGCCTCAAAAACTCAGTGGCTATTTGTTATCTCGCTATCATTCCAGGGTTTCTGCGCCTGCTTGCACACTTAGTCGGTTCACTTATTTGAAGCCTGGGGTTTGTTGGAGCACTTCATGCGATTTTTGCCTTCATACTTTCTGGCTGCATGTTTAATCGCCGTCTCTTTCGGCGCGCACGCCCAGGCTCCCCGAATCGACAAAATCGATCCTCCTAATTGGTTTGCAGCTCTTCCCTCCCCCATGTTGCTCGTGAAAGGCGATGGCCTGAAAGGGGCGCAGTTTGCGGTTGCGGGCAATGGCATCACACTGACGCGCTCACAAGTTTCTGCCAACGGCCATTGGGCATTCTTGTGGCTCGATGCCAAAGCAGCAGCGCCGCAAACTGTCACGCTGACCGCAACCAGCGCAAGCGGCTCGACGCAAGGCAAATATGTATTCGCCGCGCGCTCGAACGATCCAGACGCGCATGGCGGATTCAATTCGGCAGACGTGCTCTACCTGATCATGACTGACCGCTTTGCGCAGGCCGGCAAAGCCGATCAGCCGGGAGACGATCGATCATTACCGCGCGGATGGCACGGCGGCAATCTTGACGGAATTGCCGAGCACATCGATTATCTGAAGCAACTTGGCGTCACAACGGTGTGGACCACGCCAGTGGATTCAAACGGCGCCATGCCCCAGGCGTACCACGGCTACGCCGCCACCGATCTCTATGCCGTCGACCCGCACTTCGGCACGCTTGCGGATTATCGCCAACTCTCCAGCGAGCTTCACGCTCACGGAATGAAACTGGTAATCGACCTGGTTCCCAACCACGTCGGCGTCGAGCATCCATGGGTGAACGATCCGCCTGCTCCCGACTGGTTCCATGGTTCGCTGGCGCATCATCCCGCGGTCGAGAACGACTTTTATAAACTCGTCGATCCGCATTCGCCGCCCGAAGCCTGGCGCAACATTGTGGATGGTTGGTTTACCGATTCGATGCCCGATCTGAATCAACAAAACCCGCTGGTGTCGCAATACCTGATTCAGAATGCTCTGTGGTGGGTTGAGACCGCGAATCTCGATGGCATACGACTTGACACATTTCCCTACGTCGATCGCAGCTTCTGGCAAGACTTTGACACGACCTTGCACAACGTCTATCCGCATCTAACCACGGTTGGAGAGATCTTCCACCGCGACCCCGAGGTTACTTCGTATTTTGCCGGCGGCGTATCGCACCAGGGAATCGACACCGAACTTTACACGCCATTCGACTTTCCGGTGTACTTTGCGCTGCGTGATGTGCTGGCACATGGCAAGCCAATGACCGAACTGGCCGAAGTGCTGGGCAAGGATTCGCTTTATCCGCATCCCGAGCGGCTGGTTCCTTTTATCGGCAACCACGACACCATACGATTTACAACCGATGCCAACGGCTCGACAGCAAAGCTCAAGCTTGCACTCGGCCTGCTGGCGACATTGCGCGGAACGCCGCAAATCTACTCTGGCGATGAGATCGGCATGACGGGCGGTGCCGACCCTGACAACCGCCACGACTTTCCCGGCGGGTTCGAGGGTGACTCGCATAATGCATTCACGCAGGGCGGCCGCACGACCGAGGAACAAGAGGTTTTCGAATGGACTTCGAAGATGCTTGCGCTGCGGGCAGAACATCGCGCTCTCGAGACGGGGAAGGAACAGAATCTCTTCGCGGATAAGGACGCCTTCGTTTTTGTGCGCACGCTCCAAGAGGGCGGCTGCAGCGCCGGCGCAAAGTCACCGGACGCAAACGCACGCATCCTGATCGTTGTGAATGATTCAGAGAAAGCCAAATCCATCACAGTTCCGATGGATGGCACCGCGCTGGCGGGCTGCACCAGCTTTGTGCTGCAAGCGCCTGCCGCGGATGCAGCGGCGACGGTGAAAGGCAGAGCGCTCAGCATTGTTGAGCCGGCTGAATCAATGAGCGTGTACGAGGTGCGGTAGGTCAGCATGGCAATGGCTATCTACGCCCCGCCGGTAGTAGTCAGCGCAGCCGCAAGTTCAGCAGTACTCCTCACCCGGCCCATGCGCGGAAAGATCCGGGTGATGGCATTCTGATGGCTTGCCTCGGTCAGCCCGGTCATAGCATCCTCGGCAAAGCATTGCTCATATCCGCGCTCATAAGCGTCGCGCGCAGTGCTCTCAACGCCGAACTCAGTTGCCACGCCGCACAGGACAATGGTGCCGATTCCGCGACGGCGGAGATGCAGATCGAGATCTGTTCCGTAGAACGCGCCCCACTGCCGCTTCAGCACCACAATGTCATCGGGCTGTTGATTCAGCTTGGGCACGAGTTCGCTCCAGTCCGGCGGCATGGGCCCGCGCATGCGCATGGGCTCATCTGAAACAGGATTCACGCGGTCGCTGCCGTCGGCCGCGCCGCCTACATGCACCAGGACGACCTTCGCTCCCGCGGCACGTGCCTGCGTCAGCAGCAGCGCGGCGTTGGTGAGTACCGACGCCATGGAATGCGGAGCCCCGGCACGCTGGAGAATGCCTTTTTGAAGATCGATAACTACTATCGCGGTTCGCTTTGGATCGAGAATGAGTTCGCTCATAGATGTTCACCTTTTGGCTGGAACACCTCGCGCTCCTCGCGCCCGGGCTTGATGCCCCGCTCGAAGGTCCCATGCCCAGCATATTCGATGCGCGCACCCTTGCGAGCTGCGCCTGCCCGAGTGAATGCGTGCACTCGGCTTTCAATTGGATTTTGCGATAGACTTAGGGTGTTCGATGCGGTGAAAGTCGCAACCCGGCTGCGAGATGCGTTCATTTGCCGGCACGTGCGGAAGTGGTGAAATGGCAAACACACCAGCCTTAGGAGCTGGCGCCGAAAGGCTTAGGGGTTCAAGTCCCCTCTTCCGCACCAAAAGCCAAGCAAACAGTGAAACGTTACCTATATTGCCTGATGAAGTTGTGATTTCGCGATTTCTGCCACTTCTCCCGCCCCCTTGGCGTAGAGCCCCTCTTCATCAGGAGCAAGCGTGTACAACAACTTCAGAAACTCTCCTGCGTGTACAAGTTCTTCGTTCGCTATGTCCTTGAGCACTGCCACGGCGAGTTTGTTGCCGGTTGACTCGGCAAGCTGCAAGTACATCTGAGTCGCTTCGTACTCTGCGGCAACCATGAACCGAATCGCTCTGACGAGTTCCTCGTCCGTGAGTTTCCTGCTGTTCGCCAACTCTGAAAAAGGTGACCCGAATTGTGGCATATCATTTTCCTCCGCTTCACGCACGTTGACACGTCAAACTTGGATTGCGGCTTCGAAGCTAATCACATTTGTAGTTCTGTGGCTTCCAGTGGTCTGAGCGGAATTGACCATCGCCACACAATAGACAGAAGTCGTGGCCAACCGCCTAAAGCTCCTCTACCATAGTTACGGGTACCGTACCTTGAGCCATTGTTTTCTCCTCAATGGCTAATATTGGCTGACTGAAACCAACTAAGAACAAATCGTAGAAAGTCAGTTTCAGCCAATATCCATGCGGGTATTAGATTACTGAGGAAACCGTATCCCGTCTTCCGCACCAAATCAGCAAAGTTTTGAGTCGACGGCCTTAGCGCGTGGCGGCCCACACGTGGTAGCTGTTGAAGAGAAACTGGCCGCCCAGGATCAGCAGCCACACACACAGCGCGAAGCGCAGCGGCCTGCGCGGCACACGCGTTGAAAGCAGGGTGCCAGCCACCGCTCCCGCAACGCCTCCGATAACTAACTGCAGCAGCAGTTGGGGGTTTGATGCGTGCGAAAACCAGTGCGCCCCGCTGCCGATCAGCGAGATTACGAAACCAAAGACGATGTCGGTGCCCACCACCTGGGCCGGGGCCAGCGGAGTGAGGCCGAGCAGCGCCGCACTTCCCAACGCGCCCGCGCCGGCCGACGAGAATCCAACTTCCGCTCCTACCGGAAACATGAGCCAGGCAAGCAGCGGGCTGCGGTCGGCTGCATTGGCTTTCTGCTTTACGGGCCGGAAAAACGACACAATCTGGTAGCTCGCAGTGGCGGCCAGAATCGCTCCGAGAATCGCATTCAGCAGGTTCTGCGAGCCGGCATTCACCAGGTGCCTGAGAAACAGCGAGCCCAGCAGAACTCCCGGCACTCCGCCCAGCAGCATGTAGCCCAGCGTGCGCCATGCCACGTTTCTCCGCGCGATCTGCGTCGGCACCAGAATCAGTTTTACAGCCGATGAAAACATCAATCCAATGCCCACCGCAACCGGCGCCGGAACTCCGAGAAACAGCACCAGCACCGGGACCGTGACGGTGCCCGCCCCTACGCCGGTGAGCGCGATGAACAGCGCGATGAAGAATCCAATAACGTAATTCATTTCTAACGTCTCTCGTCGTTGCGCTCTTGCTTTATTTCCCAGGTGCCGCTTGGATGTGAATTCCGCACTCCACCTTGCGGCCTGCCCAGCGGCCTGAACGCGGATCGTTGGGATCGAGTGGCAGCGTGGTGCAAGGCTCGCAGCCAATCGATGAGTAGCCTTGTGTATAGAGGGGTAAAAGCGGAATCGAAAGCTCCTCGCACGCGTACCACACATCGCGCGTGGTCCACGATGCAAGTGGCGCCAGCTTGAGCACCTGCTTGCCGCCCGGCAGCGCAAACATAGACGACTCTTCAAGTGCAGTCCGGCTTCGGGCCTGTTCGCGGCGCAATCCGGTCAGCCATACGCGATACTCCGCTACTGCTTTGAACAACGGTTCTACCTTGCGCAATCCGCAGCAACGATCCGGCGCAGATTCGTACAGCTTGCCGAATTCGGCTTCCTGCTCGGCGACGGTTCTTGCAGGCAGCAGGTTGACCAGATTCAGATTCCACTCGCGCGCGATGCGATCGCGATAGGCATAGGTTTCCGCGAAGTGATAGCCGGTATCGAGAAATAGAACCGGAATTGCCGGATCGATGTCGATGGCGAGCCTGGTGAGCAGAACATCCTCGGCCTGAAAGCTGCAGGTGAGGCACACATCGCCGTCGCCGGTGAGATTCTGCGTGAGCATTTCGCGCACGGCATCTAGCTTTGCATTCACTTCAGCAACAATCTCAACGGTGCTCATTAAAGTCCAGCCCTCTCTGATGCAATGAAGATGCCCGCACGATGCAGCAACTGATGAATCGCGGTGACGGCATGCATGGGTTCGGTTGCATCGAGCTCAATATGATGGCTGTCAACGCGGGCGGTTAATGTTTCGGAAGGGTTGGTGCGCACCAACAAAACCAGCAGGCCGGAGCCGGTTTGGATGTTTGCGACCAATGGCACGAGCCCCGGATCGAGCAAGTATGGATCTTCGTCCGCATGAATGCGGCTGGTGAAGACGCCGACGGCAAAAAGGGCGCGCTCAATAGCGTTGATTACCCGAGCCGGCCCCGTAAGTTCAAGCACTCCGCCGCGATGCCCCCAGCGCGCTTCACGCTCGCCGGCGGTAACTGGGCCCCAGGCGCCTGCTTCATCTTCTTCGCCGGTCGAAAGCTGCGCGTCCGCTTCACGGATCATGCCGGCGGCGACCGTGGCATTGCTTTCGGGATCGATGAGGATGAAAGCGCCGGTCGCACGATTCTCGGTGTAGCGATCGATCGCGATCGGCCGCAGCAGATTGATGGAGACTGCGCCGATATCGTTCATCTCAAGCGTTTGGGCCGGTACGCGGGCAAGAGTAGCAAGATCGGTGCGGGAATCGACGCTTGAAAGAAACGCTGGTACCGTGTGGCTGGTGTGCTTGAGCAGGTAACGCCGACCCACCACCGCGGCGCGCTGATCCATCCACACCAGCGAGGCCCTCAAGCCGCGCGTGACCCTGGCTTCACTCTCCGCGGCCGCAATTAAATCTCCGCGGCTGATGTCGATTTCGCGATCGAGCACAAGCGTGACAGAGAGCGGCGCTCGTGCCTCATCCAGATCGCCATCCCAGGTAACGATGCGCTCAACTGTCGCGCTGCGATTCGAGGGCAACACCGAAATTCGGTCACCACGCCGCACGGTGCCCGAAGCGATTTGCCCGGCAAAGCCGCGAAATGTGTGATCGGGCCGCACTACGCGCTGCACGGGAAAGCGGAATGGAGCATCGGCGGAAGCTGACATTGACGGCAACGATTCAAGCAATTCGAGCAGCGACGGCCCTTCGTACCACGGCATTGCATCAGTCCTGTGGACGATGTTGTCGCCCTTCAGCGCGCTTACCGGCACAAACACTCGTTCAACTTGCGTACCTGTATCGGCGGCAGTCTGATCGAGCACCGTGCTGAATTCAGCTTCGATCGCGCGGAAGGTGGCTTCCTCGTAACCGATCAGGTCCATTTTGTTTACGGCGACGAGAACGTGACGCACCCGCAATAAAGACGCAATGTATGCATGGCGGCGCGATTGAATCAGCACGCCCTTGCTGGCGTCTATCAGCACAATAGCCGCGTCGGCAGTTGAAGCACCGGTTGCCATGTTGCGCGTGTACTGCTCGTGGCCGGGTGTGTCGGCAATGATGAACTTGCGGCGCGGTGTGGAGAAATAGCGATAGGCGACATCAATCGTGATGCCCTGTTCGCGCTCGGCGCGAAGCCCGTCAGTGAGCAGTGCGAAATCAAGCTGCCCCGGCGCCGTAGTTCCCTTGCCCTCGATCGACCGCACCTGGTCTTCGTACACCGATTGCGTGTCGTAGAGAAGCCGGCCAATCAGCGTTGACTTGCCGTCGTCGACACTGCCGGCGGTTGAAAAACGCAGCAGATCCTTTTCTCGCTCCTGCGCGAGGAATGCGCCGATTTCGAATTGTTCGTTTTCCAAATCTGCTGCGATTGCCAAACTAACCTCCAACTCCAGATCCGTCAGTTCTGTCTTCTCGTTCCCTTGTTCCCTTGCTCCCTTGTTCCCCTTTTTTCAGAAGTATCCTTCGCGCTTCTTAATCTCCATTGAGCCTTCCTGATCGTGATCGATCACGCGGTTGGCGCGCTCTGACGAGCGAAATGAGATCAGTTCCGAAATGATTGCAGGTATTGTGTCGGCATCGGAACGGATGGCGCCCGTGCAAGGGCTGCATCCCAATGAACGCAGCCGGCACTTCACCATCTGGGGCTGCTCTCCCTTTCGAGCTACAAAGTCTTGTTCGATGGGCAACAGCGCTTCCTGCCCCGTACCGGCGCCACGCACATACATTGGGCGCTCTTTTGCAAAGTAGAGATCCACTACCGGAATCTTTTCCTCGTGGATGTACTGCCACACATCCATCTCGGTCCAATTCGAAAGTGGAAACACGCGAATGCTTTCGCCCGGGTGGACGCGCGCGTTGTACAGGTTCCACAACTCGGGCCGCTGATTCTTCGGGTCCCACTGGCCCGCTTCGTCGCGGAAGGAATAGATGCGCTCCTTGGCTCGCGATTTTTCTTCGTCTCGCCGCGCCCCACCAAATGCTGCGTCAAATTTGTAGTGGCGCAGCCCGTCGAGCAGCGCCTGCGTCTTCAGCAGCCCGCAGCAACGCTTGGTGTCGAGAGCAATGGGGTTGGTGCCGGCGGCAATGGCCGGCTCGTTGCGCCACACCAGCAACTCCGCGCCGATCGACTTCGCCATGTTGTCGCGAAATTCAATCATTTCGCGAAATTTGAATCCGGTGTCGATGTGGAGAAGCGGAAACGGAATCGGCCCGGGATAAAACGCCTTCTGGGCGAGGCGCAGCATTACCGATGAATCCTTGCCAATGGAATAGAGCATGACTGGCCGCTCAAACTCCGCGGCCACCTCGCGCAGAATATGGATGCTTTCGGCCTCGAGCAGGCGCAAATGGCTGAGCCGCTCTGGAGAGCGCGGCCGCAGGGGCAAGTTTGAATCGATAATCTCAGTAATTGCAGACGCCATTGGCACCTCATTTTCAAGGGGATTCGCTGAGTGCCGGCGTGCGACGAAGACTTTCCCGGCTCATCAGCTACGGGTGTCTTCCTTAACCAATCTTGATCAATTTTGCGTGGGGATCAAATATTAGCGCGTACACCCGTCGAAGATGTTCGACAGGCGACAACAAGAGCAGGGCTCAAAGGCGCTAACCATATGGACTAGATGCTACCAAAAAGCCCGCGGATGCACAATGTCTGCGGCGACGGCAGTGTATCCCATCACTGCCTACGACATCCCTCAGGTGCTGAAACCCGTTCATCCGCCTTGCCGTAGTGGCGCCGGGATGGCGTGGGCTGATTTCAGGTTCCTGTCGTCCCAAGCGGCCGGGACTCGGCCTTATGAAACGAGAGCCGTAGACCCGAGTCTGCGGCTCTCGCTGTATCTCCTCTTGAGAGCTCAGTGGCGCGTTGGCGTTGTTGGCCCATCGACGCTGATGCGGCCTCCTGCCGGGTGCACATGGCGGACCTGTGCATCTACAGGCGTTGTCTTCGCTTGAACCCCACTCGGCCCTACTCCGTTGCCTGCCGGATGGTTGGCCGCATGCTCAATGAGCATGCGCCGCGGGCCTGTCGCCGGGATGGGAGCGCCGTGAGCGCGCGCGATCAAGGATCTCGACTGCTCTTCGTTGAAGCGATCGGTTACGTCGACAAGTCGCTGCGCTTCATAGCCGCGACGCTTGCCAACGATCTTGTAATCGAAGGTCATCGACGAGGTACCGCCGCCCGATTCGCGTACTTCGAAGCTGGTGAGGGTCTTGTTAATCACATAGAGGCCCTTGGAGTCGGCGTTGGGAGTGAGAAAGACGTGATAGTCGGCCGTCTCGCTGACGGTATCGGCAAAGGCCGGATCGATCTTGACCACGGCCACACCCATCTTCATCGTGCCCGTGCCATAATCCTCCATCCAGTTTTCGGCAGACTGGGTGGCATAGGTCTCCACCTTGCGGGCGCCGCTGCCGGTGGTGGCCAGCGTCTTGACCTGGCCGGTGCAAGTTATATCTCCCGCCCCACCGAAACCGCATTCACCATTGAGAGTGGAGACCCGGAGGGCTGTGGAGAGACCTGAGCCGCCGGTACTGAAGTTGGAAACGCTCAGCGTTTCCACGGTCGAACTGTTGTTTAGGAAGACTGCCGCTCCGGAATCGTCCGCACTAGCAATCAGGCCGACCGTCACGTTGGCGGTGCCATCATTCACATCTGCTGAATCGGCCCAGACGCCGCTGACAAAATGAGCGTTAGTAAGATCCTGATACACGCCGCTGGTTCCGTAAGAATAGCCATAGACGCCGGCGTTGCCTGGTGCGGGCGATGTGGCAAAGCCGTACACACCGTCGAGGGACGTACCGGCGACGCCGTTATCTGCTGAGGTTCCGGCAACCCCAATGCCGCCGTACGCTTGTCCTCCGACGCCATTGCCGGTCGTGGTAACGCCGTAAACACCAGTGCTGCTACCAGACTTTCCGTAGACGCCAATATCGATCGATGAATTGCCGTAGACGCCGCTGCCGTTGGTTGAATATCCGGATACACCAGCGCCTGAAGTTGCCTGTCCGCCCACGGCACCGCTAGTGCCCATAGCCTCTCCCCAGACCGCGTAATGGCCGTGGTTGCTGTTGTTGAAAAAGGCGCCGGCATTGGCGTCGTCAGCCGTGCCGAGGACGCCCGCTGCCCAAAAATTGGTGCTGCTGCCACCGTTGGAGTCGGGATTGCCAGTGGTATCGCCCCAGACGCCGGCGACCTCGTTGGCGGCGGTGTTGTCCAGGTTAGTGTAAGTATTGCTGAATGAGGCTGAGGTCTCGCCCATCACGCCGCCCACCCCAATTGCCGGCGTGGTAGAACGGCCCCAGATGCCGTAGTAGGTATCCGAATTCCCGTATGTTCCGGTCGTTCCGCTGGTACCAAAACCATAAAGAGCGGCATATTTGTTGCCAGTAGCTCCGTAAGCGGTGACTTGGGTGTCGAAGACATTTCCCATAGGGGCGGTGAAAGTGTTATTCGCCGCTAGTTGCGCATAGACCCCGTTGTAGGTAGGTTCGAGGGCGGTAGCCATCGAAGGCGTGATATCGGTGACCAGGGCGGATTGGTTGAGCCCAAGCGCGACCGATCCGGAAGTGCCCGATCCGGTGAGCGGGCTGGTTGTGGTGATACCCGTAATGGTGCCGCCGCCAGCGCCAGTACCGGGGAAGGTTTGTCCTGTGGCCCAGTTGATGACGCCTGCGGGGGAGATGGACAGGCCGGTCGCGGTGGGAGCGGCAGACCCGGAGCCAAACAGCAAGGCGAGGTTTGACGACGGCGTGCTGGTGTTGTTGCCCGTGGGAACCACCTGCCAGGCGAAGTTTTGATGCACCGCGCTGGAGGTTCCGCTGGAGTAGGAGCTG
>Ga0302319_10016361_pt1 | contig 13676 bp, 14 predicted proteins | sample Bog_T0_2_FD_203319 | JGI IMG/M metagenome (GOLD analysis project Ga0302319, IMG submission 203319) | Peat permafrost microbial communities from Stordalen Mire near Abisko, Sweden - Bog_T0_2 | ecosystem: Environmental > Terrestrial > Soil > Wetlands > Peat | place: Sweden: Abisko, Stordalen Mire...
ATCGTCAGCGTGGCCTTCGCCAGCCGCGTCTCGATAGCCATCACGGTTTCAGCGTCTTTGGCGGCCTGCGCATCCGGTTCGCCCGCAAGGGTAAAAATGGCGCGCACATGGGTTACATACTGCTGGAGCTGCTCCACGCTCTTCGCATCGGTGCGCGTGTAGTAATCCCGTTCCGGCAAACCCAGCCCGCCCGAGCCATAGAAGGTAATCACCGAGCTTGAATCGGCATAATCCTGGTTCGATCCCATGCTGAAGAACGCGCTTACGCCAATCCTTTGCAGGTGCGCCAGCAGCGCCGGCAGGTCCGCCGCCGTCTTCATCGCGGCAATCCGGTCCAGTTCCGGTTGCAGCGGCGTCAACCCCAGCTTGTTCACGGTCGAGGTGTCCATGCAGCTTGAGTACTCGTCGCCGATCTTCTGTTCGTTGGCCGATCGCGGGCTCGCCGCTGCGCTTCCCTTCGCAGGCGTGGCCGCTTCTTCCAGAATCTGCTTCAGATGCAGCCGGTTCAGCTCATACAGCTCGGTAAAGCGGCCATAGGCCACCTGGTCGGCGGGCAGCGGATTGCGCTTGAACCAGCCGTTGCAACTGAAGCGATAGAAGTTCTCGCAGGGGTCAACCGCGGTGTCGATAAGCGAGGCATCGAACACCTTCAGCCCCGGGGTAACAGGCAATTCAGGCGGTATAAGTCCAGGCGGCGCGGCAGGCGGCGTGGCTTGGCCCAGCGCCACAACGCAACCCGGCCCGGTACCCGGCAGAATGAGGATTGCGAACAACCCAACTTGAAGAGCGTGGGAACAGCGCAACATGCCGCAACTCTACCAGATTTCCGCCATCAGGGCAGCCGCGGCGGACACCCTTTACAATGGAAGAGCAATCCCAATCCCTTGTCAGGAGCAGATCGAGTGGCGCAACGCACGTTCAGCATCGTCAAACCGGACGCGGTCCGCAACGGCTACACCGGCGCCATTCTGGCCGAGATTGAAAAGGCCGGCTTTCAGATTGTGGCCATCAAAAGGGCATCCATCTCCAAGCACCAGGCCGAGGGCTTTTATGCCGTTCACGCCGCCAAGCCCTTCTTCGACTCGCTCACCACCTTCATGTCTTCCGGCCCGCTGTTCCTCATGGTTTTGGAAAAGGAAAACGCCATTGCCAACCTGCGCAAACTGATGGGCGCAACCAACCCCGCCAACGCTGCGGAAGGAACCATCCGCAAAAAGTTCGCCGGCTCTCTGCAGGAAAACGCCATCCACGGCTCCGACGCCGAAGACACCGCCGCATTTGAAATCGGATATTGGTTCGCAGGGTACGAGTTGCTTTAGCGTGACCGGGAAAGTCTTAGTTGGAGTCGCGGTTTCCCACCCTATGCGCCAGTAGAAAGGTGTATTCCCACTTTAAGGGGAGCCCGGCGCCAACTTCAGCATGGTCGTCTTCTTTCAATTTGATTCACACAAATTATCGCCGTTGACTGGCATTGCCAAAAAGCCTTCGGCGCCGGGGCAGCGGCGTCAGTAGCTCCCTGGAGTAATCTGCAGCAACTCGAAGTCCGATGCGCTCAGCCGGTTTAGACAGGAGTGCCACGACGTACCGCTGGCATCGCCTGAAGCCGCGAGATCGGGGAGCAGCGTGCTGGACCAGGGGCTGGGCTGCCCCAGCGCGGTATAACTCAATTGGTGCTGGGTCAGAAGCGACAGGCCCTGATTGCCGGTGTCGTTCGTGTAGGCGCCATAAGTCGCCAGCGCCGTCAGCACCGTCCTGCATTCAGACGAGTAAGGGCTTGCCGCAATCTGCGCCGGTGTCCAAAGCAGATGAACCAGATCCCCATACGATGGCGGCCCGGTAACGCCGCACCCAGCGTCCGTTCCGCCAGTTTGCTGATCGGCCGGATAGACTGTCGGGTTGTTCAGGCAGCTCGTTATCATACCCAGCGCATGATCGATATGGCCGTTCAATAGCTCCTGCGCCGTAATCTCCGTCAGCCCTGCCGCGTAGCCGCCGTGTACTGCGTTGGAGCCTACGTTCTCAATGCCGTTGCCGCCATAGGCATAGACCCCGCCCCAGGAGCAGTTGACCGCCGCTTCGGTGACCGCGCATTGCCATCCATCGACCTCGATACTCTGCGCGGTATCGATGATGCCGATGTGCCCGTCCGATTGCGGTTCTGGCAGCGCGCCGTTGGGAACGTGGATCTTGAGATTGTTGCCGGCGCATGCGCCCCACTTGGTGCAGGTAAATGTCTTCACCGGGTCGGTCGCAGACGACACGTAAACAGGAAACATCCAGCTCGTCACCGAAAGATCCTGGTTGGCGATCCCTTGGCCCCAAAGCGCGGTCATGGCCGCCTGCGGAAGCGTGGTTGCCCCGTTGGCCTTGAGTACCGCCACCGTTGTGTGCATGGGCGAGGTGCTGGAGAATATCTGCGCATAAACCCACGGCAGCGGGGCCGTGATGGTCGATGTCGGAGTCGGCGTTGGTGTGGGCGCCACGCTGCTGGCTGGGCCGCCTCCACAACAAACGATCGCCAAAGATAGCAGAGCCAGCAATCCGGTGCTCCCTGCCTTTCCACTTCGCTGCTCCTTTTCGCTTCTTGTGCGCTTCTGCTGAATTCCTTCCCATTCGTGCATATGTCTGGCCAATTTTCCTGGGGATCGCCGTCACAGAGTGCCCCACTCATCCCAGAATAAATCGTCGATCCTCTACCGCAGCGCGCCCCGTAGGTGGCGCTGCAAACGGCAAAACCGATGATCGGCGGGCACGCTCGAATTCAGTTTCGAAGGAGCCACTGCTACTTCGCGTCGGCAACGGGCTGCGCACTCAGCGCCTTCAGATCTCCGACAAGTTTATCGATCGTGGCATCGAAACTCTTGTCGCGGGTCTTTTGCAAACCAGCTAACCCAATCGGCTCGTACACGGTCCACAAGACAATTCGCGACCTCGGGTCCAATATTTCAAGCTCGAACTGCGATCTCCCCGGACTGTTGATCACACTCACACCCAGAACAAGGTCGGCGTCGGCAGGGGCGCCTGCAAGCTCATACCCTCCCAAGCTCTTCATAGCCGCGTAAAACTCGTTGTAGATTCGATCCGGTCCGCCACTCCACTCGACCGAGTCGAATCCGGTGCCAGTATTGGAGATAAAGACTTTCTTCGCAGCAATAATTTGTGAGGGCACTGGCGCCGCCGGCGCCAATGGCGTCTGCGCAAGCAATGCGGAGGGTGCGGGCAATAACATCGCGAGCCCAAGAAATGCCATAGCAATCCTTGCTTTCAGCATGATTTTCACGCCTTTCACTAATCTATTGAACACCAGGCCGGCAGATTCCACTCGAAAGCAACACGTCCGGCCTAACCATCCCCAAACAAATCGTCGATCTTCTTCCGCAGCGCACTAACTTCCTGGCGCAGTTCCGCCACCGTAGCCTCCAGCCGCACAACCCGCTCGTCCAGCCCAGCATCCGATCCCGCAACAGCGCCGCCCCCGCGGCCACCGATTGCATTCTCAGCCGCAACCGCCGTCTCCACGCTCCCCGAAAGTAGATGCGCGTACCGCGACTCCTTGGTCCCCGGCTGCCGCGGCAGCACAGCCACCAGCGCCGGTTGCCGCTCCATCAGCTTTTGCAGCCCCGCCAGCACATCGCTGATCTCGTCGAACTGGTGCAGCCGCTCCGTCCGCCCGCGCAACTCCCCCGGAGTCTGCGGCCCCCTCAGCAGCAGCACGCAAATCAGCGCCGTCTCCGCACGGCTGAAGTTGAACGCCTCGCCCAGCCAGTGCTCGTATTTCGTCACGCGCCCATCGGCCCCCCGCGCGCGCCCTGCCAGCCGCATGTCTTCAAGCCCATGCAATGCCTGCCGCACTTCTTCCTCATCCAGATCCATCACCGGCTCGCGATTCGACCGCTGATTGCATGCATTGATCAGCGCGTTCAGCGACATGGGATAGTAGTCCGGCGTGGTTACTTCCTTCTCCACCAAAGCCCCCAGAACGCGGGCTTCAGCTCGGGTCAGCACAATCGGCTCAGGCAGTGTTTCATCGGTCGGCGGCATACATCCATTCTGTCACCGCACCAATGTCCCGTGCCCCATCCATGCGATTTTTTCTTGTCGCAAAGGTGGGACTCCACTGAAGCCCCAGGTGCGGCGGTCCGTCGCTATGGATTCTGCCCCGGCGTCTCTTTCTCTTTGGGCCCCAGCAGAATCTGCACCCCCAGATAAGCAATCCAGTTCGGCTCGCTGTTCTCACCCGTCACCGCCTGGATACTCCGCCCGCCCATAAACAGCAGCCGCAAATGCCCGCCGCGATCCAGCGTCTGCCGCCCGCCCACATCCGCCGTCAATTCGCGCTGCTTGGGCACCGCGCCGATGCGGTTCGCATCCTGCAAATCGTATATCTCTCCATAAAGTTCCAGCCGCTCGCTGAACTCGTGTCCCGCAATCAGCCCGCGCCCCCACCGGCTCGGAATCAGCTTGTTGCCAAACCAGTGCCCCACCTCGCCGTTGAAATCGATCGGCCCCACCTTCGCCGTCGCTTCCATAGGCAGGTAATACTGCGGTCCGTTCTCCACAATGCCCCGCCGCACCGCGCTGGTCGGATTATTGATGGAAGCCTGCGGATACGTCCCCAGCGAGAACAGCATATTCTCATCCGACTTCGCCTCGCCGGCGCGATGATACTCGTAAGGCCGCCACTTGATCCCCAGCAGCGATTCGCCCAGCCCGGCCCGCGTGGTATTGTTCTGGTCTGTCGCAACGGCCATCGGCAGCTCATACTTCAACTGAATCCGGTCGCCCCACCCGTAATTCATGTCGATATCCGGCGTCTGGTAGGTGGCGTTCCCAGGATTATGGTCCGCAATCCAGCCAAGATTGATCTCCCAGTGCTTGTTCCCGGGGGTGCCGGGATCGTCGGTAATAAACGGCGGCCCGCCCTGCGCATGCGCCAGCGACACGCCCGAATACATCACCAACAGAAGAAGTAGCCCAGGAAGTTTGCGCATGCGAAGGCCCGAATCCCACCGCCAAATTCTGCCCCTGCGAACCGGGTACAGTCCTTGCCTAAGCTAACACTCCTTGCGTAAAACAACGAAGCCGGCGAAATCCTCCAAACGACCCCAATTCGCCATCCATCCCCCGCCCCACTCTGCGATACTGATTTGTCATGCCTATCGCCGATTTGCAACAAGCCGCCCAGAAGATTGCCTCAGTCCTTTCCGCCCTCAACAAGCTCGGCGGCCTGCGACTCAAATACCGCATCGCTGCCGGCAACGGCGCACCCGGCCCCGAAGGCTCCCCGGCCAATCAGCTTCGCGTCGAACTGGCCGGTCCAGACGTGCCCCTGGTCACGCAGCGCAACGGCGAAATGCTGCTGGCGCTTGAGACCGTCTCGGCGCAAATCCTCCGTCTCGACCAGCGCGAACACGATCTGGTCGTCTTTGATGCTGACAACTTCAAGGCTCTGCAAGCCCAGCAACTGCGCCTCACCGCCGAAACCGTCGCGGAAAAGGTGCGCAGGTCCGGCATTCCATACGCTTTCGCGGCCACCAACAGCCGCGATCGCCGCCTCATGCACATGGCCTTCCGCGGCATTGAAGGCGTTGAGACGGCCAGCTCCGGCGAAGGTCCCGACCGCTTTCTTGCCGTCTTTCCCGAAGGCAAAACGGACCTGCCCGTAACCCCGCCGATCAAGCCAAGAGGGTTTGAGCGCCGCAGGTAAGCTGCGGCGTTCCTCCTCAATCCGGCTTTCGGGTATGACACAATACCCAACAATGAGAACGAAATTCACTCTGCTCGCGTTAGCCGTCGCTGCCGCCCTGTGCCCCGCGCAACAGCGCCTGGTGCTTATTGACCAGGACGGTTCCGGTCCCGGCGGCTCCAACCAGATGGCCATGATGGCTCTGCTCCAGTCCCCGCAGGTCCAGGTGCTGGGAATCACCATGGTCACCGGCAACGCCTGGCGCGATGAAGAGACGCTGCACACCCTGCGCATGCTGGAGCTGACCGGCCACTCCGCCATCCCCGTGACCAAAGGCGCGGTCTTCCCCCTCATCCGCACTGAGCGGGAGACCCGCATGGCCGAAACGCTCAACGGCAAGGTCACCTGGCTTGGCGCATGGGGACAGGGCCCGACCAGCCTTGTAGAATCCCCCAGCGGAATAACCCCGGTCACGCCCGATCATCTTCAATCGCATTCGCCCTTTGAGATCCCGCCCATGCCGGAAGGCCAGCCCACCCTCAAGCCCATCGAAGAGGACGCCGCGCATTTCCTCATCCGCCAGGTGCGCGCCCACCCCCACCAAATCACCATCTACGCGGCCGGCCCGCTCACCAACATCGCGCTGGCCATCTCCATCGACCCGGAGTTCGCCTCCCTGACTCAGGGAATCGTAATCATGGGCGGCAGCCTCAATCCCCAAACCGGCGATCCCGAGTTCGCCACCAGCCCGCGCCACGAGTTCAACTTCTGGTTCGATCCTGAAGCCGCGCACATCGTGCTCCGCGCCGCCTGGCCGCGCATCGATGTCACCACCGTCGATGTCTCCATCAAGGCGCCGTTTACCCAGAAGATGCTCGACGAAATCTCAAAGTCTTCCACCCCCGCCGCTCGCTACATCGCCGCCTGGAGCCAGGACCGCTACTACATGTGGGACGAGGTCGCTGCCTGCGCCTGGCTCGATCCCACGCTCATCACCAAAGAGGAATTGCTCTACATGGACATCGACCTGAGCCACGGCCCCAGCTACGGCGACACGCTCACGTGGACCGAAAAGCTCAAGCCCACCACCGGCGTCCGGCTGGTCCATGCGCAAGTCGACCTTGATTTGCCGCGATTCCAAAAGATGTTTGTGGAGCTGATGACCGCACCAGGCGCACCTTAGCCGGCCCACGGCGTACCATCGCCGTAGAGGCAAATTCATGACGCAGCAATCGATTCTCGGCGCGAGTAAGCTCGTCGCCTTTGTTCCAGTCACTGACATCGCAAAGGCGCGTGCCTTCTATGAAGGCGTGCTCGGCCTTCGCCTTGTCGAAGACGAGAAGCCCTTCGCCCTCATCTTCGACGCCAACGGAATCATGCTCCGCGTAACCCCGGTAGGCCCGCACACTCCCGCCCAATTCACCATCCTCGGATGGGCTGTCGAGTCGATCGAATCCACCGTGGATCAACTCACAGCGGCCGGCATTGAGTTTCTCCGCTTTCCAAGCATGAACGACGCTGACCCGCGAGCCATCTGGAACTCCCCCACCGGCGCAAGAGTAGCCTGGTTCCACGACCCCGACAACAACGTCCTAAGCCTCACGCAATTTTGAGCAGACACCAAGAAGCCCACGCCAATATCTCGGCGCGGGCCTCTGTTTTCCTATTCCCTATTCCCTGCCTTACTCACCCATTCAACTGCTCCTGCAGCTTGTTCAGCGTCCTCTGCAAATCCTTATCCGCGCGCCGCTGATCGTCAATCTTCGCAATCGAATGCATCACCGTGGTGTGGTGCTTGTTCCCGAACTGCCTGCCAATCTCCGGCAAACTGGCCTCGGTCATCCCCTTCGCCAGGAACATGGCAATCTGCCGCGGCACCACCACATTGCGCGAGTTGTTCTTCTGCTTCAGGTCGCTCACCCTCATGCCGAACTGTTCGGCCACCGCGCGCTGAATCGCCTCAATGGTGATCTTTCGCACCTGCATGTCGATGAACTGCTTCAGGCATTGCTGCGTTGAAGCCAGCGTGATCTCCATGCGGTTCATCTGGCACCACGCGATCAGCCGCGTCATGGCGCCCTCGAGTTCGCGTACGTTGGTGCGCACATTCGAGGCCACAAACAAGGCTACGTCTGCCGGCAACTGCACCTGCTCGGACTCAGCCTTTTTCTGAAGAATCGCAACCTTGGTTTCCAGATCCGGCGGCTGGATATCGGCGATCAGCCCCATCTCAAACCGCGAGCGCAGCCGGTCCTCAATCTCCGCCAGCTCCTTCGGCGGCCGGTCCGACGCAATCACAATCTGCTTCATGCTCTCGTGCAAAGCATTGAACGTGTGGAAGAATTCTTCCTGCGTGCGCTCCTTCTGCGCAATGAACTGGATGTCGTCGATCAGCAGCACGTCCACGGTCCGGAAGCGATCGCGGAAGCTCGTCATCCGGTCGTTGCGCAGCGAGGTGATCAGCTCGTTGGTGAACTTTTCCGCGGAAACATAGCAGATGTTCGCCGACGGCTGCCGGCGCTTCACCTCGTGCCCGATGGCGTGCATCAGGTGAGTCTTGCCCATCCCCACCCCTCCATACAGGAAGAGCGGATTGTAGGCCCGCGATGGGCGCTCCGCCACCGCCAGAGAAGCGGCGCGCGCAAATTGATTCCCGTTCCCGATCACGAAGGCGTCGAAAGTGTAACGCTGGTTCAGTTGCGCAGCGGTAGACCAGTCGAAGCGTGCCTGCTCCGGCGAGCGCGGCGCGGGCGGATGCGGCGCGGTCGGAGCATGCGCCGGGACAGGCCCGAAGCCTCCGTCCCTGCGCTGCGGCGGAATCGAGGGGTCCTCCTCCACCGTAACGAAGCTAACGTCGTCGAAGTCCAGCGACTGCAAGTCGATGGCTTCCTGAATCAGGTCTCCGTACTTGTCGCCGATGTGCTGAAACTCCGGCGACGGCACGCGTACATAAAGCGTGCGGCCCGCGGCATGGCTATATCGAGTCGGTTTGAGCCAGGTTTCGAAGGACTGGCGAACGACCTTCTTTTCGAGTGCGGACAGTATCTGGAGCCAGGGATTGAGTACCGTTGCCGGCGAAGTTGCGAATGCCATCGTGCTAGTCCTTGCCTGCGCCGCCTATAAACTACCAAAAACAGTTCGTCTGCGGGATTTAGGCAATGGCTCTCTCATGACGAAAAGCCTCGGGCTCTTCGTCCACTGATTCGTTGCCGACCGCCTGGTTGCCGCTTGTCTGCCCCTGGTTTAAGCCTTGGGGCCGCAGATTAAACCGTTCCGTGGGACGCTGGGATACTTTCTTGATCGGTCCCGATAGTAGCATATTTCGCAGTCTTTGCAATCAGTCTTTCACAAAACTTTGTGAGTGCCATGCAAGTTGCACCAGCGGTGGTGAAACTCCCTCAAAAACGTTACCAGGGTCACCCCAGGTCACTCTCGAATTCATCTCGGGAAGAGAGCAAATCAGCTCCTGGCCGCACCCCTCAGCACCAACCCGACCCAGGCTCCGCAAATCTCAACTCTACCTCAAAATTCACTTCGCGCTGGATTCCTGACTCAACCTGCGATACACTTAGTACTTGCCGTCAAGGCGCAGATTCTCTTCAGGAAACAGGAGCGCATTTTCATGCCCAAGCGCACATTTCAACCGAATCGCCGCAAGCGTGTCAAGACACACGGGTTTCGCGCCCGCATGAAGACCAACAGCGGCGCAGCCGTGTTAAGCCGCCGCCGCGCCATCGGCCGCAAGCGTGTGTCGGTCAGCGCCGGATTCCGCGACTAATCCCCGCCCGCCGTTGCCCCTCGACCTTTTCATCCAATTGAGCCGGCGCCGGGGGCACACCCTGGCGGTTCAGGCCCACGCCAAGCCGGCAACGTCATGAATGTCTCTCCCGCAAAAGCCCACCCCCAGCCCCGCAGGCAATCCCTCGCTGGCCTGCGCCTGCGCAAGCACGCCGACTACCAGCGCGCCTATGCGTCCGGACGCAAGCGCCAATCGGCTTCCATGAGCTGGTTTCTGGCCCCGCAGCCACTTGAATCATCCTCCAGTCCGCTCATCCCCCCAACGGGACCCCGCGTCGGCCTCACCGCCGGTAAGGTTCTCGGCAAGGCCCATGAACGCAACCGCATCAAGCGCCGCATGCGCGAGGCCCTGCGCCGCCATGCGGACCTGTTACCCCTCGGCTGCGATCTCATACTTCATCCCCGCCGCTCCATCCTCACCGTCGATTTCAAGAAACTTGAAGCGGAGATTGTGCGTATCCTTCAGCAGGCAAATTCCGAAGCGGCGCGGATGGCCGCTTCTTCAGCGCTCCTGCTTCGAAGCCCGGAGCCTCGAAACCTGGACCCTCGAAGCCTGGAGCCCGCGCCACCCCGAAAGCCTGCATCATGACGCGCTTGTTGCTCGCCATTCTCGCGCTCTATCGCCGCTGGCTCTCCCCGACTCTCCACTCGCTGGGCACAGGCGGGTGCCGTTACCAGCCCACCTGCTCGGAATATGCCGAAGTGGCAATCGCCATGCACGGCCCTCTCGGCGGCATGTGGTTGGCCCTTTTAAGGCTGCTGCGCTGCCACCCCTTCAGCCGCGGCGGTCTCGACAATGTTCCCACCCAATTCCCATATCCTTTTCGCCGCCAAACGCGGCCGCGGACCATTTCTCCCCGCGAACCGTTACCATAGAACAAGCGGCGGCCTGAAGCGCCGCCCTTTTTAAACGATTGGAAGTATCCTTTGCCCGAAATTCGTAATCCAAATCTGCAAACCCCAGGGTCCGGCGGCGGCTCTTCCAGCGGCGGCGATATGCGCTCCACCTTGATCTTCACCGCGGTCATGGTGATTGCCCTTCTCGTCTACCAGAATTTCTTCAAGCCCAAGCAGGGTCCGCCCGCCCCCAATACTCAAGTTCAATCGCAACAGGCCCAGCCCGCGGCGCAACCTGCTCAAGCCGCAATCACTCAGCCAGGCCGGCCGCAATCGGCCTCAGGCGCCGTTCACGCCGCGGCAGCCACCGCAACCGTCGCTGCGGCAGCCGAGACCGAAACCACCATCGAAAACGAACTCTACAGCATCGTCTTCACCAATCGCGGCGCTCAAATCAAGCATTGGATTCTGAAGAAGTACTTTGACAGCGCCGGCAAGCCGCTCGATCTGGTCCAGCCCCAGGCCTCCGCCCAATTCGGCCTGCCCCTCTCGCTGTTTACCTACGAGCCGGCCCTCACATCCCAGTTGAATCAGGCGCTCTACCAGGTCTCAGCCTCGGGGGTTCAACCTTCCCCAACCGGCCACGCCCTGGCCCCTGAAACCAGCGCCCTCACCTTCCACTACGCCGCCAACGGCGTCGACGTCGTAAAGACCGTCCGCTTCGACTCCAGCTACGTCCTCTCCATTGAGGCTCAGGTCAAGCGCAACGGCGAACCGGTCCGTGCGCTGGTCCAGTGGCCGGCCGGCCTCGGCGACATGGAGGAATTCCTTCCCGCGGGTTCCAAAAGTGCCCTGACCCGTTCCCAGGTTCCAACTTCCGCATCGTCGCAATTCGCCTGGTCCATCGGCGGCAAGCAGGACTCGCAGCCAGTGGCCAAGGTGGGCAACAACGCCACCTTCGATCAGCCCTATGCGTACGCTGCCGTCGCCGACCTGTACTTCGCTGCCGCATTCCTTCCTGACTCGCCCGAGCGCGCCACCGTCGTCACGCTGCACAACACCATCGACCTGCCCAAGGATCTCAGCGACCCAAGCAGCCAGAAGAAGCCCGCACAGGTTCTCGGATTGGCCGTCGGCGACACCAGCGGCGACACGCGGCTTCGCCTCTTTGCCGGCCCCAAGTCGATCGATGTCCTCACCTCCATACGCGCCACCGGCCCCGACGGCAAGCCCACCGGCCAATCGCTCGAATCGCTCATTCAGTTCGGATGGCTCACCGTCATCGCCAAGCCCCTTTACCTGGCCTTGCGCTACCTGGTCGAGCACGGCATCGACAACTGGGGCTGGGCTATCATCGTCGTCACCGTCATCTTCAACCTCCTCATGCTCCCCACCCGGCTCATGATGATGAAGTCTTCGCTGAAGATGATGCGCATCCAGCCTAAGGTCGAGGCCCTCAAAAAGCGCTACGCCCATCTCAAGGCCACCGACCCCAAAAAGGCCGAAATGAACACCGAGATGATGGAGCTCTACAAGACCGAAGGCGTAAACATGTACGGCGGATGTCTGCCCCTGTTCATCCAGATGCCGCTGTTCTTCGCTTACTTCCGCGTCCTGCAGAACACCGTCGAGCTCCGCCAGGCACACTGGTTCTGGCTCACCGACCTCTCTGCGCCAGATCCGTCGCACGTGCTGCCCATCATCATCATCATCAGCATGTTCTTTACGCAATACATCACTCCGGCGCCCGGCCAGGACCCAGCTCAGCGCCGCATGCTGGCCATCATGATGCCGATCATGTTCGGCTTCATGTTGTGGCACTACGCCTCGGGACTTGCCCTTTATTGGGGAACAGGGAACCTCATCAACCTGGCCATGCAGTTAGCCATCAACCAATCCAGCATGGGCAAGGAGATGCACGCCATAGCCGCCAGGCGAGCCGCCAAGAAAGGCGGCGGTGGCGGAACCATCCAGGGCCGCCGCTAACGTCGTGGCTTTGTATCAGGGCAAGACCTTACAGCCCGCTGAAAACTCAATTCCATAAAGTTTGCGGAGGTTCTGTTTCAGGGCAAGACTTCAGTCGTGCCACATGACCTGCAGAATGAGCTCGGGCTTCAGCCCCTGCGGGATGCGGATAGAACACTTCGATCGGTTCACTTATTAGCTGTTCACTGTCCACTGTTCACTGTCCACTACGACGGGAACAGAGTGCCCGAGAGGCTTGTGACAGCGGCCAACCGTGCGCGGGGACGGACAGGCTGAGGGGTCGGAAACGTCAGCAGGCCGAGAATCTCGCGCAACTCGGCGCGTGCCCGCCCGATGGACGCGGCAACAGAATCGGGGCGCTGGCTCGATTCGACGGCCACTAGCGGCAGCCGGGGCTGTTCGTCACGCTGCGAGTCGATCGGCTGCGGCGCCTCCTGCATGGGGACAAACAGGGGATTGGCTCTCCGGTTCGCCTGCTCCAGCACCTGGCGGGCGCCGGCGAGCGTGTAGCCCTGCGCATGCACCAGGTTCTTGATTTCAAGAGCCAGCTCGACGTCCCGCCGGCGATACAGCCGCTGCCCGGTCCCGCTCTTGTTCGGTTTAAGCTGGGGAAACTGCGTCTCCCAAAAACGCAGGACGTAAGTCTCCACATCGCAAAGGCGTGCAACATCGCCAATTTTAAAGTAGAGACGGTCGGGAATCGCCGGTGGCGGGTAGAAGGCGCGCTTGTGAGAAAGTTGCGTTGCCATGTTCACGTCGAGCAAGGGATCCAACCTTGGGGAAAGACCTCACTCTGAGCGAAGTATAGGCCGGGATTTGCACATGGGCGCAGCAAGTTCTACGAGTGGATCAAGATAGTAACGGGCTGCTATCCCGAAAAGGCCAAATCCCAACGTTCGTGCCCCGCCTCCATCTTCGCTGTCATCCTGAGGGAGCGAAGCGAGTCGAAGGACCTGCGTTTAGTCAACCTGCCACAAAAGCCCCGTCCCCCATCTTTGCGACTTTTCCTGTCGCAAGGGTGGGAGACCACAAACCTCAATCGCCCCGTCCTCAACTTCCTAAGCGCCCTCAACTCCAGCCACCGGCTTCCGTGCGGTCGACCCATGAGGCGCAGCGCGCAAATATTGCGTAGGCCAGCTTGCGCTGTCTCCCAGCGAAGCCGCCGCATGCACCGGCCAGTAAGCATCGCGCAGAAACTCGCGCGCAAGAAACACCAGATCGGCATGCCCCTGCTCTACAATGCCGTTGGCCTGCGTTGGATCGGTAATAAGCCCAACCGCGGCGGTTGCAATCCCAGCCTCGCGCCGGATTCGTGCAGCAAACTCCACCTGGTAGCCCGGACCAATCGGAATCGCAACCCCAGGCACCA
>Ga0302319_10016364_pt1 | contig 13674 bp, 8 predicted proteins | sample Bog_T0_2_FD_203319 | JGI IMG/M metagenome (GOLD analysis project Ga0302319, IMG submission 203319) | Peat permafrost microbial communities from Stordalen Mire near Abisko, Sweden - Bog_T0_2 | ecosystem: Environmental > Terrestrial > Soil > Wetlands > Peat | place: Sweden: Abisko, Stordalen Mire...
CGAGAAGGGCGATGCGGTCTGCTTTGCTGAACGGATGATCGTTGTTGGAGTTGATCAGGAGAAACTCGTCGGCGACGTGTTGTCCCCAGACTTGAGAATCATGATGGGTGACTGCGGTTTCGAGGGCCTGCCATGAAGCAATGATGCCTTTTTCGGCGTCATTCTTCGGAGTATAGGGGAGGGTTTTGCAGGGATTCTCACAATCCTTGGGATGAGGGGCACCGCTCCGGGCTTCTTCCGACAGGGTGGCTTCGTGATAGATCAGTAACCGCCAACGATCCGCATGTTTGACCCAAAAGCGAGCGGCGTGCGTTTTACCACTAACAGCCATGACGAGCCCGACATCGCCGTAAACCCGCTGCTCATTTCCGGCAGTGCTGGAGTTGGCGGGAGAGGTGGGAATAGTATGCAGAACCTCTTCTCGCGCATAGGTCTTGCCATTCGAATCTGTCCAAGTGAAATCGGGGTCGAGAGCCGAGGAGAGACCCTTCTTGTCGGAAGCGGCGATCGCATGAACGAATCCGAGATCGGCCTTCTTAAGCAACGGATCGTCCGCCGCCATGGCGGCGGGAACCAAATCGGCTGCCAGAGCGAGCAAAAAGATAGATGAGGCGAGTTGAATGCCACGTTTCAAGACGGCAGACATTGCGAAAGAGGAGTGAGAGATCACTGGAAATCTCCAAATTGTTTTGACCTTATCAATTGCCAACAACCGACTCGAATGAACGAAGAAAGATGTTTCGTTCTAGTTGTCCAGAATAGTGAGGTATCTAGCTCGCTTCGATGACCGTCTGTTGGCTGTAAACCAATTGCCAGCGTCCATCGCGCTTCAACCAAATCCGCATGGCGCTGTAGGGATGGCCGCCAGTCGTAGGCTGCTGCTCGTCCGACATGACGGCAGTCGTTCCGTACACCCAGACTTTCATAGTTCCCGGAATTACAGTACCGATGTCGGTGACGGTCTTACCTTCTGCTTGCTTTCGGATGATGGCAACCCGATCAGCCTTTGTCAGGGGATTACCGTCTTCCTTGACGTTGAAAACGAATTCGTCGGCAACATGGGCAGCCCAGCCGTCCGCGTTGCGATGATTGACGGCGGCTTCGAGAGCTTGCCAGGAATCGACAACAGCTTTCGCGTCGGCGGACGGCGCATCATAGGGAACTGTTTTGCAGGGGTTATCACAAGCGGTTCCAACCGGAACAGTGGCTTGCGGCGTGGCTACCTTGCCCATTTGCTTGGTTTCTTCAACGAGAAGCAGTTGCCATTTGCTCTGCTCATTCTTCACCCACACCCGAACAAATCGAATCCTGGGTTCTTGTCCAGCGATTCCAGTGAGGTAGGCCACGGAACCATATTCATGGACCTTGACCTCGGAAGCTGCGGATAGGTCGACGGGGAGATTGGACTTCGAGTAAGTCTTGCCGCTGGGATCCGTCCAAGTGAGTTTCTCATCGAGCAACGAATCTAGAGAAGGCTTGTCTTTGTTGGTGATCGCCTGGACCAATTGTCGGTCTGCTTGTTGAGCCGAAGCGGGTGCTTCGGCGCTGGCTGACACGGCAAAGAAGAGAGAGGAAACGATCAGAACAAGAACAGAAAAGGCGCGTCTCAACATGGAGAAACCTCACGACGAATTTTAATGTGGTTGGACCTCTATACCACACGGGGGGAATCCCGCGTCAAGCGAAATCACTATGGCTGATCGCAAAGGTGGCGCGAGTGCCAATTTTCTTGACACGGCGCTTCGTATGATGGTATAGCTGTCGGACCAAAAGTGTGTGTATTACGGTAGTACTAAAATCCAGGAGAACGAAAATGCGCTCGAACCATGTCGTTTTGAGACTAGTTTTTGCATTGTTAGTCGTATGCTTTATGGGGCAAGCGCAGGCGCAAACGGCGACTGGTCGAATCCTAGGCAACATCTCCGATCCTAGCGGCGCGGTGGTCAAAGGCGCAACAGTCACCGTTACAGACGCTGCTCGCGGTACTTCCCGAACGCTAACCACGGATGAGGCGGGCGCCTACCTCGCTCCGGATCTGGCCGCTAGCACCTACAACGTCAAAGTAGAAGCCCCTGGATTTAAGACGGTTGAGCGAAAGGGCATCGTTCTAGAGGTAGCGACCGACGTGAAAATTGATGTCTCGCTTCCGCCAGGGCAGACCACAGAGGTGGTTGAGGTGACCGGCGAAATTCCGCTGGTGGATACGACTAACGATATTCTGGGCGGCACGTTGAGTAACGAGCAAATCAACGATATGCCACTCAATGGTCGCGACTTCTTGAACCTGGTGGTCTTGCAACCCGGCATTCAGCGGTATCCGGGCGGTGGTCACTACTCTGTCACGTCGAACGGCGTGCGCCCTGAAGATAACAATTTCATCATCGACGGATACGACTCAAACGATCCGTATGGCGCGCAATCGGTCATCAATGGAGTGGGCGTGCAAGGGAGTCCGGCGACCATCTTACCGATCGACGCGATCCAGGAATTCAACGTTCAGGAAAATCCTGAGGCCGAATTTGGCTGGAAGCCAGGCGCCATTGTGAACGTCGGTTTGAAGTCGGGGACCAACGGTCTCCATGGCACGGTCTACGACTTCGAACGCAACAGTGCGATTGATGCGCGCAACTACTTCAATAATTCGGGACCGCAAAAGCCGGTGCGGCTGCAGCAGTTTGGAGCGACGGTCGGCGGCCCAATTATCAAAGATAAATTGTTTTTCTTCGGTGGATGGGAGGCGATTCATGACCTCGTGGGCAATACGTTTACGGTGCCCAGTCCAGCGACAGTGTCTTTGCCGACTGTCTCAGGCAGTTGTGTCAACACTGGAATCGGAGACTGCACGAACAGCATACCGGATGCTACGGCCGATCTGGCAGCAGTGGGCATTCCTGTCAATCCGATCAGCGCTAACTTAGTGAAGTTATTTCCGGCGAACACTGCAGGGCCGACCGCCTCAGTTCCGAACAGCCAAATCAATATAGGTTTCCCCAACACCAACAACGGCAACAACGGACTGGCAAAAATCGATTTCCATCTCAACCAGCGGAACACGATCAGTGGCGAGTATTTCATCGGCGGCAGTACGCAATTTGAAGAAGATCAAGCGGTACTGCAGCCGGAATGGGAGTCCGAGGCAATCACCCGTTCGCAAGTGTTTGGCGCGAGCTGGATTTTCACTCCGGGAACGAGTTGGGTCAATCAAGCCAAGTTCTCGTACACCCGACAGAAGCAGCTGATTACGACGGCAGACAGCTCAGTTAATCCACTCACCTATGGAATTGACACGGGAGTTACGAACCCACGGGATTTCGGCATGCCCGTAATTACAGTAGGACCCTTCTATCCGCTGGGCGGTAATCCGGGCTGGCCCTCGTTGCAGAATCCGGCGCTTAACTATTCATTTGCCGACAACGTTTCTTACATACATGGAAATCATGCCTTCAAATGGGGCGGCGAAGTGCGTCGCGGCAGCATTCACAACATTAAAGATCGCTATGGCAGGACGCGTATTACGTTTAATCCTGATGGCGGAAATGCTAACTTTGCGAACGAGACAGCGCTGGAAAACTTTCTCGCTGGCAATCCTCACAAGGGTCGCATCGCGGTCGGGGACACAGAACGAAATGTTTCTATGTGGTCCTACGGCGGTTATTTTCAAGATGACGTGCGGGTAACGCCGCGATTTACCATGAATGCCGGAGTCCGATACGAACTCACCACGGTGATGAAGGAATCGAACAATCTTCTGGGTAATTTCGATCCGACGGTTGGGTTGGTGCAGGTCGGAAAACAAGTGAGCGCACCGTACAACGGTGACCATAATAATTTTGCTCCCCGCCTGGGCTTTGCCTGGGATATTTTCGGCGCGGGAAAGACGATTTTGCGCGGCGGCGGCGGAGTGATGTATGAATTGTTTCCGTTCAACGCGTTTATCGGCTACTTCGGCGTGGACAATGCGGCGACACCGGGCATCAGCGTAATCCCTACGGGGGCGCAGGGCGTGGTTCCGGGCGGCGGGTCAATCGTTGCGGGAACAGTCGACCTGCCTGCGAGTCAAATGAACTACACGGGAACAGGCCCGGTGTTTTCGACGACGGGGCTGAATTGCGATCCGAACACGGGTGGAACTCCCTGCTCGATTCTCGGGGTCAACCGCAATTTGCGCACTCCCTATGTGACTTCCTGGAATTTGAACGTGCAACAAGTTATCAACGGCACAACCACGCTGCAGATCGGGTATGTGGGGAACCACGGAACCAAGTTGCTAAGCGTGTACGACATCAACCAGGTGAATCCACAGTCGCCTGCGGAAGCCAACCCGCCAATTGGTTGCGGGCACTGTGAGCAGGCCGGGCGTCCGTACAACACACAATTTCCCTTCCTGGCGGTCATCAATCAACTGGGGAACGGTTACGAATCGAACTACGATGGTTTGCAGGTGAACCTGACGCAGAAGACTCGGAGCGGGTTCTCCTATGTGTTGGGATACACGTGGTCTCACACATTGGACCAGAGTTCCGCGAACCGCGACCCCCAACCCCAAAACAGTTTGAATCCTGCGTCCGAGTACGGCAATAGTGATATGGACATACGGCACCGCTTCACCTTCACCGCGACGTACGCCATTCCTGGAAAGAAGACGCGTTCACAGTTGCTCAATGGATGGCAGGTCAATTCCATCCTGACACTCCAGACGGGTCAACCGTGGGGAGCAATCGATGGCATCGTGAACGGTAGCGATGTGAGCGAGACTGGCGAACTGAGCGACCGCTGGGATTTCTTCGGAAATCCTTCGGATTTCAGCGTGACCAGTACGCCGATTCCGTACTTTGCCGGAAGTGGCAACGCGAACGCGCCAACTTCTAACTCGACCTGTAACGAAAAGGCGCAGGCGGTGGATGGTGGAGCGGTAGGAGGGCCGACGAGCGCCTCGTTGGCGAGCCTGGGTTGCTTCGCCAAGGGCAACGCGATCATGATTCCTCCCGCGTACGGGACGTTCGGAACGATGGGACGGAACATCTTCCGCGGACCGGGCTTCCACGAGTGGGACATGTCACTAGTGAAAGACTTCAAGTTTGGGGAACGGATTACGGCGCAATTCCGCGGAGAAATGTTCAATGTGCTGAACCATCCGAATTTGGCGAATCCGTGGGGAGCGTCGGGAACTTACGGTAACGTCGATCCCTCAGCTCCGAGTTCTTTTGGGTGCGGATGCGCTACGCCGGATGTGGCGGGAGCCAATCCTGTCATCGGAACGGGCGGTGCGCGCGCCATTCAGGTTGGCTTAAAGTTCTTGTTCTAGATTTAGAGGAAGCGAGGGACATGGGGCTCTCCGCCCGTGTTCTTCGCTTCCTTTATTTGCTTTTGTGAGCCCAGACAGCTGGGTTGACCCGTGTGCATAACACAGAAGAATCCAGGTCGTGATGAAAGAAAACAAGAATGTTCCTACTCGACGAAAATTCCTGCAGCAGGTGGCCACGGGCGTGGGCATGGCTGCAGTTGGATCCGCCCTCCCCGCATTCGCCGACCATCATTCCCACCCTACGCCGCAGAGTCTCCCTTATTTAGATCGCAATACCTATGTGAAAAACATGGATGTGATTGCGCACATCCTGCCCGGGGAAGATCGCGGCGGGAAGATGCAATTCATGTCCATCGGAAGCCGTCGCTATTTGCTGCAGCAAGGCGACGTCATCGATATCAGCGACCTGAGAAAGCCTGCGATGTTCAATAAAGGCGGATTCGAAGGTTCGCAATTGCAGGTGGCGTATAACCGCAAGCTGAAGAAATGGATTCTGATGACGGGTGCGCAGGCACCGATTACGGATTCGACTCCGGAAGCGCCGATGGGGAAGTATGACGATCCGCACCTCGCGGATCGCTGGAGAAATTTCAAGGGCCTGCGCGGGGTTCGCTTTTATGATGCGAGCGATCCATCGAACATGGTGAAGCTGTCGGAGTTCAGCACGGGTGCAACGGGTTCCGGGACGCACCGGAATTACTACGACGGCGGACAGTACGCGTACCTGGATACGGCTCCGGATGACACCTTCATTCATCAACCGTCGTATTTTCGGCCCCTGGTGAACGGGAACATGATTATCGATGTATCCGATCCGGGAAATCCCAAGGAAGTATCGATGTGGTGGGTGCCAGGTTCGAAAAAAGGGGAGGAAGCGGAATACGAAAAGTGGATTTGGTCGAAGTATGTTCCTCCGAAGGTGGTGGCAGACCAGACTCCGTTTGCGGGATTGCACGGGCCCGTGTACGTCCCGAAGAAGATCGAGAATGGGGGCACGCGCGGCTATGGAGCATGGGGCTGTTTTGGGCTGATCATTCACGATCTGACCGATCCTAAGAATCCACAGAAGATCGGCGGATTTGAACCGCCACCGCAATACGGAGCCGGTGGGATTGCGTTTCACACGATCTGGTGCGGGATGCTGGAGCGCGGATTTGTGATCGCGAACGGCGAAACGACGAATTCCGATTGTAACCAGATTTTTCTGCCGATCTGGGTGATTGACATTCGGGACGAGACGCGCCCCGTCCCAGTGGCGCAATTTCCGCAGCCTGTTCCACCGCCAGACGCTCCCTATCGCGATTTCTGTTTTAAGCGCGGACGCTTCGGGGCACATAATCCTCCGCATTTGAAAGCGCCGGGAAAGATTGCGGGCGGGTTCATTCCGTACGCGTATTTTGACGCGGGGCTGCGATGCTACGAGGTTGGAAATCCTTACCGGCCCGAGGAGGTGGCGTACTTTATTCCTCCGCAGGGCGGGGATTTAGCAAAGTTCGGCACCGGCGATCGCACGGTCAGCAACGTACTCGTGGAATGGGACCGCAAGGTGATTTATGCGGCGGCGGATACGGGGATTTACGTTTTGAGTTGTCCCCACCTCGGCAAGCCCGTTTTGGATCCCCTGCCGGTTACGGAATGGTCGTTGCCGAAATTGAATGAAGGGGCAGTGTGATCGGGGCGCTGCTGCGGCGTCTTCGTGGAAATCTTTTCGTGACTAAGGAAGCGCGATGTCTATAGAGGAAGAGCCGAGCCGAAGACGCTTTCTTCTGAAGCTAGGCGCAGGTGCAGGACTTGCGGCGGCCATCCCCTTGGCGCGCGCATGGACAGGTGAAAAAGCTGCCTTCGCTTCGACCTCATCCCTCGATCATTCCAATATCGATCGCAACGATCCGTCCGCTACCAGTCCTGGCGAGCAGGTCGGAGGCGGCGAAACACTGAATCTATTGACCGATCCTCGATATCGCGTGGGCGCTGAATTTCGGATGAAGCAATTTATTGGAAAGGGCGCGGATCCGAAAGATGCGGAGGCGATTTTTCGCAGCCTGCCGAATCTAGATGCCAAGCCATGGGTGGAAGCGTGGAGCCGACTAGCGCAACCGCAGGAAGAGCGGGGCGCGGATTTCGAAAAACAGGGCAAGAACCGCGAGGCCGGCCAAGCCTACGAGAAGGCGTCGTTCTATTACGGCATCGCAAAGTTCCCGGTGATTAACGATCCGGCAAAAAAGGCCGCTTACAAGAAATGCATCGAGACGTATTTGAACGCGGCGAAGTATTTTGATCCTCCTGTGGAGAGGGTGACGATTCCGTTTGAGGGGAAAGAAATTATCGGATATTTGCGGCGTCCAAAAGGAATCTCGAAACCTGCGGTCGTGATTGCAACCGGCGGAGTCGATGTTTATAAGGAAGAGCGCGACACTACCGATCTGTTGAATTCAGGGATGGCAGGTTTCTCAGCAGACATGCCTGGTAATGGGGAATGTCCACTGTGGTATACGCCTGATGCTGGCCGATTCTACAGCGCAATTATTGATCACCTGGTGGCGCGGCCTGACGTAGATGGTTCGAGGATTGGGATCATCGGGCGGAGCTATGGCGGCTATTGGGGCGGAAAGATGGCGTACGTCGAGAGCAAGCGCCTGAAGGCAGCGGTGCAATGGGGAGGCCCGACGCATTACACGTTTCAGCAACCGTGGTTGCAGAAGGCGAAAGAAGACAAGCTTTACCTGTGGCCCTTGCTGGATTCGATGATGTATGCGAATCACGTGAACAGTTTCGAGGAGTTGGTACAGCAGGCGCCAACGATGTCGTTGAAGACCGAGGGATGGTTCGACAAACCGGCGGCACCGATTCTGGCGATCAATGGCGCGAAGGATGGCTGGATCAGCATTCAGGATTTGTACATTCTGTTGGAGAGTGGCGAGCCTAAGGCGGCGCGGGTGTATCCCGAGGGTGGCCACATGGGCGACCCGGGAGCCGGACGGCTGGCGATGGCGTGGCTGAAAGAGAAATTGAGTTGACCGCATGAAAATGCCAAATCGCATCGCGGAATTGTTAGCGGTCGCGATGGTTGCGGTAGTGTCGGCTTCGGCCGTACTTGGGCAGGCGCAGACGCACCGCCCGGAACTACAGACGATTCATGTCGTCGCGCTGTACCCGCATCTGCCGATCGTGATCGCGCAAGAGCACGGTCTTTTCGCAAAATATGGCTTGGATGTGCAGATTGAGACGGTTCCGAGTTCAGATGCGTTGCGGGATGAACTGGCCACCGGCAAGGCCGACCTGGCACACGCTGCCGCGGACAATGCGGTAGCCATGGTGGAGACAGCGAAGGTCGATGTTGTCCTGGTGATGGGCGGGGAAGGATCGACGAATGAGTTGATGGCTCAACCGGGAACGGGAACGGTGAGCGATCTGCGCGGCAAGACGGTAATTGTGGATGCGCCAAACACAGCCTATGCCCTGCAACTGAAAGAAATATTGCTGCTTCATGGACTCAAGGCAGGTAAGGATTACGAGATCAAGCCGATCGGTGCGACGCCCATTCGTCTGAAAGCGATGCAGGAGCACAAGGAGTATGCGGCGTCCATACTCGGGCCGCCAAGTTCAGTGCAAGCGAAGAGCTTTGGCTTGGTGAGTCTGGCGAAGACTCAGGATGTAATCGGGCCGTACCAAGCCACGTCGGCATTCGTGCAGCGGGCGTGGGGGCGTGAACACAGCGAGATCGTGACACGATATCTCGCGGCCTATGTCGAAGGGCAACGCTGGCTGATGGATCCGGCAAACAAAGAGCCGGTACTAGCGCTGGTGAAGAAGCAGTGGCATCTTTCGGACGACCAGGCGCTAGCAACTTATGCGCTGATCCAGGGACATTTCTGGTATGAAACGGATGCACGTTTTGATCTCGAAGGATTCAAGAATGTATTGAAATTGCGGGGGGAGATTGAAGGACAGTGGGGCGGGAATCCTCCAACAGCAGAAGCATATTTTGATTCCTCCTATTACGAGAAGGCGATCAGGAAGATCCAGGCCAAGTGAAGGTGCGAGTCTTGGGAATCAGTCGGGTGGTATGTGGCTGGCTGGTCGGAAGCCTGCTTCGCGCCAGTTTTCTGGCCCCTGTTCTTCTACAGGGCAAGCAGCAACAAAGGAAAGAAGGATGACCACAGGAGCGAATCGATGACGGCAATGACCAGGCGCGGATTTGTAAAGGGGGCAGCGCTCACGCCGCTCGCATTCTCTCCGCTGGCTCTCGGGCAACCAGCGCCAACGAGCACGTCCGAAAAATTCGATATCGTCATTGCGGGCGCGGGACACAACAGCCTGATCACGGCCGCATACCTGGCCAAAGCTGGATATCGATGCCTTGTGTTGGAGGGGCGTCCGATTGTGGGCGGTGGCGTCAAGACCGCGGAGTTGACTCTAAAAGGATTTCGACATGACACCTGCTCGTCGGCGCACCAGTTTCTGTTTGATAACCCGATGCTGCGAGATAAAGAGCTGAACCTGGAAGCCTACGGGCTGGAGTACATCTTTCCAGATCCGGTGTTTCACATGCCGTTTGCGGACGGGACCTCGATTACGCAATGGCGCGATCCGGAGCGAACGATTACGGAGTTCGCAAAGTTTTCCAAAAAAGACGCAACCAGCTACCGCAAGATGATGGAAGAGTACGAGTCGGTAAAGCCGATTCTAGAGGCGGTGACATACACGCCCATCGGATTTGGAAAGCCGCTCAATGACCGGCTGGCCGACCATCCCAAAGGAAAAATCTGGCAGCGGCGCCTAGCCATGTCGCACTGGGAGATTGTGCGCGCGAATTTTGAAGACGATCACTGCCGGTCGTTCATGCTGTGCGCGCCGTGGGGAAATATGCCGCCGGAAAATCCGGTGACCGGACGTAGCGCCTATTCCACTTTTAACCAGCAGAGGACTAGCCGTCCCCTGCCCAAAGGCGGGTCGGGAAAGTTGAGCGAAGCCTTGGCCAGATTCATCGAGGCGCATGGCGGGACCATCCTCGTAAATAAGGCAGTGCAGCAACTGATCATTGAAGGGGGCAAGTGTGTGGGAGTGGAATGCGCGGACGGAAGTTCATACCGCGCCGATAAGGCGGTCGTATCAACGATCCACATCAAGCAATTGGTCGATATGGCTCCGAAAGAGCTATGGGGGAACGATTTCATCGATGGGGTCGAAACGTGGCAGAGCGAGTGCCAGATTTTCTCAGTGAGCCTCGCGACCACCGAGCCGCCCAAGTATGCGGTGGAAGGGGGCACGCTGACGCCGGTGCACTCCGGATATCTCGCGCGTCCCGAGAGGGCTCTACGTTTTGGATTCGACTACGCGTCAGGAACCGTGAATACTGACGAACCACCATTACATGTGATTTGCTGCAGCGTGCCGGATGCAACCCGCGCGCCGGCGGGCATGCACACGGTAAAAGTGATCGGATATCAGCCCTACGAATTGAAAGAAGGTCCGCAACATTGGGATGAGATCAAAGAGCAAGTCGCGGATGCCCATCTGAGCTACTTGCGGAAATTCGCGACCAATCTTACCAATGACAAGATACTTGCGCGGATTGTCGACAGTCCCCTGGATTTCGAGCGCATGAACGCACACAACTGGCATGGAAGTTGTCATGCGGGCTCGTGGGGTCCGGCGCAGTCGGGCAACATGCGTCCGGTACCGGGGTGGGCGCAGCATCGGATGCCGATCCCGGGGCTCTATCAGACGGGAGCGACGACGCATCCGGGAGGTTCGGTCACGGGTGCCCCAGGGCGCAATGCAGCGGTGGTGATATTGAAGGATTTTGGAACGAGCATCGAAGCGGTCGTGAACAAAAAAGCATAGGGACGAGATGAGCCAATGCGAATAATGGCAAAGAGGGTTGCGCTTCTTGCTTTGGTGATCTTGCCGGGGATCGCCATTTCTGTTTTGGCATCGGCCGCGGATGCGCCGTTAAAAAACGTCGTGCCGGCGAATCCGATGAAGACGGCGGCGCCGGAGCAGCCAATTCCTTACAGCCATAAGCGACATCTTGCGATGGGGCTGGAGTGCAAGTTGTGCCACGTGAATCCGGAGCCGGGGAATCGGATGACGTTTCCGGCGACTAGTGTTTGCATGTCGTGTCACCAAAACATCGCGAAGACAAAACCCGATCTCGCCAAGTTGGCGGAGTATGCGAAATCCGGCGAGCCGATTCCGTGGGTGCGAGTTTATAAGCTGCTGCCGGGTCCGCGTTGGAGCCACCGGCCGCATTTGGAGGCGGGCGCGAAATGCGAGATGTGTCACGGGGCGGTGTCACAGATGGACCACATGCAAGAGGTCACGAGCGTGACGACGATGTATAGCTGCTTGAGCTGTCATCAGGTGAATCATGCGAAGACATCGTGCAATACCTGCCATTTGTGGCCGTGAGCGGTGAGGCATAGCCATGGCAACGACTTCTGACACATTCGATGTGGTGGTAGCGGGCGCGGGACACAACAGCTTGGTGGCGACTGCCTATCTTGTGAAGGCGGGATATCGCTGCTTGGTACTCGAAGGACGTCCAGTGGTTGGCGGCGCGGTAAAGACCCAGGAATTAACCCTGCGCGGATTTAACCACGACGTCTGCTCGGCGGCGCACAGCACAATCCTGAGCAATCCGATGTTCCAGAACAATGAGATCAATCTCAGAGAATATGGTCTGGAATACATTGAACCCGATCCGGTGATTCATATGCCGTTTCCGGATGGGAGCTGGTTGACGCAATGGCGCGATCTCGATCGAACGTGTGCGGAGTTCGCCAAGTTCTCCAAGAAGGACGCTGCGGCTTATCGCAGAATGCTGGCGGAATTCGAGAAAGTGCGCCCCATTTTTGAGGCAGTCGCTTTCACTCCAATTGGTTTCGGCGAGCCGCTAAACGATCGCCTGGCAGAAGTTCCGAACGGACACCTGTGGCAGCGGAGAGCGGCCATGTCGCAGTGGGACATTATCCGCGACAATTTTGAAGACGATCACTGTCGGGCATTTCTGCTTGCCAGCCCCTTTACTCATCAGCCCCCGCAATATCCCATGACGGGGCGTCTTGCCTACGCTTCGATTCGAACTACGCCGAGATGCATCCCGAAAGGTGGCTCGGGCGTGCTTACCCAGGCGTTGGCGCGTTATATCGAGGCGCATGGCGGAGTTGTGCTCGTGAACAAAGGCGTTGCTCAATTGATCGTTGAGCAGGGCACGTGCACCGGCGTCGAGTGTGCGGATGGAAGCCAGTATCGCGCGGCGAAAGCGGTTCTCTCAACCATCCACATCAAGCAGTTGGTCGATATGGCGCCGCATGAACTTTGGGGCGAAGATTTCTTGTACGGTGTCGAAACCTGGCAGCCGGAAATCTCGGCGGTAGTGGCGCACTATGCCACGACGGAAGCTCCGCGATTTCAGTCGGACGGTGGACCGTTTGAGCCGGTGGAAACCTGCGTGATGCCAAGCTCTGACCGGGCGCTCGGTTTTATCTACGATCATCTTTTGGGTCGGGTGAACCTGGAGAATCCGCCGCTCGAGATCACGTGTTGCAGCACTGTCGATCCCACTCGTGCGCCGGCAGGCATGCACACTGTGCGGCTCTTGGGTTTCCATCCTTATGAGATCAAGCAGGGTCACGAACATTGGGACGAACTTAAAGATAAGGTCGCTGAATCGAATTTGAATTACATGCGGCGCTTCGCTCCCAATCTGACGGAAGATAAAATTCTGGCGCGGTTCGTAGAGAGCCCTGTGGACCTGGAACGAATGAATCCACACAACTGGCATGGCAGCTACCATGCCGGGGCGGCGGATGCCTCGCAGTCGGGAGCATTGCGTCCGATGGCGGGATGGGCACAGCATCGCATGCCGATTAAGGGTCTTTATCAGACGGGGGCCACGACCCATCCGGGAGGATCGGTGACGGGAGCTCCGGGACGAAACGCAGCGACGGTGATGCTGAAAGATTTTGGCACCAGCATCGAAGCCATAGTTAGCGGCAAAAGCTGAGGCGATCCAACTGGATCGCCCATCGCGTCAAGTTAAGGTGAAAGCTCGAAAATGCTGACGTGAATGGTGGTGTTCGTTATCCTCTCGCTGCCAGCGCAGCTTTCACACGGTCAGGTGTGAAAGGAACTTCGCGAAGTCTGGCTCCGGTTCCATCAAAGACAGCATTTCCGATAGCAGCGGCCGCTAGCGTGATCGTCGTTTCCCCTGCGCCCGTGGCTTTCATGTCGGGGCGGTTGATGAGAACACTTTCAATCGTGGGGACGCGAATACCGAGCGGAAGCGTCTTGTAGGTTTGCCAGTTGATCGAAGTCACCTTGCGATCATCCCAAGTAATTTCTTCACCGAGGGCGCGGCTCAT
>Ga0302319_10016365_pt1 | contig 13674 bp, 13 predicted proteins | sample Bog_T0_2_FD_203319 | JGI IMG/M metagenome (GOLD analysis project Ga0302319, IMG submission 203319) | Peat permafrost microbial communities from Stordalen Mire near Abisko, Sweden - Bog_T0_2 | ecosystem: Environmental > Terrestrial > Soil > Wetlands > Peat | place: Sweden: Abisko, Stordalen Mire...
ATTGCAGGATTCTGCTGTTCTCAGGCCAGGCAGCCACAGCCGGTCTGCTGGCCCAGGCCAACAGCGCCGGACATACCTTTGAATTGCTCGACAAACCGGTTCACCCCAGCGACCTGCTGGCCCACGTTTCCACCAGTCTCGGAGCATCCACTGCGGAATCGTTGGGCGCCAAAAGCAAGTGAGCGCTGAAGGGAAGAGGCGGGCACCCCAGAGCCCGCCTCTGAGACCTGGGAGCCTATCCATCCAAACGGCGGCAGAGGGAAGCGAGCGCCGAAGGATACGGGTGGGTTTCCCAGGTCTCACTGTTTAGGCATGGGAAACTTCCGACCGAAACCGCAGCGGCGCTAATTCGCCAGCACGGCCCGGTAGCGCACCTTGTTCTTTTTCACCTTGTCGATGGCGTCGTTCGCTTTGGCCATGGGGAACAGCTCAACCTGAGCCTTTACGCCATGACGCGCGGCTACGTCGAGCATCTCTTTCAATTGCCAGGGGCTGCCCGTGTTGCTGCCGGTGATGGTTTTGTGGCCGGAGATGAGCGGAAACGCGTGAACCGAAAGCGGCGACGGAGGAACGCCCACAAAGCACAGCGTGCCAGTGGGCCGCAATGCCTGAATATAGATTCCCCAATCCTGGTCGGCATTGATGGTGGTCAGGACCAGGTCCAAAGTGCCGGCCACTTCCTTCAGCGCCTTTGATTCGCGGCTGTTGACAAAGTGGTGCGCCCCCAATGCCCGTGCCTCTTCCTCTTTGTTTGCCGAGGTAGAGAAGGCTGTAACTTCAGCGCCGAAGACCCGCGCAAACTGAATCGCGATATGTCCCAGGCCGCCGATTCCCACAATGCCCACTCGAGAGGACGGGTTTACGCCGTGGGCGCGCAGCGGGTTATAAACCGTGATGCCGCCGCAAAGCAGCGGAGCCGCGGCTTCGCTCTTCAGCGCATCGGGTATCGGGATCACAAAGCGGGCGTTGGCGCGTACGCTGTCGGCATAGCCTCCGTTGCGATGCACGCAGGTGCCCTCCGAAGCCGGGCAGAGGTTTTCCAACCCCCGCGAACACCACTCGCATTCGCCGCAGGAGTTCGATTGCCAGCCCAGACCCACGCGCTGACCCACCGCAAGCAATCGAACCGCATCGCCCACGTCGGCCACCGTGCCGATAATCTCATGGCCTGGAATGAATGGATACTGGCTGACGCCCCAGTCGTTTGAGATCAAGTGAAGGTCGCTGTGGCAGATGCCGCAGTGCGTAATGGCGATTTCAACATCATGCGGGCCCAGCGTGCCTGGGTCGTAGTGATACGGCAACACTTCCGCTCCCGCTGCGTGTGCGGCAAGTCCTTGAATTCTAGCCATGGTCGTTCCCGATTCCTCACTGGGGTCTAAAACAAGCCGGCCGATATACCCAAGAACCGGCCTGAAAGTTGGCGGCAAAATCTTCCGTCACCCCTAGTCTAAACCGCCGCCCGGCTCAACGCGCAGATTCAATATCTGGAATCCGCTCAACACCCCGCCTGCCGAAGCTTCGCCCGCCACCTGGGCCGACTCCCCGTTCAGGTTGATGTCCTGCGATCCGCGCAGCGGCTCCAGCGCGTTGGCCACTGAAATTGGAAGGCTTGACAGCGTTTGGCCGCCAACAGCGGCTTGTGCTTCGGGCATCAGAAGGGTCACATAGACCTTGTCTGCGGGGTGCAAGTGGCGCGCTTCGGCCAGCACGCTATCAAGATCGGCGGGACGGGCTCCCATGCGCGGGGGGTCCAAAGCGCGGTCCAGCGTGCCGGAATCTGAGACCAAGAGGCGCAGATTGCCGGAGCCGAGCCTTGCCGGAAGCGTAACCGGAATGCGCACATTGCGCGCAGGCTGTTGCCAGGGACGCAGTGTTGCCTCCACCACGACGGTATCGCCGGGGTGGACGATATTGCTTGCAATCAGGCGGGCCGTCTCCAGCGTAACGGCCATTCGCCGTGGAATTGCTTCTACGTTCAACTCGATTCCGCGCACCGCGCCCTGCCTGGCGCCATTGGAGTAGATTCGGGTAAATCGATCGGCGGTTAGCTCAGCGGCCAGGATGGACGCGGGAAGTTGATCTCCGGCGGAGGCTGAAATGTCGAGCGGCGAGGGCGGGTATCCGTCCAGCAGAATGCTGCCGGTCAAGTGATAGCTGGTTTCAAAGGTGCTTTCGTTGGTCTCAAGCAGCGCCTCATAAAGCGACACCATTACCGCCTGTGGGGTCAGCGACGGCAGGTCGAGAACCTCGATGTTGAGCTTGTGCTCCGCGCCCGCCGAGTGAACCGCGATATGCATTGGAATCATGCGTGCCTTCGCGCCGAGCACGCCGCGAATGGCGGAGTCGCGATCCTCGGTAAAGGCTCCGATCAGCTCGCCTGTATTGATGATCTTGAAGGCGTTCAACGGAGAGGCAAGCGTGGCAACCACCTCGGCCGTGGTCATGGGCAATGAAACCGGCCCGGCCTGCAGAATGGGATGGCCGCAGGCGAGAAGCTGTTTGGGGTCGATGTAGGTCACCGTGCAGGTGGCCGAGATCTCAAGATCGCCGCGAACCAGTTGAGCGCTGACGGCTGAACCCGGCACAACGTTCTCGAGCGCGGCCTGGGAAACCGCCGTCTCCGCGTCGCCCTGGCCGGGTTTGGATGAGCCGCCCATCCCGCCCGCGGCAACCGTATCCAGGCCTGTCCCGGCGGTATGCTCCTTCCACAGGCGCACGGCCTCGGGACTGAAGCCGCTCATCACCAGCGGCGTCTCCATAGCCTGAAAACTCTCCGAGGCTACCGCCTGTTCCCTAATCCCTAATCCCTCAGTCCCTAGTCCCTGAGTCCCGAGTCCCTCAATCGCTGGTCCCTTAGTCCCTGGTCCCTGTTCTTCGATCGGCAGATCCCGAACCTCAAGCATCTGCTCGATGGGCGTAACGCCGGCAATGGGGTCCTTGCTGAACTGCCCGATGCGGTATGAGAGCGAGCCCAGAAGGCGCGTGCCGATATAAACCGGGCTGCCGCTCATTCCGGCCACCACGCCTGTGTATTCTGGCTTGGAGCCGTGAAGCTGGATCAGGATCATGTCGTGGCCGGGCCCGCGCGCGCCCCGCAAGACTCCCAGAATCTCCACATCCATGGGCTCGGGCTTGCTCCCCTGGAACACCGTCCAGGCGGTCGCGGTCATTCCCCGGCGCACCTCGCTCAGCGGGAAAATGCCTCCGGTGGACGGCGGCGGCCCCGCGGCGATGGGTGTGCCTTGTGCCTGAAGGCTCCCGGAGGAAAACAGCGCTGCGACCGACAGGAGCACAGCGGCGGCCTTCGCAACAGGGCGGGGCTGGATTTCCTTCTCACTTGGTTTCACGTCTATAAGAGTACAGCGGGACGCTCCCGGCTGGTGCCCGGTGCGAGCTGCTAGCTTCTAGCTTTTAGCTTCCAGCTCCAGCAATCTGAGGGCCGAGGACTTCGCTGCGATCGGAGGCTCTTCAGAATCGTTGGACTCCCAAACGAAGTCCTGGAACTGGGAATCCAGAGCTAAGAGCTAAAAGCTAGAGGCTAGGAGCTGTCTTCCCGTATGCTCTTCAGTACAGAGGTCGCCATGTCAATGTCGCACCCGTCCGTTTCGCGCCCGTCTTTGTTGGCTTCACGCCGCGTTCAGCTCCATCGTTTCCCGGTTTCGACATTGCTGACGGCGGTTATCGCTCTGGCATCGGCGCCCCTGCTCCATTCCCAGGCCACGCCTCCTCCTCCGCCGCAACCCGACCAGGCCTCACCCGACTCGGGTGGTCCAGGCGCCGACTCGGGCGTCATCGCCCTGCCAAAAAAGAAGGACGCGACGCCCGATACGCCGCCGCCGGCTCCCGCGCAGCCCACGGTGAAGAATCCTGAGGGAATGGGCACCATGTCCTTGCGTATCGACGTGCCCGAGGTCAGCGTCGACGTGGGCGTCCTGCTTGAAAAGACCCACACCTTTGTGCCCGGCCTCAAGCCTGCCAACTTCCGCGTATACGAGGACGGCATCGAGCAGAAGGTGGTCGGCTTCAAGCGCGTTGAGGCGCCCATCACGGCCCTGATGATCTGCGAGTTTGCCGCAAACGGCCGCGGGATGGTTTATGACATGCGCAATACGGCATTCGCCTTTGCGCAGCAATTGCGACCCCAGGATTACGTGGCCCTGATGACCTTCGATTTGCGTACGCATATCGTCTCCGACTTCACTCAGGACAAGCGCCAGCTTCTCCAGGCCATCGACTCGCTGCGCATGCCGGGCTTCTCTGAGACCAATGTCTTCGACGCCCTCTACGAGGGAATTGACCGCCTCGACCGCATCGAGGGGCGCAAGTATATCGTTCTCATCGCGTCTGGGCACGATTCCATGTCGAAGCTCACCTTAGACAAGATTCTCAAAAAGGTGAAGGACAGCCATGACATCACCATCTTCACCGTCTCCACTGGCGGAGCGCAGGAGGTGATGCGCGAAGGCCGCGGCGGCATGGGGGGCGGAATGCGGGATATGGATTATCTGCAGGCCCAGAACGAGCTGAATACATTTGCAAATCTGACCGGCGGCTTGAGTTTTGCCCCGCGCTTCGAAGGAGAATTGCCGGATATCTTCTCAACCGTCAACCAGAACATTCGCGCCAAGTACGAACTGATCTACCACCCTACCAACACCAAACAGGACGGCACGTTTCGCAAGCTTCGGGTGCAACTGGTGGATGAAGAGGGTCATCCTCTGACCATCCAGGACGAGAAGAAAAGGCTGCTCAAGTACGACATCATTACCCGCGACGGCTATCGCGCCAGGCAGCAGGTGGAATAGCCGGATGCAGGGATGCCCAGCAAGCGGCGGCTGCGTTATGCAAGCCGCCGCCGGCCGAGCGCGAAGCGCTCGGAAGCGGGCCTAGCTAAACTGCTTCACTACATCCAGAACGTAGTAGCCGACGACGAACAGAGTCGCGGCTATAACCAGCCACAGCGTGACCGTGCCAACCGGCTGCATCTTGCCGACCTTTTCGGCGATCGCGGCCTGTTCGGTCTTCAAGTTACTGAATGCGTCGTCCAGAATGAGCTGGTTTTCCTCGTATTTGCTCAATCTTCCGATGTACATCTTGATACCGATCATCACGACGACCAGCGCACCCCAGGTAAGCCACATTACCGGAACAAATCCTGTCATAATCCACCTCCAACAAGCTTTTCGGTCCCAGATTCCGCCGCTGTCCGCAAGCGAGTCGCGTCCAGCGGGTAACTGAGCCGTACGGTTGCTGATAATAGTCCCGCACGGCTTTTTTCATCGTGACCAGAGTCACAGTCATTTAGCTGCGGACTTGAGCCCTTTCTATTCCCCGTTTGCTTCCAGCAGGAGCCTGCGCGCGGCGCGCGGCCAGGCAGTCAATCGTGAGCCTTTCCGGGCTCCGGTTGCATCAAATGGAACGAGTCAGCGGATTGAGCTTGTAACCTTGGCCGCCGAGCGGTAGAGTTACAGATAGCGTCAATCCCACAATTTTTGGAGAAAACATGGCCACAGCAACCGTTGCACCCGCACAGGAAACCGAAAAGAAGGCGCCCCTTCACCTGACCCCTCAGGCCATCGCCAAGGTGCGCGAGATCATGGCCACTCAGGATCCGCTTCCCGCCGGCCTGCGCGTCGGCGTTGTGGGCGGCGGCTGTTCCGGGTTTCAGTACTCCATGGCCTTTGAGAACCAGAGCGGCATGATGGACAAGGTCTTCAAGTTCGACGACCTGAAGGTTTTTGAGGACGCCACCTCCCTGATGTACCTGAACGGCTGCATCGTCGACTACGTGGAGACGCTGGAAGCCGCCGGGTTCAAGTTTGAGAACCCCCAGGTGAAGTCCACCTGCGGCTGCGGCTCCTCGTTCAGCGTGTAAGGTCTCCCGACTTCCAGGGATAGATTGGTCAGCGCAAATGTCCCGCCCCTCTGCATGGGGACGGGACATTTGCTTTTTGGGGCCATTCTAAAGCTGTGGGACTGTGTCAAGAGTTTTGGCGTGAACCGAATTGGCATCTGCTCAGGGAAATGGATCGAATCGAGGTATCATTGCATAGATGGGAACATTCCACACCTCGGAAGCCGAAGCCGCCGGCGACTTTGCCGGTCTGCTTGCTCGCGTCCGCGAGGGCGTTGAGGTTGTCATTGATAGGGGTGCGTTTCCGATTGCGGTGCTTCATGCGCCAGCGCCGCTGCGCCGCTCCATCGAGGAGTGTATCGCACTGCTGCCAGCCGACTCCACGGCAACCATCGATGAGGATTTCGCTGGCGATGTGGCAGCTGCCGTCGCCGCGCACCGCGAGCCGGTAAATGACTCAGCATGGGACTGACAATGCCGTGGGCCTGATTCTCGATTCCAGCGTACTGATATCGGCCGAGCGCAAAGGGCTCAATGCACGGCAGGCTTTGGGAGAGATCGCATTACGCGCCGCCGGGGAGGAAGTTGCGCTATCGGTCGTTACATTGGTTGAACTGGCGCAGGGTGTGGCCCGTGCCAACACGCCAGAAAGAAGAGCTGCGCGGCAGCAATTCCTGAACGAGACGATGACCGCTCTGCCGGTGCATCCTGTAACAGTTCCAGTCGCACTTCGAGCGGGCAGAATCGACGGAGAGAATGTCGCGCTTGGCATTCGTCTTGAACTCTCCGATCTATTGATCGGTGCCACTGCTCTGGAGCTCAGCTGCCGGGTTGCGACCGCCAATGTGCGCCACTTCCAAATGATCCCAGGGCTGGCGGTAGTTTCGTTCTGAGTTTGTTTCACGCAGCATTAAAGGATCTGGTTAGTCATGTGCGCCTATGGCGACGAAGGCGGCGATGTCGGCGTAGGCCCGGGGCTGGACGTTGGACTGCCGACTGGAGTAGTCGATCCACCGACGGGAGTTGTAGTGCCGCTGGCCGGCTGTCCGATCGTTCCTGTGTTCCCGCCCTGCATCATCATCTGCTCGGCAAGCGGATCGTATACAAACTCCCATTCGTTGTAGTGATTCTTCTTGTGCAGCAGCAGGATGGACTGCTTGGGGCTGCCGGGCGAGAAGCCTATGATGCCTCCTCCGCCAAAGGACTGCCCGGTCAGGCCCGTTCCCGTCGATCCACTTCCTCCCGGTGCATTCGGGTCGGTGCTGCCGGTTCCCCCGGCCGTTCCCGGCGCCCCAGGCGTTCCCGATGTCCCGTTGTTCGAGTTGGAGCCGGTCCCTGTCCCCGTCGACCCGGACGAGGACCCACCACTGCCAAACGCGCCAAACGCACCATACGACCCGCCGTTACTCGATCCACCATTGTTCGACGTACCGGAAAGTCCGGTGCCGCCGCCGTTCGGCCCCGTCCCAGCAATTGTCGATCCGTTCAGCGGAACCCCGAAAAAGCCCCAGGCCGTCGGCACTTTGTTCTGGCCGAAACGAATAATCTTCCATTCATCCTTGCCGGTCGTCGGATCAATGTACTTCTTGCGCAGAAAACGAATGTTATTGGTGTTCACCAGCGCTTCTACATTGGGCGGATAGGCGTTGAATTTCTTGTAGTAGAGTTTGACGGCGCGCTTGTATTGCAAGCCCCGGTGCATGGTCTCAACTTCGCGGTCGCGCTGAATCTCTTTCCGTATGCTGGGCGCGGCTACCGCCATCGCAATCACCAGCAGCGCCACCAGAAAGATGACCGCGATAAGGGTAAAACCCTCTTCAGCGGGCTGCGGCCGGCGGCGATTTTGGTTGAGCGTCTTCATCGGTTCCCGCGGCTTCAGTTCGGCGTGAAGGTCAGCGTCTGGGTATTGTCGTAGCTCAGGTCGGTCACCTGGACGCTGGTTGTTGAAATGGTTCCCACCTTGTAGCGATGGTCGACAATTTCGCCGGTCCTGGCCATGAAAATGTCGTCTCCATGAACAAAAAAGGCCTTGAGCGACTTGTCTTTTGTCTGCGTATAACCGAAATACTTCAGGTCGATGGCCGGCGGCTGCGGTTTTGGAGGCGGACCCGGCGGCGTGAAGACCTTTGCCTGCTCAGCTCCCGGCCGTCCCGGAGCGAGGGGTTTGGGTATATCCACCGGTGCCGAATCTGCGGAGAAGATGTTTCGCCCCGTGCCTGTGTATTCCACTTCCTCGCTTTGGGCCAGCTTATCCAGATGCAAGGCGGGATCGATTCCCGCATTGGTCAGCGCCTGCGCATCCACTCCCGCGGCGCTTGGTTTGCCCGCACCCTCCGTGCCGCTGGCGCCTTCTGACAATCGAGGTGTTCCCGGCGCCGGACGGGCGCTGGTGGACGCCGGAACTGCTGGAATAGGCGCGGGCGTGGACGGACCGCTGAAGCTGTCGTAAAGCTCGTAGCCCCCCACAGCCGCGATCACCGCAAAAAGCGCAATCACCAGGTACACCTGTCGCTTGTTCTCCGCTCCCAGACGCATGGCCATGGCTATTCGCCCTCCTTGCCGGCAGCGGAAGGCTCGGGAGTCTTCTCATCGGGCGCCGGCGTCAGCGGCATATCCCTGGGCACATCGGCAGGCCGCAGCCAGGTAGAGACGCGCAGCCGCAGGTTCACCAGCCCCCCCTGCTGTCCGGTCAGGGACATCATCCGGATCACAAAGAAGTTCTGGTCGCGCTCCAGGCTGTTCACAAATCGCATGATCTCGGGATAGGAGCCGCTGATGCCGGCATCCATCGAAATCTCTGTCAAATCGGAGCCGGCAGCGCCCTGCGTGTACTGAAGCCTGGAGAGCCGAACCCCGGATTTCACCTCCAACTCGCCAACACGCTCGGAGATGGTGGAATAGTTGGGCGGGATGCGCTTGGCGTAGAAGGTCTTGATCTGGGCGCGAGACTCTTCCACGCGCTTGTCCAGGCCGCGCAGGGGAGCGGTTTCCATATCCAGGGCCTTCAGTTCCACCTGCTTGCCGGCAAGGGCATCGGCTGAGCGGCCGTTTGTCGCGGCCCAATCCAGGCCCAGCCTTACCCCCAGCACGATCACCACCAGCAGCAAAACCGTGAACCCCACCAGGTGCCATGTAAGCGGAGACTTGAGACGCTCGCGCCAAGTTGAGGAAGGACGAACGCTCATTGCGGAGGACCTCCGTGTGTCGAGCCTTGCGGCTGAGGATTATCCGGAGGGTTGGGATTGGCCGAATTTGGAATCGGCCTCACCGGAAAGGGCAAACTCGGCGTGGGTCTGCCTTGATTCGGTGCGGCTGGCATGAGCCGGTTCGGCAGGGGCCGTGCCGTGGGGCCGATATAGGGTACTCGCCCGCCAGGCATCAGGCCTGGGGCGCCCGAAGGCAGCATCGGGCGCGGCGCAATCTTATTGCCGGTCTTCTTATCCCTGTCCGCAGGAGTAGATTTCCTGGCCGCTTTGCGTTCGTCGGCAGTAGACGGGTTGTACTCGGCCAGCAGATCGAAATCCACGCGGTTCGAGGCGCTCACCGGCTCCAGCCGCTGGCCGGGTCCTTGTTGGGCTTCGGCGTTCTCACCCGTAATGCGGGGCTGAAGAAAACGCCTGGAGTGCTCCAGGTTCCGCACCAGATTCACGTCTTGGTCGCGCGGCCCGTTCACGCGCAGATGAATGGTGATATGGCCGTCCTTGTTGCGCACCGGTTCAATACTCGTGACGTGCACCCCGCCCGGCAGCACGGTTTCCAGGTCTTCCATGGCCAGCGTCCATGAGAATGCCTTTTCGTCGAACAGTTTATTCAGCGCCACAGCCTGGGCTACCAACTGGGCATTTTCAGGCCGGCGCATCATGCCCTGGTAGTCCTGCCGTTCCCTTGTAATGCCGGCAATCTGCCCGTCGAGCGAGTGGTCGCGCGCGCGCGCAGCTTCAGCCTTCTGGTGCAGTGCGTGCAGACCGAATCCCAGACCGATAGCGACCAGCGCAAGCACGACCATGGCAATGCGCAGGCGCTTGATGGCCGGTCCCTGGTCGGCAAAGGGGCGTGTAGCGAGATTGAGCGTAATGCGCATGGACCTAGCTCGCCCCCGCCAGTGCGCCGGCCACTCCGGCAATGCTTGCATCGCCCAGCGTCGTGACAATTCCGCTTTCGGGCGGTGGCATCATTTCAATGACCGTCAACTCAGCGTCGTCGATATAGTCTGCAAACTCGCTGGCGCTGCCAATGCCGGCGTAATAGAGGCCACTCGGCCGCGCTCCCAGCTTGTCCTCAAAGTAAGCGGCAGCAACGGCAATGCCGCGCTGGACTTCCTGGATGCGCTGCCCGGGGTCTTCCGGCAGGTCGATTGTCCGATAGAGCATCAGGTCCTGGCCGTTGGTGATGGATGTGGTAAGCGCAACGGGGCTCAGATTTGCCGCCAAAATGGCCTCCATCGAATCACTTGAACTCCCCGCCTGCAAAGCCGCCAGGCTGGATGGCAACACGGCGCCTGGCTCATATCCCGCGTTGCGCACCGCGGCCTCGTATTCAGCCAGAATGGGCCCGGGAATGACGGCCGCCAACACCCTGCACTCCGACTTGGACTGCGCCAATATCTGGTAGCTGAGCCCGGCGTGCTCCACGTCGAAAGGAACCATTTTGCGCAAGCGGAAGCGCAAGACGGGGTAGGCTTCAGCAGCTTTCGCGGGAAGGGAATCGAAGTCCAGCACGAAGACGCGGACCGTCGTATCGGGAATCACCAGTGTGACGGCGCGGGTGCGCGGCGAAACCTGGCTCAATGCCGAACGAATCGCGGCTGCGACAGTGTCCGGCGCGCGAAGATTCGGCTCGCCAATGCCGGGAACCAGCGCTCCAGCGGGCATCGGCTGGAATGCGTAGACCGGCGCCTGACCGGGCCCTGGAATCGCGGCGGCAAGCGCCCCCTCCGGCGAAAGTTCCACCGCCGCCGGCGGGCGCCCGCCTGGCTGTGCCTTGATTTTCGCCGTGCTCAGAATCGAAGTCAAAGTTCCACTTTCCTTCAATGCAAGCTTCTAGCTTCTAGCCTCAAGCTATTGGCTTTTAGCTCTTAGCTACTAGCTACTGGCTGCTAGCTCTTAGCCGTTCTTTGCCAATCGTGACAATCGCCGTTTCCCTGTAGCTCCAACTTCCACGAGAAAAAGCTAAAAGCTAATAGCTGAGAGCTAAAAGCTAGCATCTATCTCGACGCCTCAATAAACGTAACCTTGTTAATCTCCTTCAGCGTGGTCAGCCCGCGCCGCACCCGGTCCAGCGCCGACTCGCGCAGAAAGCTCATTCCCTCTTTCTGGGCCAGCTTGCGAATCTCGGAGGTGGGCTTCTTTTCCAGAATGATTTCGCGAATCGGGTCGGTCAAATCCAGCAGCTCGTGGATCGCCGTGCGGCCCCGGTAGCCCGTTCCGCCGCACTCAATGCAGCCCATACCCTCGCGAAAACCGAATCCCTGCCACTCGGCCGGGTTCAGCCCGCTCAGCACAAGATCCTCATCGCTATAGTGAACAGTTTGCGTGCAGTGGTCGCAGATGGTGCGCACCAGCCGCTGGGCCAGAATGCAGTTCAGCGCCGACACAAAGTTATATGCCTCAACGCCCATGTTCAGAAAGCGCCCCAGCACGTCGACCACGTTGTTGGCGTGGACCGTGGTAAACACCAGGTGCCCGGTCAGCGCGGAGTTGATGGCGATCTGCGCCGTCTCCTGGTCGCGAATTTCGCCCACCAGAATCTTGTCCGGGTCGTGGCGCAGAATCGACCGCAAGCCGCGCGCAAACGTCAGCCCCTTCTTCTCGTTTACCGGAATCTGCGTAATGCCGCGAATCTGATATTCAACCGGGTCTTCAATGGTGATGATCTTGTCTTCGTCGCTCTTGATCTCGTTCAGAGCGGCGTAGAGCGTGGTGGTTTTGCCTGACCCGGTAGGCCCGGTCACCAGCACCATTCCGTAGGGCTCGCGGATATACCGCCGGAACCGCCGCAAATCCGCCTCGGCAAATCCCACTACGTCCAGCGTCAGGTTCTTGAACTTCTCGCTCATCGACTCCTTGTCGAGCACGCGAAGCACGGCATTTTCGCCGTGAACAGTAGGCATGATCGAGACGCGGAAATCGATCAGCCTTCCTTTATAGCGAACCCGGAAGCGCCCGTCCTGCGGGACTCTTCGTTCTGCAATGTCCAGCTCGCTCATAATCTTGATGCGGCTCAGAATGGTCTGGTGGTGCTCGCGCGCAATAGGCGCCATTGCCGCCTGCAGCACGCCGTCGATGCGGTACTTCACGTTGACTGAGTCGTCGTTGGTCTCGATGTGAATATCCGAGGCTCGCCGTTCCAAAGCCGTGAAGATGGTCGTATCCACGAGGCGGATGATGGGGCTGATGTCTTCTTCGCTGGTCAGCTTCTCAATTGAAATGTTCTCTTCGGAGTTGTCGTCGCCGGTCAGCACGTCGAAGGTCAGCCCCTCGCTGGCCTCGTCCAGCACGCGCTGCGATTGCTCGGTCTTTTTCAGCAGGTCGGTAATCTGCGTAAGCGTTGCCACCCGAGCAATGATCCTGTGCCCCAGCAGGCCCGCAATCTCATCCAGCACCATCAGACGCGACGGGTCCGAGACCGCAATCACCAGCGCGTCCAGTTTCTGCTCGATGGGCACAAAGTTGTAGCGGAACATCAGCTCCACCGGCACCGTGCGCAGCAAATCGTGCTGAATCTTGAAGTTTTTCAGGTCCACGAACTCCGCGTGATAGCGGTGCGCCAAGGCTTCAGCCTGCCCTCGTTCGTCCATGCTCGTGGGCATTGGAAGCGGAAGTAGTGTTGTTTCAGCCATGCCGCGTTACTCCTCAGTTGCCACTTCAACAACCTACTGATTCACCTGGTTCTGTCCCATCGAGAAAATGGGCAGATAGAGCGAGATAAGAATGAAAACCACCACGACACCCATGATGATTAGAATGATTGGCTCAATCAGGGCCAGTGCGGCGGTAAGCGCGGTAGCCACATCCTCATCGAAAAACTCGCCAACCGAGATGAGCATTTGCGGCAGCGCGCCGGTCTGCTCGCCTACCGTGATCATCTCCGTGGCCAGGTCCGGAAAAACCTCCGTCTGGGTCAGCGCCTCCGCCAGGCTCTTGCCTTCGCGCACCGTCGAGATCGAAGTGACCACTGCCTTCGAAACCCGCCGCGACGAAATCGACCGGGCCGCCGTCTCCAGCGACGGCACCAGAGACAATCCGCCGGTGAGCAGCGTGGCCAAGGTGCGCGTAAACAACGCCACTTGATATTTCAGCCAGATATTGCCCAGAACCGGCATGCGGATGCGGATCTCGTCGATCGCGTCCCGGCCCCGCTCCGTTACCGACAGCCGATAGATCCCCGCACCCAATCCCAGCGCCGCCAGCAGAATCCACAGCAGATTGTGATTGAACCACTTGCTCATCGTCAGCAGATAAACCGTCATCGCCGGCAGCTTCGATCCAATCTGGTCGTAAAGCAATGCAAACTGCGGCACCACGTACGTGAACATGAAAAATATCAACCCAAAAACCAGCACCATCAGTACGCATGGATAGATCAGCGAAGTAATCAGCTTCTTGCGAAACGAGAGCGTGATGCGCTGAAAGCTGACGTAACGTTCCAGCACTTCCTGCAGATTGCCCGATCGCTCACCGGCCAGCAGCGTGGTGGTGTACATCACTGGAAATCCGGTCTGCGCCTCAAATGCCGCCGAAAGCGATTCGCCCGTCTTCACGCGGGTTGAAATGTCGTCCAACTGGGCTGAAAAGTGCGCGTTCTTCTGGTTCTTCGCC
>Ga0302319_10016366_pt1 | contig 13674 bp, 15 predicted proteins | sample Bog_T0_2_FD_203319 | JGI IMG/M metagenome (GOLD analysis project Ga0302319, IMG submission 203319) | Peat permafrost microbial communities from Stordalen Mire near Abisko, Sweden - Bog_T0_2 | ecosystem: Environmental > Terrestrial > Soil > Wetlands > Peat | place: Sweden: Abisko, Stordalen Mire...
AGCGCATTCGCCAGATAGAGGCGAAGGCGTTGCGCAAGTTGCGTCACCCGAGCCGCAGCGAGCAGCTGCGCAGCTTTTTGATGGACGACTGAGGCCAGCGCAGGCCGACCCGATCGCCGCCCTCATCCGGCGGCGACCTCCACCGTTAGAAGCCGCTCGCTGCTGAGCGAGTTCGACACCAGGCAGCTCGCCTCCGCTTTCTCGAGCAGCTTTTTGGCGCGCTCCACATCCGCGCCGGCGGGCACGTGCAACTTGGCGTGGGTGGCAAATCGCGTGAAACGCATCTTGCCGTCGATGCGATCCAGCGTGCCTTCGGTGCGCGACTCGAGGCTCAACCACGCGTACTTCGACGCCTTCGCGATCGCCCTGAAGTTCAGGACGAAGCAATCGGCGACCGCGCCGGTCAAAAGCCCCTCGGGCGACCACTGGTTGCCGGGACCGTCGAACTCCTTCGGCGGCGCCGTTTCGATGATCCGGACGCCATCCATCGATAGCGGCGCATCGCCGTCGGGGCGCAGCGCAGCATTGACGGCATAGAGGTGAGGAAAGGGGTGCATCGGCGACTCCCGAAATTCAATAAATAGCCGGGATCAGGCGCTTGGTGCGTCGCATGTAATCCCGGTAACGATCTGCAAAGGCCTGCAGCAGCGCCGTCTCCTCGACTTGCATGCGCCACGAAAATACCCAGAAGGTGGGCACGACCATCAATGTAAGCGATGCCCAGTTACTCAAGCAAAGACCGAGTCCAAGGAACGCCATTAAAGCACCGGTATAAGACGGGTGGCGCACAAACCGGTACGGGCCGGTGTCGATGAGCTGATGGTCCGCCGCGATCGCGACGTTAACGGTGAAGAAACGCCCCAAGTAGACGATGGCATACCAGCGGATCGACAAGCCCGCGACGAAAATGCCGATTCCCAGAAAGCGCAGCGCCGCGGAATTCCCCATGTCGGCCGCCGGCCGCCGCCGCGCGACGCTGTAGGCCATGGCAACGCTCACCGCAATCACCACCCAAAGCAGGCGCAGAGACCCCTGATCCTTGAGGCTCGACTCGCCGCTCTTCGCGCGCCGGCCGAGAGACAGACCCAACTCGGACAGACCGTAGATCAGTCCGAGAACTGAAGCGAGCGCCTGATTATTCATCCGACGAACAGCTTCAATTCAGGACTCTGTTCCTGAAGTCTGATCATCCGTTCGAACTTGAGCCCGATGCGCTCGAGCACCGCGATGGAACCCACGTTGTCGGGAGAAGTGATCGCGACGATACGCGTCAGTCCGAGAACACGCCGCGCATGCGCCAACACCGCCGAGGCGGATTCGACGGCGAATCCTCGCCGGCAATATCTCGATAAAAACGCGAACCCCACGTCCACGTCATCGAGGCCGTCGCGCTTGACCAATCCGCAGATCCCCGCCGGCGTGCCATCGATCAAGCACGTCGCATACAGTCCGAACCCGTGCCGGGCATAACTGTCGCGAGGCCCCTTTTGTATGTATTGGCGCGCGTCATCGAGGTTCCTGACTCCCTTGTCGCCGATGAAGCGCAGGAACGATTGCTCGTTCAGAAGCTCGAAAATGAAACCGGCATCGTGCAGCTCGAGCTCGCGAAGCACCAGCCGGTCGGTGCAGATGACGTTCATGTGCTCGGCGGCGCATTGCGCTCGGCTTCCAGCGACGTGAGCATTGCGCTGACTTCGCGCGAGTCCGAGTCGGCGGCGCTGCCGAGGCCTTGCGCCACGCCCAGCCGGTTGCCCTGCGGATGATTCTGGCTGAGCTTCCACTTGCCGGCCAGACTCACGATCGACATTTCGAAGCCGACGATCATCGTCAGCATTTTTTCCAGGTAGGGCGGCGGTGCGTCGTCGATCTTCCACGGCTGCGGCCGCGACTCTTCGTGCGCATTCGTCAAGCGCGACACCAGCGAGCGCAGCCACCCTGCGTCTTGTATGAATTGCAAACTGCCGCGGGCGTGTACCACTGCGTAATTCCACGTCGGCACGACTTCGCCGGTCTCTCGCTTCGAAGGATAAAATGACGGCGATATATAAGCCTGCGGCCCCTGGAATATGGCGAGCGCCTCGGACTCCGGCCGGTACTCCCGCCACAACGGATTGGCGCGCGCGATGTGGCCTCGAAGCAGCCCATAAGGCGCCGGCTCGGAGACGGTTTCCATCGGGATGTGGTTGGCAACCATCCCGGATTCGCCGACCGCAACCAGTGTCGCGAGCGGGTGTGCCCGCATCATGAGGTGCAGCACGTCGGCTCGGGATTCGTTGAAATGTGCGGGTAGGTACAATGTCAATCCTTCATAAAAGCCTTGACCGTCTCACGCGTCCTATCGTGTACTGCCACGATAGTTTAACGGGCGGCGGAGTCAATTGAATATCTCGCGAATCGCATTGTGCTGCGTGTTGGCCACATCGGCGCAGCTCGCGACGGCAGAAGGGGTAAGCGCTTACCTGCCGCTCAATCTCGAACCGGAGACGGAACGGCAGATAGAGCGGGTCCTCATTCTTGCGGACGAACCCATTTTGAAGCGGCCGTTTGCCGTGGAGCTGGTGCAAGACGCGTTGCCGGCAGCCTGTCTGGTCGACAAGCCGCTGTGCATGCGAGTCAAGAGATATCTGCAGCGCTATTCGCGCGACTATGCTTTCACCCACGCGAGTGCGACCGGTGCGATCACGCACGATAAGGACGCCGGCACCATGCCCGATGCGCACGGCATGCCGGTCGATAGCTCGTGGGAGTTTTCGCTGCAGGGCTATGTGCAGCCCAGCGACTACGTGCTGTTGAGCGGCGGCGCGATCGCCTACCGGGGCCGCACCACGCCCACCGGTTCGATGTTGAGTCTCGGCACCCATTGGGCGCAACTCGATCTAGGTTACCGCGATCACTGGTTCTCTCCTGCCACTGACAGCAGCATGTTGATCAGCACCGAGGCGCCCACCATGCCCTCGGTCACTCTGTCGAATTACGAACCGCTCACGCGGCTCGGTTTTCAGTACGAGTTTTTTGCCGCGCGCATGTCCCGCTCCGACCACATCTTGTACCAAGGCCAGGAAGGCAGCGGCTACCCGCGCTTGTTCGGAGCGCAGTTGTCGATCGAACCTTTTAGCGGCTGGTCGCTCGGCGTCAATCGGCTCCTTCAATATGGCGGTGCGGACGGCTTGCCGGGCGGCGCGACCTTCCTGCTGCGAGATTTCTTCAAGCCGAGCGGTTTGTCGCAAACGCAGGGCAACCAACAGGCATCCTATGTCAGCCGCTTCATCTTTCCCGGCAAGACGCGATTCGCCGTGTATTTCCAATATGCAGGCGAGGACAACTCCAATGGCGGCAGCTACCTGCTCGGCAACGCCGCGCTCACCGCCGGCATCGATATTCCGCGCCTCGGGCACTACTTCGATGCGACGTTCGAAGTGTCCGAGTGGCAGAACCTCTGGTACGTGCACAATATTTTTCTGGACGGCATGACCAACGACGGGCTGGTGCTCGGCAACTGGGGCGCCGACCAACGCAACTTCGGCGATGGCGTCGGCGCGCGCAGCGAGATGCTGCGCGTCGGCTGGGAACCGCGTTTTGGCGGCTATCTGCAGGCGCGGATACGCACGCTGACCAACCAAGGCTACTATGGCGGTGACTCGCGCGATTATTCCGCGGCGAACGTTCCCTTCCCCTATCATCGCTATCTCGATCTGTCGCTGAGCTACTCGCGGCCGTGGAAGGATCTGACCGTCGGCGGCGAACTTTTTGGCGGCCGCGACATCTATGGCAAGTCGTTCTCGCGCTTGTCGGGCTTCGTGCGTTACGGCGGCGACGAGCGAACCCGCGACGAGGGAGTTGACGAGGATTCGGACGGCGGCGCGCCCGAAGAACACCGCGCCGAGCGCTTCGTCGATGCCGGCATGAACGTCAATCGGGTCCGCACGGATTTGGAGCCGGGCATTCCCATCACCACGAGCAAATGGGCCTTCGATCCGCATATTGGAATCGGCGCGCGCCGCGCGGTCTCCGCGAACAACGACTTGGGCGTGCGGGTCGAAGTCGATGAAGTCGACGGCCATTCGCTGATCGGCGTGCGGCCGCTCGATTATCGCTATCGGTTCACCAATTATCTGGCGGTCGGCGTGTTTGCCGGCGTGGCGCGCTATAACTTGGCGACGCCCGCCTACTCCGAGTACTTCGGCCTTGGTGCGCTGTGGCGCAATGTGTTGCCGAAATGGGACGTGGGATTCGATTTCCGTCATGCACAAAACATCGCACGCGACCACGTCTTGGCGAGCGATCCGCAGGGCGCGAGGCCCGAGAGCTTCTACAAAATCGACACGGCGCTCCTGTATTTGTCGCGCCGATTCTGAACTTGCCAATCTGAAGTATGTGCGGCAGGGCGCCCGGGCAGACTTAGGGAGGCCTTGCCGCGACAAGACCGATAACTGTCCGGTACAGGCGAGGCGATGAATCCCGTCCCGGCTGTTGTCGGCCGGCACAAGGCAACCGATCCCGCTTGACACACAAACACTTTGCAGTACAAAGTCCGGGGGCGTCAAGAGTCGGCGCAGGTCCTAGCGGAGCGTTAGTCAGCGGTGCGAGCAATTCATCAGATACGGTCTGTGAACAGCGGCTGTCACAGCAGATGTTGCAACGAGCACGAGGCCTCGTGAATGAGAGGCATTCTCATAAGCATTTGCTTGGCGGTGTTTGCACCGCTGTACGCTGCCCCGGCGCTCGACCTCACCAATTCACGCGGTCACGTCGTCTATTTGGACTTCTGGGCATCGTGGTGCGCGCCGTGCAGGCAATCCTTTCCGTGGATGCAGACCCTGCAGAGCACCTACGAAACACAGGGGCTCGAGATAATTGCCGTCAATCTGGATAGGGATCGCATCGATGCGGAAAAATTCCTGATGCGGTTTCATCCGACGTTCGACGTTCGCTTCGATCCGCAGGGGGAACTGCCGGAGTTCTACGAGGTGCACGGCATGCCCTCGAGCGTGATTATCGATCGTCATGGCGTGGCTCGCTTCACCCACGTCGGCTTCCGACCGGTTGATGGTCCAGTCTACGAAGCGCAGGTGCGTGAACTGTTGGCGGAAAAGTAAATTATTCATGAGAGCGCAAAACCATGATCAGTCGCTTGAGCCTTGCGGTAACAGTCGTGGCATTGCTGGCAGTTGCCGGCTGCAGCTCCTTGGGTGTCAAACCTTGGCAACGCGATGTGCTCGCGCGCGCGGAAATGCAGCTCGACTCAGATCCCCTCGACGCCGCCATCGATGATCATCTGTACTTCAGCAAAGAGGCTTCCTCGGGCGGCCGTTCGTTTGCGGGTGGTGGCTGCGGGTGCAATTGAAGCCGGCATCACCGCCGTCCAAAATGGGGACGGCGCGAAAGCGATTGATGGCTGCGAGCTGCTCGGCGCCGGTGGGGCGCGCAGCCAGGAAACCCACATGCAAAGGCTCGATTTGTATCCGCGCTTAAGGGCGGTCCTCGTGCAGATGGGGTGGCGGTTCTAGGGTATTGACCGACGGCCGCTGGACGGCCGTGTCGCGGAGGCGGCTCCAAGTGCCTGAAGAGGGGTTAATCGTCGAGGCTCGGGGCGAGCATTTGCTGGCGGTCAGGTTTACCGCGATGGCGAGTCCTTGCGAAGTTCTATTGCCGCTGATGGCTGAACACGCAGCCTTGGCAATCGGCACGGTCGCGGCCCAGGAGGCTTGGCGTGTCGAGAAGAAATATAGTCGCTACACCGACAACAGTGTCACCGCATGGATTCATGAAAATCGAGGTACGACCATCGAGGTCGACGACGAGACGGCATCGCTGATCGATTTTGCAAGTCAGTGCTTCGACCTGAGCGAGGGGCTGTTCGACCTCACCTCGGGCGTGCTGCGCCGAGCATGGACCTTCGATGGGTCGGACCGCATTCCCGAGGCCGCCGCCATCGAGCGGCTCCTGCCGCTGGTGGGTTTCGAGAAGCTTCAATGGCGATCGCCGCGCCTGATGCTGCCCGCGGGAATGGAGTTGGATTTCGGCGGCATCGGCAAGGAATATGCCGTTGATCGCGCCTACGAGTTGCTCGCGATGCGCGACTCCACGCCTTTCCTCATCAATTTTGGCGGCGATTTGCGCGCCAATCGTCCCCCATCGCACGGTCCATGGCAGGTAGGCATCGAGCGGCCGGATACCGATCGAGAGTCAACGATGCTGCTCGATCTGGAGCATGGCGCGCTCGCGACGAGCGGCGACTCGCATCGCTATTTGCGGAAAGACGGCATTCGGTATGGCCACATTCTAAATCCCCTCACGGGCTGGCCTGCCGCCGAATCGCCGCGCTCGATCACCGTTGCGGCAAGCAGTTGCACCGAAGCAGGGCTGTTGTCGACGGTCGCTATGCTGCAGGGCGCAGGGGCGCAAGCGTACTTAGACGAACAAGGGGTGCGCTACTGGCTCTTGGAGTAAACGCGAATGGCGCCTGATTCGATCGCCGGCGAGTGCGCCGGTCGAAGCGGCGGCCGAGAATGAGTTTCATTCAAGTGGTCGGTCGCCGAAAACAAGCCACTATGGATCGGCCTTGGCTGTCGGCACGGCGCACAACGAAGAGCGGATCAGAAAGCGCATGTTGAGAGGCGCTTCGAGAGAAAAGCTCGCGCCGCGGCCGGGAACGACATCGACGGTCCAGCGCGTATGAGCCCACAGTTTGAACTGCTCGCGGTCCATCCAGAATTCGCAGCCGGCGATTTCCCCGACTTTTTCGTCGACCCCGCCCAACTTGAACTCGCCGACTTGAAAGCACATGGGTGCGCTGCCGTCGCAGCACCCGCCCGACTGGTGGAACATGATCGGGCCGTACGTTTTCTTCAGTTGCTCGATCAACTTCCGAGCCGCGTCCGTCACGCTGACGCGGCCTGGATCCATCACGATCACTGTGCTCAAGGGCGACTCCTGAAATCCGATGCGCGAACGGCGGGCGGACCCACATGGGATCCGCCCGCTCTTGCCCGAGCTTAACGCTAGAAGAAGCCTAACGCCTTATCGCTGTAGCTCACCAGCACATTTTTCGTCTGCTGATAATGGTCCAGCATCATCTTGTGGGTTTCACGCCCGATTCCCGACTTCTTGTAGCCGCCGAATGCCGCGTGTGCCGGGTACGCATGGTAACAATTGGTCCAAACGCGGCCTGCCTTGATGCCCCGGCCGAATCGGTAGGCCATATTGATGTCGCGGGTCCAGACGCCGGCGCCCAACCCGTACAAGGTGTCGTTGGCGATCTCGAGCGCTTGCGCCGGCGTATCGAACACCGTGACGGAAACCACCGGTCCGAAAATCTCCTCTTGGAACACTCGCATTTTGTTGTGTCCCTCGAAGACCGTGGGTTTGATGTAGTACCCACCCGCGAGGTCACCGGACATTTTGTTGGCCTCGCCGCCGGTAAGAACCTTGGCGCCTTCCTTTCGGCCGATGTCGATATAGGACAATATCTTCTCGTACTGGTCGTTCGAGGCCTGCGCGCCGATCTGCGTGCTCATTTCGTACGGATCGCCTTGGCGGATCGCTTCCACCCGCTTGACGGCGCGCTCCATGAATCGCTCGTAGATCGGCTTTTGCACCAATGCCCGCGACGGGCAGGTGCAGACCTCGCCCTGGTTGAGGGCGAACATCGCAAAACCTTCCAACGCCTTGTCGACGAATGCGTCCTCGTCACGCATCACGTCCGCGAAGAAAATATTCGGCGACTTGCCGCCGAGCTCGAGCGTGACCGGAATGATGTTCTCCGAGGCGTACTGCATGATCAGGCGGCCGGTGGTGGTCTCTCCGGTGAATGCGATCTTGGCGATGCGCGGATTCGAAGCGAGCGGTTTGCCTGCCTCGAGACCGAAACCGTTGACGATATTGAGCACGCCCGGCGGCAGAATGTCTTGCACCAGCTCGGCCAACACCAACAGCGACATCGGCGTCTGTTCCGCGGGTTTGATGACCACGGCGTTGCCCGCCGCGAGCGCCGGAGCAAGCTTCCAGGTCGCCATCAATATCGGAAAATTCCACGGGATGATTTGGCCGACCACACCGAGCGGTTCGTGATAGTGATAGGCCACGGTATCGTCGTCGAGTTCGCCCAGCGACCCTTCCTGCGCGCGCACGCAGCTCGCGAAATAGCGGAAGTGATCCACCGCCAGCGGCAGGTCCGCAAGATTCGTTTCGCGAATCGGCTTGCCGTTGTCGTAGGTTTCCACCGCCGCCAGAAACGGCAGATATTCCTCGATACGGTCTGCCACTCGATTGAGGATGCGGGCTCTTTCGGCAACCGCAGTTCGCCCCCATTTGTCGGCAGCCGCGTGCGCCGCGTCGATCGCGCGTTCGACATCTTCTGCCTGCGAGCGGGCGATGCGGCAAATCACCTGGCCGGTGGTCGGCGATATGTTGTCGAAATAGCCTCCCTTGACCGGCGCCACCCACTCACCGCCGATGAAATTCTCGTATTGCGAGCGCAACGCAATTTTTCGCTCAATGGTTTTCAAATGCGCCGTGAAGGCACCGCTTTCTTTGATTGGGCCGGCCGCCGGCTGACTGCTCGGCTGCCGCGCTTGCGCAGAACTCGTGGGACTCATGGACAATCTCCTTTGGATAACTGGGAAGTCGGCAGATGGCTTCGACTTGCATTGTATGAGCAAGCCGCGTGCCAGCCGCCAAAGGTGCAGGAACCTGCGGTTTCAGCCACTTTTTGCCGCCACGCGTGTCATTCTCGTGACAGTTGTCATCTTTCTATTGACACCCTCTCGAGATAGCGGTTTAAAGGTTGTGGGGCATTTTGGGCTGGATATCGCAGTGACGACAACAATCCCGGTCGAGGCGCGGATCTCATGAGGGACCTCAAACTAAGTCCGCATGCAGATCTTGTGCATAGCGTGGTCGCACATCCGCTCGCCGCACTGCCGGCGGGGCTGCCGCTGATGCCGGCAGTGGACCTATCCTGGCGGCGATGCTTGAACGACTTCAAGCTCGATCCGGCACGCGAGTATCGGCCGCGAGTGCTCGACCAAGCGCATCTCAAGCAATTGCAGGACCAGCTGGAAGAACTCGTGCAAATCGCCCGCGCGGAAATGGATTCGCTGTACGAGCAGATTTCCGGTTCCGGCTATGCCCTGCTGCTCGCCGACACACAGGGAGTCATTTTGTGCGAGAAGGTCGACCCGACCTTGAAGAAAATGTTTCTCGGCGCGGGCCTGATCGTCGGAGCGGAGTGGAGCGAGCGCGCCGAGGGCACCAACGGAATCGGCACGTGCGCCGCCGAAGCGCGGCCCATCACCATCCATCAGGAAGATCACTTCCGTGCGCGTCACATCCAATTGTCGTGCTCGGCCGCCCCGATCCACGATCCGCAGGGACGCATCGTCGCCGTACTGGATGCCTCGTGCGTCAACGCCGCGGGCAGCCGTGAATCCCAGATGCATACGGTGGCGCTCGTTAATTCTTCGGCGCGGCTGATCGAGAAGTGCCTGTTCCTGCGCCGGCATCGCTCCGATGCCATGCTGCGATTTCATCCTCGCGCCGAATTCGTCGATTTGCTGCACGATGGCGCGATTGCGGTGGCGGCCGATGGCTGCATTGTCGGAAGCGACATGATGGGCCTCAAACTGCTCGGTGCACAGCACCCCGAGGACTTGGTCGGGCGCTCGATCGCCGAGATCTTCGATACCACGTACGAGGAGCTGCTGTCGACTTCCCGCAGCGGTCGCCGCGCCATGTGGGAACTGTGCGACAATCGATTCCGGCGGCGATACTTTGCGAGTCTGGTCGAGGCGGAGCGGCACGGCACTCGTTCGATCCCGTCAATCTCAACGACCTCTCCGGTGGTGCGGATAGCGCACCAGCCCTCGCCCGCGATCCTGACCTTGGCGGAAGTCGCCGGCGACGATCCGCAGATGCTGCGCAATTTGCGCAACGCCGAACGCGTGGCGGACTCCTCGGTGGCCGTATTGGTCCACGGTCCGACGGGATCGGGCAAGGAAGCCTTCGCGAAGGCGCTGCATCTGGCGAGCCGGCGTGCGCAACGGCCTTTCGTCGCGGTCAACTGTGCGGCGGTTCCCGAGTCGTTGATCGAGAGCGAGTTGTTCGGCTACGTATCCGGCGCCTTCACCGGTGCGCGCCGCGATGGAATGCGCGGCCGCATCCTGCAGTCATCCGGCGGTACTTTGTTCCTGGACGAGATCGGCGACATGCCGTTAGGGATGCAGACGCGGCTGCTGCGCGTGCTCGAGGAACATGAAGTGACGCCGCTCGGCAGCGAAGCGCTGATCAAAGTCGATTTGCGCGTGATTTGCGCTTCGCACCGCGATTTGAAGGAAATGATCTCTCTGCAGCAGTTCAGGGAGGATCTCTATTATCGTTTGAACGGCATCACGCTCGAGTTGCCGCCGCTGACGTTGCGCCGCGACAAGGAGAGTCTGATCCGCAAATGTCTGGCGCGCGAATCCGCGCCAGGCGAGTCGATCTGCATCGAGAACGCCGCGCTGCAATTGCTGTTCGACTACGCCTGGCCCGGCAATATTCGCGAATTACGCAACGCGATTCGGGCCGCGCTGGCGATTTGCGAGGACGGGGTCATCCGTGTTTGCGATCTGCCGGAAGACCTGCAAACCTCCGCGGCCTTGCGTCCGCTGGCGGGCGAAGCGCGCAGCATCTCGTTCGATGGTCAAATTTCCTTGCAATCGGCGGAGCGCGACGCGCTGCTGCGGGCCATCGAACAGAATCGAGGCCATATGACCGCAGTGGCCGCGCAACTCGGCATCAGCAGAAACACCTTGTATCGCAAGATCAAACGTCACGGCATTCAAGTCACCCGCCGACCCGAGGGTCACTGAGCTTCTTGATTGTCCAAATCGACGTCCGAAAACGGCCAGACAGGCTGTCCGAATTGCACCAGAATGACTGCCCTTGGTTTCACACGGTGCCACGACATGTCATTCCAACTGGTTGGTTTGCCCTATGAACCTTTTGCCGCGCTGTTTTCGCTGACGGATGATGAGTTGACAGAACTCGATGCAGTGCGAGTCCTGGCAACTGAGAAACCTGGATATCCATGCCGCGTCAGCCTCGTCGATGCCGAGGTTGGCGAGGAGCTTCTGCTGGTGCCGTTCGCCCATCAGACTGCCCGGTCGCCGTATCGGTCCAACGGTCCGATTTTCGTGCGCCGAGCGGCGCGCCCAAGCCAACTTGCGGCCGATGAGATTCCAGACTATGTGCGGCGGCGTCAGATGTCCGTGCGCGTCTACGATAGCGCGCACATGATGATCGATGCGGCCGTTTGCGAGGGCGAAGAAACCGCGACGGTTCTGGATGGTATGTTCAGCAATCCGCACGCCGCCTATATTCATTTGCACAATGCGAAGCGGGGCTGCTTTTCTTGCCGGGTGGATCGGGCTTAAGGGGGTCGATGTGAGCGAAACTGATGCCATACACACCGGCAGCTGTCTGTGCGGGGCAGTCCAGTACCGCGTACGGGGAGCCATGCGCGGGATCATTGCCTGCCATTGCGGACAGTGCCGCAAAACCAGCGGTCATTTCGCGGCGATGACCAGCGCCCCGTCGGCGAATATCGATCTGACAAGATCCGATGGGCTGCGCTGGTACAGGTCATCGGATACGGCGGAGCGGGGATTTTGCGAACGCTGCGGCGGCAATCTATTCTGGCGCCAGAACGGACGCGACGCCCTCAGCATCACCGCCGGCACACTCGACGCGCCGACGTCTCTCGCCATCGACGAGCACATCTTCGTCGGCGATAAGTCCGACTACTACAGCATCAATGACGAGTTGCCGAAGAAGCTTCAGTGGTAGTGACCTTGGCCCAGCGTTCCAAGAAGTGATCGATAGACACCCTGCCGGCACCGGCGATCGCAAGCCACAGGAACAGCGCAAGATATTCGAACTCATCGAATCCGAGCAACGTTTCGAGCGAGTCCACGTCGGCCCATTTGGCGGATTTTATGGCGACGATCATGGTGATGCCGAGTGCCCCGGCGGATATGCGAGTGAGCAGACCGGCCAATAAAAATAATCCCCCGAAGAACTCGACTCCCGAGACGAACGGACTTAAGGCATTGGCAAAGGGGATGCCCCAGCCGACGAAATTCTCAGTGACCTGCGGCAGATTATTGAGCTTGCCCCAACCGCTCCACATGAACACCCAACCGACCGTGATTCGGGCGAAGAGCGGCGCCAACCAGGTTAAATGCTGCGCGACGCTGCGCGGCCATTCAATCAGCCACTTACCGAGAAATTTCATTGGCTCTCCGGAGTTCCTTTGGAAACGTGTTTGTCTAGCATACAGACCGGCAGGAACTCGCGTTTATTTCACATTCAGCGCACGAACCCGCTACGCAACGCGCGCACCCAATCTTGTCTTCCTCGCTGTTGAGCGAGCTGCGCGGCCGTCTCCCAGTCGTAAGGGACCGCGATGAAGTCGACGCTCCAACCGGCCGGCAATTTTTCCGCAATGGCATAACGCGCATGCGGCGAGCCGGTCTCCACGGTGTGCGGGCTCGGGTGATGGCCGTGATATGCCTGAATTCCCACGCTTCCGGGATTGGCGATGACTTGGCCGCCCGCGAGCTGCACCAGGCGTGGAATGTGGGAGTGGCCGCAAAGTATCAGCGAGGCGTCGCACGTTCCGGTGCGTTCTGCAATCCGATCGAGCGGCGCCGGACGCAACTCGCCGTCCACCAGATCCTCAAGATAGCAATCGACGTCATTGTGCGGCGTCGCGTGGCAGAGGAATACCTCGTGCCCGATGGGCAACACCGGCGGCAACGCCATGATCCACTCGCGCTGAGCGCCGGTGATGGTGTCGAACGCATAGCGATCCGATTCACCCATCTCGCCGGGGTTCATCGAGTAAACCTGGCGTTCGTGATTGCCGCGGATCGTCGGCAAATCGAGGGCCATGAGCCGCTCGGCCGTCTCGCGCGGCAGCAGCGGGCCGGAAAGAATGTCGCCGAGATTGACGATGCAATCGGCACCGCGGCGCTCGACGTCCGCCAATACCGCTTCGAGCGCGAACAAATTGCCGTGGATGTCGGATAGGGCAGCGATTTTCATCAGCTGAAATTATACCTCCGCACCGAATGCCAGCTGCCGGCGGATTCGAAACGCCACGCCAAAGCCCGCTACGTTGTCGACGGCTCGCGGCAGGATGGCGGTGATGAGCATCTCTTCGGCTTCGGCCGCGACCAAGACGAGGCAGCCGAGTTTAAACGGAATGCTGCTCCAAGCGGCAAAGAACGCCACCATGGCGGCACCCATCGCATAGGCTGCGACCGTCATGAGACGCGTGTGATAGCTCGTCAAGCGGCGAAACTTCACAAACCCAAAGACGATAGGCGTGACGTACGCGGCGGCGGCGACCACGGCATACACTGCTATCTGTCGCGCCTGCTGCGGTCTTAAGCACCAAGCGGCATAGGGATAAACGAGCACGGTCAAGAAGTCGCCCCAGCTATCCAGGCGGGCGCCGAGCGGTGTCTGCTGGTGCAGCACACGGGCGAGCAGGCCGTCCAGAATATCCATGAGCAGTGTTGCCGCCAGCAGGGCGGTAAAAATCGGCAGTCGTTTCCAAGCGAGAAAAAGCAGCGCCGGCACCAGCAGTATGCGCAGCGCGGAAATAGAATTCGGTACATTGAGATTTTG
>Ga0302319_10016367_pt1 | contig 13673 bp, 10 predicted proteins | sample Bog_T0_2_FD_203319 | JGI IMG/M metagenome (GOLD analysis project Ga0302319, IMG submission 203319) | Peat permafrost microbial communities from Stordalen Mire near Abisko, Sweden - Bog_T0_2 | ecosystem: Environmental > Terrestrial > Soil > Wetlands > Peat | place: Sweden: Abisko, Stordalen Mire...
ATGTTCTTCGAGGCATCATAGGTATAAAGTGTCACCTGACCGATGGCATCCGTCTTCGTGTCCAGGGTCGTATCCGTGTTGTACGCATACGACACGGTCCCGCTCTCCGGATTCGTCGCCGACGTCAGTTGCCCCGCGCCGTTATAAACAAACGTCCGCGTCTGCGTAGTCGACTTCCGACTGCGAAACCGTAATCGATAGTTGCCGCAGTTCAGCACCGTATGCGGCACCGCCGATAGCCACGAGCAGATTCGAGCATACCTGTCGCTGCCAGTCTGCCTGTATCCGCGGCTCTTCTGCAGCTTCGGGAAGACGATGGTTGACCCTGACAAATCTTGCCACGCTGGCGTGCCGGTTAAACTCGAACGTTTTAGCTGGAAGCGGCTGACCGTCGATGGAACCGGCTCCCGCCGGATGCCCACAGGCCGTCAGTGTCAGGGCGAGGGTCGCGAGTAATGAGCCACGGCATCTATTCATCGTGACACTTTCCGGTTAAGATCCGACATCCCGCTGCCTCCGGCCGAGAGGTACATGTGCCGTTCATCCATTATTTCTCAGTTCCGACTGAAGTGTCAGCAGCGGGCGACACAGCGAGGCTATACCGGTAACTGTACATCGCCAGTGATACCGACCTACGCCAGGTTCATGCTCTTACGGCGTTCCACCGATCTGCAGGGTGGCGACCACTGGCTGATTGAGCGGGAAAGGGAAGACCCGAACGCACCGTCACGAACATGACAGCGCGCAGGACCAGCACGGTCACCCGCTCCGAGAGGCGACGAGAACCAGTCTGCAGGACACGATTAGGTTCGGCCAGTCAGGGATCTTGTAACGATGCGCCGCGGCCACCACGCCGGATATTACCCCGGGAAAGTTCATCGGGCACTGGCAGGTACCAGCCCTGTCATTGCGTTGTCGATGGCTTTCACGATTGCGTCAGGCGTAAACCACTAATCGGCTGAAAGCCGATAGCGTTGATCGCCGACTGAAAGTCGGCTGAAGAGGAGAAAAAACTATGACAGTCCCCGGTAATTTTGTTGGGTGGAGCGGTATGGATATGGTGAGGGCGCTCCGACATGGAGTCACCCTCCATGCGGACGGTACCCGATCTGAAATCGGGGATACGCCGGATAAGTACCCGGACGACTCTCCATTTTCGGAGAGGCACTTAAATCTAGCTAAAAGCTATCCGGCTGAAAGCCGGAGGTTTCAACCTTGATGATGGTAATAAAAACCAGGCAATCGGGTGCCGCACGCGAGGCCGGTTTGCTGGCCCCGCCGCTGCAAAAACGGCGGAACGCTGGCCGCTGGTACCAGTACCGTTTTGCCCAGGGAGATACTCTGAAGCTGCCGGATCGGCCGATAATTTTAATGTGTAATGAGCGACGTCTTCTCCGAAGAAGACCGCGAACGCAAGATTCGTTTGGACGCGGCTATGGACTTGGTAGCGCTGTCATCCGCGAGACTGAATAACCTTCTTGCCGGCCCAGTTGACGCAGCTGAATGGGCAAAGGCCCAACTCCGGCTTGCACGGATGCGGCTGTTGGAGGCTCAGGCCGATTGTCGCGAATCCGATCAGGTTACGGTTTGAGCCAGCCTGGCCTTACGCTGGCTACGGTTCCAACTAAACTGCCGATTCTCCGAAAATGACGTCAGCGCTGGGGTGCCTGACAGCGGCGAAGACGGCGGACTAACAGTCGTTGCTATGCCGCATCGGGTGTTGCCAGTGTTGTCCTTACTACGCTCAGCTTCATTTTCTTCGGCATAATCAGGTTGAGTATGCGTCAACGGCATCGTGGCCCGTTCGCTCACGTCCGTAAACGCTACGCGACATAGAAGGACCTATCAACAAGAGCCTGCGCACAAAGGAGCGTTGGCGGTGCGCTTAAGGAAGCTCGCCACCGACGCCGAGAAGACGCTCCCGGGGTCGCAGAACTTGCGTACCAGCAGAGCTTCCAGGTGTAGTGCTTTCAGCGTTTGAGCACCGCCTTGACCGGACCGCCCGAACCTATCTCTCGTTCATCGGCGCGGCGGAGTCGGACCGCCTGCCGTAGGGATACCGCTTGCCGAGAGCCATCGAGCTGGTATACAAGCACGCCACATCGGCGAGGTGCGGCACCGCGACGCGAGGAGGCCTGAGGCCGTGCCGAGGTCGAGATCTACCCATGAGGAGCCCAACTCCGGGGCGCGCATTGGGTGTAGGATGTCATCAGATCGTCCAACCGGAGCAATCGCATGAATGTCCGCCACCTCGTGCCGTCCGTAAGCCGCCAACTCCTGTCCATGTCTCTCATGTTGGCTACCGGCCTGCAGCAGCCGGCTCACGCGTCAGGCGCAGACTTCTCGAATTTCAGGCGCATCGAGCCGCAATACATCGCGGCGCTGGGAGACCCCGGGGCCACCTCCGGCAACGGCGCGCAATCATGGGGCCTCTGGAGCCAGGACCCGGGCCCGCGCGGTTGCAAACTGGACCGCTACGATCAATTGAAGGCGGCTGGCGGCGTGGCGCCTTCACAGTGGAAGTTCGACGCTGCGGACTGGTGGCTGGAGGAACACGGCTTGATCATGGAGAAGCCGACCTTTCCGCTGCCCCCTGGGAAATACCTCGTCACGGGCGACCGCAAGGTAACGACCGTGCTGACAATTCAGCCCACGGACAAGGACGGCAATCAGCGGTGGGAGCTCGCCGACGGCGCGACCCTCTACGATGTCACCCATCTCGGATGCCGCTCCGCACGCTACACGCCGGCGACGGCTAACAACTCGTGCTCGCCCGCGAACGTTCGGACCACGGGTTTTCCGGTGAATCCAGGGGCGGCCATGCCCGTCGTCAACGGCTGCCGCAAGCAGGACTATGCGGTTCTCATCATCGTTGGGCTGCCCGCCACTCACTGAGTGGCCGCACGCAGGGCGCGACCGCTCGCCACGTGACCACGCCGACACCCGAACGCGGACAAGCTTACGGGTCGTTTGTTTCGGATAGAAGACGGACTGATCAGGCGCTTCGATATCCAGGGCGCATAAGGGGGGCACCCCGACGACGTCAGTGGTCCGTGGCTTGGCCGGACTTACTGCCGCCATCGGCAGAGTTCTACAGGCTAACTTGCAGGACACTGGCCGATGGTGGCCACTCCTCGTCGAGCATCCGTCCCGATCAGCGCCACCATAATGTCTCCAACGAAAGCGCTGTCATGCATGATTGTGGTCGTGGTGGTGTCCCCAGTATCCCCACCCATATCGGAGTGCCTGGGAACGCATGATCGTCAATATCTACTGCCTTGTCCCCACCGTCCCCAGCGTCCCCACTGGAATTGCGGTAAGCGGGCGGAGCATAACCGCGAGACGGGTAGTGGGTACGGAAGGAATCGTTTAACAAACCGTAAATCACCCATTTCAGGGTTGTGCAGGGTGACTCAGCATGAGCGTCATCACCCTGTATTTACAGCACTCTTGAGCAACGTTGAACAACTGCGAGCAGCCTGCCCTGGTACCTTGGGCGCAGGCGGTCGGGTGTTCGGATCGCCCCGCCCCGACCAATAAAAGAACGATGATGTAAACGCCTGAAGAAGGCCAACCCGGCGCGCGTCTACACGGGTGTGCAGACCGCTGGCCTTCCGGCATCAGGGCAGGAAAGTTCCACGGATGAGTTGTCAGGCCACCAGCGCCACCAAACGCGACTGCCTGCAGTCTGCCGCCGATTTCACCTGCCAGTTACTCTCAAGCCAGCCGCTCTGAATCGTGAACTGATGGAAACGGCTGCCGCAAAACAAAAAGGTCCGGATCGCTCCGGCCCTTTTGCTTCTTGTCCGTCTGACTGAACGTATACGAAGTAATCACCTGGGTGTCACGTGGATTAGGGCGCCGGGATTGGCGTCTTCCAGCATCCACAGCGAACCATCTGGACCTTGCTCCACATCGCGGATTCGCTTGCCCACATTCCAGCGCTCGGCGGTTTTGGCGCCGCCATGGCCGTCAAAGACGATGCGGTTGAGCGTCATAGTCGCCAGTCCACTGACGAAGCCGTTGCCGTTCCATTGCGGGAAGGTCTGGGTACCGCGGTAAAACATCAGATTACCCGGCGCGATCACCGGTACCCAATAGAGAACCGGCTTCGCCAGGTCGGGCCGCGTGTCGGGACTGGCAATGGGCACGCCATTATAGTTCTTGCCATAAGAGACGAGCGGCCAGCCATAATTCCTGCCCCGCTCGATCAGGTTCAGTTCATCGCCGCCCATCGGGCCATGCTCCACCTCCCACAATTCGCCGGCCGGCGAAAACGCCAGGCCATAGGGAGTGCGGACACCACTGGCCCAGGTTTCCGCCGGCGTCAGATTGGGGCCGGGGAAAGTGTAACTGCTCACTACCTTCGCGGTTTTGGCAGCTTCGGTGTCACTCGGCGGATCGATCAGGGGAATTGTGGCGGCGCCGGTTTTGCCGAAGCCGGGATTGCCTGGAGCGGGTTTGCCATCGAGGGTCAGGCGCAGGATTTTCCCTTCGGGCTGGTCCGGATCCTGAGCGGGAGTAAAACGCTGACGGTCGCCAACCGTGAGAAACAGATATTGGCCGTCCGGCGAGAACGCGATCTGCGCGCCTTCCTGCCCGCCCTTGCCCCGGGGCATCTGGCGCCACAGCACCTCGAAGTTCTCGAGTCTGGCCGAGGCCGCGGACGTGCTCAGCTTCGCGCGGGCCAGCGCCAGGCCACCACCATAATCGCCCGGCTCGGCATAAGTGAGATAGATATTCTGGTCGGTAGCGTAATGGGGCGATACGAAAACCCCCAGCATGCCGCTCTGGCCCTGCCAATAGACGGGAGGCGTATTACTCACCGCTATCTTCTGTCCCTGTTGCGATACCAGCCAAACGGGCCCGACCTTTTCAGTGATCAGCATACGCCCATCGGGCAAAAAAGCCAGCCGCCAGGGCAGTTCAAAGGTGGCCACCGTAGTCATGGCGAAGGGCAGACTTGCCTCGGGCTTCTGTTCTCCCACATTAACCTGGCCCCACGCCATCGCCGCCGTTACCGCAGTGAAAACCGCCGCTTTCGCCAATTTCATCGACATTTCTCCTCACTTCTCCAGGGTGCCCGGCCTTCAGCGATCCGAAGCCCTTTGTTGATCGTACCCTACCTGCAACAGATTCGATTTGGAAGCCAGGCAGAGTTGCGGCAATGGCGGCAGCACCAATATCGGCTCCATCGCGAACTCTCATGTCCGGAAAGGTTGCAAAGCTGTGCCGGCTCCGGTCCGCTCGGGAAAGACAGACGCTGTCTCCGTGTAGACATGACTCGGTTAACCGATACGATGTCTGGTCACCAGGACGCATATGTCAAAACTCGCGACTGGCTTCCCATAGCAGCGATACCGCCTTCCGCCCGCACCAAACCCCCGCCCGCTGCGTCTGTCTCTATGTAATTGCAATGACATGTCAGCGCCCCGCTTCACCGAACCCCGCCACAGCTCCCGTTTTGCCAGGGTATATACTGATCGGGTTAAGGCGCATACTCCGCGCTGTAAGAGAGAGGTCCTCGTAATGAATTTCACCAGACGCGATTTCGGAAAAATAGCACTAGCTGCAGTTCCAGCCACATCACTGTTAGCCGCCAAACCCGATTCCAAATGGGGCGGCGTGCAGGTCGGCATCAATGCCCCCTACAGCTTTACCCGCATGTCCGGCACCGCCGACAAAATTATCGAGTACATGACGCAGCTGAATCTCAGCGCGTGCGAATTACGCCTGCAACCCGTGGAAGCGTACTTCAACGCTCCCGGCGTTTATGCTTCCGCTAACGACGCTCCGGGCGCCGGCGCGGCACGTGGTGGCGGTGCGGCACGCGGCGGCAGTGGCGGAGGACGCGGCGGCAGCGGACGCGGCGGTGGTGGAGGTCGCGCCGCCCTGACTCCCGAGCAGCAGGCCGCGGCCGGCGAAGCCGCCAAGAAGCTTTCCGACTGGCGTCTCTCCGTCTCCCAGGACAAGATCAAAGAGTTCCGCAAGAAATACGAAGATGCCGGCATCCTGATCCAGATCCTCAAAGTCGACAACTTCAACTCCTTTAGCGATGACGTGACCGATTACTTCTTCACCGTCGCCAAAAATCTCGGCGCGCACGCCATCTCCACCGAAGGCCGTCTCAGCGACGTCGAGCGCCTCGGCAAATTCGCCGACAAACACAAGATGATGGTCGGCTATCACGGCCACACCGCCGGTCCCGGCGGCGAAGCCTTTGGCGCTCCCGAAAACTGGGAGAAGGCCATGGCCGTCTCGAAATACAACGGCATCAATCTCGATATCGGCCACTTTATTGCCGGCCAAAGCACTTCGCCCATCCCGTTCATGACAAAGTACGCAGACAAAATCACGCACATCCACGTCAAGGACAAGATGATGCACGATGGGCCCAACAAGCCCTTCGGCCAGGGCGAAACTCCAATCGTCGAAGTGTTGCAGCTGATGAAGAAGAATAAGTGGAAGTTCCAGGCGACAATCGAATACGAATACGCGACCCCCGCCGATTCCACCGTACTCACTGAAATCGGAAAGTGCGTCGAATATTGCCGCAAAGCCCTGGCCTGAGCCTGCACCGATCGGTAACCCGACCGACCCTCAGCTCGCCCTGCCTGTTGATCGAAATATTCTGGAGAATCGAATGCGTTATCTGATACCGGCGCTTTACGGCGCCGCGTTCATCGTCATCACCACAGGCGCCGCTGTCGCCCAAACCGGCAGCGGCGATAAAGCCACCATCGCAGCCACCCAGGCCGCCGTCACCGCGTCCAAAGAGGATCCGGCCGCCGTAACTCGCGGTGCCAAAATCTTCGCCGACAACTGCGCCAAATGTCACGGCGCTACCGCGAAAGGTCTCACCGGCAAAGAGAACACGGACCTTGTCCGCTCCCTCTATGTACTCGATGACGAAAAGGGCATTCTCCTCACGCCGCCCATCCGCGACGGCCGCCCCGACAAAGGCATGCCGCCATCGAAACTGACCGACGCCGAGATTCTGGACGTTGCCGCCTGGCTCCGCGTCCAGTCCTACGGCGCCGGTCATCGCACCACCTACACTTTCCTCGACGTCCTCACCGGCGACCCGCAAAAGGGCGAAGCCTACTTCAACGGCACAGGCAAATGCAATACGTGCCATCAACCGACTGGCGACCTGAAAGGCATCGGCGCACGCTATTCGCCGCAACAGCTCCAGGGCCGCTGGCTTTCACCCGGTGGTGGACGCGGCGGCCGCGGCGCTGCAACCGGAACCGTCTCACGCTCTCAGAAAACGGTCACCGTCACGCTGGCTAATGGCGAAGCCGTTTCCGGCCCCCTTGATCGCGTGGACGACTTCACCGTCGCTCTCCACGATTCCACTGGCGCGTATCGCTCCTTCATCCGCAACGGCGACGTTCCGAAGGTGGTCATCACCGACCCGATGAAAACCCACATCGACATGTTGCGTAATTACACCGACGCCGACATCCACAACGTCACTGCCTACCTGGTAACTTTGAAATGAGATACCGTATCGTAGCTGGATTATTGTTACTAACTGCCTCCGGCCTTTTACTAGCTCAGGGACTCGACCGCGCCACGCTCCTGAAGCAACCTGTCGACGCGTGGCCCACTTACAACGGCGATTACTCCGCCCGCCGCTTCAGCCCGCTCAAACAGATCAATTCGGCGAACGTCCACACCCTTTCTCTCCTCTGGTCGACGCGCTTCATTGGAACCACAGCCGCAGCCCCCGCCGCTGGTGCAGCACCGGCAGCGGGGCGCGGTGGACGTGGCGGCGGTGCAGCCGGCGCCAACCTCACACCTGAAGGAATCGGCGGACCTCCGGGCGGCGGCCGCGGAGGCGGTGGCCCCGCTGCCGTCTCCATTAAAGCCACACCGCTCATGGTCAACGGCATCCTCTATTTCTCCGCCCCCAACAACGCGTGGGCCGTCGACGCGCGTACCGGCCGAGAACTCTGGCACTACAGTTATCCACCCAGTTCCGGCAGCACCATCGGCAATCGCGGCCTCGGTATGTATGGCAACTGGCTCTACATGGAAACCCCGGATAGCCACTTAGTCAGCCTCGATGCCGCCACGGGCAAGGAACGCTGGAAAGTCCAGATCGCCGATCCCAAACTCGACTACACCTCCACCGCCGCGCCCATCGTCGTCGGCAATCACATCCTGGCCGGCATCGGCGGCGATCACCTCGATAACCGCGGCTTCATCCAGTCGCTCGATCCCGAAACCGGCGCCGTGCAGTGGAAGTGGTACACCACGCCGAACGCAGGCGAGCCCGGCATCGAAACCTGGCCCGATGCCTACGCCTCTATCCATGGCAACGGACAAACCTGGATTCCCGGCAGTTACGATCCCGTACTCAATCTCTATTACTTCGGCACCGGCAATCCCAACCCCGTCATGGCGGAGCAGAGCCGCAAAGGCGACAACCTCTACACCTGCAGTATCGTCGCCCTCAATCCAGACACCGGCAAAATGGTCTGGTACTACCAGCCTTCCCCGCATGACACGCATGATTGGGACGCCACCGAAGCTCCCGTATTAATCGACGGCGTCATCGATGGCAAGCCGCGCAAGCTGCTCGCCCAGGCCAATCGCAACGGCTATTTCTTTCTCGTCGATCGTACCAACGGCCAGCACATCCTCACTACGCCGCTGATCGATACCATCAACTGGACCAAAGGCCTCAACAAGAACGGTCAGCCCATCCCCGATCCCGCCAAGTATCCGAAGCCCGATGGCGCGCTCGTCTCACCCGCATCCGGCGGCGCCACCAACTGGCCCGCGCCCAGCTTCGATCCCGAAACCGGCCTGTTCTACGTTGGCGTCAACACCACCTGGAGCGAGTTCTACCAGACCGATACCGACGACCATCCGGAAGGTTACGGCGGCGTCGATAGCGCCTCCGGCAACGAAGGTGGCGCGCTGCTCGCCATCGACTATAAAACCGGCAAGCCGGTCTGGCGTCACAACTGGCCCGGCGGCGGCGGTCCCAGCCACATCCTGACCACAGCCGGTAAGTTGCTGTTCACCGGCAACGGCAGCAACATAATTGCCTTTGACCCGGCAAACGGCAAAATCCTCTGGCATTCCAGCCTCTTCGGCAATCCCACCGCCGGACCCATTACTTACATGCTCGATGGCCAGCAGCATCTGTTAGTAGTCGCGGGCGACAGCCTCTATTCATTCGTAGTCAATCAACCAGCCAAATGACCCGTCTCTCTCACGCACTCTTCTTCCTCATTTCCCTGGCGCCCCTCACCGTCTCCGCTCAGGGTGTCGATAAGAACATGCTCCTGCATCCGCCAGCCGATGCCTGGCCCAGCTTCTTCGGCGACTACTCCGCCCGCCGCTTCAGCGCGCTCAAAGAAATCAACAACTCGAACGTGCAGGATCTCTCGCTCGAATGGGCCACCCGCTTCACCCCAGGCCCCGCCGGCACTGCCGTCAGCATCAAGTCCCCCGCCCTGCTCGTCAACGGCGTTCTTTACTTCACCTCGCCCAATAACGGCTGGGCCGCCGACGCACGCACCGGCCGCGAACTCTGGCACTACGGCTACCCCGCCAATACCGGCAACACCAACGGCAACCGCGGCTTCGGCATCTATGGCAACTGGCTCTACATGGAAACGCCCGATGGCAACCTCGTCTGCCTGAACGCGGCCGATGGCAAGGAGCGATGGAAAGTCCGCATCACCGACGCGAAGCTCGATTACACCACCACCGCCGTACCCATCGTCATCGGCAACCACATCCTCGTCGGCGTCGGCGGCGACCATCTCGATAACCCCGGCTTCCTCGAATCCGTCGATCCCGAAACCGGCGCCACCCAGTGGAAAGCCAACACCACCCCGCGCAAAGGCGAGCCCGGCATCGAAACCTGGCCCGATGAATACGCCGCCGCGCATGCCACCGGACAAACCTGGATCCCCGGCTCCTACGATCCCGATCTCAACCTTTATTTCCTCGGCACAGGCAATCCCAATCCCGTGATGGCCGAACAAAGCCGCAAGGGCGATAATCTCTTCACCTGCTCCATCCTCGCCATCAACCCCGATACCGGCAAGATCGTCTGGTATTACCAGGCCACCCCGCACGACACGCACGACTGGGATTCCACCGAATCCGTCATCATGATCGACGGCACCATCGATGGCAAGCCGCGCAAGTTGGTTGCGCAGGCCAACCGCAACGGCTATTTCTACGTCCTCGACCGCACCAACGGCGAGCACATCCTCACCGCGCCCATGATCGATGGCATGAACTGGAACCTCGGACTCAACAAGAACGGCCAGCCCATCCCGAATCCCGCCAAATATCCGAAACCCGATGGCGCGCTCGTGCTGCCATCTTCGAACGGAGCAACCAGCTGGGTCTCTGCCAGCTTCGACCCCGAAACCGGCCTCTTCTACGTCGGCGTGAGTAAGTCCTGGGCTGAGTTCTACCAGACCGATACCGACGACCATCCCGAAGGCTACGGTGGCATCGACAGCGGAGCCGGCAGCGAAGGCGGCCAGTTGATCGCCATCGACTACCAGACCGGCAAAATCAAATGGCATCACGACTGGCCCGGCGGCGGCGGCGCCAGCCACATGCTGACCACGGCGGGCCATCTGCTCTTCACCGGCAACGGCACGAACATCATCGCCTTCGACCCGGCCAACGGCAAAATCCTCTGGCACTCCGGCCTGATGGCCGCCCCGAGCAACGGCATGTCCACCTACATGCTCGATGGCAAACAGCACCTCCTCGTAGGAGCAGGCGACAGCCTCTATTCCTTCACGCTAAACAAGCCAGCTGAGTAGTTCTTTCCATCCGCGCCGGCATCGCCACCGCCGCTCTGTTCCTCATCTCCGGCGCATGGGCGGGTGCGCCCCCCAGGTCGTGGCAGATTCAGGAAGTCGAAAACGCGCCAATCCTGGCCGTCTGCACGGTTCGCGAAGTAACCGCGCGGGCGTTGGTTCCCGACGGCACAACTCGCTGGAATGCAATGGGCCAGTATTATGAAGCGAAGCTACAGGTGAATCGTGCCTTTCGCTCGTTACGGCAATATGGAACCATCGCGCTGCGCTATATCTCTTATGATCCAAACGCCCTGTGCTGCGCCAACGGAAGCCCGTCCTGGCCGCGTCTCAAGACCGGTGACATCGCATTATTTCCTCTGAAGCCAGCGAGCGAGCCTAATTTCTGGAACCTGATAGCCGATGAAGACGAAAACATCATAGCGCCGGCCATAGCCAATGAATGGCGAACATCGGCCGACCCCGATTCACCACGAGCCTTCATCCTTCACGAACTGGCCAACGCTCTCGCCCGCGGCACCCATGCTGAACAGCAACGGGCAGCCGGATATATCGCCGGGCAACGCAAACAACTGGCTGAGCTCAGACCCATGCTGGAATCCCTGCTCGGGGACAACGGCGACCAATGGCTGCAAACGGCTACCGCGCTCCTGCAATTCGTTGGCTACCCGGGACTGAGCGTAACCGGCCTCATGGCAGGCCGAGTTCCGACCGGACTTCTTGATAGGAGCCATGCCGTCGATGGCAGCCTGGGCATTGAAAAAAGGGGCCACACGCGACTACCCGAATCGCCTGATTCCAGCCCTCATCGCCAGAGGCCTCTACGATCCGCTGAAGGAATTCCGCGACTCGCCGGTACTCGATTCCGAAATGATTCTGGCACTACGCCGAAAAGCCCCGGAATCGATGCGCCTGGCATCGAATTTCATCCGGTTGGGAAAGACGGCCTTTCTTGCCGAAGCACTGCAAGCCGCGTCGGAACTGGCGCAAAAACCGCCCTCCCGGCCTGACGCGAATCTATCGCAGCTTATCTTCGCCTCCAAGCTCATCATTGACCATGGAAGCGACGCCCAGCTTGAGGAAGTCGTGCAATCTCTGCGCCGTTTCCAAACCACCGACGAAGACCAGTACCGGTCCATCTCTGGCGCGCAATCGACGGCTCGGAAAACAAGCGCGCCCTGAAGTTGGATTCAATCGTGATTGCCGATTGCCGGATCATAAACCGCCACGTGCGATATTGCGACACCGCGGCGGGAGATATATCCGTGCTGTCCGGGGAAATATTTTACGTACCTGTCGGCGCTTCCATCGCCCAGAGAGACGAGGGTATCGCCCGGGCGGTCGCCTGGCTCAAATCCAACAAGCTGCTCTGAACACGGCCGCCCATTCCCACCCCGAATTCCCGGTGACATGGATTCCAGCGAGTCAATTCAAGCATCTTAACTCGATTTCAACTATCCCCGGCAATTGGCATTGTTTTTTCGAATCGCGATTCGGCCTTCGCCACCAGTGATCGGTCTGCACGTTTGGCCTCTAATCGCCGTCAATACTTTGTGATGCGACTTGCGCCCAGATTTGTCTTTGCACTCTCCGCGGTCGCAATTTATGCAGCCTCCGCCGCGCCCGATCTCGACCCCACCCTCCGCGCCATCGAAAACCGCTACAACCACGCCCAATCCCTAAAGCTCGATTTCTCAGAGAGTTACCTCGCATCCAGGCGTCCCACACAAAGCGAATCCGGCGTCCTTTATCTGCGGAAACCGGGCCGCATGCGCTGGGAATACACCTCGCCCGCCGGCAAGATCTTCCTCGCCGATGGAAAAGATACCTGGCTTTACACACCCGACGACCACCGCGCCGAAAAAGCTTCGCTCAAACTGTCGGAAGACGATCGTGCACCACTTGCATTCCTCTTGGGTAAACTGGACTTCCACAAAGACTTCCAGTCATTCGAATCCCGCAATGAAAGAGGGAATTCCTGGATCGTCGCGCTGCCGAAATCTCAGAATTTGCCCTACAAAGAGGTCGCCTTCCTCGCCACACCCGACGGCCAGCTCCACAAAATACGCGTCACCAATCAGGATCAATCCAAACTCGAATACACCTTCACCAACGAGGAGCTCAATGCACCGGTAGCCCCCGGCCTCTTTGTATTCCACCCGCCCGCCGGCGTCGATATCGTGGAGGCCCCAAAATAACATGGCCGAATTCCAGCTCCAGTACGCCGACGCTACCGGCCAAGTCCATAATCAGGTCGTACAAGGCACTTCCGACCAGGAAGTCCGCGAACGCTTCTCACGTCAGGGTTACCTCGTCTACACAGTCAAGACGAAAGGTGGTAGCCTCGCAGCCGGAATCAACTTCGGGGGCCGCAAGAAACTCAACCTTGAAAAATTCCTGATCTTCAATCAGCAATTCGTCACCCTGATCCGGGCTGGCTTGCCAATTCTAAAGGCATTAGACCTTTTGGCTGAGAGACTTACAGATCCGAAGCTCAGACCTTACATCAATGCGGTTCGCGAAGACGTCCGGAAAGGCGCCCTGCTCTCCGACGCCTTCCGCTCCCAAGAGGTCTTCCCCAAAATCTACGTTACCTCCGTCATGGCGGGTGAAAAATCCGGCAGCCTCGTAGAAGTAATGGAACGTTATGTCACTTATCAGAAGTTAGCCCTTGGCGTGCGCAAAAAGGTATTAGTTTCATTGATGTACCCCAGTGTTCTGATAGTATTGGTTCTGCTCCTCATGGTCTTCCTCGTCACCTATGTGGTGCCGAGCTTTGCGTCGCTCTATTCCAGCATGTCGGCCCAACTGCCTGGCATGACCCTGTTCCTGATCGCCGTCGGAACCAGCGCTCGCAGTTATATT
>Ga0302319_10016368_pt1 | contig 13672 bp, 6 predicted proteins | sample Bog_T0_2_FD_203319 | JGI IMG/M metagenome (GOLD analysis project Ga0302319, IMG submission 203319) | Peat permafrost microbial communities from Stordalen Mire near Abisko, Sweden - Bog_T0_2 | ecosystem: Environmental > Terrestrial > Soil > Wetlands > Peat | place: Sweden: Abisko, Stordalen Mire...
ACCCGTGTAGGGTTTCGTCGCCGAGTTCGTGATCGACCAGCCGTTGCGGTTGTAGTCCTCGTACTCCTCGGTGTGTGTCTTCAAATCGCTGTACGTGAGGCTGGCATTGAACGCCAGTCGGTCATTGACTTTGTATGACCCCACCACTGTGGCATCCGGCGTCTTGTCGTTTTGCCGCTGCGCGTCCGACTCGCGGAACAGTCCGCCGAGCGACAAGCCGCCGGGTGCGAGCAGCGGATCGGCCGTCTTCAGGTTGATCGTGCCCCCGAGGCCGCCTTCGGTGAGTGCTGCATCCGGATTCTTGATGATGTCGATGCCGCTGACCAATTGGCTCGGTATGGTCTCGAGCGAGCCGTATTGCGCGTTGCTGCCTGCGCCGCCACCGGAGGCCTCACCGGAGACGTAGAACTCCTTTCCCGTCAGAAACACATCGCCGTTCAGTGTCGTGAGATTTTGCCGCAACCCATCGATGAGCACCGAGTTGCCCTGTCCGTTCGCGCCGGAGCGATCGATCTGCACGCCGGGCAGACGCTGCAATGATTCCGCGACGTTGTTGTCCGGCATCTTGCCGATGTCTTCCGGGGCGACCGACTCGATCGGCAGATCGGAACTACGCTTGGTATCCAAAGCGCTCTGCAGCGATTGGCGGTAGCCGCTGACGGTGATTTCAGTTAATTCGCTGTCCTGAGCGTTGGTGTGCGAGGTCGATGGCGTTTGGTCGGCGGCGACCGCGAAATGACTCAACACAGATGCATCGAATGACACCGCTGTCATTAACGCTAAACGAACAGCCTGACGAACGCGAGTTTCCCGGCGATGCGACATGGTGGAAAGTCCCCCGATGGTTAAATCAATTCGACAGCGGCGCGATATAGTTCTGTGGCCGGCGGCATGTATTTATGCTTCTAGCAAGCACTATTCTGCGCTTTATTCCCCCATCGACCGGGCGTTCGCCCCAATCGATTCAAGCCGGAGGCTAACTCCGCGGACGATCGGAGTCAACGATTTATTAATTTTTATGCGTTTAATTAATGCCTCGACAGATGTCAGCGCTGCCAAATCGGAAATCCAACCCGTGGGCACTGGGGGCGCGTCTTTTAAACTCGCAATGCAGCAAATTATTCGTCTTCGAGCGCGAAAAATGCAGAATTGGCCCACTTTCGAGCGCACAGAACCGGAAGCTTGCGCGAGGCTCGGCTGCTCGCAAAGTTTCTGCCAACGCTGTCATTCCCAATCGCATGAAGTCCCGCGCGCTGCGATCGCGGCCGGCAGCGTCATGCGGAGCCTGGTTTCACGGTCGAGTTGCGAATGATGAGTTCGTGATTGAGGAGATGCCGCGGGATCCGCTCCGGCCAGCCATGGCGGCGCGGCTCATGCCGAATGATGAGATCCGCCGCGAGCCGCGCCATTGCCGCGACAGGCTGGCGCACCGTGGTCAATTCCGGCCAGATCATGGTCGCGACCGGCGCATCGTCGAAGCCGGTGACGGACAGTTGCCCCGGCAGTTTCAATCCGAATTTTCTGGCCATGGAGATGGCCGCCGCCGCCATGTCGTCGTTGCTGGCGAAAATCGCGGTGGGCGGCGCTGCCGACCGCAGCATCCTCTCGGCGCACACCAGTCCGTCCGAAAAGGTGAAGTTGCCCGTTTGCACCAAGGCCGTGTCCACGGACACTTGATGAGCGCGCATTTCATCGATGAAGCCGAGATATCGTTGCTCGGTGGCGCCATGGTCGGGCGATCCCAACATGAAGCCGATCCGCCGGTGCCCGAGGTTCAGGAGATGCGCGGTCAACTGTCGCGCCGCGGCGTAGTCGTCGATGCCGATGGACGGCGCAGCGCTCAGTTGCGTCCGCGGCGCAATGCGCACCACCGGAATGGCGGCATCCTGGAGCTTCGAAAGCACGCTCGGATGGTCGCTCAACGGCGGCAGCAAGATCACCCCCTCCAGCCGCAGTTGTCCCAGCAAGATGTCGATTTGCTTCTCCATGGTGGGTCCCTCCACGTCCAACGGTTCCACCATCAAGTGCAGGCTGGACTCCCGGCAGCGCGCGATGGCGCCCGCCTGGAATTCGCTGAGATAATCGCCCGGCTTCTCGCAGAACAGTCCGATGAGAAACGACCGATTGCTCGCCAGTCCGCGCGCATTGAGATTGGGTCGATAGTTGAGCTGTTCGATGGCCTCGAGGATCCGCTTGCGCGTATCGGAGCGCACCCTCGGCTCGTTGTTGATGACCCTCGAAACGGTCTTGGGCGAAACCCGCGCCAGATCGGCAACTTCTTGAATCGTCACCGAAGGCGGTATGAGTGTCATGCGACACCGTCGAGACTTTGCCTGGACTCCATTACTTGGTGGGCTCCGCCAGCGGCGGACACGCACCGCGCCCCTGCTCCAAATCCGGCATCAATCGAATCTCCGCGATACTCAATCCCAATTTCCCGGCGGTTTCGAGCGAAAAAGGCACGTCAACGCTGTCCAGCTCCGCGCCGCTCTTCGCGCACGACATGGGAATGACCAAGTGCTGCCAGGCACCCACCCGGTTTGCCTCGAAGGTCCCGGTCACGTCGAACATCGCTGCGCCCGATGCGGCGCAAGGCACTGCCGTGCATTTCATCCCGAGCACAACGCGACCGGCGGGCCGCCGGTCGAGGCGATAGCGCATCTCGATGGCGACTCCTGCGCCTGGGCGCGGCATCAAGTCAGCCGCTCGCCCCGTGATTTGCAGCATACCGGCTTGCGTGCCGTTCCAGTAGGCCACCGCCCCGGCGGACGCGAACTTCACCCGCACCGCGCCGTGCGGACTTGCCTGAGCCGTGGTGACGTGGACCTGAGCGCCGCCGTCGGCGACAAACAGCGACCACGGCGCCGTTGGATGACCGGCGAAGAAAAGACTGCCCGGCGGCGCGTGAAACCGCGGCGTGATCTGCCGAACTTCCGGGAGCTTGCGATCATTCCCCGATGACGCGCTCGTCGCGCCGGGGCTGCGGTAGTTCAGCCCAAAGCCGTTTGCATACAAGGCGCCGCTGACGCGGCCCCGCGCATCGAACGAGACCGGCATCGGCGTGGCGGGCCAGGAGAATGCAAGCCGACCCGTGAAATCGAATGGCACCGTACCATCAGCCGCCTTGAACAGCACATCGGCGATCCCCTCCCCCTCGCTGCCCGGCAGCCATGCAGCAACGAAGGCGTCCGACGCGTTGATCTCAGGGTTCACCCAGAGCGGACGTCCCGATATGAAAATGCTGACCGTCGGGATGCCCAACGCGCGAATTCGCCGCAGCATCGCCAAATGATCCTTGTCCGCCGGTGAGAATTCCAATGTCTCCCGGTCGCCCTGGAACTCGGCGTAGGGCTGCTCGCCGAAGACGACGATGGCCACGTCGGGTCTGCCCGAGAATTCGCCGTCGCGACTGAGTTCGGCCGACCCGCCCGCGCGGTTCACCGCGGCCTTGATGCCGGCATAAATCGAAGTGGCTCCCGGAAAATCCGCGTTCGAATTGTGATTTCCCTGCCAGTCGATGGTCCAACCGCCGCTCTGCACTCCGATGTCGTCAGCGGCCGCGCCCGCCACCAGCACATGCGCATGCGGGCTCAAGGGCAGCAAGCCCCGCGAATTCTTGAGCAGCACGAGGGACTTGCGCACCGCTTCGCGCGCAATGGCGCGGTGCGCCGCGCTGCCCATTTCGTCGAAGTGCCCGGCGTCGCCGCGCCGTTTGGGCGGCGCGCGGTCGAACAGGCCCGCCATGGCCTTGACGCGCAGTATGCGCCGTACCGCATCGTCGATGCGTGCCGCCGGGATCTCCCCCGACCGCGTCTCGGCCAAGGTATTGTCATAGAGTTCCTGCCACCCGTCCGGCGCCATCAGCATGTCCACACCGGCGAGTATCGCGGCCGGACAGTCGGATTTCGTGCAGCCTGGGAGCTGCTCCTGGGCATCCCAGTCACCCACCACGAAGCCCTTGAATCCCATGCGTCCCTTCAATACGTCGGTGAGCAGATGATGATTGCCGTGCATCTTGACGCCGTTCCAGCTGTTGTACGACGCCATCACGATCAAAGCGCCGGCCCGGATGCCGGCGGGATATCCCGCCGCGTGCACCCGCAGCAGCTGCGCCTCCGATGTCACCGTGTCGCCTTGGTCGCGGCCCGCCAGCGTGCCGCCGTCGCCCACGAAATGCTTGATGGTCGCGAGCGTATGGCCGGGCGCCATGAACTGCGGCGTGCAGCGCTGCCCCTGAAGCCCGGTCACCATTGCGGTTGCATACGCCGCAACGAGTTCCGGGGACTCGGAGTAGCTCTCGTACGATCGGCCCCAACGCACGTCCCGGGCGACGGCCACCGTCGGTGCAAATGTCCAGTCGATTCCCGTCGCGGCGACCTCCGCAGCGGTTGCCTGGCCGATGCGATGGATCAACTCGGGATCGTGCGCCGCCCCCAGGCCGACGTTGTGCGGAAATATGGTCGCGCCAGGGACTTTCGCGTCGCCGTGTACGGCGTCGATCCCGAACAGAATCGGAATGTGCGGGCGGGCGCCGTCGGCGATCGATGCCTCGTGGAATTCCTCGGTCAAGTCCAACCATGCCTGCGGCGAGCTACGAATGTCGTTGCCGGGCGCCGCATTGCCCCCGGCGAGGATGGCACCCAGCTTGTACCGACGCAGCTGCGCCGGGGTGATCGAGGCGATATCGGCCTGGATCATCTGCCCGACTTTCTCTTCGACGTTAAGTTGGGCCAGCAATCGTTCGACGAACCGCTCTTTCTCGAGCGCATCCGCACAGGCGCGCGCCGTGCTCTGCCGCGCCTTCACGAGTACACTTTGCGCGGGAGCGGTCTCGCTATCGTCGAACGCCGCGGCACACTGCATTCCGGCGAGCGCGGTCGCTAACATAACGATGCACCTGGGTATCATGGCGCCTTCTAATCACCTGTAATCATGAATCTTTATGGCAAACCCGACGCACATTTGGCGTTTCGATCGCCATGCCGCGAAGCCGCATACTACTCGACTTCGTGACAAAATGTCAGCGCTGTCACTTCGATCATTTCCGATCGCGGCAACCCGAATCCGACACTCATGCCGGCCAGCACGTCGCCAATTCTCCTGAGTGCGCTCGACTGGACGGTGATCGCCGCCTATGTGGGTGGTTTGGTCGTTCTCGGCCTGCTGATGTCGCGCCGCCAATTTGCACCGGTCGATTTCTTCCTCGCGTCGCGCGCGACCCAATGGCCGGTGATCGGCCTGGCTCTGCTCGCCTCGAACATATCCTCGAGCGCCTTGGTGGGGCTCGCGGGCGGCGCCTACGCGATGGGAATTTCGGTCTACGACTACGAGTGGACGGCCACCGTCATTCTCGTATTCTTCTGCCTGTTTCTGTTGCCGTTCGTGATCCGCAGCGGAACCTACACCATGCCCGAATTCCTCGAGCGGCGGTACGACGCACGTCCGCGATTGCAGTTTGCGCTCCTCACGCTGTTCCTCAATGTCTTCGTGGATTCGGCCGGAATCCTCTACAGCGGGTCATTGGTGTGCAAGCTGTTGTTTCCGGCTCAACCGCTGTGGGTGGTCGTCGCTGTGTTGGCTGGCGCCGCGGGACTGTACGCGGCGTCGGGCGGATTGCGCGCCGTGATCTATACCGAGGCCGTGCAAGGCATCGTGCTCATGGCCGGAGCGCTGGTCATCGCGCTCGGCGCATTCAGCCGCGCCGGCGGCTGGCACGCCGTCATGACCGGCGTGAACCCCGCCATGCTGTCCTTGATTCGCCCGCGCGCCGACCCCAACGTGCCGTGGCCGGGATTGCTGTTGGGAATCCCGCTCCTGGGCTTCTACTATTGGTGCACCAACCAATCCGTCGTGCAGCGGCTACTGGCGGCGAAGAACATCGACCACGCACGCTGGGGCGCGCTATTTGCCGGACTGCTGAAGCTCCCCGTGTTGTTCCTGATCGTGCTTCCCGGGATCTGCGCGCTGCTGTTGTTTCCCCGGTTGCAGCGGCCGGACATGGTCTATCCGACGCTCATTCTCGATCTGCTGCCGGCGGGACTCGCCGGGCTCGTGGTGGCGGGATTCGTCGCGGCAACCATGGTATCGATCGCGTCCATGCTCAACTCCGCAGCCACTCTCATCACCATGGACGTGGTCCGGCAATTCAAGCCGGCCCTGTCCGATGCCGAGACGGTGCGGGTCGGCCGCTGGGCCACCGCCGGGCTGTACCTCGTCGCGGTCGCGTGGGCGCCGCAAATCCATCGCTTTCCCTCGCTCTGGCAGTATCTTCAGGCCGTGCTGGCCTACGCGGTGCCGCCGGTGGTCGCGGTGTTTCTGGGCGGAATGTTCTGGCGACGCGCAAATGCCGACGGCGCCACAGCGACCATGGTCCTGGGCACGATCTGCGGCCTCGCCCTGTTCCTTTCGAACACCGTGCTGGGCTTCACGCACCTGCACTTCCTTTATGCCGCTCCGCTACTCACGCTCATCGACTTGGTGATCTTGGTGAGCGTCAGTGAACGCCACCCCGCCGAGACCAGTTCGGCCAGCGATTCCACCATGTGGAAGCCTGAATTTCGGCGGGCGGAAAGCACCCGGCTCGCGCTGACCCCGGCCTGGCAGGACTACCGGTTCCTGGCCGCCGCGCTGTTGCTGCTCACGGCCGCGCTCGTGTTCGCGTTCCGCTAGATCGATGGGTGGCTGGCGCAAAGGCTCGCGGCAGGCGCCTACGCAGTTGCTTCGACGTTGACCGCCGCCGGTGCGGCATCCGGCGGTGCCGGCAATCCGGTTCGCAGCATCTGTGCAAATACGGCGGCGGGCACGGGTTTCGAGAACAGGTAGCCCTGCTGCACACGGCAGCCGCGCTTCAATAAAAACTCCGACTGCGCGCTCGTTTCGACCCCCTCGGCCACGACCTTGAGCCCGAGTTCCCGGCTGAGTGCGATGATCGCGGCCGCCAGCGCGGCGTCGCGGCCGCCGAGTTCGACGTCGGTGACGAAGGCCCGGTCGATCTTCAATTCGTTCACGGGAAATCGCTTGAGGTAGGAGAGCGACGAATAGCCGGTGCCGAAGTCGTCCAGCGACAGGCCGTACCCGCGGGCTCGCAGCGTTTCGAGCTGCGGAATGGCTGCCTTCGCGTCGCGCATCAACATCGTTTCAGTCATCTCCAGCGTCAGGCAGGCAGCGTCAATTCTGAAACGCTCGATCAATTCGTCGAGCTTGGCGGTCAGGGTCGCGCCGGCGATGCCGGGCGCGGAAAGATTCACCGACAGGGGTACAGCCGCCAGGCCGGCGTCGAGCCAGGCGCGCAGGTTGCTGCATGCAGCCTCGAGCACCCAGTCGGTCAGCGGGATGATGAGTCCGGTTTCCTCGGCCAGCGGCACGAACTCGAGCGGCGATAACATGCCGCGGTCCGGATGCTGCCAGCGGACCAGGGCCTCGGCACCGACGATGCGGCGGGTCGCCGCATCGACCTTCGGCTGGAAATACAGGCGCAATTCCTCGAACCCGATGGCGCGGCGCAGCTCCGCTTCGAGCTGCAGGCGGGTGGCCGCATCCGCGTTCATGCGCTCGTCGAAGAAGCGATGCTGGGCACGCCCCGCATCCTGCGCCGCATGCACCGCCTGCTCGGCGCAGCGGCTCAATCCGGCGAAATCGTCCGCGTCGTTCGGGAAGAACGCGATGCCGATGCTCGCCGTGAGGACCAGCGGCTGCGTCTCGACGAGGATCGGCTCGGCCACCGCCAGCAGCAGCCGCTGCGCGACGATGGACGCCTGCTCCTGTCCCTCGAGGTCGGCGATCAGCAGGGTGAAGACGCTGCCGCCGCCGCTGGCGAGTACGCCGTGGTCGGCGGGTGCCAGCCCGAGCGATGCGAGGTCGCTGCCGCGAATCCACGAGCGCAGCCGTAGCGCGACGGTCTTCAGCACGTCGTCGCCCTGGCTTCGGCCGAAGGCGTCGTTGACGCCGTCGAAGCGGTCGATGTCGAGACACATCACGGCGCAGCGTTTGCCACTGCGCCGCGTGCGCTCCAGCGACGGACCCGCCAATTCGGCGAAGAATTGCCGGTTCGGCAGGCCGGTGGTCGAATCGTAATGGGCGAGTTCGCGGATGCGCTCCTGTGCCTGTACGCGATCGGTGATGTCCTGCGTGATGCCTTCGATGCGGCCGGGGCGCCCGTGTTCGCCCGGCACCGGCGCGGCCTGCTCGAAGATGGTGCGGACCGCGCCATCGAAGCGCTCGATCTGGAACTCGATCTGATAGGGCACCGCTTCAGCCATCAATTTCGACCGTGCACCGCTCACGCGGCCGCGATCGGCCTGCAGCACGCACTTCAGGAAATCGTCCGCGAAATCAAAATGTGCCGCATCCGAACCAGCGACGAACAGCCGCCGCAGCTCCGCCGAGCACTCCATGCGACCGTCCGGGAACATGGTCCAATTCCCCATGCCCGCCAGGCTCTGCGCTCTTGCCAGGGTCTCGCTGCTGCGCCGCATCGCCTTCGCGGCGGTGCTGGCGCGCAGGGAGTAGCGGACCCGGTGCGACAGCAACGCCCAGTTGATCGGCTTGGTGATGAAGTCGGTGGCACCGTGGCGGAAGGCGAGTTCGATCGACGCAGTATCGTTGAGGCCGGTGAGCATCAGGATCGGCACCTGGGTGCCCTGCGCCATGGCGCGGATGCACCGGCAGACCTCGTAGCCGTCGATTCCCGGCATCATCACGTCGAGCAGGATCAGATCGTGGTCATGCGCTTCGAACAACGCGAGTGCATCTTCGCCGCAGACGGCGTCGCTCACTTCGAAGCCGGCATGCTCCAGCGTTTTTGCCGCCATCCCGCGCAGCATCAGGTCGTCGTCGACGATGAGGAGATGCGCCGGCCGAGGTGTATGGATCATGCGCTGTTCCCGGCCTTGAATCCGCCGCGCGCGGCATGCGCCGCAATCGCCTCGAGCGCCCGTTGATGCTCGAACCGAAGCTGCCGCATGTCACCCTCGGTGGGTGTGGTGCCGGCGCGCATCTGCTGCTCGAGTGCCCCGGCGCGTTGCGCCGCGGCCTCGGCGCCCACCTGCGCACTGGCGGATTTGAGGCTGTGCATGCTGCGCAGCACGACCTGCGCATCTCCGGCGGTGAGGGCGCGCCCGAGCCGGTCGATCAGGTCCGTGCTGCCGAGGCGATACTGTTCGAGCACGCTGGACGCGAACTCCGGTTGCGAGCCGTCGGCCACCATTGGCAGCGACGCAAGGACGGTTGGATCGAACACCGGCGCCGTTGCCGGCGCCACAGCGGAGGGCGCCTGAGCGACGGTCGCAGGCGAGGCGGCTGCCGGCGCGGCCGTCCGCAGATGCCGCGCCAGCATGGCCGCAAGACTGCTTGCCGTGATCGGCTTGGTGAGGAAATCCGACATGCCCGCGGCGAAGCAGGCCTCGCGGTCGCCGGTCAGCGCATTGGCGGTGAGCGCAACGATGGGCACGTCACGCGGCGGGGTCGCCGCTCGCTGCCAGTCGCGGATCCGGCGGGTGGCCTCGAAGCCGTCCATTTCAGGCATGTGGCAATCCATCAGAATGAGATCGAAACTCTGGGAGCGCACGAGTTCCACGGCTGCGAGGCCGTTGACGGCGAGTGTCACTGCAACGCCGAGTTTCTCGAGCATGGCGGTGGCAACGTACTGGTTGATCGGCGTGTCCTCGACCAGCAAGACGCGGCGGCCGGGATGCGCGGGTGGTTTGGCGTGCGGCGGTGACGGCCTCGACGCCTCCGGCGGGAGCGCCGCCAGGATGCCCGTGACGGCGCGAAACAGATCGGCGCGCCGCACCGGCTTGTTGAGAAAGCGCAGTACGCCCGACTCGAGGCGCGCCGCCTGATCAGTGATCGCGTAGGTGGAGCTCAGCATCAGGAGTTTCGTCGCGGCCGTGGCCGGCGTCTCCTGCAGCTGTCTTGCAAGTTGCAGGCCGTCCATCCCGGACATGTGCATGTCGAGTACGGCGAGGTGAAACGGGCGTTGCGCCAGCACGGCCCGATGGATCAGTTGCAGAGCGTCACCGGCACCCGCCGCGGTCGTGACGATCATGCCCCAACCATGCAATTGCTGGCGCAGAATGACGCGATTGGTGCTGTTGTCGTCGACCACCAATACCCGCACCCCGGCGAGCAGCCGGCTGTCAGGCGACGGTGCCGCCGGGCTGTGCGCCCGCGGCAGGCTGACCTCGGCGAAGAACTTCGAGCCGGCGCCGCGGCCGCTCTCGACCCGCAGACGGCCGTCCATGAGGCCCATCAACCGTTTGCAGATGGCGAGCCCCAGGCCGGTGCCGCCATATCTGCGCGTCGTGCTGCTGTCCGCCTGCCCAAAACGGTCGAAGATCTTCGGCTGGGCTTCGGGCGCGATGCCGATGCCGGTGTCCTCCACGCATAGGGTCAGCATCACACTGCCGGCGTCCAGATCCTGCTGGGTGACCCGCACCACGACTTCCCCCTCATCCGTGAATTTGATCGCATTGCTGATGAGGTTGGTGATGACCTGGCGCAGCCGCAGCGGATCGCCGCGCAACGCCAGCGGCGCGTCGGGCGGAATGAACTCCGCGGCGAGTTCCAGGCCCTTGCTCTCCGCCTGCTGCGCGAACATCGACACCGCATCTTCGACGACGTCGGCGAGGTTGAAGTCGATGGCCTCGAGTTCCAGCTGGCCCGATTCGATTTTCGAGAAGTCCAGGATGTCGTTGATCACTTCCAGGAGGTGCTGTCCGGAAGCGTGGACGCCTTCGGCCCACATGCGCTGCTGGGGCTGCAGTTCGCTGTCGATCAGAAGTTCGTTCATGCCGAGAACGCCGTTCATCGGCGTGCGGATCTCATGGCTCATGGCCGCGAGGAAACGGCTTTTCGCCTGGCTCGCCGCCTCGGCGGCCTCCTTCGCGACACGCAGCTGCGCGGTACGCAGCGAGACTTCCTCTTCGAGATCGGCGCTGTGCGCCGCGAGCCGGGCGTCGCGATCCTGAATCTGCTCGACCATGTCGTTGAAGCCGGCGCCAAGCGCATCCAGTTCGACGATTCCGCCGGCGGCGGCGGCGCGCACGTGGTAGTCGGCCGCGACCGAGACCTGCTCCATGAGTGCGTTGAGGCGGGTCAGCGGCTGCAATACCGAGGCATTGAGCCGGCGCAACAAGCGGGCGCTCGCCGCCAGCGCGAGCAGCGCCGCGAACACGGCGACCGCGAGCTGCCAGGCAGTCTGCCGATACGAGCCGGCCAGGCTCACGCGCAGCACCAGCCGGCCCGTGACGCCGGGCCGAGCCACGACCGTCTGCGTCAGCACGAAATCGCCGGTTCGGATCAGCAGGTCCTGCGCCGCAGCCGGTGCCTGACGGTCCGCCGTCTGCCCGGCGCGCAGGTAGCTTGCAAACTCACGCCCGTCGCTGCTATAGAGGACTGCACCTTGTATGCCGGGGGAGTTGCGCAGCGACTCGAGCAGGTCGCCCGCGGCCCTCGAGTCATCGAAAGCGAGGGCGGCCGCCACGTTCTCGGCGAGCACCTTGGCCTGACCCCGGCTGGTGTCGATGAGTGCGATGACGCTCAACGCCAGGCTGCTGACCACGACGAACAGCGCCACGATCGCCACGGCCACAACCAATGCAAGGCGGTTGATGCGCCGCAGCTGCTGGCCCAGCCTGACTCGGGAATTCATTGAATGACCTGCGTGGCCAGGCGCAGCAGCTTGGAGCTAAGATTGAGGCCGGCGCCGCGTGCCGCCTGTAGATTGGCCTCGAAGGTGACCCGATCCGCGGCCACCGAAAGATTCAGCGCGACGCCCAGGCGCGCCGCTCCCGGGCTGTCCGCTATGGTCAGGATTTGACTGCCGCGCAATCGCGCGAGGACGTGCGGCACGGCGTCGATTGCGGGGGCCGCGATGAACAGGATCTGGCAGGCATCCAGCGGTTCGCCGATCCCCTTGCGTTGTACGCTGATGACTCGGCTGCCGACTTGCCTGCCGCGCAAAGCGTCGATCTCGTCGCCGAACGGATCGGGACCGTAGATGCACAAGGCGAGCGTGCTGCCCACGTCGGCGGGCCATTCCGTGAACAGCACGAAGTTGTACACGAACATCGCCTTCAGCCGGTATTCAGGAACTGCTGCCGCGGCGGCTGCTTCCACAGCGGCTGCTTCCGCGGCGGCGGGTGGCGCGGCGGCAGGCAGCATGTACGTGAGCAGAACGGCGGCGGCCAGCAGGCACCGGCACAGCCCCGTGCGCGGGCAACCCCTCGTCCGATCGAAGTGGCGGCGGAGCATGAGCGGCACGGCATTTCCGCTAGAACTTCTGCGTGAATTTGATGCGAACGCTGCGCCCGTCCTGCTCGAACGAATTCTGCCAATTGTTCTCCGCGCCGGGTTCCGCATAGCGCTTGTCGAATAGGTTGTACAGACCGAGGGAAACGTCGAGCCCCCGGTGCAGCGCGGCCGTGGAGAGGATCAGATTCGACACAGCGAAGCCGCCGAGCGTGGTGCCGTCCCGGGTCAGACGGCTGCTGTCGTAACGCAACTCGTAGCCCACACGCAGGCCGAAATACGGCAGCGGCGCCGATGCGTTGAGTCTGCCCAGATTCTCTGGCGAATTCAGGAGGGCTGCGCCGCCGCGTTGGTAGTACGCGTCCTGCTTCGATACGCTGCCGCGCAGACGGGCGCCGCTGTCCCAGGTCTTGTCGGCCGACAGCTCCACGCCGTGCGCATCGACTTCCGGACCCGACTGATACTGCGGCGGTACCCCGCTTGCCGGGTCGAATTCTTGCGTGATGATGTCGCTCATTTTCCATTGATACAGCGAGGCGCGCAGCGTCACCTCGCGGCCGATGCGCTGATCGGCGACGAATTCGAACGTGCGGATGGTCTCGCCCTGCAGGGCGGGATTGGCAATCTGCGAGTTACCGTCGCCGTAGTCGCGCTCATAGGCGTTGGGTGCGCGGTGCGCAACGCCGTACAGCGCCTTCAATGTGGTGGCCGCCGCCGCCTGCCAGATCAGCGCCGCGCGCGGGCTCGCCGTCGAACCGGTCGCTTCGTTGTGGTCCTCCCGCAGCCCGAGCGTCGCGGAGAACCGCTCGGTTATCTTCCATTCGTCCTGCACGTAGACACCGACGCGGTAGCCCGGACTCTGAATCATGAAATCGTGCGCTGGGTTCACGAAGCCGTAGCCATGCAGGCTTTGATCGATTGCGGTAGCATCCTGGCCTTCGACGCCGACCATGAGCTTGTGGCCCGCGAGCGCGGTAAACACAAGACTCACCTCCGCACCGTGCCACAGGCTGGTGCCGCGGGTCTGGTAGCGGGCGTCGTCGACGAACAGGCTTTCGATCAGGTACTGCGAGCCGGTGAAGGCGCGCGCGTTCACTTCGATCGAATTGCCGGCGAACTTGTCCAGGTACTTCACTTGAGTCAAGGAAGTCGTGAGCCGATCCGACTGCCCCGGCACCAGCGGCGTCGAAAAGAACGCGGCCGTCGGGTCGTCCTTTTTGCCCCACCCGTAGACTTCCTCGACCGACCAGGCGCCCCGGCCGGCGTGGGCGAAGATCTCCTGGTTTTTCTGGCCGTCCAAGCCGACCGCGACGCCGGACACGGGCAGCGGCCCGAAGTCGTAAAAGAGATTTTGCCCGCTCGATTCCAGCCCGGTGAGCGACAGTGCGACATCCGTGCCGTCGTCGAAACGCGTGCCCCAGCT
>Ga0302319_10016369_pt1 | contig 13672 bp, 8 predicted proteins | sample Bog_T0_2_FD_203319 | JGI IMG/M metagenome (GOLD analysis project Ga0302319, IMG submission 203319) | Peat permafrost microbial communities from Stordalen Mire near Abisko, Sweden - Bog_T0_2 | ecosystem: Environmental > Terrestrial > Soil > Wetlands > Peat | place: Sweden: Abisko, Stordalen Mire...
GCGGATGGAAAAAAATACCGGTTCCGCTCCCTCGGTTGCTGGCCCATCACCCAGCCCGTCGAGAGCGAGGCCGATACCATCGACGCCATCATCGATGAGCTTGCCACCACCCGCACGAGCGAACGCGCCGGCCGCGCCCAGGATCATCACGAGCGCAACGCCATGCAAAAGCTGCGCGCCAAGGGCTTCATGTAATCCTCCCCCGGACCCACCTTCCCATGACCGTTTCCGTACAAGACCCGCCCGTCACCCATCCGCCCGCCGCTGAGCAGGCGCCCGTGCCCACCCAAGCGCCTCCCGGCACCGACCGCCTCAAGGTTGTCTTCGTCGGCCACGTGGATCATGGCAAATCCACCCTCATCGGCCGCATCTTCCATGACACCGGCTCGCTGCCCGATGGCAAGGTCGAACAGATCCAGAAGGCCGCCCGCGAGGAAGGCATGGAATTCGAGTACGCTTTTCTCCTCGATGCCCTCCTTGAGGAGCAGGAGCAGAACATCACCATCGATACCACCCAGATCCAGTTCAAGACCGCCGTCCGCCCCTACGTCATCATCGACGCGCCCGGCCACAAGGAGTTCCTGAAGAACATGATCACCGGTGCCGCCAGCGCCGATGCCGCGGTGCTCCTTATTGCCGCCAATGAAGGCGTCCGCGAGCAAAGCCGTCGCCACGGCTACCTCCTCAGCCTCCTCGGCATCAAGCAGGTGGTCGTTGCCGTCAATAAGATGGACCTCGTCGGCTTCTCCGAGCAGACCTTCAACGAGGTCGTCGCCGAGTACCGCAAATTTCTCACCCAGATCGGCCTCGAGGCCCGCACATTCGTCCCCATCTCGGCCCGTAACGGCTACAACGTCGCCCAGCGTTCCCCGGCCGTGATGCCATGGTACGACGGCCCCGCCATCACCGAGATGCTGGACCAGTTCGAGCCGCCCAAGAAACTCACCGAACTCCCCCTCCGCTTCCCCGTCCAGGACGTTTATCGGTTCGACGACCGCCGCATCATCGCCGGCCGCATCGAGTCCGGCCGCCTGAAGGTCGGCGACCAGATCGTCTTCTCCCCAAATAACAAGACCAGCGTCGTCGCCACCATCGAGCGCTGGGAGGCTCCCGCCGCCACCGAGGCCATCGCCGGCGAATCCATCGGCATCACGCTCACCGAGCAAATCTTCGTCGAGCGCGGCCACGTTGGCTCCCTCGCCGAACACGTCCCCATCGAGTCCAACCGATTCCGCGCACGCCTTTTCTGGATGGGCCGCCGCAACATCGAGACCGGCGAGCGCTACAAGCTCAAGCTCGCCACCCAGGAGCTCGAGGCCGAGATCGTCGCCATCGACCGCATCATCGACGCCTCCACCCTCGAGACCATCACCGAGGGCCGCACCCACATCGCCCGCAACGACGTCGCGGAGGTCGTTATACAGACCCGCGGCGCCCTCGTGATGGACAATCACGACCAGAATCCCATCCTCGGACGCTTCGTCATCGTCGATGAGCGCCAGGTCTCCGGCGGCGGCATTATCTTCGGCGGCATCTACACCGACCGCGCCCGCATCAAGAGCGCCAACATTTTCTGGACCGAGGGCAATGTCACCTCCCACCACCGCACCCTGCGCAATGGCCATCGCGGTGCCGTCGTCTGGCTCACAGGCCTCAGCGGCGCGGGAAAATCCACCATCGCCCAGTCCCTTGAACGCGATCTCTTCAACCGCGGCGTCCATGTTTACGTCCTGGATGGCGACAACGTCCGTCACGGGCTCAACTCGAACCTGGGCTTCTCCCCGGAGGATCGCGTCGAGAACATCCGCCGCGTCGCCGAAGTTGCCAACCTCATGGCGAATAGCGGCCTTGTTGTGGTCACCGCCTTCATCTCCCCCTATCGCTCAGACCGCCGCCGTGCCCGCGAGATCGCCCTCGAGGGCGGCTCGGATTTCGTCGAGGTCTTCGTCGATGCCCCCCTCGACGTCTGCGAACGCCGCGACCCGAAAAATCTGTATAAGAAAGCGCGCGCGGGGCAGATCAAAGATTTCACCGGCATCGACGCCCCGTACGAGGCGCCCGAGGACCCCGAGATCATCACGCACACCGCCGACGCCACCCTCGACGAATCCGTCGCCCGCGTCCTCGAAGTGCTCCTGCCCCGCATAAAGGGCGATGATTCCCCGATGCCTTCGATATAGAGCGCTTTCGGTTTAAATTGAGGCAGGTGACGCCCTTACAGAGGGTGTTCCGAAATTGCTTCGGCGCTACAGGGTGATTTGGCGGCAAAAGGACAAACCGTGTAACGGCAGGCCCTTCCGAAAAACTTTGCGGCTTTGCATGAGTCCCTCTCCCAGAAGGGGAAATGCTCACGCAAAGGCGCAAAGGAATGCAAAGCATGGCGTTCCCGAAAAACCACGCCACCACCGATTCGATTTCGGACCCCCTATCTTCCGGGAACTATTGATTGTCATTCAGGAACTTACGTGGAATATCGGAACACTCTCTTACAGGGCTTGCCTCGCGGGGGCGATAACCCAGGGCTCCGCTCGTGCCTCCTTTGACATCACGGGCCTTCGGTCCTCAGAAATTCGAACGAAGCCAGCGCGCCGGCGTGGGCTTGAACCTGAACTTGAACCCTTTCGTCCCCCCTCTCACCCGAACAACTCGTAGCTCAGCACGCTAAGGCAATAAATCGCGGCCGTCTCCGTCCGCAGCACAATCGGACCGAGCGTGATTGGCCGGCATCCATGGCTCTTGGCCAGCCCGATCTCAGCCGGCGTGAAATCTCCCTCCGGCCCGATCAGCACCAGTACGGTCTTCGGCTTCTTGTCCAGGTTCTCCGCCAGCAGCTTCTTCAAGTGCATTGCATCCGGCTGTAGCGACGCAATCAACATCAGGTCATGCCGCACCGGGTGCGCGAAAAACTCCTTCGGGCTTCGCGGCGGATCCACCCGCGGCAGCCAGTTCTGCCCGCACTGCTTCGCAGCCTCAATCGCCACCGCCTGCCACTTCTGCTGCTTGCGCGCCGCATCGTCCTCCTCCACCTGGATCACTGTCCGCTCGCTCAGCAGCGGGCAGATCGCCGCCGCCCCCAGCTCCACCGCCTTCTGCACGATCAAGTCCATGTTCTTTCCCTTCGGCACCGCCTGCGCCAGCGTGATCTGGCAGCCGATCGGCGGGGACTTCGCGTGCAGCATCTTCTTCAGCGTCACCGACTTCTTTCCAACGGCCGCGATCTCCACCGTCGCCTCCGCCCCCTTGCCGTTGAACACGACCGCCCGGTCTCCCGCATTCATCCGGAGCACATCCACCGCATGGTGCGTCTCCGCCTCGTCCAACGTCAGAGCGTCAAGGTTCCAGGTCTCAGGAGGGATATAAAAGCGATGCATGGTACGGATGGGGTAAATGGGAACGGTCAGGCGCGGCGGCAAGCTTGGCCCGCCTCGCCGCTATTTGAAAAACTCCTTGGCCTTCTCGAAGAAACCTTTGTGCAGCGGCGTGTTCTCGTCGCCCATCAGCTCCGCAAATTCCTCCAGCTTCCGCCGTTGCTCCGCGTTCAGCCGCGTCGGCACCTCCACCAGCACGCGCACCAAGAGATCCCCGCGGACCCCGGAGTTCAGGCTCGGCATCCCCTTCCCGCGCAGCTTGAAGAGCGCCCCGCCTTGCGTCCCGGCGGGAATCTTCAATGATCCCTCCCCCTCCAGCGTCGGCACGCGGACCTCGCCCCCGACCGCCGCCGTCACAAATTTCACCGGGATCTCGCAGAACAGGTTGTCCTCCTCCCGCTCAAAAATCTCGTGCTCCTTCACATGGATCACCACGTACAAATCCCCCGGCTGCCCGCCCCGGACCCCCGCCTCCCCATTGCGCGACGACCGCAGCCGCGACCCATCCTCGATCCCGGCCGGAATCTTCAACTTGATTCGCGACGTGTTCTCGATGCGCCCCTCCCCCTCGCACTCCTTGCACGGTTTTTCGACAATCTGCCCGATGCCCCGGCACCGCGGGCACGTTTGCGACACCTGGAAAAACCCGCGCGAGGAAATCACCTGCCCGCGGCCGCCGCACGTCGGGCAGGTCGCCGCCTTCGAGCCCGGCTCCGCGCCGCTGCCCGCGCAACGCCCGCACCCATCCAATTTCGTAATCTCGATCTCCTTCTCGCAACCGATCGCCGCCTCCTCCAGCCGGATCTGCAAATCATACCGCAGGTCGCTGCCGCGATGCCGCGCCTCCCGCGTCCCGCCGCCAGCCCCGCCAAAAAATTGCTCGAAAATCCCCCCCGCCCCTCCTGCCGCCGCCCCGCCAAATACCTCGCGGAACAGATCGAACGGATCGTGGAATCCCCCCGCTCCGGCCCCCGCATTCCCCTGCGCGAAGGCCGCATGGCCGAAGCGGTCGTACGCGGCGCGCTTCTGGTCGTCCATCAGCACATCGTAGGCTTCGCCAAGCTCCTTGAACTGCTCCTCCGCCTGCGGATCGTCGGGGTTCTTGTCCGGGTGAAATTTCACCGCGAGACGCCGGTACGACTTCTTGATCTCCTCGCCGGTCGCGGTTCGGGTGACTTCAAGAACTTCGTAATAATCGCGTTTGGTCGCCGCCATGGTTGGTGTCTAAGCGCTAAAGTGAATCAGGAAAAAAGCACACGCCGTGCGGAGTGCACGCAAAATCGCAGCAATCCCGGTTCCGGGCCCGGCTACTTCCCCTTCGACACGATGACATTCGCGGGCCGCAGGAGCCGGTCCTTCAGCTTGAATCCCTTGCGCACCTGGCGGATCACCTTCCCCTCCGGCACCTTCGCGTCATGCTCATGGGCAATCGCCTCGTGCAGGTTCGGGTCAAACGTCTGCCCCGTCGCGTCGATGGGCATCACGCCAAATTCTGAAAGGAAATCGGTCAACTGTTTCCCTACCATGGACATGCCCGCCAAGATCGGTGAATTCTCCGCGCTCCCCGCCGCCGCCAGTCCCAGCTCGAAGTTGTCGATGATCGGAATCAGACGCTCCAGCAGCGTGCTGTTCGAGTATTTCACCGCGTCTTCCTTCTCCCGGGCGGAGCGCTTGCGGAAATTGTCAAAATCCGCCTGGCTGCGGAGGGCAAGGTCCCGGAACCGTTCGAGGTCCGCCTGGAGCTGATTGAACGCGCTTTCCTCTGTCCCGTCGGGGGCCGCCTCGGCCGTCGCGGCAGGGTGGCCTTTGTCTGTTTGAGTCTGCATTTTTGGGTCGCTCATTTCTTTCGTATTACGATCAGGGTGATGTCGTCGTTCTGCGGGTAGTTTCCGATGAAGTGCATCAGGTCATCTGTCAAGCGCTTGCGAATCGCCGCCGCACCCTCGTGCGCGCTCGCCTCGATGGAGTCGGTCATCCGTTTTACCCCATACTCGTCGCCTTTCAAATCCAGCGCCTCGGTGACGCCGTCTGTGTAAAGGATGAGGCAATCTCCGCTCTCCATCTTGAAAGTAAAGTCTCGCGTGACCCGCTCGAACACGTCCCCGGCGTCGATCCCCAGCGCCATCCCCGGCGGATTGAGCCGCTGCACCGACCCGGTTTTGGCCTGGTAAAGCAGCGGCGCATCGTGGCCGGCGCGGCAAAGGGTGATGTCATTCCCGTTTTCATCCAGGAGAAGGTACGCCATGGAGATGAACATGTCCTCCTTGATATCCGGATATATCTGGCGGTTTACCTGGTTGAGCACTTCCGCCGCGCTCGTCTTCCCCACCGCCTGCCCCCGCAGCACACTCCGGCACATCGCCATGATCAGCGACGCCGGGACCCCTTTCCCGGATACATCCGCGATCGCGACTCCCCACCGGTCCGGCGCCACCCGGATGTAGCCGTAATAATCCCCGCTCATTTGCCGCGCAGGCAGGTTGATCCCATCCACTTCATAATTCTTCAGCGTTGGCGAGGCCGATGGCAGCAGGATTCGCTGGATCTCCTGCGCCACCTGCAGGTCGGAATCCATTCGCTTCTTCTCGTCCGCCACCAGGTAGATCATCGCATTATACAGCGCAAAGGCGGATTGCTCCGCGATCGCCTTGAACGTCGAGAAATCGGTGTCCGTAAAGGCCGCGCTCAGTTGCCCATTGGCAATCGCAATCACGCCCAGGTTCTGGTGCGCAAACACCAGCGGCGCCAGCATCGCCGAGCGTGTCTGGAGATTCGCCCCGCGCAACGGCCCCAGCCGCGTATCCGGCGGCGCCAGCAACAGCGCCTCCCGGTCGCGCCACACCTTCCCCACCAGCCCCTCGCCCGCCTCGATTGTCTGCTGGCGCAGATACCCTGTCAGCGCCTGGGGATTGCTTTCGCTCTGCAGCAGCACATGCGGCGGCGCCTCCATGAGCGGCGGACACCCGCGCGAGATGAACCGTGGCGACAACCCCTGCCCTTCCCGCGTCACCGTGTAGAGCGCCCCACCATCCGCGTTCAGGATGCGGATCGTGCTCTCGACTATGAGCCGGTGCAAATCATCCGGGCGCAGGTCCGTCGAGAACGCCTCGCCCAGGCTGTGCAGGAAATCGAAGAGGCGCGATTCCTCCAGCTCAACCTTCTCCAGTGCCCGCTGCACCGCCAGCAGGCGCCCACACAGGGAACGGTCGCGGAAGAAGAAGACCACCCCACCCGCCAGCAACAGGAGGACAGGAGCGAGTGACCATGCCATTCCTTACTCCGCCCGATGGAGATCCTGCTTCAGGTAATCGAGCACGTCCTTGAATTTCGTAAGGTTTTCGGGGTCCGCCTCCACCAGTGCCTCATGCGCCTCCAGCATCGTCTCCGCCTGCGCGGCGTGATCGGAGGGAACGTTCGGCGGCAGCGTATTGCGAACGGCGGGCCCACCATCCACCCCACAGGCGTCCATCGAGAAAAGCTGGTCCAGCCCCAGGTTCGTCAGCAGATCGTGATTGCGTTCATTCAGGTTCACCACGTGCAGATTTCCCTGCCCGATCTCCCGGAGCCGCAGCGCGATCATCGCCAGCGTGCCCATGAATGTCGAATCCATCACCGGACAATGCCGCAGGTCCACCACAAATTCCCGGTGTCCGCGGTTCACCATTTCCTTCGCGAACTCCTTCACTCCCGCGCTGTTCAGGAACGAACCCTTCCCCTCCACTTTGATCCAGACGATCTTGTGGGTGGTGCCGACGAGGATGGAGGAAGGAATGCTCACCGAAAAAATGTCTCCGTGGGTTCACCGAAAATATACGGAGCGTCCGCCGACACTGTCAAACCGTGTGAGAGGCGACACCCTTGCGCCTCGTAAGCCGTTGGGAGCAGGGTCAATCCCAAAGGTAGGATTGAGTGAGGCCCACGATTTTCCCCTCGGAAATCAGAAGGGCGCGCCATGAAATCACGCGCCCATCCTGGAGGTAATCGTCGCCGATGACTTGAAATTTCGTTTCCATCGTTCCCTTCGGATGCCCGTAATCCACCTCCCGGGCCTGTACATACGAGCCCAGGTTCGCCTGCCGGTACTCGAACCGCACAGTAATTGGCCCGGTCTGTTTCGTGCGCCAGAAAAAGTTGTAATAATGCCCGCGGAGCAGCATGTGATCCACATTCGTTACCGCGCCATAATAGACCCGCTGGCGCTCGAAGGCCACCATCGGATCGGTTGTCGGTTTCGCATACTTCGGATCGTTCAAAAACTCCTCTTCTTTTCGGAATTGATACCGGTCATCAAGTGCCAGCGGGAGCACATTCGCCTCCTGAAGCCGCCGCTGGGGCGTCTCCGGGAGCGGAGTCATCGTAGCTGCAAAAGCCGGTGCCATGCTCAAAAGAACGAGCGGCAGAGTCGCCACGGCCAATGTTGTTCTCATTGGGGGGGCATTGAAGCGTGGGTGGGGGGCGGTGTCAACCCACCGGTCCCCTGCCCGAATCTGCGTCCGGCGGGGCGCCATCCTGTTCATCCCGTTATTCTGTCAGAAATGCCTTCTCTTCACGCCGCCCATTTGTCCCCGCTGCTCCGGGTCTCGAAAGGTCGATAAGCTAAAAAAAGGAATGCCTGATTCGCTTAATTTACCTTAATTGGCCTTAATTCCTGAGTCGCCGTGGGAGGAGAAGCGGGGATGGAAGCGATTGCCCCTATCGCGGCAGAGCCGCAACCAAACGGGGAACTCCCGCAGGGACGCCGGGGCGCAGAGGATAGAAAATCTACGCGGCGCGCGGAAACTTTCGAGGTTTGCGTCGCAGTGGGAAGGGGCTCTTCTGGAGGGCAAAAACAAAAATCTTCGTTCACATTTCCCCATTATGGCACATTATCTTGCATTTCCAAACGAAAAATCAATCAAATTGCTCTATATTGTGATTCACTAGGGTTACGCGCGTTCTCCTCTCCTCCCGTTTCGGTGAAAATCTGACCTATTCGCCGCAAAGGCTGCGGCGACTGCTACCGTCCGGTGGAGGACCAACCCTCCGGACGAAGCCTGACGGCGCGCGAGTTCGGCCGTCATCTCTGATCACATCACCCTCAGAATTAAGACGAAAGGCGGCTCCAGCGAGGTGGAGAAGATTTGAGCCGGGTGGAATCGATGAAAAACCGGGGCGAAATCAATCATTTTTGAGAAAAGGGGAGGGTTGGCACCAATGGCGCTAGCGTGCTCACCATCTCTTCTTTGCTGCGGCGCAAGGACGCGCCACCAAAATGGAGCAAACAATTATTTCCGGGAGCAATCCCACCTCGGTAGAGGCAGTCGCGGAGGTACGGCGCAACGAGACGCTGATGCAAGCCGGAGCCCTGCAGAACGCCATTTTCAACAGCGCGAACTTCTCGAGCATCGCCACCGACGCGAAGGGGGTTATCCAGATCTTCAACGTGGGCGCCGAGCGAATGCTCGGCTACTCCGCCGCCGACGTGGTTGATAAAGTCACCCCGGCGGACATTTCGGACCCGCGAGAAGTGATTGCGCGCGCCACCTCTCTTAGCCTGGAACTCGGCACCCCGATCACACCGGGTTTCGAGGCACTGGTTTTCAAGGCCTCGCGGGCTATCGAGGACATCTACGAGCTTACCTACATTCGCAAAAATGGGAGCCGCTTTCCCGCCACGGTCTCCGTTACGGCTCTACGCGACGCGCGGGGCGATATCATCGGCTACCTGTTGATAGGCACCGATAACACCGCGCGCAAGCGGGCGGAGGAAGATCGAAAGCGCCTTTTCGCGCTCTCACAGGACATGGTCTGTATCCTCGGTTTTGACGGCTATCTTAAGGATATCAACCCGGCTTGGGAAAAAACGCTGGGTTTTACAAAAGCATACCTTCTCAGTTTTCCGCTCATCGATCTTATCCACCCCAGCGACAAGGAGATCACGCTCGCCGAGGCGAAGAATGTCGCCGGTGGCAAGGCGCTGAGCGGGTTTGAGAACCGCTACGTTTGCCGAGATGGCTCCTACCGATGGCTCGAGTGGTGCGTCACCCCGGCCCTCGAGAACCAGGTCATGTACGGAGTGGGCCGCGATGTCACCGAGCGCAAGCTGGAGGAAGAGGCGCTCTTCAAGGCAGGGGCGTTGCAGAGGGCCATTTTTAACAGCGCCAATTTTTCCAGCATTGCCACCGACGCCAAGGGGGTGATCCAGATCTTCAATGTGGGTGCGGAGCGGATGCTGGGTTACACGGCCGCGGAGGTGGTTGACAGGATCACCCCTGCGGAGATTTCCGATCCGCGGGAGCTGTTCGCACGGGCCACGGCGCTGAGTGTGGAACTCGGCACGTCCATTGCACCGGGTTTCGACGCCTTGGTTTTCAAGGCCTCACGGGGCATCGAGGACATCTATGAGTTGACCTACATATGCAAAGACGGAACGCGGCTCCCTGCGGTCGTATCGGTCACGGCGCTGCGCGATGTCCATGGGAGGATTATTGGTTACCTATTGATCGGGACGGACAATACCGCACGCAAACAAGTGGAAGCAGAGCGCGCGCGGGCGGAGGAAGCGCGACGGACGAGCGAGGCCCGCTACCGGGTTCTCTTCGACTGCGCGCCGGACGGCATCGTTATCGCGAATCCCGAGGGCGTTTACCTCGATGTAAACGGAAGCATTTGCAAGATGCTGGGATACGAGCGCAATGAATTGATCGGGCTGCCCTCGTCGAGAATTGTTGCGGAGAGAGAGTTTGACCACATTGCGCCGGCGTTAAGGGAAATTCGGGCAAACTCCCCTTACCACCACGAATGGCAATTCCGGCGCAAGGACAATTCGACCTTCGATGCCGAGGTGATCGCCACTACCATGCCCGACGGGAAGGTGCTCGCGATGATTCGCGATGTGACCGAGCGCAAAAACGCCCAACTGGCATTGCTGGAGAGCGAGGAGCGCTTCCGGACGATGGCCGATTCGATTCCTCAACTCGCGTGGATCGCCCGTGCGGACGGCCAAAGATATTGGTTTAACCAGCGCTGGTATGCTTATACCGGCACCACGCTGGAGCAGATGGAAGGCTGGGGCTGGAAAAGCGCGTATCATGCCGGGTTCGTGCCGGCTGTCATGGAAGCCTGGCATGCCGCGATAACCAATGGCATTGCTTTTGAGATGGAATACCCGCTCCGCGGAGCCGACGGACGTTATCGCACGTTCCTGACCCGGGTCGAACCATTGAGGGATCCCACGGGGAAATTGGTCAACTGGATTGGCACCAATACGGACGTGGAAGAATTGAAGCAGGCGGAAATTCAACTCAAGGCCTCCTTCAAGGAGACCAGCGATTTGAAGCGGGCGCAGGATGAGCATGCCATCGTCGCGATTACCGACCGTAAAGGAAAGATCACGTACGTGAACGATAAGTTCTGCGCCATCTCCAAATATTCCCGCGAGGAGCTGCTCGGCCACGACCATCGCCTGATTAATTCCGGGTTTCATTCCGGGGAGTTCATCCGAAGCATCTGGGACACCATAAGGGATGGACGGGTCTGGAAGGGCGAGATCAAGAACAAAGCCAAGGACGGCACTTATTACTGGGTGGACACCACCATTGTGCCTTACCTGGGCGAGGATGGTAAACCGGTCCAATACATCGCGATCCGGGCCGACATCACGGAGCGGAAGCGCTTCGAGGAGGCCCTGCAGGCCTCGCTGGCCGACAGGGAACTGCTGCTCCGGGAAATCCATCACCGCGTGAAGAACAACATGCAGTTGGTTTGCAGCCTCCTCCAGTTGCAGGCCAGGCAGCTCCAAAATCCGGAGATGAGCGCCATCATGTACGAAAGCCAGACCCGCGTCCGCTCGATGGCGCTGATCCACGAGAAGCTTTACGGTGGCGATTCACTTGCGCGGATCGATCTTGCCGATTACCTGCGGAGCCTAGCCGCGATGATCCAGCGCTCCAACTCCGACCGCGCCGGTGTCGGCCTTCGCTTTGAGCTGATCCCGCTGACCGCGGGCATGGACACGGCGGTGCCGCTGGGTCTCGCGGTGAACGAATTGCTCACCAATGCGTTTAAACATGCGTTCCCGAGGGCTGCGCGATCCACGATGACCCCGCCGGAGATCGTCATCGCCCTCCGCCCGGAACCGGGCGGCCGCCTGCGGCTCGAGGTGCGCGACAACGGGGTGGGACTGCCGGAGGATTTTGCGCCGGCAAAGAACGGCTCGCTCGGAATGCGGCTGGTGCAAATTTTTGCCAAGCAACTCCACTGCGACCTCATCTGGAGCACTTGGAGCGGCGGCAGCACCTTCCAGATGAGCTTTGAAGAACTCAAACCCAAAAGACCGCAGCCCATCAATTCCTTAACTGAATGAACACTGAATGAACAATATGACCAAAGGAGATATCCTCATCGTAGAAGACGAAGCGCTCGTCGCCGCGGACCTCGGCGATCGGCTTCGCGAAATGGGCTACACCGTCGCAGGTGAACTCGCCTCCGGCGAGGAAGCGCTGGAAAAAATCCCAGCCCTCCGGCCCGACCTCATCCTGATGGATATCGTGCTCGACGGCGAGATCGATGGCATCGAAGCAGCCCGGCAGGTGCGCAGCCGCTGGGACACCCCGGTGGTCTTCCTGACAGCGCATGCCGATCATAACACGCTGCGCCGCGCACGGCTGGCCGAGCCCTTCGGCTACGTGATCAAACCCTTCGCCGAGGCGGAGCTTCACGCGACCCTCGAGATGGCGCTCTACAAACACAAGGTCGACAGCAAAATCCGGAAAATGGAGTATTGGCTGGCGACCACCCTACGCAGCATTGGCGACGGCGTGCTCACCACGGACGAGCAGGCCCGTGTTACTTTTCTCAATCCCGTTGCAGAGCGTCTCACCGGCTGGAGACTCATGGAAGCCACCGGGCGCACCAGTGCCGAGGTGTTGCCATTGGTCAATAGACTGACCGGTCAAACCGTCACCGATCCCGCGCAGCGGTCAATCGCCGGGGGCGTCCATGTCACCATGCCTTCCCACACGGCACTCCGCAGCCGCGACGGGAGGGAAATACCCGTCGAGGATAGCGCTTCCCCCATCCGCGGCGACGATGGCCACATCCATGGAGCGGTGGTGGTCTTTCGCGATTGCACCGAGCAGACTCGGCTGGAAGAAGAGCGGCGGCGCATGGAGGAAAAGATGCGCGAGACGCAAAAGCTCGAGAGCCTCGGCCTTATCGCCGGCGGTATCGCGCACGATTTCAATAACCTGCTCACCGGCATAATCGGTAATGCAGACATCTGCCGTGACAGGTTGGACCTCACGAGTCCGTTGCACGAGAATCTCGAGAAAATTCAGGTCACCGTCCTGCGGGCCGCGGACCTCTGCAAACAGATGCTCGCCTACGCCGGCAAAGGCAAGATCACACACGCCGCGGTGGATATCAGCTCCCTGGTTGCTGATACGGTAAGCATGGCGAACCTCTCAGTCAGTGGCAAAGTCACGGTCAGGCAGGACCTCGCCACCGGCCTGCGCCAAGCGGAGGGCGACCCGACGCAACTCCGGCAGGTCGTGATGAACCTGTTTATCAACGCCTCCGAGGCCGTGGGTGAGCATCCGGGCGAAATCCAGGTCTCCACCGGCATCAAATCCACCGCGCAGTGGGAGTTCGCGTCCGCCGTCCTCTCGCCGGAGCTGCCCGGCGGCGATTATCTCGTTGTCCAGGTGCGGGACACTGGCACAGGGATGGCGCCGGAGACGCTCTCCAAGATCTTTGATCCGTTTTTCACCACGAAATTTACCGGGCGTGGGCTCGGGCTTGCCGCTACCCTCGGCATTGTCCGGGCGCATCGTGGCGCACTATTCGTCGAATCCGAAATCGGCAGAGGCAGCACCTTCCGGTTGCTGCTCCCGGCTTCCGATCGCGCAGCGGTCAAGTTGCTCTCCGATGTGCCCCCGCCCGAATCCCAGCCTGCAAAGCTCAAAGCCCCGGGCAAAGTGCTGCTGGTGGACGACGATAAGGAAGTGCGCTTTGTGACGCGCGCCATGCTGAAGCGCTGCGGCATGGAGGTTGTCGAGGCGACCAGTGGCCGGGCGGCGCTGAAGATCTGCACCGAGAGCGCCGAGACCTTCTCCCTGGTGCTCATGGATATCACGATGCCGGGAATGAATGGTGTGGAAACCTTTGAGGAAATGCACCGGCTCTACCCGGCATTGCCTGTCATCCTGATGAGCGGCTATAGCGTCGAAGAGGTGGCGGAGCGCTTTGGCAATGCAGACGGGAGCAACTTCCTCCAGAAACCGTTCCTCCCCAGCCATCTCAAGGAGACACTGCGCCAACTGCTG
>Ga0302319_10016370_pt1 | contig 13672 bp, 13 predicted proteins | sample Bog_T0_2_FD_203319 | JGI IMG/M metagenome (GOLD analysis project Ga0302319, IMG submission 203319) | Peat permafrost microbial communities from Stordalen Mire near Abisko, Sweden - Bog_T0_2 | ecosystem: Environmental > Terrestrial > Soil > Wetlands > Peat | place: Sweden: Abisko, Stordalen Mire...
ATAGCGCCTGCCCGAAACTTACATCATTCCCATCCAGGTCCTGAATCCCGAACTCCCGCACTCCGTAAGGCTGCGTGCAAGGCCCATAATCCATCCTCGCCCCCTTCCCCTTCAACTCCGCGTACAGCCCATCCGCATCCTCCACCCAAAAATAAGCCCCGCACGTCTTTTCCTTTAGCATCCAGAACGGCGTCACCTCCTTGCCCGCATCCACCTGCGCCAGCATCAGCCGAAACCCATCCCGCTCACAAATGCAAAACCCCACCGGCTCCCCAAAAAACATCTGCCTCCCAAATCCCGCGCACTCCCCATAATACCGTGCCGCCGCCAGCACATCCTTCACCATCAAAACCGGCGAACTCCCAACGATTAGAGCCATTCCCTCCTCCCTACATTTTCCCCGCCCCATGTCCATCCCATTCCTCGTCCCCCTCCCCATCCCCATCCTGTAAATCCTGTTAATCCTGTCAAAATCCCCCGTCTTCAAAAAATTCCATAATCCCCAAATTGATGCTGGAGTCCCTGCCGCCGCCCCGGATATAACTCCCTTCCGTTATGAAGAAGCCCACTTCAGTCCTGACGGCCCATCTCGCCGCAGCGCTCATCCTCGCCGCCCTCTCCCTCGGCTCAATTGCCTCCGCCCAGGAGCTCATCCTGCCCGGCCCACAGGCCGGCCCTCTCGATGCCCAGGTCCCCACAGATACCGGCGGCTACATCCATCTCCGCCTCGAGACCCAATATCCCACCCAGGACTTTGGCAGCCAGCTCTCGACCTATCAGATGGACAAGCTCGACGCCATCCGCGCCCAGGCCCCGGATAAATTCCAGCTCCTCAGCGCCCTCTACCCCGAGCAAATCACCGAGTACCTTCTCCGCTCCCCGCAAAGCGCCCCTTCCATCGCCGCATCTGACGATTCCACCCAGAGCCTCCTCTGGCAGATCGCCACCGAGTACCTCACCGAGCCCCAATCCGCAGGCTTCACCGACGCGCAACTCCGCGCCCGCGCCGATTTCATCCGCGCCTCTCTCGCCTCCCTGCCGCCTCAGCCCCCCGCCATCCAGCGCCTACTCGATCAAGCCTGCCAGGTCCAGGACCCGGACTTCGATTCCCCCGCAAAAGCCTCCACCTTCGCCGGCCTCGATCAATGGTACAGCCCCTATCGCCCCATCTCCATGTCCATCGTTGGCGATGTCCTCCGCATTGATGACCGCGTAGTTACCTATCACCTCTCGGACGCCGCAGTCGCCGCCGGCCAGGACCCCGAGCAATACGCCCATGCGTGCTACTCCCGCTACAATCAGGCCATCGCCCGCTGGCGCGCCGCGCAGGTCACAGGCAACGCCTACGCCGGCTCGATACGTTCCTTCCTTGACGATCCCCGCCTCGCCGGCTTTACCCCCGACGAAGTCTCAAAAGCCTACCAGCGCGTCTTCGGCCGCGACCTCAAAACCGACCTCGAAGCCGACCAAATCTCCGCCCGCCTCGGCCACCCCATCACCTACAACGACCTCCACTCCCAATCCCAAAAGGAGTAACCCCGGCTTGCGCCTCACGCGCGGGTAGGCAGAGGATCATCCCCTATATGGACATCGCCTCCCTGCGCGAGGACTACTCCCAGCGCCACCTCCACCGCGCCGACCTTGACCCTGACCCCTTCGCCCAGTTCTCAAATTGGCTCGCCGAAGCCGTGGCCGCCGGCATCAAGGACCCCAATGCCATGTCCCTCGCCACCGTCTCCCCCGGCGGCCAGCCCTCCGCCCGCACTGTCCTGCTAAAAGGCGTCTCCCACGCCGGCTTCCTCTTCTTCACCAGCTACCTCAGCCGCAAAGCCGCAGACCTCGCCGCAAACCCACGCGCCGGCCTCACCTTCTTCTGGCCCGCCCTCGAGCGCCAGGTTGTCATCGAGGGCTCGGTCCACAAATCCACCCGCGAGGAAGCCGCCACATACTTCCACAGCCGCCCCGTCGGCAGCCAGCTCGGCGCATGGGCCTCCCACCAGAGCCACCCCGTCCCCTCCCGCGACTTCCTCGAGCAAAAACTCGCCGAAATCACCACCCTCTACGCCGGCCAGGAAGTCCCTCTCCCGGACTTCTGGGGCGGCTACTGGCTCACCCCGATCGCCATCGAGTTCTGGCAAGGCGGCCCCAGCCGCATCCACGACCGCCTCCTCTACACCCGCACCCCCGACGCCTGGCAAATCACCCGCCTCTCGCCATAACTCCCGGACGCTTCCCGGCCTGCCGATGCTCAATGGAAACCGCGGCAAAGTGTCTCCGTGACATATTCGTGCGGCGAGGTACACGGTACTGGAGATATCTGAACCTACCATGAAGAGGTTCTTTATAATCGCGGCTGTTTCAGTCGGTGTTCTGATGGGAATAACCATCGCAGGGGGTGGTTTGGTCATGCTGTTTTACCCGAAACTTATTACCGGCGACTTTGCGGATATTACCATCACCAAGGTTACCGTGGCTCCCAATGGACAGGTGGCCCTGTCAATGGCAACCATTTCATCGAGAGGAACTCCGGTTGTGAATGGGTTCTACGATGGCAACAAATATCTTGGCGGGGGATGGAGCTCCGGAGGAGGCTCTATCGGGCGTCCAAGCTCCGGCAGCGCCGGGTTTAATTTTGATCTCAATCCGGAAAGAGCGCCCACCGCGGGTCGCGCTGAGGATGCGCCATGGTTCCGCAGGCTTTTGGTACACCAGGGTGATCAGCAGCGATTACACGGAGGCGAACGACTTTATTTTTACGATTTCCTGACTTCCGACGGAATCCGGCACGATGGATATGTCGAAGTGAAATCCACTTTGAAGAAATAGATTCCAAGTAATCATCGCCTTTCGACCATTCTGTTTGCCTAAGTGCATGGAAGCTGGCAAAATCGGCAACCCCTTTATGAAAAAATATCTCGCTGAATTGATAGGAACCTTCGTCCTCGTCTTCGGCGGCCTCGGCAGCGCTCTCTTCGCCGGCGATCACATCGGCTTTGCCGGCGTCGCCATGGCCTTCGGTTGCCTACTGGTCGCCATGGCCTACGCCATCGGCCCCATCTCCGGCTGCCACATCAATCCCGCCGTAACCGTCGGCCTTTTCTTCAGCGGCAAGATCGATTCAAAAGACGTCCCCGGCTACATCGTCGCGCAGATACTTGGCGGCCTCTTCGGCGCAGCCCTCCTGCTCGTCATTCTTAAGGGCGGCCCCAATGGCTACGACCCCGCCGCCACCGGATTCGCCGCCAACGGCTACGGCGACCACTCCCCCGGCCACTACAGCCTCGCCTCCGCATTCATTGCTGAGACCATCCTCACATTTTTTCTCGTCTTCACGGTCCTCGGCGCCACGGACCTCAAGGCCCCCGTCGGCTTCGCAGGCATCCCCATCGGCCTTGTGCTCGCCCTCGTCCACCTCGTCGGCATCCCCATCGATAACCTCTCGGTCAATCCCGCCCGCAGCATCAGCCAGGCCCTATTCGTCGGCGGCTGGGCCATAGCCCAGCTCTGGCTCTTCATCGTCGCCCCAATTCTCGGCGGCATCATCGCCTCCATCGTTTTCCGCATGGTTGGAACCACCGCCCCCGTGATGACAACACAGAAAGCCGAGCGCGCCCTCGAGAGCGAAGTGGACGAGCGCCGTCGCTAGCTAGATCAGGTGTCCCATTTTGACGCGCTTGGTCTCGAGGTAGCGCTCGTTGTGGGGATTGGCGGCTGTGATGATGGGGACCAGCTCGACGATTTCGAGGCCGTAGCCTTCGAGGCCTACGATTTTTTTTGGGTTGTTGCTCAGGAACCGCATCTTGCGGACGCCGAGGTCCACGAGTATCTGGGCGCCGAGGCCGTAATCCCTGAGCTCCGCCGGGAAGCCGAGTTTCTCGTTGGCCTCGACGGTATCGAGGCCCTCTTCCTGCAATTTGTATGCGTGGATTTTTGCCGGGAGGCCGATGCCGCGGCCCTCGTGGCGGCGCATATAAACGAGGACGCCGGCGCCTGCGGCGTCGATCTGGCGAAGGGCGGAGTGGAGTTGGTTGCCGCAATCGCACCGCATTGAGCCGAAGACGTCGCCTGTGAGGCACTCGCTGTGGACGCGGACCAGGACGGGCTCATCCGGCGATATGGCGCCGCGAACCAACGCGAGGTGATGCGTGTCATCGAGGACGGAGCGGTACATGTGGAGATCGAAATCGCCATAATCCGTGGGGAGGCGCACGACTTCTTCCTTAACCACGAGCTTCTCGCTGGCGCGGCGGTAGGCGATCAGGTCCCGGATGGCGCAAATTTTCAGGCGATGCTCGAGGGCAAATTTACGGAGTTCGGGAAGGCGCGCCATGGTGCCGTCATCGTGCAATATCTCGCAGAGGACGCCTGCGGGGCGCAGGCCGGCGAGGTGGGCAAGGTCCGCGGCGGCCTCTGTATGGCCGGCACGGCGGAGGACGCCGCCGGGCTTTGCGCGGAGCGGGAAGACATGCCCGGGCTGGACGAGGTCCCCGGGTTTTGAGCCGGCGTCGGCGAGGATGCGGATCGCGGCGGCGCGGTCGGCGGCGCTGATGCCGGTGGTCACGCCGCGAGCGGCATCGACGGATACCGTAAAATCGGTGCGCTGGCTCTCGCGGTTATCGGCGACCATGCGCTGGAGGCCGAGCTGCTCGGCGCGCTCCATGGTGATGGGAACGCAAATCAGGCCCCGGCCGAACTTTGCCATAAAATTCACGGCTTCGGCGGTTACCTTCTCGGCAGCCATCACGAGGTCGCCCTCGTTTTCCCGGTCTTCATCATCGACGACCACGACCATGCGCCCGGCGCGCACATCGGCCACAACATCCTCAATCGAGTCAAAGCCCTCGCCCCCATCAAACTGCGCGTTCATATTCAAGGGCATAGGATAGATGCCACGAGCCGGTTCATCAATCCCCCAAAAAAACGGCGCGGAATCCGGGTGAAATCGGGGGGGTGAAAATAATTGGAAAAAATACACCGCCCGCATTGAAAACACTCTCATCGGTCCTATTATGCGCACTCCATGACCGACGGCTGGGACATACAATCCGCGATATCGCTTTACAACATCGACCGGTGGAGCTCCGGCTATTTTTCCATAAACAAGCAGGGCCACATCCAGGTTCTCCCGATGCAAGCGGATGGGGGAGCAGGCATCGATTTGATGGAAGTGATCCAGGAGGCGCGGGACCGGGGGTTGATTTTTCCGCTGCTGATCCGGTTTCAGGATCTGCTGCGGCATCGTGTGGAGCGGATCAACCGGGCGTTTATCGAGGCGATCAAGGAATCGGGCTACCAGAGCGTTTACCGCGGGGTGTTCCCGATAAAGGTCAACCAACTGCGCGAGGTCGTGGAAGAGATCATCGACGCGGGAGCGCCGTACCACTTCGGGCTCGAGGCGGGGAGCAAGCCGGAGTTGATGGCGGCGCTGGCGGTACACTCGGACCCCGAGAGCCTGATCGTGTGCAACGGGTATAAGGACAACCTGTTCATCCAGAATGCGCTGCTGGGGAGGAAGCTCGGGAAGCGGATCATCATGGTCGTCGAGAAACTGGAGGAGCTTGCGGCGATCCTCCAAGTGTCGCGCGAGGTGGGAGTCGAGCCGCTGATCGGGCTGCGGGTACGGCTGCAGAGCAAGGGGGCGGGGAAATGGGCGACGAGCGGCGGGGAGAATGCGAAATTCGGGCTCTCGACGGCGGACCTTGTTGCGGCATCGGAGACGCTGAAGCGCGAGAACCTGGCGCATTGCCTGCAACTGGTACACTTCCATGTGGGGTCGCAGGTGCCGGACATAGGGACGATCAAACGGGCGGTGCGCGAGGCGGCGCGGTTCTACGCGAAGCTGGCGAAGATGGGACACCCGCTGGGGTACTTTGACGTGGGCGGCGGGCTGGGGGTTGATTACGACGGGTCGCGGACGGCGTTCGATAGCTCGACGAATTACTCGCTGAGCGAGTACGCGCGGGACATCGTTTACAACGTCATGGAGGTCTGTGACTCGGAGAAGGTGGCGCACCCGGTGATTATCTCCGAGAGCGGGCGGGCGCTGGTGGCGCACCACTCCGTGCTGATCGTCGAGGCGTTCGGGAGCATCGAGAAGATGTCGGCGCCGATCGCCATGGATGAGCACGAGGGGGAGATCAAGCCATTGAAGGATATGCGGGACCTGCAGAAGGCGCTCACGGTGCAGAACCGGATGGAGACGCTGCATGACGCGCAACAGATCAAGGAGCAGGCGCAGTCGATGTTCGAGCTCGGGTTGCTGGACCTCGAGAGCAAGTCGCGGATCGAGGTGCTGTATTGGCGGATCGCGCAGGCGATTGTGGATTACACGCGCGGGGCGAAATATGTGCCGGATGAAATCAAGGACATCGAGGTCACGCTGAGCGACCAGTACGTGTGCAACTTCTCCGTGTTCCAATCGCTGCTGGATCATTGGGCGCTGGGGCAGCTATTTCCCGTCATGCCGATTCATCGGCTCGACCAGATGCCGTCGCGGAATGGGACGCTGGTGGACATTACGTGCGACTCCGACGGGAAGGTGAGCAAGTTCATTGACCTCCAGGATGTGAAGGAGACGCTGGCCCTGCACCCGCTGATCTCCGGCGAGCCGTACTACATCGGGTTCTTCCTGATGGGGGCGTACCAGGATATCATGGGGGACTTCCATAATCTCTTTGGGCGCGTGAACGAGGCGCATGTCTTCCTGGATGAGGATGAGGAAGGGGGATTTTACATCGAGGAGATCATCCCGGGGAGCACGATAGGCGATGTGCTGACGTTAACGCAGTGGGATCAAAACGAGTTGATTCGGCTGATCAAGGTCCAGGTGGACGCGGCGATCAAGAGCGACCGGCTGAAGCCGAACGAAGCGATGCGGTTGCTGACCAATTACGAGCGGGTGTTGAAGACGTACACGTACCTGCACTTGAACGGGCCGAACAGGTAGGCTGCCGGCGCGAGGGATCGAGCTTCACGGTTTTCGTCCCAAGACGCCGACCATGGGCCACCACCAGATGGTTTTGCCATCCTCCTCGGCGAGGCGATAACACTGCCGCACGGCATCGCTGGCCGAGGCGATCAATGCGCGGACCTTGGTCCGATTTTCCGGCGATGTGGCGGCGGTCTCGAAATACCAGTCAAGGTCTGGCTGTTTGCGATAAGTGACCGCGCAGCGAGCGACCGTGAGACCGCTGGCCTGGAACAACCGGCGCCATTCGCCGGGGGAAACCAATCGGTTGTGACTTGGGTCGCGGAGTTTCTCGACCTGGTGCAGCCACTCGACGGCCTCTGGAAAATCGTCGGGGACGGTGCCATCGATTACCATCAAAAGGCCGCCATGCTTCAGGACGCGGGCGCTTTCTTTCACGAAGTCAGGGACTGATGAGAAATGATGCGGGGCGACGCGGCAGGTCACGATGTCGAAGCTTTCATCTGAAAATGGCAGACGCTCGGCGGGACACTCGCGAGTCTCAACTGTGAGGCCGCGCTCAGCGGCGCCCTCGCGGACGCGGTCGAGCATGCCGGGGGTTACATCGCACGCGGTGACTTTCCATCCAGCCCGGGCGAGCCAATAAGCGGTGTGGCCGGCCCCAGTGGCCACATCGAGGGCGTCGCCTCCGGGAGGCAAGCCATTGAGCATGGCGGTGACATCGGCGGTGTCCTCGAGGATGTGGCCTTTGGCGTATTTGTGACTTTGCCGGCCAAATTGGTCCTGCACGGCCTGCTGGACTGGATCTAGACTCATTGAAACCCAATAGCCGCGACCGGTGCGGGGTTCAACTCCGGGCAGGCGCGGGCACTCGGGTCTGGCGGGTTTGAAAATAGCAAATCGCGGAGACCAGGATGACGATCAAACAGATCGTAAACAGGCCGCTTGAAATAGCGGCGCAGATCATCGCGGGTCCGACTTGAGCCGCGAGGGTATTCATAGAAACGGCGCCCTGAGGCGCCACCGCTGCAAAATTATGACTGACCATCATCACCGAGACAGCCACCGCAATCAGGGAAAAAATCATCACGCCGGCAGCAGACTTGATCCAGATTACCGAACCGTGTTGGGGATTGTTCATATGCAGTCTGGGGAATTGATTGTGTGAGGTTTTACGGCGGCAGCCATGGCAGGAGCGGTGTCGGCTCTGCGCAACGCGGTCATATAAATGATTACGGAGACTATCATCACCACAAGACCGATCATGAACAGACCCACCCCGATGGTCGGGCCTATCAGGACGGCACTAATGCTATTGGCCAACCTCTGAGGCTGAGCGATGCCGAATGTCCCCAACGTCGCGTATGCCCGATTCATTCCGAACAACGAACAGACCAAGGCTAAGATAGGCGACGATGCCATCAGCAATCCGCCAGTAATCATTCCAGCCATCGAGGGTCGTTGCCCGTTCCTCATAAAACCGCATTCAAGCACATTAGGCTGAGATAGTCCAGCCGATTCGGGCTCACCCTGCGGCAACCGAGGCAAAGGCATCAGCGATTTTTTGGGTTTCGCGCCCTTGTTTTCGCGGCGGCTGGGGTTCAACATTCGAGGCGCTTTGAAGAATCCCCTTATTCTGGCGCTTGATGTTCCGGACCAGCAATCGGCTATTGACCTGGTGTTGCGGCTGGGGACGTCGATGCCTTTTTACAAGATTGGGCTTCAGCTCTTTACGCGGTGCGGGCCAAGCATTGTGGAGGCGGTGAAGTACACGGGGGCGCGGGTTTTCCTGGACCTGAAGTTTCATGATATCCCGAATACCGTCCGGCATAGTGTGGAGTCGGCGTGCGCACTGGGGGTGGACTTTCTCACGATTCACCTGAGCGGGGGCGGCGCGATGATCCGGGCGGCAGCGGATGGGGCGGCGGGGTCTGGGACGTGCGTCCTCGGAGTCACGGTGTTAACCAGCAGCAACCGGGAGACGCTGAAGGAGGTGGGAGCGGATGCGCCGGTTGAGGACCAGGTGCTGCGGCTTGCGCGGCTGGGGGTTGAGAACGGGGTGACGGGGCTGGTGGCGAGCCCGCTGGAGGTATCGCTGCTTCGGCAGGTCTTTGGCGGGGGGCTTACGATTGTGACGCCGGGAGTGCGGCCGGAATGGGCGGAGGCGAATGACCAGCAGCGGACGCTCACGCCGCGCGCGGCGATGCAGACGGGGGCGGATTATCTCGTCATCGGACGGCCAATCACGGCCCAGCCGGACCCGCGCGCCGCCGCGGAACGCATCCTAGCCGAACTCGCGTGAGAGCCAACGACTTATTCTGGGTCATCCTTGTGGCGAATGTGGGGATGTTTCTCCTGGACACCGTGGCGAATGGATTGAACCTCAAGGCGTTGAAACCGGAACTGCCCGCCGGTTTCCAGGGCGTTTATGATGGGGAAGAATACCGGCGCTTCCTGAAATACACGGCGGCGACGGCGAACTTTGAGCGACTGGAGGCGGTGTGGGACCTGGCCATTCTTCTCACCTTCTGGCTCATGGACGGATATGGGCGGCTGGACGACGCGGTGCGGTCGCTGCGGCTGGATTTGATCCCCACGGGGCTGCTGTACATCGGGGCGCTGTGGCTGGGTCACTGGGCGCTGAGCCTGCCATTCGAGATTTACGATACATTCCGCATCGAGGAGCGGTTTGGGTTTAACAAGACGACGCCGGGCACCTTCATAGCGGATCAATTCAAGTCGCTGCTGGTGGGCGCGATCCTGGGCGGGGGGTTGCTGGCGATCGTGTTTGCGATCCTGCGTAGCGACCGGCCGGTAGCGTGGCTTTGCGCGTGGGTTGTGGCGTCGGCGCTGCTTGTGATCATGATTTACGCGGCGCCGGCGTTTATCCTGCCGCTGTTCAACAAGCTCACGCCGCTGGAGGAGGGGGAACTGCGGCGGCAGATCATGGCGTGCGCGGAGCGGCTGCGTTTTCCGCTGGCGGAGATATCGATCATGGACAGCTCGCGGCGGTCAACCAAGGCGAATGCGTTCTTTACCGGGATCGGCTCAACGAAGCGGGTGGTGCTGTTCGACACCCTGGTGAAGAACCACACGACTGACGAACTGGTGGCGGTGCTGGCGCACGAGATCGGGCATTACAAGCTGCGGCACATCGTGCAGCATATCGTGGTGGCGATTCTAAATATCGGGATATTCCTGTTTCTCGCGTATTGGTTCATGCACCGGGTGGGACTGTATATCGCGTTTGGGGTGACATATCCGTCGATTTACGCGGGGCTTGCGATCTTCCTGGTTCTGTATGGGCCGCTTAGCCGGATCCTGGGGGTGCTACGGGCGGCGGAGAGCCGGAGGCATGAGTTTGCGGCAGATCGGTTTGCGGCGGAGAACACGCATCTCCCGCAGGCGCTATGCGAGGCGCTGAAGAAGCTCTCGCGGCACAACCTGGGGAATCTGTCGCCGCATCCGCTGCACGTCATCCTTTATCACTCCCACCCGCCGGTGCTGGAGCGGGTGCGCGCGCTGGAGGCGCTGGGGGCTGGCTCGGGCGAACCGGCGTGAACCGGCGTGAACCGGCGCTCCGTGTCAGGGAGGGGACGAGCCGGGTATCACGGGGAGCAGCGGTGCGCTGGGGGCGGCGGAGGCAGCGGGGGCGGACTCGGCGGGGAGGGTTGTGAGGCCGTTCGGGGCGGTTTCCGGGGCATTGGAGGCAGGTGCGGCCTGACCGGCGGCGGGGCGCATGAGCTGCATTTCGCCCATGGCTTCCCGGCTAAAGGCGCTGTTTGGGAACTGGGTGGAAAAACTCTGATACAATCGCCTGGCGTCGTTAATTTTGCCCTGGCCCTGGAGGATGTTCGCCTGATCGATGGTGGCGATTGGGGCGGTGAAGCTGTCGGGGTATTTGGCGGCGACCTCCTGGTATTGAGTGAGCGCGTCATCGGTTTTGCCCTGCTCCTCGAGAGTCTCCGCGATGCTGAGGTCGGCGGCGTCGGCGAGGGGATGATTGGGATATTTGTCGAGGAATGTCCTGAGGGTATCGAGGGCTTCGTCGTATTTCTTATCGTCGCGGAGCTTGCCGGCGAGAAGGATGGCGGCATTGCCTGCGGCGGGCGCGCCGGCGTAATTGGTCATGACTGCGCGGTAATCGTCCGCGCTGGCGGCCTCCGCGAGGGCGGACGAGGCGGCGGCTGCTTTTTGGGTGACGTTATACTCGTAGAAGCCGAAACCGGCGAGGCCGAGAAGGACGAGGGCGCCGACGATGAGGATGGTGGAGCGGTATTGATCCCAAAAGAGGAGCGGATCGAAACCAGCGGCGATGATTTCCTCCTCTTCTTCAGGGGATTCGGGCTCGCTGGCGTTGGACGGGCTGGCCATATATGGGGTGCGGTTCAAAACGGAAAGGGGGAGGTAAGGTTCCAGACACCCGGCGGGATGACAACATTTTTTGAATTAAGCGCCTAAAACCGTTGCCGGGGTCCCCGTACCCACCGTATAAGAGAGGGCTCACCGTATGGGTAAACAATACAATAAAGTTCAAAAGAAGCGCCGCCGCGTGGCCTACAACGATCGACTGAAGGAAGCCGCGAAAGCCGCTCGCAAACCGGGCCGGGCAAAGGCCAAACCCGTTGTCAAGAAGGCCGAGGTCCCGGCCCCCGCCGCAGCTTAGGCTGGATGCTCCTTTTCGATCAGCAGACCGTGGGCGCCCGCGCGCCACTCCCGCCCGGCACTCGCCGGCGCACCCTCCTGCCGGGCAATCGCGCCCACGCCGACCCGCATGCGGACGATTGTCCGCGCCGCGGCTGGCGTTAAACCATTTCCCCTCCCCTCGCTGTGTACAATCAGAACGAAAAAGTCGAAAAGGTCGATATCGCGCATGAGGTATCGACCTCCTTCCTCGATTACTCGATGTCGGTCATCGTGTCCCGGGCGCTGCCGGACGCGCGAGACGGGCTGAAGCCATCGCAGCGGCGGATCCTGTTTGCGATGTACCGGCTGTCGCTTTTCCCGGGGAGGCAGCATAGAAAGTGCGCGAAGATCTGCGGCGATACGTCGGGGGATTACCATCCGCACGGCGAGGCGGTGATTTACCCGACGCTGGTGCATATGGCGCAGAGCTGGGCGATGCGGGATACGCTGGTGGATGGGCAGGGGAACTTCGGGAGCGTGGAAGGGGATCCGCCGGCAGCAATGCGTTACACCGAGGCGCGGCTTACGCACCTGGGGGCGCTGCTCATGGAGGACATGGAGCAGGACACGGTGGATTTTGTCCCGAACTACGATGAGACCAAGACCGAGCCGACCGTCATGCCGGCGGCGTGGCCGAATCTGCTGGTCAACGGGGGCACGGGGATCGCGGTGGGTATGGCAACGAACATGCCGCCGCATAATCTGCGCGAGATCATCGAGGGGATTTGCGCGCAGATCGACAACCCGGATATCACGATTGACGAGCTGGCGACGCACATCAAGGGGCCGGATTTCCCGACGGGATGCATGATCTGCGGGATCGGGGGGATACGGCAGTACTTCGAGACGGGGCGCGGGAGCGTGAAGGTGCGAGGGAGGGCGGGAGTGGAGGAGTTGAAGGGGGGGCGGGAGCAGATCGTTGTCACGGAGATACCGTATAACGTCAACCGGGCGACGCTGGTGGAGCGGATCGCGCAACTGGTGAATGAGAAGACCGTGGGGCTGACGGAAATCTCGGCGATACGGGATGAGTCTGACGAGAACACGCGGGTCGTGATCGAGCTGAAGCGGGACGCGCTGCCGAAGATAGTCATCAATAATTTGTACAAACACACGGCGCTGGAGTCGTCGTTTGCGATCTCGATGCTGGCGATCGACCATGGGCGGCCGAAGCTGCTGTCGCTCAAGGATGCGATTGCGTGCTATATCGAGCATCGGCGGGAGGTCGTGCTGCGGCGGACGCGCTTCCTGCTGCGGGAGGCGGAGCAGCGGGCGGAGACGCTGGAGGGTTATCTCATTGCGCTGGCGCACATGGATGATTTCATCCGGATCATCCGGGACTCGGCGAATCGCGAAGAGGCGCGGGTGAAGCTACTGGCTTATGAGTTTACACGGCGGCAGGTGGAGCAACTGGGGATACTGATACGGTCCGAGGCGCGGCTGCGGGATGGGATTTACGCGTTTAGCGAAAAGCAGGCGGATGAGGTGCTGAACCTGCGACTGTATCAATTGACGGGGCTCGAGCGGGAGAAGATCGTCAAGGAGTACACGGACCTTGTGGCGACGATCAAAGACCTGCTGGACATCCTGGGGAAAGAGTCGCGGGTATTCACCATCATCAAGGAGGAGTTGCGCGTTATCCAGAAGAAGCACGGGACCGACCGGCTGACGCAACTGGTGCCGGACGAGGGGGAGATCAACATGGAGGACCTGATCGCGAACGAGGGGACGATCATCACCATCACGCACCAAGGATTCATCAAGCGGACGGCGGTGAGCGCCTACCGCGCGCAGCGGCGCGGGGGCAAAGGGGTAATAGGGATGCAGACGCGCGAGGCGATGGGAGAGCAGGAGAATGACGACTTTGTGGAGCATCTGTTCACGGCGACGGCGCATGATTACCTGCTGTTCATCACGCAGGAGGGGCGGTGCTATGTGGAGAAGGTGTATGAGATCCCGGAGATGGGACGGGCGGCGAAGGGGCGGTCGATTGCGAATTTCCTGGAATTGAAGAGCGGGGAGAAGATCGCGGCGACGATCCGGATCCAAGGCAAGAAG
>Ga0302319_10016372_pt1 | contig 13671 bp, 9 predicted proteins | sample Bog_T0_2_FD_203319 | JGI IMG/M metagenome (GOLD analysis project Ga0302319, IMG submission 203319) | Peat permafrost microbial communities from Stordalen Mire near Abisko, Sweden - Bog_T0_2 | ecosystem: Environmental > Terrestrial > Soil > Wetlands > Peat | place: Sweden: Abisko, Stordalen Mire...
CCACGACCTGCCCAAAGCCTACGACCCCACCGCCATCGAAGATCACTGGGCCGAATACTGGGTGCGCGAGAAGCTCTTCGCGCAGCCCACGCCCGAAGCCGGCACCGCCGATCAAGGCGAACCTTACACTATTTTGCTGCCCCCGCCCAATGTGACTGGCCGCCTGCACATGGGCCATATGCTCAACCAGACGGAGATGGACATCCTCACCCGCTGGCGGCGCATGAGCGGCCGACGCGCGCTGTGGCTGCCGGGCACCGACCACGCCGGCATCGCCACGCAGATGATGGTGGAGCGCCAACTGGCGGAAGAGGGCAAGTCGCGCCAGCAGCTTGGCCGCGAGGCCTTCGTCGAGCGCGTCTGGGAGTGGCGGCGTCACTACGGCGGCGCGATTCTCGATCAGATGAAGCGGCTGGGCGCGTCGGTCGATTGGGATCGCGAATACTTCACCATGGACGAGAACCTGTCGGTCGCGGTGCGCGAAGCTTTCGTCCGCCTGCACGAGCAGGGGCTGATCTATCGCGGAGCTTACATCGTCAATTGGTGTCCGCGCTGCCAGACGGCCATCAGCGACCTGGAAGTGGTTCACGAGGAGCAAAAAGGCCACTTATGGGAGATACGCTATCCAGTGATCGGCGAGGACGGCAAAGATACCGGCGAGTATCTTACTGTTGCCACCACGCGTCCTGAGACGATGCTGGGCGACGTAGCGGTGGCGATTCATCCTGAAGATGAGCGCTATCTTCACTTGCACGGAAAAAAGCTGCGGTTGCCGTTGATGAATCGCGAAATCCCCGTGATTCTCGACGAGTGGGTCAGCCGCGACTTCGGCACCGGCGCGGTCAAAGTAACTCCCGCGCACGACCCCAATGACTTCGCGCTGGGCGAGCGTCATCATCTGCCGTCAATCAATATCATGGACGCGGAAGGCCGCATTAACTCCGAGGGCGGGAGTTATGCGGGACTTGACCGTTACCAGGCGCGCAAGAAGGTTGTCGCCGATCTGGAAAAGCAAGAGTTATTAGCTGGTATTAAGGATCATATCAACAATGTCGGCCACTGCGACCGCTGCAAGACGACGGTGGAACCGCGGCTCTCCACGCAATGGTTTGTGAAGATACAACCGCTCGCCGATAAAGCTATCGAGGCGGTCAAGCAAGGGTATATCAAATTCACGCCGGAGCAGTACGAAAAGACTTACTCCAACTGGATGGAGAACATCCACGATTGGTGCATCTCGCGGCAGCTCTGGTGGGGCCATCGCATCCCCGCATGGCACTGCGCGGAGTGCCATAAAATCACCGTCGCCCGGGTTGACCCCACAGCCTGCGCGCACTGCGGATCAGAGAAAATCACGCAAGAGACCGACGTTCTCGACACCTGGTTCTCATCGGGATTGCTGCCGGTTTCGGTCTTCGGCTGGCCGAACTTCGGCAGACCCAATACTGCGGGTGCCCCAGGTCCCACGCACTTGGGGACCTTGGAAAACAGTGATCACCGCGCCGACTTCAACGCATTTTATCCCACGAGTTTATTAGTTACCGGCTTTGATATTTTGTTCTTCTGGGTTGCGCGCATGATCATGCTCGGCTGCTGGTTTGCCGCCGACGTGCCGATGCCGGACGGATCGAAGCGAACTCTGAAGGATTCGGTTCCCTTCCGCGAGGTCTACATTCACGCCCTGGTGCGCGACGCCAACCGCGAGAAGATGTCCAAGACCAAGGGTAATGTCGTTGACCCCATCGAAATCGTCAAGCAATACGGCACTGATGCAGTTAGATTCACGCTGGCCAGCATGGCCTCGCCGGGAACGGACATTGCCTTCAATGTAGCTCGCACCGAAGGCTATCGCGCCTTCGCCAACAAAATCTGGAATGCCGCACGATTCCTCTTTATGAATGTGGATCGCGCTGCTGAGATTGGAATTGTTGTTGATCCCACAGTACTGGGGAAAATGCCGGAAGCCGAGCAGGCTGCGCCGCTCGAAGCCCGTTGGATCGTGGCCGAGTTGCACGCGACCGCTGCCAAGGTTAATCAGTCGTTGGAAAACTACCGCTACGACGACGCGGCCAATATGATTTACCAGTTTTTCTGGGGAAGCTTCTGCGATTGGTATCTGGAAATTGTCAAGCTGCGGTTGGATTTCTCGGAGACCGCCGATAAAGCGCAAACAAAATCCGCACTTACTACATTGGTTTCTGTCTTTGAAGCATCACTGCGATTGCTTTCGCCCTTCATGCCGTTTATCACTGAGGAGATTTGGTACGCGCTCTATGACGGCAATCCTCCGGCTAAGTCGATTGCGATGGCGAGCTATCCCGTGGCAGGTTCTTTCAATGTGAAATCGCAGATAGATATGGAGATGGTTCAACGCCTAATCGTTGAAGTTCGCGCACTGCGCAAGGAAATTGGTGTCGAAGAAAAGGAAGCGATACCAGTTATTGTTCATTGCGTCCGCTCAGTAGCGACCGAGGAGCTTGAGGGCGTTATTAGAAATAATCTGAACATTATTGAGCGTTTGGCGAAGGTCTCCAAGATTGATTTGAGCCGAATGTCTTTGAGTGGATCGAATGTTCGTTCAAATCCTGATTTCGAAGTACAGGTTCTCTACGAGAAGAAGATCGACATCCCCGCCGAGCGCGAGCGCCTTACCAAAGACATTGCCAAGTATGAAAAGGGCGTAACATCCGCGGAACGGCAGCTAGGCAACGAGAGTTTCTTGGCTAAAGCTCCTGCGCAAGTGGTCGAAGGATTGAAGAAACAGGAAGCGGAGACGCGGCTTCTGCTGGAAAAAGCCCGCTTTGCGCTGGAGAATCTGAACAAAGGATAGACGGCTATGTCTTGCGACTGTGCACAATGCCGGCAGCACTATCGGACGCTGGGAATCGCGTACGGAATACCCACGGAAACCGAAATCGAAGATGCCTATCGCGAAGGTGTCAAGCAATGGCATCCTGACCTTTATGAAAACTACGCCAGCTTGCGCGCCGATGCGGAGGAGCATTTCAAGCAGCTTCAGGTGGCCTACCGCGAGTTGAAGGAACACAACGGGGGCGCGGTGGCGGAGACGCCGGTAGAAAGCGTTGTTGTGGAAGCGAAGGCGGAGAGGCCGTTGCTCAACTTTGGCGGCGCGCCGGGCTGCGAGGTTGGGCCGCACTTCTCGCCGGAAGCTGAAGAGATTCTCTCGGGCCACCTGGGAAGGCTGGGCACGGCGCTGGCGATGGTGGACCTGGGCGGCGGCTACGCGCAATTCCTGCTCGTTGCCGAGTTGGGGGTGATGGTGCGGGATGTGCGCAAGATTGTCTCTCTGCTCTGGTACAAGGATATGGGCGAGATCAAACTGGTGGACAAGCAGAAGACCGGCTTCTGGCAAAGCCTGATTGGTGGAGGCTCCGGCGGTCCGGCTAAGTGCGCGCTGGAGATTTATCGCAGCAATGGAACGCTGTTTACCACAATCTCTGGCCAGGCGGAGGAGAGCGTCAAGAGGGTTCTCTATGACTTTCTTGAGCGCAGGAAAGAGCTAGCGCAGTTGTGAGCGCGAGTACAGATATGGATTGGAAGAGCAGCAGCATCGAGGTTTTGCTGGAGCGGGCGCTGATGGAAGATCAAGCCGCGCGCGACACCACGACCATACTTACCATCGACCCCGAATTGCGGGCGACTGCTTCGATTCTGGCGCGGCAGGAGATGGTGGTCTGCGGCCTGGGCGCGGTCGAGCGTTTTCTGGAGATTTTTTCTCGGCTCGACCGGCGCGCTCCGGCGCACACGAGCTTTGAAGTCATAAGTCAGCCGGAGATATCGGATGGCGTAAAAGTCCGTGATGGCCAGGTGCTGGCGGTGATTCGCCACAATGCGCGCGCGCTGCTCAGTTGCGAGCGCGTGATTCTGAATCTGATGCAGCATTTGAGCGGTATCGCCACGCAGACGCGGCAATTTGTAGACGCGCTTTCCGGCACGGGCGCGCGCATACTGGACACGCGCAAGACGATTCCGGGCTTGCGAACGCTGGAAAAGTACGCCGTGCACTGCGGCGGCGGGACGAATCACCGGCTCGACCTGGCCAGCGGCATTCTCATCAAGAACAACCACATCTCGCTGGGCGGCGGGCTGCCCACAGTGCTCTCGCGGGCGCTGGCAGGGCGCGAAAAAGGCCAGCGCGTGCAGGTGGAGGCGCGCTCTGCGCAGGAGTTGGAAGAGGCGCTCGCCTTTGGCGCGGAGGCGATTCTGCTCGACAATATGACGCCCGCGCAGGTGAAGCAATCGGTGGAACGCATCCGCCAATTCAGCGCCGGAAGGCAGGATGGTATTGCCATCGAGGCTTCGGGCGGCATGGTGCTCGAAAACATCCGCGCCTATGCCGAGACCGGCGTGGACTTTATCAGCGTGGGCGCGCTGACCCACTCGGCCAAAGCCGCCGACATCTCGATGCGCATCAGCGCGGAGACGAGTTAGCCGTGTACGAGCTTGCAAAGTTGGAGGCCGCGCTGGCGGGAAAGGTCTTCGCGGGCCTGCAATTTGCTCCGCAAACTGATTCGACCAACTCAGATGCAATGGCCGCCGCGCGCAACGGCGCGCCGCACGGCTCGGTCTTCTTTGCCGATGAGCAACTGGCCGGGCGCGGGCGCGGCGATCACGCGTGGCGCTCGGCAGCCGGCGAAGGGCTGTATGCGAGTGTGCTGCTGCGGCCGCGGATTCCGGCTCTTCGTCTGCCGCTGCTTCCGCTGGTCGTGGGATTGGCCGCCGCCGAAGCGATTCAGGCGACGGCTGGCTTGAGGGTTGACTTGCGCTGGCCAAATGATCTTCTGATCGGCCCGCGCAAGGTGGGCGGGATTCTGGTCGAAGCCCGGAATTCAGGCAGCTCGGTGGATTTTGCCGTGGTTGGAATCGGAATCAATGTTCATCAGCGGGAGTTTGAAGCTGGATTGAGTACGCCGGCAACATCGCTGGACTTGGAAACCGGAAATCGAGTTTCGCGGCAGGAGTTACTCGTTTCCCTGCTAAAATCGCTGGAGCGGGAGTTGGCTGAGCTGGCCGACGCGGCGGCGGGAGTAACAATTCCGGCGCGCGTCGAACGGGCTTCGACGTGGATTCGCGGACGGCAGGTTGAGGTGCATGGGCCGCAGGCTTGCATTGGAACGACCGACGGGCTGGACGAGCATGGATTTTTGCGAGTGCGAACCGCGAATGGATTGGTGACGGTACAGACCGGCGGGATTCGCGCTGTCGGTTGAGGTTCTATGTTTCCCACCCATCGCAAAAGACGCGATGGATGGGGCACCCAATCGTATGTGGAGATAGGCTGAAAAGACAATGCTGCTGGCAATCGATGTAGGCAACACGAATACGGTGCTGGGGCTTTACCGGCTTGACGGAGCCAAGCCGGAGCTCGCCGCGCACTGGCGCGTCACTACCCACCGCGCGCAGACCGCCGACGAGTACGGCGTGCTCTTCGTCAATCTCTTTGAGATGAACGGCATGAAGCCCAGTCAGGTTGCGCACATTATCATCTCGTCGGTAGTGCCGCCGGTCGAGGGAACGCTGCGCGATGTCTGCCAGAGTTACTTCCACACCGAGCCGCTCTTTGTCGAGCCGGGAATCAAGACGGGAATGCCACTGCTGGTGGAGAATCCCGCCGAGCTGGGCGCGGATAGGCTGGTGAACGCCATCGCGGCTTTTGAGCGCTATGGCGGGCCGTGCGTGATTGTGGACTTCGGCACGGCGACCACCTTCGACGTGGTTTCGGCCAAGGGCGAGTACCTGGGCGGGGCGATTGCGCCGGGCCTGGGCTTGAGCGCCGATGCGCTCTTCTCCCGCGCCGCGCGCCTCAGTCGCGTGGAGATCAAGCGCCCCGAAAAAGTGATCGGCACGAACACCGTAACTCACTTGCAGAGCGGGCTTTACTACGGCTACATCGGATTGGTGGACGGCATTCTGGAGCGCATGATTGCGGAATTGGGCGCGCCGGCGCGGGTCATCGCCACGGGCGGACTGGCGCGGCAGATAGCCGAGGATTCGCGCTTCATCGCCGAGATCGACGATATGCTCACCCTCGATGGCCTGCTGATTCTCTTCGAGCGCAACCGCGCCGCCAAGCCGCGAGGCCGGGCGCATTGAGCGGCGCTATGCATTGCTACCGAGCCAGCATGTTCCTTGCATGGTGGCTGGTTCAGCTAATCCTGGATGCTGCTGCGTTAAAGGGGACTTATGCGGGTTGCGCAGGTGTTTGGAAGCGGATTACGCGCCTCGCACCCAACCATATCAGCCACACTGCCGCGGCGAGAAAAACGGCGTTGCTGATGCGCATCCACAGCAGCCCACCGACCAGCGGCCTTGCAGTAAACGCGTGAATGCCGTAAACCAGCGCACCGCCCGCCGCCAAGCTCAGGATATGCAGCGTTGTCCATCCGGATTGTCGTGAAAAGATTGCAACCAGAAACAGGAAGACTGCGTCGATCACTAGCATCGTACCCACAGCAGACCAGCCCCACTTCGGCGGCGTATTCATTACGCCCATGCCCAGCACGAACGCAACGGCTCCTGTAACCCATGGGCTCGGCACTATACCGCCGACCATGCGCGAACTCCGTGCCGGAATCAGGAACGCAGACACGATCAGCACTATACACAGCACTGCCGCGCTGAGAAGCTGTGCATGGGATGCCACGAAATGGTTCTGCTTGAACCCGATGCCGAAGCTCGCGGCTGAACCAAGTACGAACACTAGAGCTACGACCGAATCACCAACCCGCCCCAGCCACGGCGCTTCAGCCTCGGCAGGAAAGAGCGCCTCCACCAGCGCAATCGAAACGCCCATGCTCCAAAACGTGTGAAGGTTCAACATGAACAACGTCCACCACCCTCCGATGCCCAACGCGGGAATATAGGCAGGGTAAAGCAGGTGCCAGTGCTTCTGCATATAGTCAGGATTGAAGAGCGACTGCGAAACCAAGCCTTCGCCGATCAACGTGTAAGCCGCGCCCAGCATCAGCATCGTCGGCCAGCCGCGACCCGTTCGACGCGCTGTCTCACGAATCAATACTGCCCCGCAGCCATACGCAGGTGCCAATACGATAAGTGCCGTCAGTAGCTTGAGCGGCAGATCTCCCAGCAGATACTCCGCTACCAGCGGAGCCACAAAGAACAGCAAAATCACCGCGAGGAAATTTCTCTTGGGTGCGACCATCGTCCTCTCCTTTTTCAATTGGAATGAGTCCACATTTCGCAGACCCCACCCCCGACTACAAAGCAATCACTCGATATACATCTTCGACCATGACGCAAGGGCAGGGTCAAGCGCCTTTTGAAAAAAGAAATGAAAAGTTGGCATTTCCAACTCTTTTCCAGGCATCGGACGCAATCTGAGCGGATTTGTCGTCGCCCGGTTACCTGCAAAGTCAGGCGAAGCGTCGCACCTCATTCACTTCCATTCCAAAACGCGAGGAACCCGTCGAACTCGACCCACGTTGGTCAGACTTATTCGCTCATTTCCTGCACATCGGGGACTCTCTCGTATCCTTGATGTAGATGTGGCAATTGAGGACTACCTCACCGTGCAAAACTACTTCAACTACTTTACGGAGATCGAGGAGCGCTTCCAGCAGCGGCGCGGGGCGCTGTTGCTGCTCTCGACGCTCGATTGGGCGCTGATTGAGACCTGGCGCGAGGCGGGGATTCCGCTGGAGGCGGTGCTGCGCGGCATCGACGCGGCCTTTGACAAATACGAGGCGCGGCAGAAGCGAGTCCGGATGCGGCGGATCAACGGCCTGGCCTGGTGCGCGCAGGCGGTGATGATTGCCGCCGACCAGTTGCGCGAGGCTGCGGCTGGCACCGCTCCCGATGCCGCCATCGAGCGCGAGTCGGGCTTTGAGCAGCAGCGCGTGGCCGCGCATCTGGAGGCCGCTGCCGTGGCTCTCGACGGCGCTACGGTCGCCGCTGAAGCCTGCGCCGCAACCGCTGGGCGACTGCGAGTGTTAGCTGCCGAGGTGAGCGAAAATGGTTCCGGCGCGCACGATTTGGAGGCGCTGGAACGCACCTTGACAGTGCTCGAAGAGAAGCTCTTTGCCGCGCTGACCGCTGCGGCTCCTGAAGAGCTGCTGGTGGGCTTGAAGGAGCACGCGGCGCGCGAACTGGCGCCTTATCGCAGCCGCATGGGAGCCGTGCAACTGCGCCAGGTGGAGCGGCAGTTTGTGCAAAAGCAGTTGCTGGTCGAGTACAATCTGCCGAGATTGAGCCTGTTTTACATGAGCCAGCAATGACGCCCAGAAAACAAATCACGTCGCAGCGGCGCGCCAAACAGGCCGCGAAGAAACATTCGGCCGCGCGTAAAAAGCCCACGAAACAGCCTTCCGCGGCTGCGAAACAGGCCGCGGATAAACTCGATTTAGCGGGCTTTGTAACAAGGGCACGGCTTCAGCCGGGCCGCAAAGACACACAAGCAGAGGAGTGGGCTTTAGCCCCTGTAGAAGGCCTATCGAGCAATTCGTCCGAAAACGGGCTTTTTTTCAACGCACAGCTCGTCGAAATCGAGAAGCCGGTCTACGGTGGCGCGTTTCTGGCGCGCGTCGAGGGCAAGGCGGTCTTTGTGCCGCTTACGCTGCCCGGCGAGCAGGCGCGGGTGAGGATTACGCAAAGCAAAGCCAGCCACGCGACCGCCGAAGCCGAGGAGATCGTTCGCGCCGCGCCGCAGCGGGTTGCGCCTGCTTGCCCGCACTTTGGCGCTTGCGGCGGCTGCCACTACCAGCACACGGATTACGCGACGCAACTCGGCTTCAAGCGGGCGATTCTGCGCGAGACGTTTGAGCGCGGCGGCGTGGCCGTGCCCGTGGAGATCGCCGTACTCTCTGGCGAACAATGGAGTTATCGCAACCGCATCCGGCTGGCCTTCGACGCGGAAGGCAATCTGGGCTATCGCGGACGGCGCTCGCACGGAGTGGTTCCCATCCGCGAGTGTCCCATCACCGCGCCGCTGCTGGTGGAGGCGGCGCTGGCCTTTGCTCCAGTTATGCGCGAGTTTACGCCGGCCTTGCGCCCCACCGAGCTTGCGCTCTTCTGCAATCGCGAAGAAACCGCGCTGCTGGTCACTCTCTTCACAGAGAGCCTACCCAAGCTGCACTTCGACGAGCTGGCGAAGGCGTTGCACGAAGTAGTTTCCACTCTCATCGGAGCAGAACTGGTTGTCGAAGGCCGGGCTGGCGAGCCGCCGCAAACGATTGCGCAGTGGGGCGCGGTGTCGCTTGACTATAGCGCCGCAGGCTTCAACTATAGAGTCGCCCACGGCGCATTTTTTCAGGTAAATCGCTGGCTGGTGGACTCGTTAGTGGAGCGGGTTGCCGCCGGTCAGAGCGGCAAGCTGGCATGGGATTTATATGCCGGGGTCGGCCTCTTTGCGCATAAACTGGCGGCCAGCTTTGCTCGCGTGGTCGCGGTCGAATCGGCCCCTGCGGCGCGGGCAGCGCTCAAGGAGAATCTACGCGGCACAACCGGCAAGGCCGTCAGCGCAGAGACGCTCGCATTCCTTCGCGGCAACCGGCGCGATGAGCGCCCCAATCTGATCGTAGTTGACCCGCCGCGCACCGGCCTGGGCGCGGAGACCTGCGCGCTGCTGGGCGAGATCGCCGCTCCCGCGCTGGTTTCTGTCTCCTGTGACCCGGCCACGCTGGCCCGTGACCTGCGCGCCCTCGTCGCCTCCGGCTACAGAATTGAATCCGTCACCCTCGCCGACCTCTTTCCGCAGACCTTTCACCTTGAGACAGTGGTCCAGTTGCGGCGCGCCTGATAGGCTTGAAAGCCAGAAAAGCTTTTGATTTCCAGCGCGATGCAAACCGAATCCCCCATCTCGGCGCAAGGCTCCGTACCGCTCTTTCATGCGGCGTGGCTCTTTGCCGCCGGAATTGCGGCTACGCACTGGCTTTTCCTGCGGCCCAGCCTGGTGCTGGGGTCGCTGGCGCTTATGGCCGTTTTGTGCGGCGTAGCGGCGGTGCGGGCGCAGCGCATCGTATGGCTGCCGCTGGCGGTGCTGTGGCTTTTGCTGGGCGCATGGTGCACCTGGATGGAGCCGCATCCTGCCCCCTCGCCCGCACTGGCGCAGCTTTCCGACGGCCTGCTGCGCACCGTCGAAGGCACAATCGTCGATGCCGGCCCGGTGCGTGGCGAGACGGAGCAGAGCCTGGACGAGCCAGAGTCATCGCAGCGCCCCACACAGCGAATCGATCTGCGCGTCTCCAGCCTGGAGGTGGTTACCGACGCCGAAGACCAGCAAGAGCCGATCACGGGCGGTGTGCGGCTGACCGTTCACTGGCCGCAAACCCCGTCTGACCGGCAGCAGTTTCGTTGCGGCGAGCGGGTGCGCGCCGTGGTGCGCCTGCTGCCGCCTGAGGTTTATCACGATCCCGGCGTCTGGAGCCGCGAGGATTTCCTGGTCGATCAGGGCATCACCTCCACGGCAACGGTGAGCATTGACCGCGTGGAGAACCTGGGCCAATCACCTGGCCTTTTTCTCGCCTGCCGTGTGAGCGGCCTGCAACACACGACGAGCGCCCGCCTGCTGGCGCTGCCCGCCGCAATGCGCCGCCTGCCCGCGCCGCTGCGTCTCTCGCCCGACGACGCCATCATGCTGGCCGCCATGGTCACCGGCGACCGCACTTACCTGACCCACTCGCTGCGCGTGGGTTTTGAACGCACTGGCTCCTTTCATCTGCTGGTGGTTTCGGGCTTTCACCTGGCGATTGTGGCCGGCTGCATCTTCTGGGTTGCCAAGCGGCTCAGGCTGCCCCGCGTCCCGGCCACGCTGGTCACGATTCTGGCCTCCTTCGCCTACGCGCTCTTCACCGGTTTTGCAACGCCGGTTGAGCGTTCATTCTGGATGGTCACTCTCTACCTCGTAGGCCGGCTGCTCTACCGCGAACGCAATGCGCTGAACACCATCGGCTTTGCCGCGCTCTGCCTGCTGGCCTTCAGCCCGCGCAGTTTGTTTGACGCCAGCTTCCAGATGACGCTGCTGGCCGTGGTGGTGATCGGAGGCGTTGCCGCGCCGCTGCTCGCCAGCACGATTCATCCTTATGTGACGGCCACGCGCGATCTGCGCCAAGTCGCCCTGGACAACAAGCTGGAGCCGCGTCTGGCGCAATTTCGCGTCACCCTGCGCATGGTGGCCGAGGGAGTCAAAAGGGCGGCAGGCGGACAATTTGCCAGCCGCATCGCATGGCGCATCTTTCCTTCCGTGGTGCGCATCATTCTCCGCATAGGCGAGCTGCTGGTCGTCTCCTGCGTGGTGGAACTGGCCATGGCGCTGCCCATGGCTCTCTACTTCAATCGCATCACCGTCTTCGCGCTGCCGGTGAATGTCTTCATCCTGCCGCTGCTTGCCGTGCTGATGCCGGCCGCGCTGCTTACCTTGCTCTGCGCTCTGATTGGCCCGGCGTACGCAGTACTTCCGGCGATGATCGTCGCGGTCTTTCTGCACTTCGGCACAGGCCTGGTGCGCATCTTTGGTTCGCTGGCCTGGGGCGACTTCCGCATTCCCGCGCCGCTGCTCTGGCAGTCGCTTCTCTTTTGCGCGCTGCTGGCCGCGGCCATCGCGCTGGCTCGGCTGGCCGCTGCGACGAGAGTTCGCTGGCCGCGCCGTGCAGCCTGGGCCGCACTGCTGCTCGCCGCCGTGGTTGCCGTCCTGCCACGCCCAATCGAGCATCCCCGCGACGCCCTGCTCATGGAGGCCATCGACGTGGGCCAGGGCGATTCCCTGCTGCTGATTACCCCCGACGGCAAAACCCTGCTCGTCGATGGCGGCGGCTTCGGCGGCGGACCGCATCAAGCGCCGCAGGATTACGACATCGGCGAGGAGGTCGTCAGCCAGGTCCTCTGGTCGCGCGGTATTCGCCGCCTCGACGCAGTGGCTCTCACCCACGCCCACTCCGACCACATGGGAGGTTTGCCCGCCGTCTTGCGCAACTTCCATCCCGCCGAGCTTTGGGTGGGCAACAACCCCCGCTTCGGCGCCTATAACGCGCTGCTCGACGAGGCCGCCAGCCTTCACGTTCGCATCCGCCCTCTGCGCGCCGGTGAGGCCTTCTCCTTCGGCCCAACCAAGATCAGTGTTCTGGCGCCCTTCCGCGACTACCAGCCCGGCGCCGAGCCGACCAACAACGACTCACTGGTGCTGCACATGGCCTACGGGGCGACCTCCGTGATGCTGGAAGGCGACGCCGAAGCGCCCATCGAGCAGGCGATGCTGGCCGAAACCGGCCTAGCCAGCACACTGCTTAAAGTGGGCCACCACGGCAGCATCACCTCCACGCGTCCGGAGTTTCTGGCCCGCGTGGCGCCGCAATGGGCGGTCATCTCCTGCGGCCTGCACAACCGCTACGGCCATCCCCGCCAAGAGGTGCTCGCAGCCCTCGAAGCCGCCCACGTCCGCACCTTCTCGACCGACATCAACGGCGCCTCCTGCTTCCGCCTCGACGGCAAGACCACCACGCCCGATTATGCCTGCGGTTGGCGCTCGCTGCCCTGATGCAGAAGGTGACAGTCTGCTTGCTCTAGATTGGGGGCTGCTGAAAAAACGGGTAGCGCCGGCCTCCCGGTCGGGGTCCCCAACGAGCGGTCTTAGCTCGTTGGGGTGGCTGGCCGGCTGTCGCGTGGACCTCCCGGTCCACGCCGCTCTCTATACGAACAGAAAAAATGCCCTGAATCAGAAGAAATGTTCATCCCGTGAAAATTATTGAGTTGACCGGGCGGCGCGTGACCCGCAGAATGAAGAAAGCGCCGTTACATCCACCCCAGCGACGAAGACCTGTCGCCGGGGTCCCCGATTGCGCTGCCGGAGTCTCATCTTTCCCATGAGATGCCGGAATCCTGAGTTTCGAGGTGTTCATGCCCGCATATCTGTTGTTGCTGGTTGCTGTGTTGAGCCGTTTGCTGCCCCATCCGGGTTGGATGAACTTCACCGCCGTGGGCGGAGCGCTGCTTTACTTTGGCGCGCGGCGTTCTTGGCGCGAGATGCTGGCCCCGCTGGCCGCGCTCATGGCCACCGACTACCTGCTCACCGTCTTCAGCTACCACTACAGCTTCCAGTGGCAGTTCTACGTGGCCACATGGGCGTGGTACGCGATGGCTATGGCGCTGGGCCAGATTCTGCTGCGCGCGCGGACGACCGTGCTGCGCGTGGGCGCGGGCGCGCTGCTGGGGCCGACCTCGTTCTTCCTGCTCTCGAACTATGCGGTATGGGCGAGCGGCTGGAGCTATCCGCGCACAATGGGCGGGCTGGGCGCCTGCTACGCCGCCGCCGTGCCCTTCTATCGCAACGACCTTCTCTCGACGACCGTTGTTGCCTCGGCGGCCTTTGGTCTTCCGGTGCTGGTGCGGCGCATGAGCGCGGCGCGGGCGCAGATGGCGATGGGGGGGAAGTAGATTTGGTGCCAGAGTCTGAATTAATCCAGACCTGGGGCACCCGCCTATGCCGAAGTGACAGGCAAGGTGACGGGGGTCGGGGCTTTCTAGTATTTATGGAAAGATGCGGCACGGTCGTGAGAATAGGAAGCGAAGTAAGGGGGAGCCATGTTCCTTATGTACGTTGATGAGAGCGGCGACTGTGGAATTGATCGCTCCCCTACTAAATTCTTCATTCTATCGGGAATCGTGGTGCATGAACTTAGGTGGCGGACTTCTCTTGAACGG
>Ga0302319_10016373_pt1 | contig 13671 bp, 25 predicted proteins | sample Bog_T0_2_FD_203319 | JGI IMG/M metagenome (GOLD analysis project Ga0302319, IMG submission 203319) | Peat permafrost microbial communities from Stordalen Mire near Abisko, Sweden - Bog_T0_2 | ecosystem: Environmental > Terrestrial > Soil > Wetlands > Peat | place: Sweden: Abisko, Stordalen Mire...
CGCGGGTGTTTTCGACCTTGTAGGAAACCTTCTTGACCGGGCTGAACAGCGAATCCACCGGGATCAGGCCGATGGGCGCGTCTTCCGGGCGGTTGCGGTCGGCGGGGACATAGCCCTTGCCGGTGGCGATGGTCAGCTCCATGCGGAAATCCACTTTCTCGTCCAGGGTGCAGAGCACCAGGTCGGGATTGAGAATTTCAATATCGGACGAACCCTGGATGTCGCCGGCCTTGACCTCGCCCGGACCCTGCTTGCGCAGCGACACGCGCTTGGGGCCTTCGGCATGCATGCGCAGCGCGATCTGCTTGACGTTGAGCACGATGTCGGTGACGTCTTCGCGCACGCCCTGGATGGACGAGAATTCGTGCAGCACGCCCTCGATCTGGATCGAGGTGACGGCGGCGCCTTGCAGCGACGACAGCAGCACGCGGCGCAGCGAATTGCCCAGCGTGAGGCCGAAGCCACGCTCCAGCGGTTCCGCCGTGATGGTCGCGATGCGGCCCGCATCATGACCGCTTTCGGTCTTGAGCTTGCCGGGTTTGATCAGTTCTTGCCAGTTTTTCTGAAACATAGTGTCCTCATCGTGTCCCGGACATGTCGGACCATGTCCATACGTTCGACGGGTTATTCCAAGTCCGAATGCAATTATACGCGGCGCCGCTTGGGCGGGCGGCAGCCATTGTGCGGGATCGGCGTCACGTCGCGGATCGAGGTCACCACCAGACCGACCGCCTGCAGCGCCCGCAGCGCGGATTCGCGGCCCGAACCGGGACCGGAGACTTCCACTTCCAGGGTGCGCATGCCGTGCTCAATCGCCTTTTTGGCGGCGTCCTCGGCGGCCATCTGCGCCGCATAGGGCGTGGATTTGCGCGAGCCCTTGAAACCCATCATGCCGGCCGACGACCAGCTGATGGTGTTGCCCTGCGGATCTGTGATGGTGACAATGGTGTTGTTGAACGTCGCGGCGACATGCGCCACGCCGACCACGATATTCTTCTTTTCTTTCTTGCGGGCGCGCGGGGCCTTACCGGCGGGCTTTTTTTCTTCAGCGGCCATGCGGTTACTTCGTCACTTTCTTCTTGCCGGCGATCGCTTTGGCAGGGCCTTTGCGGGTGCGGGCGTTGGTGTGGGTGCGCTGGCCGCGGACCGGCAGGCTCTTGCGGTGACGCAGGCCCCGGTAGCAGCCCAGATCCATCAGGCGCTTGATGTTCATCGCGGTGTCGCGGCGCAGATCGCCCTCGACCATGAAATCGCGGTCGATGATTTCGCGGATCTGGATGACCTCGGATTCGGTCAGATCGCTGACCCGGCGGTCCGGGGAAATCCCCAGTTGCTGGATGATTTTCCTGGCGGTCATGGGGCCGATGCCATGGATATAGCGCAGGCCGATTTCGACTCGTTTTTGGGTCGGGATATTGACGCCGGCGATACGTGCCACTGGGGGTTTCTCCGGGCTTTTTAAGCCGTTGATAGTATTACAAAATTAAGCCGCGCCGGCAGATCTGCCAATCCCGGCATGTGCGGAAGCGCGAAAACGCCCCAAAATGCTGGAAATGACAGGAAAAACTGTCGCGAGGGCGCGGATTATAGGAAGGGACCCCCTGCCGTCAACTGCTAGGGGGGAATTATTGTCGCAGGGTCGCTAGGGCGCCCAGCCCGTAGCGACGCCAAGGAGACCGTTCAGCGGCCGACGCGGCAGGGAAACGAAATAAAGTCAAGCTTTGCCAGCGGCCCCGTCCAGAGCGGCGTCGATCTGGCGGGTAACCTCGGGGATGGCAGCCATGCCATCCAGGGTCCTGAGCTTGCCCTGGGCCCGGTAGAAGCCGATCAGGGGGGCGGTATTGAGGTAATAGACCTGGAGGCGATGGCGCAGGGTTTCCGGGGTGTCGTCGGAGCGCAGCACCCCACCGGCCTTGATGCGGCTTTCCACCCGGGCCAGCAGGGCGGCGTCATCCACCTTCAGTTCCAGCACCAGGTCGATCCTGCGGCCCCGCTCGGCCAGCATTTCGTCCAACGCCTCGGCCTGGGGAACGGTGCGGGGAAAACCGTCGAACACGGCGCCGTTCCTGCAGTCGGGCTGGTCATAACGTTCGGCGATGATGCTGATCACGGTTTCATCGGGCACCAGTTCGCCCTTGGCCATCAGCGCCTTGCAGGCCAGGCCCAGCGGGGTGCCGGCCTCAATCGCGGCGCGCAGCATGTCGCCCGTCGAAAGTTGCGGCAGACGCCGCTTTTCGGTGATCAGCTTGGACTGTGTGCCCTTGCCCGCCCCCGGAGGCCCGAACAGAACCAGATTCACTTGCGCGCCCCTCGCAACTTCGATTTTTTGATCAGCCCTTCATATTGTTGGGCGATCAGATGGCTCTGGATCTGGGCCACGGTATCCATGGTGACGCTGACCACGATCAGGATCGAGGTGCCGCCCAGCGAGAAGCTGAGATTGTATTTGTAGAACATGAATTCCGGGATCAGGCAGACAAAGGCCAGATAGGCGGCGCCGATCATGGTGATGCGGGTCACGGTATAGTCAATGAACTGCGCGCTCTTCTTGCCGGGGCGGATGCCGGGAAAGACGCCGCCATATTTCTTCAGATTTTCCGCGGTCTCGTCCGGCGGGAAAACGATGGAGGTGTAGAAGAAAGCGAAGAAGAAGATCAGCAGCGCATACAGGATCAGGTAAAGCGGCTGGCCGCGGCTGATATAGGTAATCACGGTCTGCAGCCAGCCCGGCAAATTCTGGGCATTGAAGCTGGCGATGGTGGTGGGGAGCAGCAGGATCGAGCTGGCGAAAATCGGCGGGATGACGCCCGAGACGTTCAGCTTGATGGGCAGATGCGAGCTTTCGCCGCCATAGACCTTGTTGCCGACCTGACGCTTGGGATAGGTGACGAACAGGCGGCGCTGCGCCCTTTCCATAAAGACGATGAAACCCACCAGCGCCACGGTGAAGGCGGCAAAACCCAGCAGCAGGATGGGATTGACCGCGCCGGTGCGCGCCGATTCCAGGCCCTGGCCGATGATGGCGGGAAAGCGCGCCACGATGCCGGCGAAAATGATCAGCGAAATGCCGTTGCCGACACCGCGGCTGGTGATCTGCTCGCCGATCCACATCAAAAGCACGGTGCCGCCGGTGAGCGTGACCATGGCAGTGAGGCGAAAGAAGAAACCGGGATTGATCACCGCATGGCCCCAATGCTCGAGGCCGACGGCAATGCCATAGGCCTGGATCATCGCCAGGCCGACGGTGCCATAGCGGGTATATTGATTGAGGATTTTTCGTCCCGCCTCGCCTTCCTTCTTCAGGGTTTCCAGTTCGGGAAATACCGTGGTCATCAGCTGGATGATGATCGAGGCGGAGATATAAGGCATGATGCCCAGCGCGAAGATCGCCATGCGGTTGACCGCGCCGCCCGCCAGGGTGTTGAACACATCCAGCAAACCGCCGCCCTGCTGTTGCAGCTGCTGGGCGATGGCGGCCGGGTCGATTCCCGGCATGGGGATATAGGTGCCCAGGCGGGCGACGATCAGCGCCCCCAGGGTGAAGAAGATGCGCTGGCGCAGCTCATGGGCCTTGCCCAGATTGCCGAAATTGAAATTGGCGGCCAGTTGTTCGGCTGCAGATGCCATTTTGACTCCACGGCCGGAGAATCCCGGCCCACTCTTATATAGCGCCAGGCCCCCGACTTACGAGCAGCCCGGGCCAGGATTTTGAGCCTTAGGCGTGGCCGTTGCGCGCGATCCGCTGGGCCTCGGAGTCGGTACGGCGCTTCTGGCGCTTGCCCGGCTCGCCCTTCTTGTTGAGGTAGACTTTCTTGGTGAAGGTGGTGGTGACGCTGCCTCCGGCCTTTTCGACCGCCGCCTTGGCCCCGGCCGAAGCGCCGGCAACCTCGATATTGATCTTGGCCTTGAGCTCGCCCTTGCCCAGCAGGCGGACACCGTCGCGGCTCTTGTGCGCCAGGCCCGCCTTGCGCAGCACGTCTTCGGTGATCTTGCCGTCGTTTTTCAGGCGCTTGTCGTCAATCGCCTTCTGGATGCGGTTCAGATTCACTTCCGAAAAATCATTGCCGAAAATATTGTTGAAGCCGCGCTTGGGCATGCGCATGTGCAGCGGCATCTGGCCGCCTTCAAAGCCATAGACTTTGGTGCCGGTGCGGGCCTTGGCGCCCTTGACGCCGCGGCCAGAGGTTTTGCCCAGGCCCGAAGAAGAACCGCGCCCGACCTTGTGCTTGTGCTGGTGCGCGCCGGGATTGTTGCGAATTTCGTTGAGCTTCATTGCATCTCTCCATGGCCGGGCAGGCCCAAGGCCGCGACCCGGCCACCCAACTTTTTACTTTTTATCGTCCACGATCTCGACCAAATGCCGGATCGAATGAATCATGCCGCGCACCGAGGGCGTATCCTCCAGCGTGCGGGTACGGCGAATTTTGCCCAGGCCCAGCCCGCGCAGGGTCGCCGCCTGAATCTCAGGCTTGCGGTTGGCGCTCTTGATCTGGCGCACCGTCACTGTTTTCCCGGTTGCCTTTTTGGCAGTGGTTTTTTTCTCGGCCATGACTTTTCTTCCTTACGCCGCAGATTCGGCCGAGGCGCCTTCGCGCTTGGCCAGAATTTCCGCGACAGAACGGCCACGGCGATTGGCCACCATGCGGGGGCTCTGCTGATGCTTGAGCGCGTCAAAGGTGGCGCGCACCATATTATAGGGGTTGGATGTGCCCAGCGACTTGGACACGACATCGCCCACGCCCAGCGCCTCGAACACGGCGCGCATCGGTCCGCCCGCGATGATGCCGGTACCGGCGGGGGCCGGACGCAATATCACCTTGCCGGCGCCATGATGGCCGCGCACTTCGTGATGCAGGGTATGGCCGTCCTTGAGCGGAATGCGGACCAAGGCGCGCTTGGCTGCGTCGGTGGCCTTGCGAATGGCTTCCGGCACTTCGCGCGCCTTGCCATGGCCGAAACCGACCCGGCCTTTCTGGTCGCCGACAACAACGAGCGCGGCGAAGCCGAAGCGGCGTCCGCCCTTGACCACCTTGGCGACACGGTTGATGTGCACCAGCTTGTCAATGAACTCATTGTCCCGCTCTTCGCGGTTGCCGCCGCGTCCGCGTTTGTCGTCTCGTTGTCCGTCACGCGCCATAGTCGTTCCTCAGCCTAAAACTCGAGTCCGCTTGCGCGGGCCGCGTCTGCGAGCGCCTTGACGCGCCCATGATAGATGTAACCGCCACGGTCGAACATGACCTGCTTGACGCCCTTGGCGAGCGCGCGCTCGGCGATCTTCTTGCCGACGCTGGAGGCGGATTCGACGTTATAGCCCTTGCCCTTGTCTTCCTTCTCGGCGGTCGAGGCCGAAGCCAGGGTCACGGCCTGGCTGTCGTCAATCACCTGGGCATAGATGTGCTTGCCCGAACGGAAGATCGACAGGCGGGGCCGGGTGCCGTGACTGGCGATCCGGTAGCGGGTGCGCGATTGGCGCTTCTTGAAGAGAGCGTTGGTCATCTTACTTCTTCTTGCCTTCTTTGCGGCGGACATATTCGCCTTCATAGCGCACGCCCTTGCCCTTATAGGGCTCCGGCGGACGCCAGCCGCGAATTTCGGCGGCCACCTGGCCGACCAGTTGCTTGTCGATGCCCGAGATCGCGATCGAGGTGGGCTTTTCGGTCACGATGGTGATGCCGGGCGGGATGGCATAGGGCACGTCATGGCTGAAGCCGAGCTGCAGATTCAAAACCTTGCCCTGCACCGCGGCGCGATAGCCAACGCCCTGTATTTCCAGCTTCTGGGTAAAGCCGACAGTGACGCCGGTGACCAGATTGCTCACCAGGCTGCGCGACAGGCCCCACATCTGGGCGGCCTTATCCTGCGCCTTGTCAGGGCTGACGGTGATGCCGTGTTCGTCCACCGTGGCGGAGACTTCGGGCACCAGCTTGACGCTGAGTTCGCCCTTGGGGCCCTTGACCTTGACGGTCTGGCCGTCCACCGAGGCGGTGACGCCTTTGGGAAGCGGAACGGGTTTCTTGCCGATGCGGGACATGGGTTAAGTTCCTTAAAAGACCTGGCAGAGAACTTCGCCGCCGACATTTTTTTCGCGCGCCGCATTGTCTGTCATCACGCCCTGCGGCGTGGAGAGAATGGCGACGCCCAGACCCTGGCGATGCGGTTTCAGTTCGCTGACGGAGGAATAGACGCGGCGGCCCGGCGTGGAGATGCGCTTGAGTTCGCGGATCACCGGCTCGCCTTCATGATATTTCAGCTCGATTTCGAGTTCCTTGTGACCCTTGAACTCGACCTCGGCATAGCCGCGGATATAGCCCTCTTCCTGCAGCACATCGAGCAGGCGGATGCGCAGGCGCGAAACAGGGGAACGCACGCTGGACGAACGGCGCATCTGGCCATTGCGGATGCGGGTGAGAAGATCGCCGATGGGATCGATAATCATGGTGTCTCCTACCAGCTCGCCTTGGTCATGCCGGGAATCTGGCCGAAATTGCTCAACGAGCGCAGCGCGATACGCGACAGCTTGACCTTGCGGTAATAGGCTTTGGAACGGCCCGACAATTCGCAGCGATGATGAATGCGCACCTTGGACGAGTTGCGCGGCAGCTTGGACAGTTTGAGGCGCGCGGCGAAACGGTCTTCGGCGGGGACTTTCATGTCCTCGGCAATCTTCTTCAGCTCCGCACGCTTGGTGGCGTATTGCGCCACCAGCTTTTCGCGTTTCTTGTTCCGGTTGATCTGACTTTGTTTCGCCATGTGCCTAAAGCGCCCTTAGTTCGTCGTGAAGGGGAACTGGAAGCCTTCGAGAAGCGCCTTGGCTTCGTCGTCGGTCTTCGCAGAAGTGTTCAAGATAATGTCCATGCCCCAGACCGTCTCGGTCTTGTCGTAATCGATTTCCAGGAACACGATGTGTTCTTTCAGGCCCATGGCATAGTTGCCGCGGCCGTCGAAACTCTTGGGATTGACGCCACGAAAATCGCGCACCCGGGGCAGAGCCGTGGTGATCAGGCGGTCGAGAAATTCGTACATCAGGTCGCCGCGCAGCGTCACCTTGGCGCCGATCGCCAGGCCTTCGCGGATCTTGAAGGTTGCGATCGCCTTCTTGGCGCGGGTCACCACCGCCTTCTGGCCGGCAATGGCGGTCAGATCGTTCAGCGCCTGCTGGATCTTCTTGGAATCCGAGGCCGCCTCGCCCGCGCCGATATTCAGCACGACTTTGTTGATCTTCGGCACCTGCATGGCGTTGGTATAGCCGAACTTCTTCATCAGTTCGGCCTTGATGGTTTCGTTGTAGCGCTGCTTGAAGCGCGGGACATAGCCCTTCTCGCTGGCGCGTTCGCCGACGCCGACCTGGGTGCCGGCATTGACCGCGCGGCGCTCTTTCTTGTTCGCCTTCGCCTCGGCCTTGGCGGCTTCCGCCGGATTCTTGCTGTTAACGCCTGCGTCAGACATCGATGACCTCACCGGACTTTTTCGCGAAGCGGACCTTGCGGCCATCGCCCAGCGTCTTGAAACCGACGCGCGTGGCGGCACCCGATTTGGGGTCGACATGCGCCAGGTTGGAAAGATGGATGGGCGATTCCTTGTTGACGATGCCGCCCGCCTGGGTCTGGGTCTGGCGTTGATGGCGCTTCACGACATTGACGCCCTGGACCAGCGCGCGATCTTCCTTGGGGAACATGCGCAGCACTTCACCCTTTTTGCCCTTGTCGCGGCCGGTGGTCACGATGACCTTGTCGCCCTTCTTAATGTTGCTCATCACAGAACCTCCGGGGCGAGCGAAATGATCTTCATCTGGTTTTTGGCGCGCAGCTCGCGGGTCACCGGCCCGAAGATGCGGGTGCCGATCGGCTCGCCCTGGGCATTGACCAGCACAGCGGCATTGCCGTCGAAACGGATCAGGCTGCCGTCGGAACGGCGCACGCCCTTGGCGGTTCGCACCACCACGGCTTTGAGAACCTCGCCCTTCTTGACGCGGCCGCGCGGAATGGCTTCCTTGACGCTGACCACGATGATATCGCCAACCTCGGCATAACGGCGATGCGAGCCGCCGAGCACCTTGATGCACATGACGAGCTTGGCGCCGGAATTGTCGGCGACTTCGAGCTCGGTGGACATTTGAATCATAACAACTACTCCGCTGCGCTACCCGCGCTTATTTCCCGACGCGTTCCAGAACTTCCCAGGTCTTCAGCTTGGAAAGCGGCCGGCATTCCTGGATGCGGACGACATCGCCCGTCTTGAATTGATCTTTTTCGTCATGCGCGTGATATTTCTTCGAGCGGCGCACGGTCTTGCCCATCACCGGATGGATGAAGCGGCGTTCCACCTTCACCACCACCGTCTTGGTGTTCTTGTCGCTGACCACGGTGCCTTGCAGGATACGTTTTGGCATTGTCGCTCTCTTTAAGCCTTCGCCGTCTTGCGGCGTTGCTCGGTTAATATGGTCTCGATGCGGGCGATGTTCCGGCGCAGCACCCGGATGCGGCCGGTATTCTCGGCCTGGCCGTTGGCGCGCTGAAAGCGCAGGTTGAACTGTTCCTTTTTGAAGCCGGTGAGCTGGGTGCCCAGCTCATCCGCCGTCTTGGCGCGAAAATCATCGGCCTTGGAGGAGGTCCTGGCGGACGCGACCTTCTTGGCCTTGCTGGTTTTTGCTGCTGCTTTTTTCGCCATAGTTTTTCTCTTAGACGCTGCGGGCGACGAACTTGGTGTGAATCGAAAGCTTGGCGGCGCCCAGGCGCATGGCCTCTTTCGCCGTCGCCAGATCCACGCCGTCAATCTCGAACAGGATGCGGCCTGGCTTGACCTTGGCCACCCAGAATTCCGGCGCGCCCTTGCCCGAACCCATGCGCACTTCGGCGGGCTTTTTGGACACCGGCACGTCCGGGAAAATGCGAATCCAGACGCGGCCGGCGCGCTTCATCTGGCGGGTGATGGCGCGGCGCGCCGCTTCGATCTCGCGCGCATTCAGACGTTCCGGCTCCAGGGCCTTGAGGCCATAGGCGCCGAAATTCAGCGAGGTCCCCGCCTTGGCCGGGCCGTGAATGCGGCCTTTGAACTGCTTGCGGAACTTGGTGCGCTTGGGTGACAGCATGGTTCTTCTCTTTACTCGGCGGCTGCGGGGGCGCGTTCACGCTCGCGCGGGCCACGGTTGCCGGCATCGGCGTCAGCCTGGCGCTTCTCGGTGGCGAAGGGATCATGCTCCATGATCTCGCCCTTGAAGATCCAGACCTTGACGCCGCAGGTGCCATAGGTGGTGAAAGCGGTGGCAATGCCATAATCGATGTCGGCGCGCAGAGTGTGCAGCGGCACGCGGCCTTCGCGGTACCATTCCACGCGGGCGATTTCAGCGCCGCCGAGGCGGCCGCCGCAGGTGATGCGGATGCCGAGCGCGCCCAAACGCATGGCGGTCTGCACCGAGCGCTTCATGACGCGGCGGAAAGCGACGCGGCGTTCCAACTGCTGGGCGATATTTTCGGCCACCAGCTTGGCGTCGACCTCGGGCTTGCGGATTTCGACAATGTTGAGGTGAACTTCATCAGCGGTGAATTTCTGGACATCGGCCTTCAGCTTGTCGATGTCGGCGCCCTTCTTGCCAATCACCACGCCGGGACGCGCCGAGTGAATGGTCACGCGGCATTTTTTGTGCGGCCGTTCGATCACCACGCGCGAGACGCCCGCCGCCTTGAGCTTGTCGCTCAGATAGGCGCGGATCTTGATGTCTTCCTGCAGGAGCTTGCCATACTCCTTCTTGCCCGCGTACCAGCGCGAGTCCCAGGTGCGATTGATGCCGAGGCGCAGCCCGGTCGGATTGACCTTCTGACCCATTACTTTTTCTCCTTCGCCCGGACCGGCTTTTTGGCCGCGGGTTTATTGGCGGGCGCCTTGCCCTTGGATGTCTTGGCCGTCGGCTTTCCCTCAGCCTTCTTGCCGTCAGCCTGGGCTTCCGCTTTCGCCGGTTCCTCTTCGCGCTTTTCTTCGACCACAATGGTGATCTGGCTGAAGAATTTTTCGATGCCGCCGGCATTGCCGCGGGCGCGGGCATGGAAGCGTTTCATCACCAGATTCTTGCCGACGCTGGCCTGGCTCACCACCAGGTCATCGACATCGAGATCGTGATTGTTCTCGGCATTGGCGATGGCAGATTGCAGAATTTTCTTCACGTCCTTGGCGATGCGCTTGGGCGAGAAGCTCAGTTCATTGAGGGCGCGTTCCACCCGCTTGCCGCGGATGGTCTGGGCCACAAGATTGAGCTTGCGCGGCGAGACGCGGATGTTGCGGCCAATCGCCATCGCCTGATGGTCCTTGAGCACGCGCGCGCGGGATTCCTTGCCCATTACGCCCTCTTCGCTTTCTTGTCGCCGCCGGCCGCGCCGCCGCCCGACGCCGCGGAATGGCTGTGGAAGGTGCGGGTGGGCGAGAATTCGCCCAGCTTGTGGCCGACCATGTCCTCGGTGACCAGCACCGGGATATGCTTGTGGCCGTTATAGACGCCGAAGGTCACGCCGACGAATTGCGGCAGGATCGTCGAACGGCGCGACCAGGTCTTGATCACATCCTTGCGGCCGGAGGAACGCGCGGCTTCCGCTTTCTTGAGCAGATAACCGTCGACGAAGGGGCCTTTCCAAACAGAGCGCGTCATATCTTACCCTTGTGCCTTGCCTTTACGCGTACGCACGATGAATTTCGTGGTGCGCTTGTTCTTGCGGGTCTTGGCGCCCTTGGTCGGCTTGCCCCAGGGCGTGACCGGATGGCGGCCGCCCTTGGTGCGGCCTTCGCCGCCGCCATGGGGATGGTCGATCGGGTTCATCGCGGTGCCGCGGACATGGGGGCGCTTGCCCTTCCAGACATTGCGGCCGGCCTTGCTGATGATTTCGTTCATGTGATCGGGATTGGACACAGCGCCGATTGTCGCCATGCAGGTCAGCGGGATCTTGCGCACTTCCGACGAATTGAGCCGCACCAGCGCGTAGCCGGCGTCGCGGCCGAGATACTGGGCATAGGTGCCGGCGGAGCGGGCAATCTGGCCGCCCTTGCCCGGCTTCATCTCGATATTGTGAATGATGGCGCCGATTGGCATGGCGCCCAGCGGCATGGCGTTGCCCAGCTTGACATCCACCTTGTCGCCCGAGACCACGGTGTCGCCAACCGCCAGGCGTTGCGGCGCGAGGATATAAGCCTGCTCGCCATCCTTGTACTTGATCAGGGCGATAAAGCTGGTGCGGTTGGGATCATATTCCAGGCGTTCCACCAGCGCCGGCTGATCGAATTTGCGGCGCTTGAAGTCGATCAGGCGATAGCGCTGCTTGTGACCACCGCCCTGGTAACGCACCACAATGCGGCCGGTATTGTTGCGGCCGCCCTTGGAATGCTTGCCCTCGGTGAGCGCCTTGACCGGGCCACCCTTGTGCAAGCCGGTCCTGTCCACCAGCACCAATTGGCGCTGGCCGGGGGTCGTCGGTTTGAATTGTTTCAGAGCCATGGTTTAGAGACCCGTCGTAATATCGATCTGGTGGCCCTCTTCGAGGGTCACGATCGCTTTCTTGAAATCACTGCGTGTATAGCGCTTGCCGCGGGCCAGCTTGCGCTTGCCCTTGACGATCACGGTGTTGACCGCCTTGACCTTGACCTTGAACAGGTCGGCGATGGCCTTGGCGATCATCGGCTTGGTGGCGTCCAGCGTCACGCGGAACACCACCTGGTTGGCCTCGGTCAGGCGCGTGGCCTTTTCCGTGATCACCGGCGAGAGAATGACGTCGTAATTCGTGCTCATGTCCCACTTCCCAGACCAAGGCGGGCCTCGATCGCTTTGACGGCGGCCGTGGTCAGCACCAGCTTGTCGCTTCTCATAATGTCGTAGACATTGATGCCCGCGACCGACAACAGCGAAACATTGCTGAGATTGCGCGCCGAGAGCTGGAAGTTCTTGTCGAACTCGCCATCCACCACCAGGGCGCGGCTGACATTCATCTTGCCGAACTGTTTGGCCAGGGTGCCGGTCTTGATGTCCTTGCTCTTGGCTTCGTCGAGCACAACAATTGCGCCGTCCTTGGCCTTGGCCGACAAGGCATGGCGCAGGCCCAGGGCCTTGACCTTCTTGGGCAGGTCAAACTCATGGCTGTGCGCCACCGGCCCCATCGCCTTGGCGCCGCCCACGAACAGCGGTGCCGAGCGCGCGCCATGGCGGGCCTGGCCGGTGCCCTTCTGTTTATACATCTTCTTCTTGGTGCGGTTCACCTCGGCGCGGGTCAGCACCTTGTGCTGGCCGGAACGGCGCTTGGCGAGCTGCCACACCACGACGCGCTGGATCAGGTCGGCGCGCGGCTCCAGGCCGAAGATCGCGTCGTTCAGCTCCACGTCGCCGGACGATTTGTTGTCGAGATTGAGGACCTTGGTTTTCATCGTTTAGCCCTCCGCCTTCTGTTCGTCCGCCGCAGCAGCCGGAGCAGCGTCAACCGCCTTGCCCTCACGCTTTTTGACAGAAGCGGGCATCGGCAGCTTGGCATGCGGCTTCTTGACGGCATCGCGGATCATCACCCAGCCGCCCTTGGAACCTGGCACCGCGCCGCGCACCATGATCAACCCACGCTCGACATCCACTTTCGCCACTTCCAGATTCTGGGTGGTGATGTTTTCGACGCCGTAATGGCCGTGCATCTTCTTGTTCTTGAAGGTCTTGCCGGGATCCTGGCGGCCGCCGGTGCCGCCCAGCGAACGATGGCTGATCGAAACGCCATGGCTGGCTTCCAATCCGCGGAAATTCCAGCGCTTCATGGCGCCGGTGAAGCCGCGGCCCTTGGTGACGCCCTGCACGTCAACTTTCTGGCCGACGACAAAGTGATCGGCCTGAATGGCGTCGCCCACATCCAGCATGTTCTTTTCGTCAATACGGAACTCGGCCACCTTCTTGCGGGGCTCGAGCTCAGCCTTGGCGAACTGGCCGCGTTCGGCCTTGCTGGCATTTTTGGGTTTGGCAAAACCTGTCCCGAGCTGCACGGCGGTATAGCCGTCCTTCTCCTTGGTACGGGTGCTGATGACGGCGCAGCCGTCGAGCTTGAGAACAGTGACCGGAACATGCGTACCGTCCGCCTGGAATAGACGGGTCATGCCGATCTTCTGCGTGATGACGCCTGTGCGCACCTGACGCTCCTTACAACTTGATTTCGACGTCCACGCCCGCCGCCAGGTCGAGCTTCATCAGCGCGTCCACGGTTTGGGGAGTGGGGTCGATAATATCGAGCAGACGCTTATGCGTCCGGATTTCGAACTGTTCGCGGCTTTTCTTGTCGACATGGGCCGAGCGGTTGACGGTAAAGCGTTCGATGCCGGTGGGGAGCGGAATGGGACCCCGCACCTGTGCGCCGGTGCGCTTTGCCGTGTTGACGATCTCCCGCGTCGAATTGTCGAGAATTCGGTGGTCGAAGGCTTTCAGCCTGATGCGGATATTCTGATTTTGCATTTTATCTTTAGTCCTTCGACTTCATTCTCAACAAACTGGATCCCCTTCCCTCAGTTGGCTTCGCCAACCTCGCCGGGGATGACCTGCCTACTGGCAGGTCACTTGATAATCTTGGCAACGACGCCTGCGCCGACGGTCCGGCCGCCTTCGCGGATGGCGAAGCGCAGCTTCTCTTCCATCGCGATGGGGACGATCAGTTCGACTTCGCAGGAGACATT
>Ga0302319_10016375_pt1 | contig 13671 bp, 14 predicted proteins | sample Bog_T0_2_FD_203319 | JGI IMG/M metagenome (GOLD analysis project Ga0302319, IMG submission 203319) | Peat permafrost microbial communities from Stordalen Mire near Abisko, Sweden - Bog_T0_2 | ecosystem: Environmental > Terrestrial > Soil > Wetlands > Peat | place: Sweden: Abisko, Stordalen Mire...
CCGAGGACTGCAGCGGCGTGGATGAGACGGAGCCAGTACTCACCCGCATAAGGATGCGGTGTCACCGTGAAAGGATCATGAAGCGAGTCATGACCCACTGGCGCGGGTGGGCCGGGGACGTTCATGAATCTGTCAACCGGCATCATTAGGCTCACGCGGCCCTGCTGTGGTCACACCAGCCGCAGGCTCCCCCTTACGCTGGCAGTCGCGCTACGCGTGCAGGGAGAGGCCGACGGTCAGGGCGATGACTACTCCTGCCGTGGCCGCGGCGAGCAGGGTGAAGACGACCCTGCGGCGCAGCGGGAACAGCAGGGCAAGGGCACCCGCCAGCACGGCGTACTGCCACGAGTGGGACAGCGCGCGGGCGAGGGGAACAGCGGAGCCGAAGATGGCGCCGATGGCGGCGGGACCAGCGCCGTCCAGGAAGGCCCGGGCCCGGCGGTCGCCGCGGATCCGGCCGAACCGGTCAGCGCCGAGCAGAATGAACGCAAATGACGGGCTGAACGCCACCAGCGACGCGAGGATGCCGCCGACGAGGCCTGCTGCGGCATAACCGACCACGGCCACGGTCTGAACAACCGGGCCGAGTGCTGCACGACCACCAGGCACGCCAGGATCAGATGAGGCAGGCTCCGGGTGGCAAGTGGCAGGACAACGACCTGGTGTTTCCGTCGCGGGTCGTCACGCCAGCCGATGCCTCATATGTCCGGTGTTCGTTCCGCACGGTAGGCGCAGCGGCAGGGCTGAATCCTCAGGAGTGGACTCCGCGCGAGCTGCGGCACAGTTTCGTCTCCCTACCAGTTCTGACGCCGATGTCCCTATGGAGCAGATCTTGCGCCCGGTCGGCCACAGCAGCACAACGACGACGGAGACGATCTACCGGAGGCAGATACGACAAGGAATCGTACGCGGCGCTGACGTCATGGACTGGACCTTCCCGGGCGGCCCGACTGCTGATGCTTAGTTAAGCGTCAAGACGCGGTTGTTGCACTTTTATGCTGCGTGCCCGGCTGCGCACTGTTTCCTGTTTCTCGTGCGTACGGGCAGCCGTTTATCCCACGATTCGGAGACGATCATGTACACGCCTGTCGGCCCTACGACGAAATGGTCGATGAACTCCGGACTTTTCCGGCTGGGCTGGGAGTGCAGCGCGCGGTACCCGGCACGCTTCATGCGCCCGAGCTGGCGCTGGGTGCGCGTTTGCATGCCAGTCACGTGCCAAACAGTGAAGAACATATATGTGTATCCCGCTGCAGAGGGAGTTAACCATGTTACACAAAGGAGGTCAGCTGCTGGACTGAGCCAACGTTGCAGCGCTGAGCGCTACCAGGACACCGGGTTCCACGAGCCGCACCAGGTCGGCGGACGGCTCAAAGGCTGGATGACGCGGCTGGACATCTAGCGTTTCGGCGGCAACGGCCAGGGCGATGGCCATGGCTGCGATTTGGCCATGCTCCTGACCGCTCATGCCCCTGCTCCCGATAGCTGCCAAATCCTGGTCCGGGCAGGTTATGTCAGGGCCACCGAAATGCTCGCGGCGTGCAGCTATGTCGGGTACCGCCAGGGACCGCGGTTCGTCGCGTTCTACGGCTGCATGTACTACGCGATGATGCGCCCGGCCGAGGTCGCCGCCCTCACCCGCGACGGTTGTCACCTGCCCGACCACGGCTGGGGACGGCTCACCTTCGCCTACTCCAGCACCGCGGCCGGTAAATCGGTTACCGATGACGGGCAGGTCCATGAGCACCGCGGGCTGAAAGGCCGCACCATGGGCAGGCCGGCCAGTGGACGGCGGGCACGCAAGCCCGCGCGGCAGGTCCCCGTGCCGCCGGAACTGGTCACCCTGCTGCGCGGTCACCTCGAGCGGTACGGCACTGGCCCGGACGGGCGCCTATTCCGCAGCGAGGCCGGGAACCCGCTCCAGCCATCGACCTGGTGGCGCGTATGGCAGAAGGCCCGAGCGTTTGGCCTGACCCCAGTACAGCAGGCCACGCCGCTGCTGCAGCGGCCCTACGATCTGCGCCATTCCGGCGTCACCTGGCGGCTCAACTCCGGCGTGCCCCCACGGAAGTAGGCGCGTGGGCCGGGCACAGCGTCGAAGTGCTGATGCGCGTCTACGCCAAGTGCATGACCGGCCTGGAAGACGTCTGGATCGGCCGCATGAACGATGCCCTGCACCTGGAAGACCCGCAGCGCAACGATGGCCGTAGGAGCGCACGCCAAGACGGGGAAGATCCGGAATGATCCTGGGACGCGTCTGGTCGCCTGGCGGCCGGCTGGTGGTCGAGGGGATCCTGCCGGTTTCGAGAACGGGTTGCTGACGTCACGTCAGCTTGATGTCGACGACATCAAGCCCGGGAACGCGTTCAAAATAGCGGACGTTCGCCGTTGCGACGCGCCAGCCTGCGGCGATGGCCGTGGCGGCAACGATGCGGTCGTGCGCTCCGACGTCCGTGCCAGCCGAGGCGAGCGCTGCCCACAGGCGGGCATGAGCGCGGGCCGCAAGGAGATCGAAGGAGATCGGCGGGAACGCCGTGAGAACGGCCTCCACGAACGCCTCGCGCCGGGGGCGGTATTCCGGCGTTGCCCGGTGGACGCCGTGCAGCAGTTCCGATGCTGTGATGGCGGCGATCCCGACATCCTCAGCGGGACCGAGGGTGGCTTCAAGGCGTCGCCCGGCCTCGGCCATCGCGCCGCGCTGGGGAAGCGTGCGGATGGCTCGCTCCAGCGTGACGAAGACCGTGGTGTCTAGGATCGTGCCCATGCGTCTTCAGGCTCAGGCCCGATATCGGCGCGGACGGCCGCCATGTCCGCAGCGAAATCAGGATCGGGGGCTGGTCCGGCGGCGAGGAGTGCCAGTGCCTCGCGGAGCGGGCGCCCGCGTGGCACGGCATGCGCTCCGGCCGGGTCGTCGTCTGGGTGGACAATGACAAATGCGGGCCGGTCGTGGCTGATCACGAGGACATGCTCATGGCGTGCCACCGCTTCTCGCGCCAGGCGAGGTATCCGGACTTCCTCTGCCTTGATCGTGGTCATAAGGCCATTTTAGCAGAGCCGTACGGAAACGTACGGAACCGTTCGGCTGTGTATGCGGCCCTGCGCCGAGCCGGACCGGGATCGACCCGTGCTTCTTCAGGATCGCATTGCGCGCCGTCGAGAATCGGGCGGTCCCGCCACGGTGCTGGGAGCACCTGCGACGGCATGCGGCCGCTAAGACAACTCTTACGGGTGACATTTGCCCGTCTCACCGGTGGACCCGCCTGTCACCCGGACGATCAGGCGGTTATGACCGTGGCGGCCCAGTGGTGTTGCGGACGATCAGCTGAGGCATGGTGGAGGTGAGAACGGAGCGGCTGCGGCCGTCCATGCGCTCAATGAGGAGCCGGGCGGCGGTCGCGGCATGTTGAAGTCGTGAGGATGCTGACTAGACTCCCGCGCTCGCCCGCGTACTGTTTGGGCGATGACGACCCAGGCGGCCGGCTACCCGTCACCTTCCCCGCCCACAACGGCCAGGGAGCGGTCCAGGCGGCCGAGCAGTACCCGGGGATCGGCGGCGTGGCGACGTACACCGAAGACATCCTGGTCGGATACCGGTTCTTCGCAGCGGAAAACCAGCAGCCATTGTTTCCGTTTGGCCACGGGTTGTCATTCGCCCAGTTCGGTTACGATAACCCAAGGATCCGGCGGCCGGGACCCGGTGAGATCCAGGTGAGTTTTGGCATCGTAAACAACTCGCCGCGACCTGGCCATGAAGTTGCCCAGCTCTATCTGCGGTGCCCGGTCCAGGCAGCGGAGCCGCCGTTCCAGCTAAAGGGCTTTCAGCGCGTGCACCTGAAAGCCGGGGAACGGTGCGCCGTGGTGTTCACCCTGACCAGCACGGACCTCGCGTCCTGGAGCGGCCCGGCCGGGTGGACTGTCCACCCCGGCAGCTACGAGGTTCTCATCGGAGCCTCCTCGGCCGACGTGCGGCTGAGTGCATTCGTAGAGGTGGCGGATGACTCTCACGCGCAATAACCCCGTCGCCGCCGCTGGCGGAAAAAGCAGGGAAACCATCTCATGACTGCCCTCGCCAGCGATCCGGCGATCGCCGGAGCGCTCGCCGCGCTCAGCCTGGAGGAAAAGGTCCAGCTGCTCACCGGCCGTGATTTCTGGACCACTTGGCCGATCGAGAAGATCGGACTGCGCCGAATCCTTGTCTCTGACGGCCCGTCTGGCGTCCGCGGTGAGACGTGGGACGAGCGCGATCCGTCGCTCAACCTCCCGTCTGCCACCGCGCTTGCGTCTTCCTGGGATCCGGACATCGCCCGGCGCTATGGCGCCGCGGCCGCGGTGGAGGCCCGCCGAAAGGGCGTCGACGTGGTACTCGGCCCGACGATCAACTTGCACCGCTCCCCGCTCGGCGGGCGGCATTTCGAAGCGTTCAGCGAGGACCCGGTGCTTACCGCCGACCTCGCCGCCGCCTACGTGCATGGCGTGCAGGACAACGGCGTCGGCGCCACACCGAAGCACTACGTGGCCAACGACTCCGAGACCGACCGTTTCACCGTGGATGTCCGGGTCGGCGACCGCGCCCTGCGCGAGCTGTACCTGCTCGCATTTGAAAAGGCCGTCACCGAGGCACATGCCTGGCTCGTGATGAGCTCGTACAACTCGGTCAACGGCACCACCGCGACCGAGAGCGACCTGCTGGAGACCCCGCTGAACAGCGAGTGGAGCTTCGACGGTGTCGTGGTCAGCGACTGGACCGCCGTCCGGTCGCTGGAAAGCGCCCGGGCCTCGCAGGACCTGGTCATGCCCGGCCCGGACGGACCATGGGCCGACGCCCTGGTGCGGGCCGTCCGCTCCGGCGAGATCCCCGAAGCCGCCATCGACCGCAAGGTGGCGCGCATCCTCACCCTCGCGCAGCGGGTCGGCGCGCTCGTTGGATCGTCCGCCGCCGAGCCGGCCTGGGTTGAGGACGGCATCGCCTTCGCCCGGCACGCCGCCATCGAGGGCACCGTGCTGCTGGAGAACCGCGGCGAGCTGCCGTGGGACCCGGCCCGGCTGCGCTCGGTCGCCGTGATCGGCGACAACGCGGCCAACGCCCGCACCCAGGGCGGCGGCAGCGCGACCGTCGTGCCGGAGTACACCGTCTCGCCGCTGGATGGCCTGCGCGCCGCGCTGCCCGGCGTGGACATCACCTACTCACGCGGTGCCGTCGTCCAGGAAGGCGTCGTCGAGCTGCCGCTGGCGCAGATGACCAACCCGGTCACCGGCGAGCCCGGCCTGCGGGCCCGGTTCCTGGACTCCGGCGGCAGCGAGCTGTTCGCCGAGGACCGCCGCTCGAGCGCGCTGGTCTGGTTCGGCGGAGACGCCCCGATCGGCCGGTCGGCCACGGTGGAGCTGGCGACACGCTTCACTCCGGTCGAGTCGGGTCCGGTTCGCGTCGGCTTCGCCGCCGTCGGCCACGGCAAGGTGTACCTCGACGGCGAGCTCATCGTCGACGAGATCGCCGAGTCCGAGCACACCGACCTCGGCGCCGCGCTGATGGCCCCGCCGACGGCCGCCGCCGAGGTCAACCTCACCGCGGGGACGCCGGCGGAACTGCGCTTCGAGTACGAGCTGACGGGCCGCGCCGGCCCGATGGCCGAATTGTTGTGGCTGCGCTTCGGCACCGAGCCCGCGGTCGTGGGCTCCGATGCTCTCATCGCCGCCGCGGCGCAGGCGGCCGCGAAGGCTGACGTCGCGCTGGTCGTCGTGGGCACCAACTCCGCGGTGGAGTCCGAGGGCTACGACCGCACCTCACTCACGCTGCCCGGCCGCCAGGACGACCTGGTCCGCGCCGTCGCCGCCGCCAACCCGCATACAGTCGTCCTGGTCAACGCAGGGTCCCCCGTGCTGATGCCCTGGCGCGATCAGGTTGCAGCGGTGCTCGTCGGTTACTTCGGCGGGCAGGAATTCGGCCGCGCCGTCGCCGACGTGCTGCTCGGCGTGGCCGAACCGGGCGGGCGGCTGCCCACCACCTGGCCCGGGGCCGAGGCCGACGTGCCAGTCATGTCCACCGCGCCGGTGAACGGCGCGCTGGACTACGCCGAAGGGATCCACATCGGCTACCGGGCCTGGCTCAAACAGGACGCCGCGCCGGCGTACTGGTTCGGCAGCGGCCAGGGCTACACCGACATCGCCGTGACCGGTGTCGACGCGCCGGCCTCGGTTACCGCCGGGGAAGCCCTCCCCGTGACCGTCGAGGTCGAGAACCGCGGCAAGCGCGACGGCAAGCAGATTGTGCAGATCTACGCGGAGCGCGCGGACTCCGCCGTCGACCGCCCGGTGCGCTGGCTGGTCGGCTTCGCGCCCGCGCGGGTGCCCGCCGGGGAGAGGGCACAGGTGCTCCTCAGCGTGCCGACCCGGTTGCTGGCCTACTGGCAGGACGGCTGGCGTTACGACCCCGGCGCCTATCAGCTCCGGGCCGGCACCTCCGCGGTCGACCTGCCGCTGGCCGCGGAGGTGGAGCTCACATGAGGTTCCCGAACCCGCTGATCCCCGGCTTCAACCCGGATCCGAGCGTCGTCCTGGCCGACGGCGTGGGAGCTGCGCGAGGCCGGGGGCGCCTTCGCCACCGCCTCGCGCAGGCCGGGGGGCACCTCGTCGTCGGGCCGAGAACGGGATACGGGGACAGGGAGGGAAGGGCACGCACCGAGCGAGCGCCGGCCGGATCACCGACGCGGCCGGCGTCTGGTACGACGAGATGGCTACGCTGCCGTCACCGGTGGCGGTACACGGCTCGCTGCAGGGCGCGGCGACCGGATTCGCCGAAGGGCCTGGGACGTCCGGCTGTTCCGCAGCGACGAAGCACATGACCAGGGCCCGGCGCTCAGGAGAGAGGACTGATCCACGCCCATCGCACACCAGGCGCTGGGGTCCTGGACGCCAGAAGTCCGCCGCTCGACTCGTTCATCGCCCGCGCCGACAACTTCGCAGGGCCGGAATTGGCAGAACGTGCACCTCCAAGCATGCAGTCAGCCTGAGCCGGAGGCCATTGACGGCCAGTCCCGCTGCCATTCGATGGTGACTGGCTCAGGGAGCGGGATTAACGTCGACGACGGGCTGTTCCTGGACCTGCTTGAGCGCTCGGACCACCTTCGCTTGGACATCCGTGGCGAATTATTCAAACATAAGCTTGATATCTTAACCCGACTTTTATCAAATTAGTGCGCACCGCCCGGCCATTTGATGGGCGTGAGGGCGTCGCGGAGGTCGGGTAGTAGCGGGTCCGCGGCGGTGAGCCGGTGCAGGGCGGGACTGAAGCCCCGCCAGCCAAGCCCAGGTCGAGCTCACCGTGCCCAGCCGCTGGCGCGCCGCGGCCGCTCCCGGGGCCGTGTGGGTGACCCCGGCCCGAAGGTGGGTCTTCGGATGGCGTGGGCAGGGGCCGGCCGGTGATGATGGGCGGTATGGGAACTCCCGCAGACGCCGGTGACGCGCTAGCCGCGCAGGGGCACATGCCGTGCCTGCCTGAGCCGACCGGCCGGTGCCCGGTCGGCACCACGTCCTTGTGGCTGAGGGACACCTCCCGCCCTGATCCCTGGGCCGCGGGGGTGAACGCACGAGAGCTGATGGTCTCCCTGTGGTATCCGGCGACGCCATCGGATGGGCGGCGAGCCTGGTACATGACGCCAGCGGAGTCCGAACTCCAGCTCACCAGCAGGGGCATCACCGGCGTGCCGCCCGGCGTGCTGAGCACGACCCGGACCAACGCGGTCAGCGACGCCAAACCGGCGGGGCTTCAGCGCGCCCTGCCCCTCGTCGTGCTCTCGCCCGGCTTCACCAATTCCCGCAGCGCGCTCACCGCGCTGGCCGAGGACCTGGCCAGCCACGGCTACGTCGTGGCCGGAATTGATCACACGTACGAGAGCTTCGCCACGGCCTTTCCCGACGGGCGGGTCACCACCTGCCTCGCCCGTGAGATACGCCGCAGGGGCAACGGGTTCTGGGAGAAGGTGGTGACAGGCCGGGCAGCCGATGTCTGCTTCGTGCTCAATGAACTGACCGGCGCGCACCCGGCATGGCCGGGCGCCGGGCTGATCGACCCGTCGCGGATGGCGATGGCCGGCCACTCCATCGGCGGCGCGGCCGCCATCGCCGCCATGCTGGCTGACTCCCGCGTCCGCGCCGGCATCGACATGGACGGCGCCACTGCCGCCACGATCCCGGATGAGGGCCTGTCACGGCCGTTTCTTTTCCTGGGCAAGCAGTCCAACTACACCCCGGGCACCCCGGGAAAGAAAAGTGCTGTGACCACCTGGGAGCACGACTGGAAACTCCTGACCGGCTGGAAGCGGTGGCTCCTGGTTGCCGGGGCGATCCACGCCTCCTTCACCGACCTCGCGCTACTGGCCGATCAGGTCGGCATCGACGTCGGCGCTGGCCTCCCCGGAGCCCGGTCCCTGGACATCACCCGCGCCTACGTCCGGGCCTTCTTCGACCAGCACCTGCGCAGCAAACCAGAAGCCCTGCTAGACCAGCCGTCACCACGCTACCCCGAGGTCACGTTCTGTTCCCCGGAGGCTGAAACCCGCGCATAGCACACCAGCCAGAGCAGGAACACGCCGCGGCTCGAGCCGACGGAAAGATCGGAACCCGCAACGAGGCTACGAGCCGCTGTGACGTAGTGCGCAAATTCACCGACATCCGCCGACAAACCTGCAGGCCACAGCTCTGCTGCACGCGGCCTGAGACCGCGCCGCACGCCGGGCAGGCGGCATCGCCGGTCCTGGCGAGCACGAGCAGCAGCCCGGCCGCGCCGATCACGCGCCCGCCCCCGCCGCCTAATGGATGCACGTCGCGGCGATCCGCGACACCGGGAGCGTCATCCTGGGGCAGCGCGACCTGGGGCTCGACGAGATCACAGGCCTGCGGGAAGTCTCCCATCGCGGCGGGGGCACGGTATGGCTCTACGAGGACGGCCTGCGGCTCCGCCCGGCAACCGCGGAAGGGCTGTGCGGCCGTCTATCCCGCGCCGGGCGTCATACCGCCGGGCAAAGATGACAGGCGGAGCCGCGCGGCAAACCTCCCATGGGAGCACATAGATATGGTTGGCGTTTCCTGCGCGGCTGCAGACTAACTCGTCCGAGCGCTGGGCGGATATACCCGGTCCGGGCCACCATCAAGTGTTCGCTTAACTGTTTCGCTTAATTGTTAATAGACAAGCCGGGCAGGTGGGGCGGACTCTGAGGGGGAGAGGCCGCAGCGCAGCGGCCGGGACAGGGCCCGCGGCCGCGACATTCGCATATGGGTGCCGCCACCAGTGTGGCGGCACGGTCTCTTCGGACGCCCTGCGCCTTTGACGCAAGGCAGGCCAGGAGGCAACCGGGAAAGAAATCCTTAACACGATCCTCGATCCCAGCAGCCGGATGGAAGACTTTGCCGCTCCCCGAGGCCTACCGGGCAGTCATTCTGCTTCTTCCATCCGCACTATTCCAAGCAGGAATAGGAATGACGCCCACAGTTACAAGCCGGAAATTACTCGGTTGGATGAGGTCGCGGCCCGTGTTCTCGAGCATTTCCGGCAGCGGACGAAAGACGAACGACTCAAAAATACAGGAGGAACGATGAACGAGAAGGCCAGGAAGCTAGCTGAGGAGTGGGGATGCACGCCCTCGAACACCTGCTACTGGGACTGCGTCGGGGCAGCGCAGTGCGAGATTGATGAAGATGAAAATATCTCTGCCGGAGCTTAGAACAGCGCGGAGAACCTTCTGGCCGAGCAAGGAGTCCAGAACGTCTCGCTGAGGTACTCAACACTTTCCAAGCGTGTCAAGTTCCCAGGCCCTGGACTCTTGAGGAGCATTTTCCGGTCGAGCAGAATATTCTGCTGGATGCTGGTGGGTACGCGATCAGCATGGATGACCCGGCGCTGACCAAAGAGGATGTCTATGAGCTGGCCAATAGGTACGCGGCATTCGTCTCTGGCAACCTGGCGTGCATTGATCTGCTTACTGAATTCGCTCATACGACGTAGCACCGTCGCTCTCGCGGTCGGGGACGACTCTTCGGGGAGCCGGAGTACTGCGCCTCCGCCTTGCTCTAGTCAGCGTTATCAAGGCTGGTGGCGGGTCAGCGCTGGCGGCCCCTGGCGGACCCGGTTCATCGCGTCCTGCAGGCTACCGCGCCACCAGCCCAGCGCTTCGATCCACCAGGTCAGCCCGGCCTGCAGGTACGGGGCCACCTGCGAGGCGCCGCGGCCGGGCGCCGCACCGTCGGTACGTCCCTCCAGCACCACGTCGAACGGGCCGTCCCCGGTGCGGTGCTGGCGCGTGTACCGCACGACCGCCCGCAGCTCCTCCGGCGGCATGGTCTGGCCGAGGCCGTAGCCAGCATGCGTGGGCATCACCCCGTCCCAGCGGGCGGCGCGCCGGAACGGCGCCTTGGCCGGCCACTGGCCGCCGCACCAGACCGGGATCCGCGGCCGCTGCACCGGACGCGGCAGCATCCGCACATCCACCGCGGTCAGGTACTCCCCGCGCACTGTCACCGGTTCCCCGCTCCACAGCGCCTCAAGCAGGCCCAGCGACTCACCCAGCCGCGCCGCCCGCTGCCTGGCATCGGCGGACTCGCCGAACGCGGTGAACTCAGCCGCCAGCGACCCCAGCCCGGCCCCCACGACCAGCCTTCCCCCCGACAGCAGGTCTATGGTCACCGACTCCCGCGCCACCTCACCGATCCGGCGGCGGGCCAGCACGTTCACTAGGACGCCGATCCTGATCCGCGCCGTGCGCGCCGCGACCGCGGCGATCACCGCCACCGGATCGGCGACGTCCCAGCGCTGATCGTGATACAGCAGGTGGTCCCAGACGAAGAAGCCATCCCAGCCATGCTCCTCGGCCGCCACCGCCAGCTCCACCAGCAGCAGCGGGTCACCGAACAGGCCTACGTTCGGCACCCCCACCGCGCAGCGCGGTTCTCCTGTCATCCCGTCACCCTAGCGTCACGATCCACCCCGGCCCCGCGCTGTGCTGCCTGGCTGATCGAGCGATCCTGGCAGGCCGTTATGCGACCGATGAGCCCAGCGATCTGCCGCCGTCTTACTCAGTACATCGAAGTGCCGAACGACTTGGGTGATGATCGGGCAATGAAGAACGTCATGTCGAGGGACGGAACAAGCATCGGCTACGACCAAGCGGGCGCCGGCCCGGCGCTGAGCAATTACAGGCCCCGGAAAGACCGTTTGCCGGGGACGCTGGCCCCGGCCCAAGGTAGCCACGAATCCCGGGTCCAGCGGTGCCCGCCACGTGCCCGGTAGGGCTGTGAACCGGGGCGAACAGCGGTCACTTCCGGACAAGCTGATCACCGAAACTCATCCCCTAGACGACCCGGGAACCGCTGAAGGACGGCCTGCGCTGATCAACGCCCAGCCTGCTGCACGGCTCCCGGCTCGCCGCCCGTCACCGCAAGGGACCGTCTTACCGACAGCGCAATGCGAGTGCCACCCGCCGAGCGCATCAGGCAACTCGCTCGGGTCACCCCGAACATCCTGATCGGCGCGGCCGTGGCTAGCTGACAGGTCGGGTCCATGCCCGCGTCGCCTGGGCGATCTGTCGTATATGAGGATTGACAAGTCGGCGACTGCGCTCATGCCGCACCGTAGATGAGCCATACCCGGGCAGGCTGCTCGGTGCCGGGGTACGACCCTTCGAGCCGTTGCTTCCGTCGTGCTGTGGCCTGCGGCGGGGCTTACGTGAGTGGCTGGCCGGGCGGGCATCGGAAGTGAAGTTGGCCGCCAAGTCCTAGAAGTGCAGGTCAGCGAGGCGCGCCGAAGTTCGGGTATTCTGAAACTTTGTTCGAAAAAGCGCCCCCAGTAGGATTCGAACCTACGCACACGGCTCCGGAGGCCGCCTCCGGCACCGTGTGAGATCGCGCTGTGAGCTGGCCGCTTGCTTGCCCGGGTGCGCAGGGCACCACGACCGTTCCGGGCATATTCCGGATCTTGTTTCGTTGGCGCCACGCGTACGGCAGATGGTCCACTGGAGGGAGCAACATGGGTGGGAGGTGACAGTGACCGCACACGGAGCAGAGCACGCCGAGCAGCCTCCGCGGGATGAGCCAGTTCCGGTGGAGGAACTGGCTCGCCGTCAGGGAGTGCGGCCGGTCGAGTCCGTCGATAACGTGGCGCGTCCCGGGCTGTTCGAGTCGGATGAAGAGTGGCAGGAGTTCCTGGCGGACCTTTACGCGTCCCGCCGGTCTGGCCTGGCGTGAGCTTCGTCGTCCTGGACAACCGACCTGGCGTCCGCCTCTTTCCGGGGATGTCTTGCTGATCCGCAGGCCGCGCCGTCGCCGAAGAGCGCGCACGCGGTGCTGAGGCAGAAGACGCCAGCGGACGGCTAAAGGTCAGGTGCGGGCGCGAAGAGATAGGTGGTGCATGCATGCGCGACCTCACTGATCAGGCGTCGCCACGTGATCTGCCGCGCGGGCGACATATGCCGCGACCAGGTGGCGAAGTCCATGAAGGTGCTGAAGGCCAGCCGGAAGCACGTGTCAATTGCGGCTCCGGGTCCTCCCGGGGTATGTCGCGAGATCATGAGGTCAGCAGGTCGATGACTTGCTGACGGATCCCGGTCATGACGTAGGTGGGGACGGCCTCGCACATGCACCTGCCCTACCTGCCGTGGCGACTACATGCGCGCCCTACAGTCCTGATGCGGACGCTGTTGGCCAGAATGGTTGAGAAGCCGTGACGCGAAGCGAGCCGGAGTTGGGCCCGCTGCTCTCATCCCTTAACCACCAGCGGGACCATGTGCTCGGGATTCTCGACGGCCTCACCTGGATGGCGTAGGCCCCTGTCCCGCTGCGGCCGCGCCGCCGGTCGCAGCGGCTCCTTACCGGGTGCTGCACGAGCGGCGGGCAGCGCGGGCTGGCTCACTGCACATCGATGACGAAGCTGCCGGTGGCGGTCTTGCCGTGGTACCTGACGGTGGCCGTGATCGTCGCCGGGCCAGCGCCGACAGCGCGGAGGGCCGCGCCGCCATGGCTGACGCTCACCACCTGCGGGCGGTCACTGTGATAGCGCACGGTCATTCCCAACGGTAGCGGGATGCTCTGCCCCTTGGTGATGTAGCCGTAGAGGCTCTGGTCGCTGAGCGAGACGGTGATCTGCGGGACGATCGTGCTTCCGGCCGGGAAGAAGACCCGCTGCGCGACGCCGTTGGCCGGGTCGCCGGGCATGACCGGCTGCACAGTGACGACCGACGGAACCGGCCGCAGCGTACCGCTGACTTCGATGAACGCCTGCTGGGCAATGTCGGAGCTGGAGGTGCCGAGCTGCAGCCCGTACAGACCGTCGTCGACCTGGTACCGGTTGGCTGTCTCGTCGAAGAAAGCGAGGTTGGGCACCTTGATGGTGAAGGTGAGGCGCCTGGTCTGGCCGGGGTCCAGGGATACCTTCTGGAGGCTCTCCAGCCGCTTGATCGGCCGCTGCAGCGCGGCCGGGGCGTCCGGGGTGGTGGCGTAGAGCTGCGCCACCGTAGCTCCGGCCGCCAGGCTGGTGTCGGTGACGTCGGCACTGACGGTCACGGACGCGTTGGCGTCGACGTGGCTGCGATCCACGGTCAGGTGCGAGTACCGGAAGTTCGCGTAGCTCAGTCCGTAGCCGAACGGCCAGTTTACGTTGCCGGTGAAGTACTGGTAGGTGCGGCCGTA
>Ga0302319_10016376_pt1 | contig 13670 bp, 11 predicted proteins | sample Bog_T0_2_FD_203319 | JGI IMG/M metagenome (GOLD analysis project Ga0302319, IMG submission 203319) | Peat permafrost microbial communities from Stordalen Mire near Abisko, Sweden - Bog_T0_2 | ecosystem: Environmental > Terrestrial > Soil > Wetlands > Peat | place: Sweden: Abisko, Stordalen Mire...
AACCGCCGGTGAAATGCAGGCAATAATTGCCCGAGGGACTTGATGCCTGCCCGACATACGACGATGTGCTGATAGTTCCCGGATCGAGCGTGCCGGCGCTGCCATCGGCCTGCACGGTCCCGCTGATTAAAAGGTACTGCGACGGCGACGCCGCATCGAGCGCCTGGGAACCGCGATCCGCGTGCGTGGACCCGCTCGAGGCATACGCATTGTAGAGAGAGTTGTACTGGGCGGCTGAAACCCACGTGAACGAGCTGTCGGCGCCGAAAACGTGCAGGGAAGAGAGAGTGCTGGCCTCCACCGTCATTGCGTCCGGATCGTAGCCTGTTATGCCAGTCATTGCTCCGTCGAAAATGCCGACCGTTGCTCCCTCGAAGTAGGCGAGCAGGGTCGCAAGCTTGAGCTGCATGTAGTTCGCCGACATTGAGTCCGCGAGCGGAAAAGCTACTTTGCCGACTGCGCCAAGGCGCAGGGGAGCCGAATGAGTGGCAGATTGCCCGAGCGCCCCTTGCGATGAAAACCACGCTACAAGGAAATCGGGGGCCTGGGTTCCCAGCTGGTGGAGCAGATTCAGGTAAATCCTCGCGACCCGGTATTGCAGGGTGTGGTAGGTGGGGTTGGTCAGAAGTACTGTTCCAGCCACTTGATACTGCGGTTCGATCTCCGGGAGAGGAAAGATCTTGCGCAGGAAGCCGCCGAGGTCGTCAAGCGGAGCGCTGGGCGATCCGGCGCAGACCGTCGAAGAGGGCCCGACGCCCGAAGCCGGGGGTACTGCTTCACAGACCTTGAGAGCCGCGACACGCAAAGGCTGCGGCCAGTTCGGGGCAGGCTTAAAAGTTACAGTGGGAACCGCGGCTGAAGCCGGCGTTCCTCCCCCCGGCGTAAACTGCGCCTGCAGGGTCAGCGTGCCCGCCGAGGTCCATGTGCCGGGCAACAGGAAGTCCAGAGAGTCTCCCTGAGTGTCCGGCTTCGGATTCGCCGATTCGACCGTACCTTGCAACGTAAGCGGAGTTACTCTTCGATCCGTCGCGGACAGGGTGGCGGTTACACCGACGGGCTGCGCCGACTTGCCGAAGACACGCACCACCGTACTCTTGTCCGCTACGAGTGGAATGGTCTGGTTCGATGCGGAATCCGCCTTCTGTACTACCTGGACGATCTCGACGTGGTCGATCGCGACGGACGACGCACCCGTCGCGATCGACCAGGAGTACCGAAAAACATATTGAACCAGGTTGCTATTCGCGGCTTGGGCTGCGTCGGAGATGACCACGAACAGATCCAGGCGGATCGTATTGCCTTGCGAGACGAGGCCATTCGTGGCACAAGTGAACGGCGACGAGAAATTACTCCCTGAACAGCCGGCGACCGCTGGCTGGCCGGCATTCGCGGAGATGCTGGCGGATAACCCGTTAAGTCCTGTGGTGGAAACCGTAAAGACAGCCGGTCCCAGAGTGACCGTGCCATTCCCCATGTCGGTTCCGGAGACACTGGCGGGCGCAGCCACGGAAATGGTCCCGGTCTGGTACTTCCCGTTGTCGAGAACGTCTACGGTGACCGTCCCGGTGCCCAGGACGGGATCCACGCCTCCGGGTGTAATCGTTCCCTGTAACGAGCTGGCCGTCAGCGGTGCGAACTGGTAGGTCGTCTGGGCGCAGAGTGTTGCCGCCGCGAGCAGCAGGATCGCGAGCGGGCCACAGGCAGACCACAGGAAAATGAATCGAAGCACTTTGCGAGTCAAATCCAACCTCCGGTTGACTACCGTCCCTCGCGGCTTGTGCCCGGTCTGCGGCGGAATCCGACCCTTAGAATCGGTAGTACAATAGGGAACATAAACCCACCCGGGCTCCGAGGTCTTGAAAACGGCCTGAAATTCGTGTGAAACCGGGGAAATGAGGGGGGATTCATCCGTGCCTATGTCCAGTGGCATTCCCGGGAAGTACCGGGCCGGTGACGCCGAAATCGATCTTGCAGCGGGGATTATCCGGCGCGACGGCGTCGAGGAACAGCTCCGCGCACAGACGTTGCGCGTGCTCCGCTATCTGATCGACAACCGGGACCGGCTCGTCACCCGCGAGGAGATTCTCGATACCCTTTGGGGCAATGCCGCGGTATCGGAGAACGTTGTCGCGCAGAGTATCAACGACCTGCGCAAAGCTTTCGGCGACAACTCCCGCTCCCCGGTCTTTATCAAGACAATTCCAAAGGCGGGGTACCGGTTTATTGCGTGCGTTCAGCCGCTGGACAAGCTGCCGGACCCCGCACTGCCGGACCCCGGACCATCGGGCTTCAACGAAGCGTTACCGCCGGTGGCGACCGCAGGACCGGCCCGACGTTATCCGATGTGGTTCTGGCTGGCAACGGCGATTATTGGTGTCGCGGGCCTCGTCATTGCGCGCTCGGTCCTGCCGCCCGCTGCTCACCCGCCGGTCCCGCTGCGGGAGGCGGGGTGGTGGCGGTTCGATGAGGCGGGCGGAACCGCGATCGAAGACTCGTCGGGCAAAGGAAACACGGGTGAGACCTTCGGACGCGTGCGCCGGGAACCGGGGATGCTCGGGTCCGCGCTGGTTTTCGATGGAGTGCGGGCCGGCGCGCAGGGCGACGACCGCGCGCTGGCGTTTCCGGCAGCTCATCGGCCCCGTACGGTGACAGCCTGGGTCCGCGCCGATTCGTCCAATGGGGACGCGACGCCGATCTTTCATTATGGAAACTGGAACGGCGCGACCCGAAGCGTCGAGGGAGATTTTGCGCTCACATTGCAGCTGGACGGAAGAATTCTCCAGGGTCCGGCGAGGCGCGATCGGTCCTGGCTGGTCAGTCGCCGGCGGGTGGACGACGGGCGCTGGCACCATGTGGCCGCAGTCTGGACGGAACGCGCGGCCGCCGGCGCCGGCGGCATCCCTGGCGCCGGCGGGCTCCTGAGAGAAGCTCATCTGTATCTCGACGGAGACGAGGACGCAGCGGGCCAACTCGCATCCCTTTACACGCCGGCGGGAGCGACGTGGAACATTGGCGGGTTCCGCGAGGGGGGAACGTCGTTTCGCGGGTCGATTGACGATGTGCGCGTGTTCGACGCCGCGCTGACGGCCACCCAGGTGGCGGCGCTGTACCGTTGTTCGACCGGTCCCCGCGACGCGGAAATCGGGGGCCTGGCCTACTTTATGCCCGTCTTTGATGGATTCAGAATCTCACCGGACAAGCCCGATACCGTGGGCAATTCCGGCCGCGACCTTGGCGGCATCCAGTTCGCACGGCGGGTGAACGACTGCGCAATCGGTTCCATAAAAGGAGCCGACGTGGGGCAGGATGTACGAATCTCCATGAACCTGACCGTGCCGGCCGACAGCGATGGCAACATCTCGGAAGGCGGGCCCTATTTTCGCAGCCGTCTGGCGCTGCCTGGCGACGGGATCGTGGGGGGCACCTCGGCGGGGTATTCCGCGCTGCTCCATTCAACCGGACTCCTTTCGGTTTTGCGGCTGAATCCGCGGTTGACGGTGGCGTTTGCGACCGTGCCTCATTTCGACCCGCGGATCGCTCATCGTCTGGAAATCGCCGCGGTCGGCGAGCGGTTTCAGGCGTCGGTGGACGGCCAGATCGTGGAGTTCGACGAAGCGGGGCGCAAAACCCGCACGGTGTCGCTGCCGCCGGCGTGGAACGGGCCGCCGAAGGTGGGACACAACGACGGCGCGGCCGGCGTTTGGTTCGGCGATCTGAATAACCGAGGGAAGATCGGAGGACAAGCGGCTTCGGAGATTCGCGTCGCAGGGGCCACTTCCCTGCTGGTTCCCGACGATCGGGAATCTCTCGCGACTTCCCGGCGGCAGGGGCTTTAACCTGGGAAGAGTTTAGGCAGCGTATTCGGCCGCTTCAGGATATCATTTTTGGAAACCGGGCCCCCGCGCGCCTGGCCCGGCGCGGCGGTGCCCGGAACGTGAATGCTATGAAAAAACAGGCATTTAATCGCCAAGCAGAATCAATGACTTAGCAAACTTGCCACCCCTGGGTCGGAGATTATATTGCAGCGGCGCGGCCGCTTTTTCATCCCCGCCACTGCGGGTCCCGCAGTAACCCGGAAAGGTGTTCACAGCTTGTCGGTTTTCTCACGTCCGGGTCCCGCGCCAGTTCGCCCCACCCACCCTGGATGCCGCTTTCCGGCCGTCCCCTCCGCATTCCGTTTGACAAGGCCGTTCCAGCTCTCTATTATTGATAGATTCCCGTTTCAGATCCGGCCTCACCCGCGAGGCCGTGAAAGGGCGGGTATGGGGGCCAACGCTTTGACAGACAACGACATGCCGGGGAACGCGGAAGCACCGGTCAGCAGCGTAGACGCAGAAGATTATCAGCATTTCCTCGAAGACTACAGCCACCTGGCGCCGCCCTCCCGCCATGAGGTGATCGAAGGTCGCGTCCTGAAGATCAAGGGCGGCGACGTTTACATCGATTTCGGCTCGAAATCCGACGGGGTCACGCCACTTTCAGAGTTTCAGGATCTGGCCGGTAATACCGCCGTCAAGCCCGGCGACGTCGTCGAGGTCATGGTCGAGGGCGGTTACACCGCCGAGGGCTATGTTCAGCTCTCTCACGAGAAAGCCGCGCGCCTCAAGGTCTGGGACAACCTCGAGCGGGCGCTCGCCGAACAGCTCACCATTGCCGGCCGCGTGCTCGGGCGTGTGAAGGGCGGGCTTTCCGTCGATATCGGCGTCCGTGCCTTCATGCCGGGCTCGCAGGTGGATCCCCGCCCGATCCGCAACGTGGACCAGTTCATCGGCCAGGACATTCCGGTCAAAGTCGTCAAACTCAACCGCAAGCGCGGCAACGCGGTGGTCTCGAGGAAGCTGGCCGTCCAGGAAGAGGTCGATTCCCGCAAGAGTATTACGCTCGGCATGATCCACGAAGGCGCCGTTCTGTCCGGCACGGTGAAGAATCTGACCGAATACGGCGCGTTCATCGATCTGGGCGGTATCGACGGGCTGCTGCACGTGACGGACGTATCGTGGGGCAGGGTAGCCCACCCCTCCGAAGTTCTGGAGGCCGGCGCCGAAGTGACCGTCGTGGTCCTGAAGTACGATCCCGCCCGGGAACGCGTGTCGCTGGGCATCAAACAGCTCGCGCCGGACCCGTGGGAAGGCGTCGCCGAAAGAATCGCGGTGGGTTCGCGCGTTCTGGGCCGGGTGGTGACGGTCACCGATTACGGCGCGTTTGTGGAACTGGAGTCCGGCATCGAAGGTCTCATCCACATCAGCGAGATGACGTGGTCGCGGCGCATGAAGCATCCTTCGAAGGTGGTGAAACCGGGCGATCAGGTGGAATCGGTTGTGCTGGAGATCAATACCCAGGAACGGCGCATCTCGCTCGGTCTGAAGCAGCTGGAAGCCAACCCCTGGACGACCGTGGAGAAGCGCTACAGCGTGGGATCGGTCGTGGAAGGCCGAGTCCGCAACATGACCGAGTTCGGCGCCTTCATTGAAATCGAAGAGGGGATCGACGGGCTGGTGCATGTTTCGGACCTCTCCTGGACGCGCCGGATCAAACATCCGAGCGAGATCCTTCGCAAGGGTTCGACCGTGCAGGCGGTGATTCTGGCCATCGACGCCGCCCACAAGCGCCTCTCGCTCGGCGTCAAACAACTGCAGCCGGATGCGTGGGAGACGTGGTTCCAGCAGCACCATGTGAACGATACGGTTCACGGTAAGGTACTGCGCCTGGCCGGCTTCGGAGCTTTTGTGGAACTGGCGGAGGGTGTGGAGGGTTTGTGCCATTTTTCGGAGGTGGCTGGCTGGACGGGCCGCAAGTCCGATCCGCCGCCGCTGACTCCCGGACAGGAGACGGATTTCAAGGTCATCCGAATGAATGAAGAGGAGAGAAAAATCGGTCTGAGCCTGAAGGCAATGGCCGACTCCGAGGAGCACGACCGTCTGGAGGACTACCGGCGGCGCGCCGCGGCGGCCGGTTCCGGTCTGGAGAATCTGCTGCCGCGCAAGGCCAGTCCTCGTAACGACCCGGAGTGACGGGCGATTGCGCTGGAGGATAATGCGTTTTGGGCGTGAGCGCACCGCCTTTGTCGGCCGGGCGCGGAGTGAGTGTGGCACTTGAGGAAGGTAAAGGATGACAAAAGCCGATCTGATTGAAGAGGTCTCGCGCGTCGTGGAAATGACCCGCAAGGAATCCGAGGTTATCGTCGAGGCGATCTTCGACAGCATCGTTCGCTCACTGCGAAATGCCGATAAGATCGAGATCCGCGGATTCGGGAGCTTTCGCACGCGCCAGAGGCAGGCGCGCATCGGGCGAAACCCGAAGACGGGCACTCGAGTGGAAGTGCCGGCGAAGAAGATCCCGTATTTCAAACCGAGTAAGGAACTGAAGGACGTGGTCAATAACGCGGATGGCGCGGGCGATGGTCCGGCTGCGGACACACGTCCCCCGGAAGCTCACTCTTGAGGAACACGCGACCTGGCCGCGCCGCGCGGCTTTGCGGGTGTTCCTCAATCGTTTGGCGCCGCGCGCCGCGGCCCGTGCGCTCTTGAGGAAACGCGCCGGTTACGCCGCCGCACCCGGCTGAGCGGGTGGTTCCTCCGATTGTCCAGCGCCGGGTCCGGCGGCTCTTGCGCTCCCTCTGAACGGTTCATCCCGGCATACGACATCATGGACTACCTCTGGAGCCCGTGGCGATACCAATACCTGACCAGTGCCCGCGCGCCGCAGGGCTGTATTTTCTGCAACATGGCGTCGATCCCACCAGACCCCGCCGAGGCCGCTAACGCCGATGAACGGAATCTGATCGTTCATCGCGCCACTTACAGTTTTGTGGTGCTGAACCGGTTCCCCTATACCAGCGGCCATCTCATGGTGGTGCCCTACGCTCACGCGGCGCGGCTGAACGCCATCGATAACGCCGCAGCGGCGGAACTGATGCAACTCACGCGGGAGGCCGAGGGTCACCTGTGGACGATCTACCGGCCCGACGGGATCAATATCGGAATGAACGTCGGCGAAAGCGCCGGTGCGGGGATCGCCGGCCATATTCACATGCATGTTCTGCCGCGCTGGTTCGGAGACTCGAATTTCATGACGACCATCGGCGAGACGCGAGTTCTTCCCGAAGATCTGGGCGTTACCTGGCGGCGTTTAAAGAGCGCATTCGCAACCGTTGGGCCGTAATGTCCTCCCGTTCGTCCAAAAACCGCGCCGCCGGTCTCCATTCGGCCGCACAATGAAATCATGAAATGGGTTCTGTCCATGTTCCGGTTCCAAAACGGCCTGCCGCCACTCCGCGACGTGCCGTCGCTTCTGGCTAAGTGCGTGATTTTCGGAGCCGTCACAGGCCCCTTCTGGGCGGCCCTCTTCACTTCCTTCAGCAGTGTGTCCGACGCGCTGCACATCTTTACCGACCCGCGAACGCTGGTCTGTACGTCCGCGATCGGCGTCATCTTCAGCCTTTGTTTCTTCATTCCCTGCGGACCGGGCAACTGGTGTCTCAGGCCCGTTCTCGCGGGTTATCCGACGGTGATCGTCCGCGTCGTCGCCATCGTCTACAACGCAGTCGCGTGCTCGCTGGCAGCCGCCACGTCGTTCGCCATTATCACCCGTCTTCCATTCGGCATCCATCTGGAATTCCCTTTCTTCCCGCAGATCATTGTGGTCGATGGCCTGATCGGCGGAGTGCTGGCGCTCGTGATTGGAGCGTTCATGCGGCTGAAGCACCAGGTGGAAGAATCGCAGACGAAGCTTCGCCTGCAGGAACTGGCGGTTCGCGAACTTGCGATGGCCGCTTCTCAGGCGCAGGCGCGCGCGCTGCAATCCCAGATCAATCCCCATTTCTTCTTCAATACGCTGAATACGATTTCCGCCCTGATCGAAGACGATCCCGTGGCGGCACGCCAGATGATCGGCCGCCTCGCCGACCTGTTCCGTTACACCCTCGGCTGCAGCCACGCCGACGCGGTGACGCTCGGCGAGGAAGTCCAGTTCGTGCGCGATTATCTTTCGATCGAGCACGCCCGTTTCCGCAAACGTTTGCGCGTGCATCTGCCGGAGGGCCGTCTGCCCGACGTGCGCATTCCCGGGCTCGTGCTGCAGCCTCTGGTGGAGAACGCCATCAAACACGGGATCGCGCCTCTGATCGACGGCGGTTCGGTCTCGATCCAGGTGGCGCCCTCTTCGGCGGGCTACCGCGTGTCCGTGCGCAATACGGCCGACGAACACGCGCTGCCGGAGTTCGCGGCTATGTTCCGGCCGGGCCATGCGCTCGAGAACGTTCGCGATCGCCTGCGACTGTTCACCGGCGAGGCCGAACCGCTGCGCGTCGATCGCGGCGCCGGCTGGGTGGAATTCAGCTTCATTGCCCGAACGAGCGAGGCTCGCGCAGCCGCATGAGTATCCGCACGTTGCTGGTCGACGACGAGGATCTCGCCCGCTCCTCCATGCGCCAGGCGCTGGCGGCGGCTTCCGACATCGAAATCGTGGGCGAAGCCCGGAACGGCGTGGAAGCGATCGAGATGATCGGCGAGCTGCGTCCGGACCTGGTCCTGCTCGACATCGAAATGCCCGGTTTCGACGGTTTCGAAGTCGTCCAGCATCTGGCCAACCCGCCAGCGATCGTATTCGTCACCGCCTACGACGAATACGCCGTGCGCGCCTTCGAAGCGAACGCCATCGATTATCTGCTGAAGCCCGTTCAGCCGGAGCGGCTGGAGCGCACGCTGGCGCGGGTTCGGCCGCGAATCGGCGCGGGCGCTGCCGACGCCGCCGAAAGAAACAGCGAGTTGAAGGACATCCGCACGGTGCTGCGGGAACGCAGCGGTCCTCTGCGCCGCATCGCCGCGCGGCGCGGCAAACGTATCGTGATCGTGCCGCTGCGCGAAGTGATTCGCGTCGAGATCGAAGACAAGCTGGTTTTCGCGATCACCGCGAGCGACCGGGTGTTGATCGAAAAGACCATCGGCGAACTGGAGACGATGCTGGAGCCGGTCGGTTTCCTCCGCATCAGCCGCGGGGAACTGGTCAATCTGGAAACGGTGAAGGAACTGGTGCCATGGTTCTCCGGGACTTGGCGCGTCAAGCTGGCGAACGGCGAGGAACGCGACGTCAGCCGGGAGCGCGCCCGGCAACTGAAGGAGGCGATGGGGATCGAATGAATCCGCTGAGTCCGGTGTTCCGTCTCGTGTTTCTGATCGTGGCCTGGATCTTGTGGATACTGCCCGCCGTGATGCCGGCCGTCAGGAACCGCGAGAAGGCCGTTAAAACGGATGAAAGCGCCCGATGGGGAATCCTGCTGCAAGGGTCGGCTTACTTTATGGTCTACTCGCACGGTCCGCACATGTGGAACAGCGATCTGGAAGCGTGGCGCGCGATTTTCGGAGGGGTCTTCGCTGTCATGGCCATTGCCCTGTTCCGGAGCGCGACCGCAAATCTGGGCCGCCAATGGCGTCTGGAGGCGGGCCTCAACCGGGATCACACACTCGTTCAAACCGGGGCTTATCGCATCGTTCGGCATCCGATCTACGCCTCCATGCTGGGGATGTACCTGGCCGGAGCCTTCTGGGCGGGCACGCTCCCCGGCTGGCCGCTCGGGCTCGTCTTGTTTTTGGCGGGAACGGAAATCCGCGTGCGGGTGGAGGACGGACTTCTGCGGGAACGATTCGGCGAGCGCTTTATCGCATGGCAGAAATCGGCGCCTGCGTATCTGCCTTTCATTCGATGACGGGGAAACCGGGCTATCCTGTAAGCATGGTTGCCCCTTGCCTTCAACATGTCCTTGTCGCCACCCGCGACCTGGACCGGTCACGCCACTTCTACCGCGATGTGCTGGAGTTGAGGGAAGTCGCCCGGCCGGCGTTTCGGTTCCCCGGGGCCTGGTTCCAGTTCGGCGGCGGCCAGCACCTGCACCTGGCGGTTTACGAGAAGGCCACCCTTCGCGAAGACAAGCCGCTCGACACCACCGACGTCCACTTTGCGCTGGGAATGAGCAGCTACACGAAAACCGTGGCCTGGCTCAGGGCGAAAGGCTTCGACGAGAACCTGCCGAGAAGCGACGCGCGATCGATGGCCCTGCGTCCGGACTCGATCGTGGGACGCCCGCAGATTTACATCATGGACCCCGACCGCAACATCGTCGAATTCATCTGCGACGCTGTGGACTAATCCGGATTCAGCGCTGCAGAATCCGGCCATTGAGCCGGGCACGTTCGGTGCGGAAGGCGCGATTAATCCGTCCGATTCGCGGCTTGTCTGGCGCACAGTTCGCCCGGAGGCGTCCCGACGGCGAAGGACTTCAGCCGTCGCGCGCATTTCGCACGGGTATGCGAAGTAGAATCAATTACTGGTCCCGTTTGCTTCAGAGCCGCGAGCGCAACAGAGGAGCTGGTCTGGTTGTGCAGGCTACTGGTTCTGGACGCAGGGCGGGAATCTACCCAAGGAAAGAGGAAAGCCATGAGCCAGGAAGAGCAGCCCCCCGTTCCCAACGAAGCCGAAACGCGTCCGCAAATTCTGCGCGGAGGGGCCGGTAACGTCGACAAGATCCGCGACATTCTGTTCGGGTCGCAGATGCGCGACTACGAGGCCCGCTTCGCCCGCCTCGAAGAAACGCTGGTCAAGGAAACCCAGGAGATCCGGGAGACCAACCGGCGACGCTTCGACCAGCTCGAAAGCTACATCAAGCGCGAGTTCGATACCGTGCAGGCGCGGTTCAAGTCCGAGCGCGACGAGAGGCTCGACGTGGCCAGCCAGCACTCGCGCGAACTGAAAGAACTGGGTGAAAGCCTGAGCCGCCGCATACGCGACCTCGACGACCGCAGTTCCGCCGTCGAACGCGACATGCGCAGCCAGATCATGGACCAGGCGCGCGAGATCACGAGCGAGATGCACGCGATCCACGACGAGGTCGTCAGCCTGCTCGACAAGCGCGTCCACGAACTGCGCGACAGCAAGACCGACCGCGCCGCGCTCTCGACGCTGTTCACCGAAGTAGCGCTGCGCCTCAGCGATCAGTTCACGATACCCGGCGCGGACGAATAAGATGTCGGAGCCATCCGAAAACGGCGACGGAGAATACGATCGATTACGAGAACTGCTGGTCGGCCCGGAGCGCGAGCGCCTGGACGATCTGGACGCGTGGCGGGACGACCCGGAGAAGCGGGCGGCGGACATCGCGCGTTTCCTTCCCGAAGCCATTAAGGCGGCGCGCGCCAAAGCGTTGCGGGAATCGCTCGAGCCGGTTTTCGAAAAGGCGTTTCAGAACTCGGTTCGCAAACATCCCAAAGAACTGGCCGACGCGGTCTATCCGGTGATCGCGCGGGCCATCCGGCAATCCATCTCCGCTTCGATACGCGAATTCGCGGAAAACCTGAATCAGATCGTGGAGAAGAGCGCGTCGCTGCGCGCGATTCGCTGGCGCATCGAAGCCCGCGTCACCGGCAAGTCCTTCAGCGAGATTCTGCTGGCGCGCAGCCTGCTCTATTCGGTGGAGCAGGTGTTCCTGATCCACCGCTCGAGCGGCTTGCTGCTGCAGGAAGTGGCGGCCAGGGATTCGATCCTGAAAGACGCCGATATGATTTCCGGCATGCTCACAGCCATCCAGGATTTCTACAGCGATTCGTTCGTTCAGGGCGGAGATACTCTCGAAAACTTCAGCTCGGGCCGGCATAAGTTGTGGATTCAGTACGGTCCGAAGGCGCTGGTGGTGGGCGCCGTGAGCGGAACCGCGCCCGCGGAGTTAAAAGACGTCTTCCGGAATGCGATCGAAAAGATTCACACCGTCCTTTATGCGCAACTCGACTCCTTCAAGCAGGGCGATGTGACGGTGTTCGAACCCGCGCGGCCGATTCTGGAGGCTTGTCTGCTGGGGCAGGCGGCGCCGGACCGGAAGAAGTCCGCGCCGCTCTTGTGGGCGGCCGTGGCGGCGCTGTCGATCGCGGCCATCGCGTTTTTCGGCTATCATTTTTGGTCTTCGGGACGCGAACAGGCGCGCTGGGACAGTTACTTCGCGCAGCTGAAGCGGCAACCGGGCATCGTCGTGACGGCGATCGAGAAGCAAGGCAACGGGTGGATGGTTTCAGGGCTGAAGGACCCGAAAGCGCACGACCCGGTGGCGCTGCTGCGCGAGGACGGCATGGACCCGGCGAAAGTGCGGTATCGCTTGGAGCCGTTTCTCTCGCTGGACATCGCATTTGCCGCCGATCGGGAACTGGAATCGGCGAAGGCGCAAGTCGAGAAGCAGCTCGTCCGGTTCGACAGTGGAAGTTCCCGGCTTCCGATCGGCGAGGCGCGACAGGTGGAAGAGTTAGCCGCGACCATCGGTGCGCTGTTTCGCATGCAGCCCGGTATGCACATTGTTGTAACGGGGCGCGCGGACGATGTGGGCACCGAAGCGGTGAACGAAAAGCTGTCGCGGGACCGTACCGCGAGCGTGATTGAAGCGCTGGTAGCGCAGGGTCTCCCCGCCGAACGCCTGGAGTCCCTGAGCCTGAGCAACGCCTACCCGCTGCGGGTGGGGGAGTCGGACTGGGACAAGGCGGCGAATCGCAGCGTGTCCTTTCGTGTTAAACCTTAATTCCCGGCATCGCTGCGGTTGGGCGGGGGCTTGGTCCGGTTCGCGTCGACCAGCCCGCGAGGGGAATACGGGGGATCCGCAACAGCGCGGATGTAAGCGGCTAACGCGTCGATTTCGACCGCGGAAAGCGTGGGGCTGTACGGGGGCATCTCGGGCGACTTGCCGACAGCGACGCCGCCGTGCCCAACGATCGCGACCAGGTTCGCGGGGCCGATCTCATTGAGAGTTGCGCCGTCGGAGAACGCGTGCGGCTGCGCGCTCAGGTTATCGAGGTTCGATACGCGTTCGGCAGTGGACCTCGCGTCGTGGCATCGTGCGCAGTGCTTCTCGCTGAGTTCGCGGCCGAGAGTCTGCTGGTAGTCGAGCGCGATGGCGGTGAAGGCTACGTGAAGCGGCTTGCCCGTCTTATCGTGCGTGGTGGCAACGATCGGGTATCTGCCGGATGTTCCGCCGAGTTGGACCTTCGTGGCGATCTGGCCATCGGTTCCGGTGAGCCCCGATACAGGGCTGAGTTGAGCGCCACCGGACGCGCTGAATTCCACGAGCGCGCCGGCGATACCGTTGCCATCGGCGTCGTTGACCTGGGCGATGAGAGGCCGGTCGATAAGGGCGCCGACGTTCGCGACGGGGAGTTCGCCCGACGCGTCCACTATCGCCACGCCGAATGCCGTTGCTACGGGGACTGGCGCAGGGGCACGCCTGCATCCGGAGGCAGACACGAGGATGAGGATCGTCAACGTGCGCGTCGTCATTTGCGGGCCGCCTTCTGTTGCATGAGGAACGCGGTGATGGCGCGGGCGTCATCGTCGTTCATGTTCCAGTTCAATTCCAGAGTTCCGGGGCGGAGCGCCTGCGCGTTCTTGAGCCAGTGGAAAATCCACGCCGCATTCAGGCGCAGACCCACCTGCGTCAGGGTGGGGCCGATGTAGCCCTTGTCGCGATCGGGATCGAGAATGTGGCATGAGTTGCAGGCGTACTTGCCGTAATAGAGACTCCTGCCGCGGGAGGCGTCGGCCAGCGTTAGTTGAGCGGGGCCGATTTCGCCGCGATCGAACGCGGGCGTCTGGTAAACGGCCGCGATGTAATCGGCGAGGGTGCTTGCTTCATCGTTGGTGAGATT
>Ga0302319_10016378_pt1 | contig 13670 bp, 9 predicted proteins | sample Bog_T0_2_FD_203319 | JGI IMG/M metagenome (GOLD analysis project Ga0302319, IMG submission 203319) | Peat permafrost microbial communities from Stordalen Mire near Abisko, Sweden - Bog_T0_2 | ecosystem: Environmental > Terrestrial > Soil > Wetlands > Peat | place: Sweden: Abisko, Stordalen Mire...
AGTACTTGCTCGTTGTCATCCACACAAAGGATCGTCTTGCGAGGGCGCATGGTCTTTTTTCTCCGTGCCGGTTGTCCGGCTTTGGGGTTGCACGCCCCTCAAGGCTCTGCGTGTTGCGGTGAGGGACAATGATTCGTAACAGACCGCTGCTCGGCAGGCGAGGCGGCAAATAGGTGCAGATGGCCCGGTACAGCATTTTGGGACGAGCGATTCCGTCGTGTGCGGGAGGCACACTGCGGGACAGGCCCGGAACAATCTCAGGTTGGCCGTGAGACGAACGCTGCGGAGGGTTTGGGGCATCGCCTGGCGGTGCAAAGCACTCGCCGTGCGGCTGCTGTGCAGCCTGTGGAGCGCGGTGGAAAAAGAGCAAAACTCTCCCCTCCGCTCCACAGAGTGCCATGGAAGCAGTGCCCCGAAGCTCCTTCCGGCAGGCGGACGGGATTCGCGGGTTTGGAAGGCGGCGGGCGCTCTCGCCCGACTCTGGCTTGGCCGTGAACACGGCGTTGCTGTGGGGTCGAACGCTAAGGGCGTCTACTGCCTTCGATTGAATTGTCAGCCGGTACAAGCTCTTGCCGGCTGTTGCTGCGTGGATCAAACTTGCGTCGGTACGGCATGGCCGTGGTGGACGATTTGCCGAGCATACGGACGCGACCCCTCCGTGGCAACCGTGAAATTCGTATGAAATCCGATGACAAAACGCTGGCCTATCCACCGCAGCCGCGAGCGCCCTGTCCCTGTTGGCGTTTGTGGTTCACCGGCTGTGGGAAAGTTTTCGCTCAGGGCAAAAAAAACTTTCCGGCTGCCACAGGAATGGTGCGGCCCGAAACCAGAACGGAACACACACCAACTGCCGAACGCGACGCCTGCGCCGTGATGCGGCTGGGCCGAAGCATCTCGATGCCCTGTTCGATGAGCGTTGCCGTATCCGGCGCGGCGAGGCCGTGGTGTACCAGCCAGGAGATGCAGCATCCCGCAGCCGAACCAGTGGCGGGGTCTTCGCCGCCGTAGAACTGCATCCGCGCGTGCCACTGCGGTGCAGTTGGGTCATGCGCATTCACCGGCGCGATGCAGTAGCAGAACTTGGCATGGATCGCATCCAGCCACGCGTGCAGCTCGCGCGGTGAGGTCTGCAGGCGCTGCGCAGCTTCGAGGTCGCGCAGCAGCACGATGCAGATGGGCGCTCCGGTGGAGACCGTCTGCGGAGGGTACTCTGCGGACAGATCATCGGCCTGCAAGCCCAGCATCGCTGCCACGGCCGCGCGGTCATGCGTGTCTCCGAAGACCGGGTCGAGCTGCTGCATGGTCGCGAAGACTCCGGGCTGGCAGCCCGGCTGCGGGGCAAAGCGTACGGTGATGGGGCCGACGTTGAGCCGCAGCGTGATGCTCTCCGCACCGCGCAGCACGGGATGATGCAGCCACAGCCAGCTCGCCGTGCCCAGCGTGGGATGCCCGGCGAAGGGCAGCTCCTCCTGCGTGGTGAAGATGCGCACGCGCACGCCCTCTTTGCGCTCGCTGGCCGGATCCTCCGGCAGGATGAAGGTCGTCTCGGAGAGGTTGGTCTCGCGCGCAATGGCCTGCATCTCCGCGTCGCTCAGCGAGCGGGCATTATGAAAGACCGCCAGCGGATTGCCCTCCAGCGGGCGCTCGGCGAAGACGTCAAGGATGGAGTAGTCCAGGGTGCGGGGCATAGCCAGAGCTTACAATCCAATGCGGTACCCGCGCAGCAAGCTCTTGACATGGCAAAGCAGCCGCCGTACCTTGAAGTCACCGCAAATGGAGCAAACTGTTCCATGCTGGCGCCCGGTGCATACGTCTTATCCCCTCGCCACCAGCTGCGGTTACTAAGTTTTTCGCTATGACAAGGAACACGTCCAACTCGATGCTCACCTGCTGCTGCTGTGGCTGCTGTTGCTGTGGCCCTGCGCGGGTGAGTCTGAGCGAGTCGAGACGGTAGAACAAACGTCAAGAAGCGAACATCAGGACCCACCCAAGGCAACCGCCGGGTGGGTCTTCTGCTTTGTGCGCTGACTCCTCCGGCCAAAACGAAACAAACTCTAAAGGCAGGTACAAACGAATGTCTCTCCGCATCAACGATATCGCTCCCGACTTCACCGCCGAGACCACGCAGGGCACCATCCACTTCCATGAATGGATCGGCGACGGCTGGGCTGTGCTCTTCTCGCACCCCAAGGACTTCACGCCGGTCTGCACCACCGAACTGGGCGCGGTCGCCGCGCTCGAGGACCAGTTTGCCGCGCGCGGCGCCAAGGTCATTGGCCTCTCGGTCGATCCCGTCGCCAGCCACAGCAAGTGGGAGCAGGACATCCAGGACGTGGGCGGCTTCAAGGTCAACTATCCGCTCATCGGCGACCCGGAGCTGAAGATTGCCAAGCTCTATGACATGCTGCCCGGCGACGCCGGCGAGACCAGCGAAGGCCGCACCCCCGCCAACAATGCACCGGTGCGCACGGTGTTCGTCATCGGGCCGGACAAGCGCATCAAGCTACAGATCGCCTACCCCATGACCACCGGACGCAACTTCGACGAGGTGATCCGCGTGCTGGATTCGATGCAACTGACCGCCAAGCACAAGGTCGCCACGCCCGCCAACTGGAAGCAGGGCGAGGACGTGATCATCACTGGCGCAGTCTCCAACGAAGAGGCGGACAAGCTCTTCCCCGGCTACAAGACGGTGAAGCCGTACCTGCGCACGACGACGCAGCCGCAGTAGGACGAGGGTGCAGGGTTTAGGGTACAGGGTTAGCAGGCATTGTTTTCTGGACCCTAAACCCTAGAACCTAAACCCTGTCTTCCATGAGCACCGGTGGCGAAGTGGCTAACGCGCTGGTCTGCAAAACCAGTATTCGTGGGTTCGATCCCCACCCGGTGCTCCATACTCTCTATTCGCCCTCTGCGCCCAGCAAGCCTATGCAGCCGCCGGTGGCCCTCCCCCCTGGGTTTTCCCGTAAAGTCCGCAGCAATAAAGACTTAGCGGTGGACCCAGTTTCACCAGGGACTGCAGCCCCATAGACTAACCCCTTTGTTTTCAGTGCGCCGGATCATGCCCATCCTATCCTTAAGATAGGATTCGCACACTTTGTACATTGAAAACAGACAATTGAAAAGTCTTTGTTTTCAGCAGATTAGCTCACAAGCAATCTTGCTTTAAGATATATTTACCCTGCTGTATATCTTAAAGATATATCCATCCGGTGCCGTTTTGAGTTGTCAAAGATCGCATACCCACCCGGCCGGGGCAGGCTTAAGGAGAAGAGCCCGGCCAGCGGCCGCGCAGTCTTCTCCATGGCTTTCATTATATAAGGCGTGTCAAGCGGACGGCGGCATCTCTGCCACCGTCGGCATAGTTTCCACGTTCGTCGGCGGTTCGCTGTTGGCTTCCTTAATCGTCCGTTCCTGTCCTATGCCCATCGTCAAAGCAGTCAACCCGGCCATACCACCCAGTTGCATCGTCTCTACGGCGGAGCTTGGCACAATGACGATAGTTGAGTTCTGCTTGAGTCCCTCATACAGCATGTTCATCGCCCGCAGATGCAAGGCCACCGGATTGTTCGCATACGTCTTGGCCGCCTCACCGAACTTTGCCGCAACCTGTAACTCCGATTCGCCTAGGATCACGCGCGCCTGACGTTCGCGCTCCGCCTGCGCCTGCATGGACATGGCATCCTCCAGCGACGCCGGAATCAGCACATCCTTTACCTCCACAGAGATGACATTGATGCCCCACGGCTCCGTCCGCTGATCGATGATGAGTTGCAACGCACTGCTGATCTTGTCGCGGCCCTCCAGCATATCCGACAACATCGTCTTGCCGATGACGTCTCTTAGAGCCGTCTGCGATGCCCAGCCGATAGCAGACTGGTAATCAGCGACGGCGAGCGCTGCCTTGACCGGATCGATGATCTTCCAAAACAGCACAGCATCCACATCGACCGGCACGGTGTCCTTCGTCAGCGTCTTCTCCGCCTTGAAGGAGCTGGTGAGCACGCGCGTATCCAGCCAGTAAGGGATTGTTTCGATCAACGGAACAATAAAGAACAAGCCCGGGCCTTCCAACGAACGGAACTTTCCCAGTCGCAGTACAACTGCCTTGGTCCAGGGATCGGCGACGCGAATGGCGGATGCAACCAGTGACGCGAACACGATCGTTGTTACCAACAGCGCCCCTGCGCCAACGTTCGAACCATCTTGATGCAGAAGGATAGCCGCACCCGCACCAAGGATGAGAATCACCAGAAAGACTAAACCGGGAAAGGCACTGCTCGTCTTCATTTCAATTCTCCGCTGCTCGACGAGTTGCCGGTCCGCGAAGTTGCAGGCCGGGGTTTCGCCTCTGACAGGAGTCTTACACTGCCCCATAGCGAAGACTGAGCAAACCGGCACACATAACCTGATTCAGATTCGAACCTCTATCCGCTACTCAGATTTTCCGTGATATGTTGACACCGTCGCATCGCCTAAAGGCTCTGTGCCGCGAAATCTTGCGCGGCACACTCAGTTCCTTTCTCTTCGAGCCGATATTCGAGTAGAGTGTGCCTATCAGTATTTCTGGCGAGACACCGCGACGCGCCTTGGGCCCCGCAGCAAGCACCTCACACCATCATCCCAATTCACGGAGTCTCCCATGAGCCGCCCTGACACTGTTGCGTCCTCGACAACGCGCCGTACCTTCCTGCGTTACGCCGGCCTGGCCGCGGCCGCGCCGATCTTTACTGAGGCCCACTTTGCCATGGCCGCAGCCAAGGGAGTCGCTAAGGGAGTTGCTAAGGAGGCTGCTAAGTCCGAGCCGCTGAGCCCAGGGATGCTGCTGCGCTCCGCCATGCCGGCCGACGCCGTGCTGATTAACGCCAATGAGAATCCGCTGGGGCCATGTCAGGCTGCCTGCGACCTCATCGCGAAGATTGCGCCCATGGGCGGCCGCTATGACCTCTACGGCGAGACCGACAAGCTCACCCAGACCTTCGCCGCGCAACATGGCCTGAAGGAGAACTACATCGCGGTCTATGCAGGGTCGTCCGAGCCGCTGCACTATTCGGTGCTGGCCTTTACTTCGCCGTCGCGCGGCCTGGTCGTCGCCGACCCCACCTATGAGGCGGCGATGCGCGCGGCGCAGGTCTCCGGCGCGAAGATCAGCAAGATCCCGCTGACGGCAACCTATGCACATGATGTTAAGGCGATGGTCACCGCCGACTCCAACGCCGGCGTGATCTATCTCTGCAACCCCAACAACCCCACCGGCACCATCACCGGCAAGAAGGAGATCCTATGGGCGCTGGAGCACAAGCCCAAAGGCTCCATTCTGCTGGTGGATGAGGCTTACATCCATCTCTCCGACGCGGAGGACGTACTGGACCTGGTGGCCGCTGATAAAGACGTCATCGTGCTGCGTACCTTCTCCAAGATCTACGGACTGGCCGGCATTCGTTGCGGCCTGGCGGTCGGACGCCCCGATCTGCTGGCCAAGCTTGAGCCCTTCGGCCAGAACCCCATGTCCATCACCGGCTCGGCGGCAGCAGCGGTCTCGCTGCTGGATCCGGATCTGGTCCCCACGCGCAAAAAGATTACCGCCGACACCCGCAACAACACCATCGCGTGGCTCAAGACCAACGGCTACAAGGTCATCGGCGACCCGCAGACCAACTGCTTCATGATTGATACGGGCCGGCCTGGACGCGGAGTCATCGCCGCCATGCAGGCAAAAAACGTCTTCATCGGCCGCACCTGGCCGATATGGCCGAACGCGGTGCGCATCTCGGTCGGCACACCCGCGGAGATGGCAAGCTTCATGACGGCCTTCAGGCAGGTCATGGACGCGCCAGCGGCTGTCGTATCCGCAATAGACCCGCTGCATGACCTCGCCGATCCGATGCGCCATCGCCACAACGCGTAGCTCGCGCCTGGTGCAACAAAACGACCCCATCGCGGCGCTACATTTCCCTTTCCATCCTCAGGAAGGCAGGGGCGCGATGTCCCTGATAAGCGCGGGCACAACCTGTTGCAGGTACTTCCGGTCCAACACCCTGGGCCCGAAGAGCGCGTTGAGCGCGAAGCCCTCCAGAATCGCCTCAATGGCGAGCGTCTTGCGGCGCATCTCGTGCAGATCACCGGTGCCCCGGGGATGCAGCTCAGGCAACTCTTCCATGTTGACGGTGGTGCTGGCCTCCAGATGCCGCGCAGCGAGGTCTTCCAGCAACTCAGGATGACGCAACGCAAAGAGTTTGAACTCAATCTGTAACAGCAGCGTCTGGTGGTCGTGGATCTCTTCCAACAGATAATTATGAATGGCTGCATAGCGCTCCGCGTGACCGGAGATGCCGTGGATGCGCTCCTTGACAGCGCGGGCCCGGCGCCGCGCCGCGAGACTGCGCAGGGCAAGAAAGACCTCAGTCTTATTCTCAAAGTTGGCATAGAACGCCCCGCGGCTGCGGCCGGCCTCGGCGGCGATGTCTTCAATCCGTGAGGCCTCAAAGCCATCGCGGGCGAATATCTTCTCCGCGGCTGACAGGAGATCTCTGCGGGTGCGCTCCGTCCGGACAGACTGCAGAGACGGAACAGCGGCCGTAGCTTTTGCAGGCTCCGAGCGATGTTCGCTCCTTTTTTTCCTTGCCGACGCCATCTTTTTGCACCCAATGCCGCAGCTCAAGCATATATACATCCGTGTATGTTTTCAATCGAACTCTTGCCAACGGCATCCAATTGATTTTGAGGTACTTCTTTATGCCAATTCGCATGACCGGACTGAGCCCGCGTGTATCTATCGCGGCTACAGCAACGGCGGTCTTTCTTCTCTTGAGCGGCTGCAAGCCCTCCGGGCCTCCGCCGGGTATGGGCGGGCCGCAGGGTCCGCTGCCCGTGCTGGTCGCCACCGCCGTGCAGCAGGACGTGCCGGTCACAGGCGAGTGGGTCGCCACCACGGACGGCTATGTGAACGCGCAGATTCAGCCGCAGGTCTCCGGCTACCTGATTCGTCAGGAGTACAAGGAAGGCTCCCAGGTCCGTAAGGGACAGGTTCTGTTTCAGATTGATCCGCGCCCGCTGCAGGCCACGCTGGACCAGGCCAAGGGACAGCTCGCGCAGGCGCAGGCCAACCTGCAACTGGCCAGCATCAACGTGGCGCGCGACACACCGCTGGCAAAGGAACACGCCGTCGCGCAGAGCACGCTGGACAATGACGTCCAGACCCAGGCCGCGGACAAGGCCGCCGTCGCCACCGCGCAGGCCAACGTGGACGCCGCGCAGTTGAACCTCGGCTTTACCCAGGTGCGCTCGTTGATTGACGGCATCGCCGGCCAGGCCGTGCTGCAGGTGGGCAGCCTGGTGAGCACGTCCTCGGTGCTCACCTCGGTCTCGCAGGTCAATCCCATCAAGGTCTACTTCTATATCTCCGAGCAGGAGTACCTGACGCTCTCCGCGCAGGCCCAGGCCTCCGGCAAGGCCGACCTGCTCAACAGCGGCAACGCCATTGCGCTGCACCTGACGCTGGCTAACAACCAGCTCTACCCCGAGACCGGCCACATCATCTTTGTGGATCGCTCGGTCTCGGCACAGACCGGCAGCATACGGCTCGCAGCCGGCTTCCCCAACCCCGGCAATCTGCTGCGGCCGGGACAGTTCGGCAAGGTCACCGCCGATACAGGTGTTCTGCACAACGCAGTGCTCGTGCCGCAACGCGCCGTCGCCGACCTGCAGGGCATGACCCAGATCTACGTGGTCGGCGCCGACAACGCGGTCCACGTCCGCACGGTCAAGCTCGGCGCCCAGATCGGCCCAAAGATCATCATTACCTCCGGCCTCAGCGGTGGCGAGACCGTGGTCACCGAAGGCCTCGACAAGCTCAAGGACGGCATGAAGGTCTCCACCCAGCCCGACACCTCGACAGCCGCGCCCGCACCACAGGGAAACTGACACTATGATCTCGAAGTTCTTCATCCGCAGGCCCATCGTGGCCATGGTCATTGCCATTCTCATGGTGATCGGCGGCGTGGTCTCCATGCTCTCGCTGCCGACCGCGCAGTTTCCGAACATCGTTCCGCCCGAGATCCTGGTGCAGGCCACCTACCCTGGTGCCGATGCCAAGACGCTGGAGCAAGCTGTAGCCACGCCCATTGAGCAGCAGATGAACGGCGTGGACAACATGAACTATATGCAGTCCACCAATGCCTCCAATGGCCTCACGCAACTGACGGTGGACTTCGATGTAGCGACCAACTCCGACACCGACCAGATCCTGTCGCAGCTCCGCGTCTCGCAGGCGCAGTCGCAGTTGCCCTCCATTGTGCAGGTGGCCGGTCTTACGGTGCAGAAGTCGCTCAGCTCACCGCTGATGCTGCTCGCCGTGTCCTCGCCCAACTCGACCTACGACGGTATCTTCCTCGCCAACTACGCGTACATCAACATGGTGGACAACATTACGCGTGTGAAGGGTGTGGCGCGCGTGCAGGTGTTCGGTGCCGGGCAGTATGCTCTGCGCGTGTGGGTCAAGCCCGACCAGCTAGCGAAGCTCGGCGTGACCATACCGCAGATCACCGCTGCCCTGCAGACGCAGAACAACGTGAACCCCTCCGGCCAGATCGGCGGCGAACCCGTCCCTACCGGCCAGCAGTTCACCTACACCGTCCGTACCCAGGGGCGTCTGGTTACCGAGGAAGAGTTCGGCAACATCATCCTGCGTTCCAATGCGGATGGCTCCGTGCTTCATCTGCGCGATGTGGCCCGCCTGGAACTCGGGTCGCAGACCTACAATCTGGATGGCCGCTACAACGGCAAGCCGGCCGCCGTACTCGCCATCTATCAGCTTCCCGGCTCCAACGCCGTGCAGACAGCCAAGAACGTCCGCGAAGAGCTCGCGACGCTCTCCACAAGCTTTCCACCGGACGTCACCGCAGACGTGCCTCTCGATACCACGCTTGCCGTCACCGCCGGCATCCACGAGATCCTGACCACGCTGATCATCGCGCTGGTGCTGGTCATCCTGGTGGTGTACATCTTCCTGCAGGGCTGGCGCGCCACGCTGATCCCGCTGCTGGCCGTGCCGGTCTCGCTTATCGGAACGTTCATGGTCTTCCCGATGCTGGGCTTCAGCATCAACACGCTCTCGCTCTTCGGTCTGGTGCTGGCCATCGGGCTGGTCGTGGATGACGCCATCGTCGTGGTGGAGGCCGTCGAGAAGCACATCGAGGACGGCATGACGCCGACCGATGCCGCCTACGCGGCCATGGAGCAGGTCGCCAGCCCGGTCATCGCTATCGCCCTTATCCTGACCGCTGTGTTTGTTCCCACGGCGTTCATCCCCGGCATCACCGGGCGGTTGTACCAGCAGTTCGCCGTGACCATTGCGATCTCGGTGCTGTTCTCTGCATTCAATGCACTCACACTGAGCCCAGCGCTTTGTGCGTTGCTGCTCAAGCCAAAATCCGAGAACAAGGGCTGGCTGCAGAGATTCTTCGACAAGTTCAACGAGATCTTTGGTCGTATCACCAACGGCTATGTGAGCACCTCCGGCTGGCTGGTGCGCAAGTCCATCGTGGTGGTGGTCATTATCCTTGGTCTCAGTGCACTCGTGCTGCTCATCGGCAAGGACCTTCCCGGCGGTTTTCTGCCCACGGAAGACCAGGGCTACGCCTTCGTCAGTCTGCAACTACCGCAGGGTGCCTCCCTGCAGCGCACCACGGAGGCCTCGCATGATGTCGAGACCGCGCTGAGAAAGATCCCCGGCGTCGCCGGCGTGGTCTCCGTCAACGGCTTCAGTCTGCTCTCCGGCGTGCAGTCCACCTACAACGCCTTCTACTTTGTCACGCTCAAACCGTGGGACGAGCGCAAGAGCAAGGACCAGCAGTTCACCACCATCCAGGCCAATCTGGGTAAGGCGCTCGGCGGCATCAAGCAGGGTATCGCTTTTTCCTTCGCTCCACCAGCGATCGCCGGACTCGGCACCTCGGGCGGAGTCTCGCTCGTATTGGAAGATCGCTCCGGCAAAGCGGACCCGCAGTTCCTCACACAGAATCTCTACAAGTTCCTCGGCGCTCTCTCGCAGAATCATCAGCTGATCGCAGCGGCCATCCCCACCTACTACCCTGCGGTACCGCAACTCTTCGTTGACGTGGACAAGGAGAAGGTCTCGCAGCAACAAGTCAGCCTCAGCGACGTGTACACCACGCTGCAGGCCTTTCTGGGCGGCTCTCTGGTCAACTACTTCAACCGCTTTGGCCGGCAGTGGCAGACCTACGTCGAGGCCGAGGGCGACTCGCGCACGAACATCGACAACATCGGCCAGTTCTACGTGACCGCAGCCAACGGCAACCGTGTGCCGCTCTCTGCGGTCACCACGGTCCGGCGCGTCACAGGCCCGGAGTTCACGACACGCTTCAACGAGTATGAGGCCGCCGGCATCACCATCGTCGCGCCCCCCGGTGTCAGCTCCGGCCAGGTGATGAACTTCGTCGAGCAGACCTTCGCCCAGACCATGCCGAAGGGCATGGGCATGGACTACTCCGGCCTCAGCTTCCAGGAAAAGAGAGCCGAGGAGAGCGTTCCGGCCTGGGTCGTCTACGCGATCTCCATTGTTCTCTGCTTCCTCATCCTCGCCGCGCAGTATGAGAGCTGGTCGCTGCCCTTCGGCGTTCTGCTCAGCACGCCGGTCGCGATCTTCGGCGCATACCTTGCGCTCACGCTGCGGCATCTGGAAAATGACGTGTACGCGCAGATCGGCCTGGTGATGCTGATCGGTCTCTCCGCAAAGAACGCCATCCTGATTGTGGAGTTCGCCAAAGACGAGTACAAGAAGGGCGAGACCATCTTCAACTCGGCGATGGGCGCCGCGCGCTTGAGGTTCCGTCCTATTCTGATGACCGCCTTCGCCTTCATTCTGGGCTGCGTACCGCTGTGGTTCGCCTCCGGCGCCGGCGGCGTCTCGCGGCAGATTCTGGGTACGGTTGTCATCGGCGGCATGTTGGCCGCGACAGTGATCGCCATCTTCCTGGTTCCCACTACGTTCTCCATCGCCGAGCGCGTCGCGCAGCGCTTCAGCAAGACGCACAACGCCGGGCTGGACTCCGACCATGACGCCGGGCCGCCGGTCGTCGAAGGCCAGTCGCTGCCGCCCAACCAAGGAGGTCACGCATGAACCGCCTCACCGCACTCTCTGCCGGCCTCGCCGTTGCCGTCTCGCTCACCGGATGCAAGGTCGGGCCGAACTACAAGCGCCCGGTCATCAACACGCCGGCCAGCTATCGCGGCCTCGCGCCAGACCTCGCCGCAGCCAAAGCAACGCCGCTGGGCGCGCAGCAGTACACCGATGTCTTTACCGATCCCGTGCTGCAGGCCCTGATCGCCGAGGCCCTCAAGAACAACTACGACGTGAAGATAGCCGCCGACCGCGTGCTTGAGGAGCAGGCCGCCGTTGGCGTGACCCGCGCCGCACAGTTTCCCACGCTCAGCGGCGGTGCGAGTTACGACGCCATCCACTTGCCCAGCGGCCTGTTGAGCAGCTTAGGCAGCAACAATAACAGCGGCTCCAATAGCTCAAGCAATAGCACCACCAGCTCCAACTACTATTCCGGCGGCCTCAGCGCCTCCGCTGCCTGGAACCTCGATTTCTGGGGCTACTACCGCCGCATGACCGAGGCACAGCGCGCCGAATATCGCGCTACCCAGTGGGCGCAGCAGACCACCTACGCCACCATCGTCGAAGACGTCGCGACCGACTACTACCAGATCCGTACGCTCGACGCCGAGCTCCAGACCACCCGCGATACCGTCAAGGCCCGCCAGGACTCCGTCAACCTCACGCGCACCCTGGAGAGCGCCGGCGCGAAGTCCCTCGTCGACGTGCGCGAGGCCGAAGAGCTCCTTTACACCGCACAGGCCGCCATCCCTGACTATGAGCGCCAGATCACCCAGGCCGAGAATAACCTCAGCATCCTGCTCGGCCGCAACCCCGGCCCTATCCTCCGCGACACCACACAGTCCGCTGCGATCATCGCCAACCTGCCGCATCCCACCGCTGTCCCCGTCGGCCTTCCCTCTGACCTCCTCGAACGTCGCCCCGACATCCGCCGCGCCGAAGAGCTGCTGGTCCAGGCCAATGCCAACATCGGCGTAGCGCGCGCGCAGTTCTTCCCCACGCTTTCGCTCTCCGACAGCAGCGGCACTTCCAGTTCGCAGCTTAAGAAAATCTTCGACTCCGGCAACATCTACACCTACGCTGTGGGCTCACTCTCACAACCCATCTTCGACGGCGGCAAGATCCGCGCCAACTACCGCGAAGTTAAGGCCAAGGATCAGGAGCTGATCGACACCTACCAGCAGACCATCGCCGGCGCTTTTCGTGACGTCTCCAACTCCCTCACCGCTTACACGAAGACCCGCGAGTACCGTGAGCAGCAGGAGAAGCAGACCACGGCCTCCGCCGATGCCCTGCGACTCGCACGCATCCGCTACAACGCCGGTGCCACCAGCTACCTTGAGGTGCTGACCTCGGACGCAACGCTATACCAGTCGCAGCTGAACCTCCAGTACGCGCAGCAGCAGGAGGCTCTGGCCCTTGTGCAGCTCTACAACGCATTGGGCGGCGGCTGGTAGCGGCGGCCCCGGTCGTATGGATGGTGGGCACAGCAGGATTCGAACCTACGACTTCCACCGTGTGAAGGTGGCACTCTACCGCTGAGTTATGCGCCCATCGCCGCCCCCAAAGTTGCTATCGGGCGGTGCGAGGCCGGAGGCGCGACCCACCGCGCCACCAACTTCTCCAGAATATCACCGCCCGCGGGCCGAACCCTCTCCCCGCGCCGGAAACAGCCCCCCGGCAGGTACAATTTGGCCTGATGCCCCCTCTTCACGACTCCCCGCACCCCGGCCCACCCCCGGCCCGGCAAAATTTGCCGGAATCCGGTGATTTGGCGCAACCCGATGACGAAGTTGGGGTTTTGGAGGATATGGGAACGCTGGCGCTCCATCCCGCGCTGTTGCAGGGCTCGCCCAACCGGCCACCGGACCGGCTGCCGTATGAGGCACCTACCCCCGTTGAGCTCACGCCCGAACAGGCAGAAGCGCGCCGCCTGGCCGTCGCCCGCGGAGACTTTTCTGTACTCACCGACGCTGAGGTCATGCTGGAGTTGCGCGGCGGCAATCTGGCGGCGTTCGATGTTCTGCTCGCCAAGTATCGCAAGCCGATGGTGCACTTTATGTTCCGCATGGTGCACAACCAGGCCGTGGCCGAGGAGCTGGCGCAGGAGGTCTTTCTGCGCATCTACCGCTCGCGGGAGACCTATCGTGCGGAGGCGCGGTTCAGCACGTGGCTGTACCGCATCGCTACCAATCTGGGCGTAAATTATGCCCGGGACAACCGCCACGAACGCACGGCCTCCACCGTCTATCTGGATGAGCCGGACGCCGAGACCGGGACCACGCCTGACGTGGCGGATTCCACGCCCTCGGCGGAGGCCAACCTGCTCCGTCGCGAGCGCATGATGGCCATCCGCAAACACGTGATGGCTTTGCCCGAGCGGCAGAAGACCGCCGTGCTGATGCACAAGTATGAAGGTATGGATTACAAGCAGATCGGCGAGGTCCTCAAGCTCTCCGAGTCCGCCACCAAGTCACTCCTGTTCCGCGCCTACCAGACACTGCGCGAGACACTGAAAGAGTTTGTTTGA
>Ga0302319_10016379_pt1 | contig 13669 bp, 9 predicted proteins | sample Bog_T0_2_FD_203319 | JGI IMG/M metagenome (GOLD analysis project Ga0302319, IMG submission 203319) | Peat permafrost microbial communities from Stordalen Mire near Abisko, Sweden - Bog_T0_2 | ecosystem: Environmental > Terrestrial > Soil > Wetlands > Peat | place: Sweden: Abisko, Stordalen Mire...
AATCGCCATCCTTCGAAACTTTAGGCATACAAGCCGCGGCGGCCCGTGCGATGGGGACTATTCCGTCAGGTGATCGCGTCCACGACGTGATTGACAGTCTCGTACCGCTGCTAGGTTCGGTGTCTCGCAATGTTCAGACTGCGGCAGAGGAAGCCCTTGAGTTGCTGGCAACTCGGGATCACGATGGCCAAGTGATTGACATACTCCTTCCCCTTCTGAGGGCCCCGAAGGGCATTACACTTACGACACATGCGCCTATCGTTAGGATTTTGGGCGCGCTTCGCCTTGGGAAGCAAACAGACCAGGTGATCGAGCAGCTTTTACCACTGTTGGATCCGTCGGCGGATTTCGACGATCAGGTCGCAGCCAGTGAGGCGCTGGTGTCTCTTGCATCCGGTGACGATAGCGGACAGTTGATCGATCGATTGCTGCCGTTTGTAGAGTCATCGGATGCGCCCCATAGGGACACACAGAACGCGACCGCCCGTGCGTTGCGAGCGGTCCCTTATGGGGAGCATTCCAACCGATCGATAGACCGGTATCTCCTTCGGCTGGAATCGCCAGACGGTAAAGTACGAAAGTCGGCAGTGCAAGTGTTGGGGTCGATTCAACCCGGCAATCGGGCCGGAGAACTTATCGATAGGTTGCTGCCCCTCCTAAAATCATCTAGCCTCGGCATACAAATAGCTACTGTTGAGGCTTTAGCGACTATCACGAAACCTAACGGCGATCACGTTACTCAAGTAATCAACGCATTGCTTCCGCTTTTAGAACCTTCGTCAGAGGTTGGTGCCCAGAAAGCGTCATTGCGGGCGTTAGCGGCCATCCATATCCCTCCCGGAGATTCTGCCAACCAAGTGATTGAACGGCTGCTTCCACTCTTGGGACCGTTGTCAGCAAGCGATGTACAGAGTGCGGCGGCGGAGGCCTTAACCGCCATTCCAATTTCTTCCAGGGATCGCGTTAGCCAGGCGATCGACAGACTGCTTTTGCTTTTAGGATCTTCGTCAAAGGGTTACCAGCAAAAAGCGTCGTTGCGGGCGTTAGCGGCCATCCATATTCCTCCAGGCGATTCCGCCTACCAAGTGATTGAACGGCTGCTTCCACTCCTGGGATCGTCGTCGAAAGCAGATGTGCAAGCGGCCGCGATCAGCGCGCTTGGCGCGATCCCTCTTGGCAATCGTGCTGATGTAGTGATCGATAGATTAATCCAACTACTGGCCTCACCGTTGAACCCAGTGCGTGGGGCAAGTGCGCGGGCGTTGGGCGTGATTCAGATCACTCCTGGTCGTTTCGTTGACGAAGCAATCGATGGGCTGTTACCGCTCTTGGCGGTAGAAGATGGGAACGTTCACAGGGCCGTGAGGGAGGCGCTCCTAGCGATCCCGATTCCTCCTGGTAAGCGCGCAAGTGTGCTCGGCGGAATCATAGGGCACATGGCGTTTGATGATGACGAAGTGCGCCCGACAGAGAAGAGCATTCTAACTGTGATCTTACGTGAAGATTTTGACGAACAAGTATTAGATAACCATTCATGGCTTTTGCTGGCTCAAAACCCCACCGTGCGCACGGCGGTGGCAGAGGCACTTGTGGAAGCGGGTCCACGAGGTGGCACATTTGTCCTATCAGTGTTGCGACATATACATGAACAGGACGCGCAGTTCACGCCGTTACTTCGCGCGATCGGACATGTCGCAACGGGCGAAGACAACAAGCACGAGGGTAGCGTTGCGTTATTAAGTTGGCTTGGTAAGCCCGACATATTACCTTTAGCGTCGGTAACGAATTCCCCGGATGCTGCTCATGCTATTTTTAAGAACTTCAAGCTTTACTGGCCCGCAATCACGGCGAGCGCGGGGATACGCGAAGAGGCCGAAACACGTATTCTTGCAATTGTCTACGCGGCCTGTTCAAAGCAGGTCAACAAGATAAAGTCAGAGGAGTGGGTTGCTACAACATTTTTGTGGGCCCGCAATCAATTGATGCCAGGCACGGCGTCGCATTGTTGGTCGAAGGAGCAACAAAACACTTTGGAGAGCTTACTAGTTGGGGTTCCAGAGGCCGGTTATCAGGAAGCTCTAAGGGCCGTTCTCAGGGATGACCGTGGGGTGCTAACTCTTAAATGGCTGACATGGGGCCTCTTCGGCTGGTTCATATTCTGGGTGGCTTTCCTTTTCGCCTTTCCGTGGTCACGCACAGTTCAAGCGTTGTTTTTCTGGAACCCTAAAGTGCGGAACATGATGAGCTTGTGGTTCGTTCCGGCGGTGCTTCTAATTTTGCCTCCATTGCGTCGGCGCTTGCTTATTCCATTTCGAGAGGATTTAGTTGCCGCAGCACGCCTTGAGGATCTGCCGAAGCTAGCGTTCTTCGGCCAAAGCCGCGTGCGGTCGCACGACAACCAGTCACTGACGTTAGAAATGATCCTACAAGATCTGAGAGGCGTTGTCATAATTAGGGGCGATGCTGGGCTCGGGAAGACTACCGCACTTCGGTGCCTTGCTGCGCGGTCCACGCGTCCTGTTGCATTTCTCGCCGCGAGGGATTGTGCCGGAGGTGTAGACGTGGCTATCGCTCGCTTGATCCGTGACGTGCAGGACATAGGATTTGTGCGCAGCATGGTCCATGCCGGTGCGTTAAGCGTCATCGTGGATGGGTTAAACGAAGTATCAGCCGATACTCGGGAGAAGATCAGTGGCTTTGCCAAAGACATGTCAAGGGGCGACGTGTTCATCGGAACTCAACCAATCGAATGGACGCCGCCGCCTAGCGCTCTGGTTGTCGATTTGCTGCCGCTCGAACGCGTAGAGGCCGAGCGCTTTCTGCTCTCGCGCCCAGTTCGCGCAGATTGCCAGCAAAGGATACACGGTGACGCGTACGTCTCCGCGGTCGAAACGTTTGTAAGGCGGGCACTCGATCAAGCTCCTAGCGACGAAGAGCAACGCGCCGCGACGCTAGTGTTGTCAAACCCGTTCGATCTGACCCTTGCGGCAGACCTACTGGCGCAGGGTTCAATGCCATCCGCTATTGCTTTGATTGACGAGGCGTTTCGCTTGGCGGACGTGGGCGCACCGGGCGAGCCGGGTTATCGAGACATAGCCGGACAATCGTTTCCTCTGGTGCGTTTCGGACGGCTGGCAGTAGCGATGCGGATTGAAGATAGGAACTGGTTCAAACCCGACGATTTCGCGTCAGAACTACCGTTCCTTCTGCGACGGCGGCTGTTGGTGGAACGCGCCGTCCGTGGGCTGGACGGTTCGACGGTACAAAGGATCCAATTCCGGCACGATCGAATTTGGGATTTCTTCGTCGCAGCTGCTTTCCTTGACGATCCGAATTTGTGGGATGAGCACTTAAGCGATCCAAGGTTTCGTGGTGCCTATCTTCGTATCGCCGAGACTTGGCCGCCAGCAGCAGCCGCGAAAGTGCGTGATCGGCTGATAGTTGCGGCTGCGGAACGCGGAGACCATAGTACGAGTGACGAGTTCATCGCCCGACTTGAAGCTCGAAAAAGTCTTCGTCCCACTGGTTCCGTCGGTCCTACTGGAGCGACTGGTACCTCTCCTACCGATGCTTAATCCTGCTTCTCCGCTCATGAGTTGCGACCAAACTTCAGCGGCGCGGCCAGATTTAGGTTCGCGCCATTTGCATCGCCTGTGACGTAATCATTTATCGGACGGGTAAACCGCCGCGCGCAATGTCAAATTACGTGAGGAGGGGTGGTAGTGGTTGCGCTAGTGTTTTATATCTTTTTTTGATTCGCATAATTCGCATTATGGAACTTAAAAGCCAATTATATCAAATAGTTAATGCACACTTTTATCAGTTCTGCGGTCCTGTGTAACCCGCTTCACGCGCGCAGTGTCGCCCGCAGGCTCGATGTCCACTCGAACCAGATCGCGCAATGGAAAGGCCAGCTTCTCAAGGGAGCAGCGGGCGCCGAGCTATGAACGTCACCGAACCGGTGATGAAAGACCGCAGGATAGCGCGGCCCTAGGGCCGCGAAGCCTGGTTCGCCGCCGCTACGCAGGCGGAGAAGCGCTTCTCCTTGAAGGCTGCGCTGCAATCGCCCGCAGCGCTTTTTCCATCGAGAAGTTACCAGTCGTTCCATCTTCGAAGATCACGCCATAGCATCGAGTGGTGTAGCCTGGGCCACGATCGTACGTGGGGTAGAAGGATGCGGGAGGCGATTGCAAATTCCAGCCGGTCTTGGCGCAGTAATCTTCGTAAACTGCACGAATATCGGCTAGCTCGTCGCCGGAAAACTCCTGCTTCAGCCCTCGGCCGTTTAGTATTAGCGCGAAGTGCTCGTTGGCCGCCGTAACGGTCCCGAAAGCTCGCCCGGTTCTGAGAGACACTGACTTCGCCATATTAACCTCCAAATTGGGCCAGCGCTGTCTGACCATAGCTTTTTGAGTTCGGCAGACTTGAGTCAAGGCATGCTTGTTGACTTCGCCGTTGGCCGTCCAACGGTAACCCCCTGCGAGAAAAATCAAATGCGCGGCGTAATCCGCGCGGCGGTTCGAATATCAGCGATCTGCGTACCGAGGGCCTGCAGGTTTTGGCGCATATCGTTGAACACGGGCTGCTCGGCGTCGGGATCGCTGATCGTGACGATGGCCGTGAACGGCACGCCTTCCTCAGGCATAACCTCGCCAGCGCGGGTCAGATAGTCTACGAACAGCCGCCAGTTCGAAGATGGGCCGACACCCTGCGGGAAGGTCTTGGCTAGAACCTTGACAGGACTCCACTTCAGATCGTGCTCGATCAGTTCCGCCTCGACAGCAGGCGACTCTCGCTTCGAGGGGAGATAAAGCGGTTCAAGCCGCCCCTTCCATCCACCCCCCACCTGCTCCTGCTGCAAAGTGGCGTTGATGTTCACGCGGACGAACTCTGAACCAAATCGGGCGTCCAGCGGGGGCGTGGAGATAAGTGTGATCTTCGCTCGGCCACGGCACTTCCCCCCTGGACCCACCAGCGACGCGGGCCATACAAAGCGGAAGTTGATCTGCTGATCGCGCCTGAGGCGCGACGCGAAGACGAGCGTGATGGCGTGGTCGCCGGTCTCCAAAATCCGATCGGCGGATGGCGGCATGCCGAAGCCGACCATATGCCGCGCAATCGGCGCGAGCGCCTTGGCCTGCAGCGGCACGGGTATCTCCGCGTGGTGGACGAGCAAACCGATCAGGGTCTCGCGCGAGACTTCTCCCTCGATGGCGTGGTCGAGCACAGCGGCAGTTTTCGCGGCAAGCGGCGAGGCGTAACTCGTTCCACAGCCATCGATGATCGTTCCGTCGGGCAGGATCGAGAACAGCCCGTGCCCGAGCACCGAATGCTGGGAACCCGCGCCGCCAATATGCGCCAAGTCTGGCTTGACCCCAGCGCGCAGGCCAGGCCCCCGCCGACTGAAACGAGTGGGTGCAAAGGGTACGCAGCCGTCATGCCCGGGCGGATTAAGCGCGGCGATCGCGACATTCCGTGCGCTTTCAGCGGGGGTCAGCAAGCCGTCGTTGCGGGCGTTAACGAGGTTGCCGAGCGCCGCGGTGGCGTCGGTAGGCCACTCGGCGCGGAGATCTTGGGGCTGGATATTTCCGACCGAAATGAACACGACGGCGTTGTTGGTCTCCGCAATCTGATCGAGTCGCGCAGCGTGGGGGCTGTATCGGTCCGGGGCAGCCGGTTGAAGGATGTTGAGGCTCATGTTGAACACCCGTACCCCGTGCCGCGCGCGGGCGTCCGAGATTGCTGATTCCATCTCGTCGAAAAACTGCGGCAGGCCATCCGGATAGTAGGAGGCGAACGCCCCAGCCTTGCGCTCGTTCGGGAAGACGGCAACGTCGACCAACTCCGCGCCGTCGGGCTCCGGGCAGGTTTCCGCGCCGTTCAATGCGCTACCAACCGTAGCCAGACCTCCAATGAACGTGCCATGGGCAAGATCGACATCTTCGTCGGCGAGGATGTCCCAGCGGTCGATCACCCAGTCCGACAGCGCCTCACTGATTCCACCATCGATGATGCCCATGCGGGGATGAGTGCGTAGGCTGTCGCGGATTGGAATGGTCGCGTCGGTTGGCCGGGTGCGCGGGGTTGGCACCGACACCCCGGCCGACCGGACCACGATACCTGGCAATTCAATCCGCCGGACGAGCGGGTGGCTGTCGAGAAACGCGAGAAGTCGCGCGTGGCGTTCGACGTCGGGATTGAACACGGCCAGTTCGCGGCGGCGCTCGCCGACCGAAGCTTCATTCAGCCGCAGGACGGGTTGATCGCTCGACTGGTCAAGTCGGACGGAAAGGATCGGCTGCTTGTTCCGATGACTTGGCAGTCGCTCAACTGCGAGCCCGCGTTCAAGGGCATTGAAGCCCGCGACAAAACTCTCCGCGAGACGACGATGGCCCGCGTCGAGGCGATCCCATTCCGAACGCGGAGGTGGGCTATCGAACAACTCAACCTGATAACTGCTGCCGGTCATCGGGTTTGAAAGCCACGCGACGGCTTCCTCGACTGAAAAGTTCCGACGGTCCGACGGTCCATAGAGTTCGATCCGGTCGATCGCGCCCGTCTCACTCTTTCGCGCGGACGGGTATGGCTCATCCCTTTGCTTCTGTTCGTTGAATCGCATCTCGGTGTGGGTCTCAGCCCTTGCAATCTCAGCCGCGACCTGCCGGAGCGCGCCGGGTCGGGCTTCGACAATCATGACGCCGAGATCGCCGCCGCCCACGACGGGGGTGCGATTGTCGCGAAACAGGCTTGCGACAGGCCGGTGACTTTTCGCCCAAGCTTCTCGGCGTAAAACGACTTTCACAAAGCCGATGTCGCCTTGCGACTGTGCGCTGAGGACACCAGAGATTGTATCGAGCTGACCCACGAGGGCATTTCTATGGGCCACAAACTCGGCATCGCGGTGGGCAAAGAAGTCCTTTCGCCCGCCGCCGCCGCCGGCTTCGCGGGCCTCTTCATAATTTTCTGGATTGAGGACGATCTGGATTGGGCTAGCCATTCGGAACCTCGCCTTCGCCGAACTTGGCTGCTCGGCCGAGCTGACGGCTCACGGTTGATTTGTCCTTGCCGGCAATCTCGCCAATGTCTGCCATGGAGAAGCCAAGAATCGGATCATCTCGCATTGCCCGAAACAAATTGCTCGAATCGTCGAACAGCAGCGCGCGGCGCTCACTTTGAACACGGGCGGCATTCAACGTGGCAAACTGGCGCAGGGTTTCGAGGAGCCCCCGCCTGTCCTCCTCTCGAACCGTGGTAGCCTTCTTATAGGTGCGCACCAGAGACTCGATCTCCGCCCCCGTCGACCCCTCGGTGAACCAAGCGATCAACCGCAAATGGACGTCTGGAGCTTTCACGGGCGGCATGAAATGCGCGGCGATCGCCTTCCGCATCTCAAAGTCTGGTTTCGGGATTTCGAGCTGAACCTCGAATCGTCGCCAGACGGCTGAGTCGAGGAGCTTGGGATGGTTGGTGATCCCGATCGTGAAGCCAATATCGCGACGAACATCAAGGTTCTGCAGGAGCGCGTTCACGACGCGCTTGATCTCGCCGACCTCTTGCGGGTCATCGCGAACCTTAGCGATTGCGTCGAACTCGTCGAGCAGGAGAATGCAACGATGCCGATTCGCGAATGTGAAGAGATTGCCGATGTTGCGCGCAGTGGTGCCCAGGAAGGACGACACCAGACCATCCAGCTTCACCAGCACGACGGGCAAATCGAGTTGCTGAGCGATCCACAGAGCTAGCCGCGTCTTGCCCGTACCCGGCGCCCCATAGATGAGGCAGGTCTTCGATGGTCGGATGTCGATCTCGGACAGGGCTTCGAAATTGGCCCACTCTTCGATGATCGTTTCGATGGCCTGGCTGACCGTCGCGTTGAACAGTGGCGCGGCCGGTTGAATATCCGTCGGAAAAATCACGTCCGCCAGAGCGGCGGCCGTCTCTCGATCGACAGGAACCGGCGTGTTGCGCGTCAGAGCTTCGCCAGAAAACTGAGCCTTCGAACGCTCGATGCGGCTCGGTGAAAGCTCCTTCGTCCGGTCCGCCGTTGTCAGGATGCTGGTTAGCGCGGCTGACTGCTTTGGATCTCCGTCCTTGGCCAACGCGTCGCGCAAGCGCTCGATCTGCTTGCGCACGGCCGGCGACGCACCGGCTATCGCTGCGCGGCAAAGAGCTTGCACGATTGAGAAATGATCCATGTTTCGTCCTTGTGCGCGTGTTGCACCGTCACGCATTAATGGTGCATATAACACATATATCGATGCATAGAAAGACCGATTGTTGCGCATTTGCGATAATATGATGCGCAAGCCGGCCGGCACGTTTCCCGAAGCGGCCATCAGGATTCCCGGCTTCTGCAACTTTCGCCTCCAGCACATCCTGATCCGGATTTTACGCTTGGCTCCCGCTCCCGCTTACGCAGAAAGGGGGTTCGCCAAGGGCTCCGCCCTCGCGCGGGCAAGGGTGAAGCCCAGGCAAGCCGGCACCATCCGGGGCTGATCTACTCGACCTTCCGCGCGGATACGTCTTCCAACACGTTCGCAAATACGGAAATCGGTTTGTGCAGGCCGGGGGATTTCCCCTCCGCCCGGCCGCCCTTGCTCTTGCTACCATGTCTCGCCGACGGGCAGGGTTGAAGCGCAGCACTGCGCTTCAACCCTGCGATTGGGAGCAAAGACCATGACGACCGCTGTAATCGAGACCACCGCCACGCTCGCCGCCGAGAAAGGCAAGGAGTTTTCATTCCGCGCAACAACTCAAGAAGTCGGAGCGGAACGCCGGGAAACCCCACATAGCGAGTCCTCATGCACCAACGCCACCAGCGCTAAATTTGGGCACCTGAAACAACAACGTCGGTGCTTGCGACAGCGGGCTGGCTGGCGGTGCTTGGGAGCGGCGAGGCGGCGGACGCCGCTGAGGCGCCGGCGGCTGGAGCCCCGGCCATCAAGCCGCCGGTGGCTGGGGTCGGCGAGGGGCAATTTATCGGCTGACTCGGTGACGCCTGATTTCCGTTGCTGCATCCCGACGCGTCGATCTTCTTTTGAATGACCTGGCCCCAGGAACAGATGCTTTGCCCGTTGCCGTCGAGGTTAGCCGTGCCGTTAGCAAGGGTGGCGTTTGTCGCGCGAACGCCACCGTTGCCTTGGCTCGGGCATTGGCCGGTCGCGTTGAGGGACGCAAGGTCCTTTGAACAGATGAGCGCGCCGAATTGGGCGCACGCTGCTGCGGTGCCGGACGTTATCGGATAGCCATTGACAGACGAGCCAACATCGCCATTTACGGTGTTGAAAGCCTTGCCCTGTGACGACGGGCCTGCCTGCTGAATCCAGATGTCGACTTGCTGTTGAAGGGGCAGAGCCATGTATTGGCTCGAACTCATTCCAGTAGGAAGATTTTTGCTCGTTAGCTGCAAGACGCCAAAATTGTTGCCGTTGGAGCTGCAAGTGTTGCCGCCCGATTCCGCCATAGAAGCTCCGCCCCAAGTGCATGAGCTGCTTTGCAGGGCTGAGTTTGCATAAGGCGAGTTTTGAATGGCTTGGCTCACCTGATTTGCATTGTAGGTGGCGCAGGCCAAAGCGACGATGGGAACTGCTGTAAGAGCCGCGGCGAATAGCGCCTTCAAGCGATATGGATTTTGCATCGCCCGACCCAACTACTTCAAGTCGATCGGAGCGCGCTCGCCCGTCTCGCCGCCATAAACGATTTTGGTGGTGATCCGCTGCGATGCCGGATTGAAGGTCAGCAGCGTCATGTACTGGGTGTTTTTATTCGTCGAGGCGTCGTAACCGGCTTCTCCACGAAGCGCTGAAACCGGAAATTCGGAGAGGTTTTTTAGAATGCGCAACTTGCCGTTCTGAACTTCGGCGACGCGCGCAGGGCAATCGCCTTCGTTGGGCGCCACCTGGGACGATGCGCAATCCTCGTTGATCGAAGAGACGATGATGGTTCGGTCGCCGTCCTTGAAGGACGTTGTGAAAACCTCGGCTATCAGTTTCAAGTGGAGGCTTGGAACGGTGTTTTGAAGCTGGCGGCGCTTGGCGATGATCTCGGGGAGCTTGTCGCTCCAGATTTGGAGTTGCAGATTCGCCGCCGGGCTTTGTGTGAGGTCGAGCGCTTCGGCCAAAAGGCGATGCGTTTCGGACTGCTGAGCGGCCGTCGGCGCGGTCCCGAGCGTAGCGAGGATCAGACATGTTGTGACCGAGCACATTGCAAACCTCCCGAGAGAATTTGCATGGGACCGGGCCTCGACCGAACGACGCGTCAAGGCCGCGAGCAGCGCGCCCGCAGGGTCGCCTTGACGAGCGGCGGCCGGTCGGGGCCAGCCTGAACCTCGATGGGTGGGGGTTTGCGGCTCGACGCGCATGTTCGCTCCTTCGTGATGTGGTTCACGCTAAATTGTTTAGCGAAGCATATGCGAAGGCCCTAATCGACGCAAGTCGGGCTTGGCAGCGCGCCTACCCCCGGAAATTGGCCTCTACGTCGACTATATCGTTAAGCTAGCGCTCTGGTTTCGACAACGCTTTAGCGAACAACGGCGAGGTCGCGCGCCGACTTCGCGCCTGCGCCTTCGCACTGCCAGAGCTGGGAAAAGTCATTCATGCCGCCTCCAGGCGTCACGATCGCGACGTCGAGCGCCAGACGCGCTTCCCTGAATTTCTCTGCATAGAGCAAGCCCGGCGCGTCATCGTCGGCGAAGATCGTCACGCGTTTAACCTCGCTGGGGAACAAGACCTTCAAATATCGTTTGTTTCCAAGCGCCGCCCAAACGGGCATGTCGTGCAGGAGCTGCGCCGCCCATGCCGTCTCGAAGCCTTCGGCAAGGCCGATATGTTCCGCGACCGGCGCGAGGCGCAACGCGCCGGCGCCGAGCGGGCCAATGGCGCGGCGGGGCTCGAGAACATCGGCTTTGCGTTGTCCGCCCGAGTGAAGAAAGGTCAGCTGCACGGCGACAATTTCGCGCGTCGGCGCCTGAACGGCGGCGATCATACAGGCGAAGGATTTCCGGCTCGAGTAGGGATAGCGCGGCAGAAACCGGATGGTCGCGGGCACCGGCTCTCTGAAGCCTCGCGCGCGTAGGTAGATTTCGACGGGAGTGCCGTTGACGGGCTGCGCCTCGCGCCAGAGGTCAAGGGCGTCGGCTGTCGTCGTCTTGCGCTTTGCGCGCGCCGGCGCGGGGGACGGATTGAGGCGCGGCGCCCCATTCACATCGAGCTTGTCGATCGCTGCGCGAACATCGCGCGGATCGCACCCCGCAAAGCAATTGTAGATCAGGGCGCGGTCGCCGTCGCAGACGGCGAGCGACGGGCGCAAATCTCCCCTGCCCTTGCCATGGCTCGCGACCGGGCAACGACACAGGAAGCCCCCGCCTGCGGCATGGCCTCCCAAAATTCTCGCAACTGCCTTTGCTTTGATCTTCATGGTTTAATATTCTGCATAAGACGTAGCAGAAAGGGAAGCCGCCTGCGCCTGGGAGAGAGCCTAGCGCTGGAGGCGAATGTTTGGGGCGTCGGGGATGGAAATCCGACGCCGAGGGGTGGGGAGGGGTCAAGGGGAACGCGGCGCGGGGTTCCCCTTGCGCGAGCGCCTGCGCTCGCCTCCTCCCTCACAGGAGCAACGCGAGTTGGTCGGCGGCTGCATTGGCGCAGGCTGAAAGCGTTTGAGTTTGTGAAGGCGAGACGGCCCAATGCTCGGCCCGCCAAGGGTCAAGCGTTGTTGAACATCGCCATGAGTCCGTGAGTGGTGATGTGTTCGGCCGCGTCCTCAAGATCGCAACGGAACAAGTCGCCAAGGCGCGATTGCGGCCATTGCGCCATGCTCACAAGCAAGCTCGCAACGGTGCTCAAAACGAAGTCTTCGGCCTTCATTCCCGAAATTGCGAATTGATCGCTAAGCTCGATCGCCATTCCGATGCTGAGCGGCTTGTCGCCCTCGTCTTCGAGACGCGCGACATGAAGGCGCAACGCCTTCAACGCGATTTCTTCGGCTTTCGTGTCGTCCATTTTGGCTCTCCCCAAGTCAGCCAAGGCGCGGATGGCCTTGCCATACCGCTTGCCAGGTGGCGAACCGGGGATACGGGGGTGCAAACGAAAAATCGGGAGGGGGATCGCCCACCCTTGAGGGTGCCGAGCATCCGCGCCGAGGCGCGGATTTCCGGCGGTCTGCACAAGCGGCGCAAGGCGACGCGCGGAAGACTGGGGAGACCCGATTTTTCGATTGCTGGGGGCGTAAGGGGAACCCCTTCGGCCCCCTCAAATTGCGCCGGTTACGGCGCGCAAAATTCCTGCCCGTGCAACGGGCGTCAGCGATCGTTACCGATCGACGGCGAAGACGCCGAGGCGGCTTCGTGAGCGCCTGCGGGGCGCGAATAGAGCGCGATCCGAAGGAGACGCAAAGACGGGCAAAGGCATTATTTGCACGTCAAGATTGCTTCATTTCATCATGCGCCATTATATCTTTAGCTTCTGTTTTGAATCGTAGGTCCGACTGGGACAAGGCGATCAACGTTTGCGCGTTCGATGCCTATCCGGCCTAAAACCGCGGGATAACGGCTCGCATTTGATCCGCTACGCCGCGGCGCTGGATCGTCATTTCGAAGCCATGTGGGCGCCGCAGGACAATTTCGACGAAAAAACCGCCCGAAACCAGGGATGCTGTGCGCTAACCACTAGACTTTGTTTTTTGTAAGATTTATCTTTGGAATCACCATAGCGGCGACTAAAATGGAAATCGTCGCGAGTCGAACGGCGATGAAATGCGCGGCGGCGCCGTCGCATGGGATGAGGAGGCGGAACGGAGAAGACCATGGGGACGCAAAAGGAAGGTGAGGCCAGGCAAACCGCCATCGGAACGATCTTTAGCGCAATGCTGCAACGCAAATCGAGAGAGTTCCCGAGCGTCGAAGAGTTTCTGAAAACCATCGGCATGTCGTTCGCGACCTATTCTCAGCTTCTGAGAGGTCTTGGGAATCCTACGGCTCACACGATAACCCGCACCGGCGAGGCTTTGGGGCTGTCCGGTTGGGAAATGCTGGGTCTCGACGAAAAGATCGTGCGGGGCTGGCTCGCCGGTCAAGACATCGATCTTGGGCAAGTGAACACACTCGTGGCGCATCAAAGGGCGAGCACGATCAGGGTCGATTCGAACAAATTCTCGATGCAAAGCATAGAGCCGAAGGCGCCGAACGCGGCGGCTCCGGAACCTGCCGAGAAAAGAGAAGAGCCTAAAAAGGCCGCGCCTGCGCCAAAAGCCGCTACGAAGACGAAGAAGAAGGTCGGAGCAACCGCAGGCAAAAAGCGATAGCGGCCCTGCGCCTGCGAACGCGTTTCAAAAACATCACACTTTTCAACGCATGCCGGAACGGGCTTATGACGCGCGCCACAAGGTGGGCGGCGTCATAAGCCGCATTTCTAAGGTGCGATAGCCGCTCTTGGGGAAGCTCCGCCTCCCCTGGCGCTGGAAGTCTCGCCTTGACCGCGGGGTGAAGCAAGTCGGTCGCACGCGCGCGGCGCAGCCGCGTTGCACATGTTGAGGCGAACGTCGCCCGTTCTTGCGGGCGCCGCCGCGCCGGGGCTTGCTCCACCCCTCAACCGCTGCTCCGCGCGAGCTCGAAGGCGATTGACGCGCAATCGCCCGTAAAATGTGCACGGAGCTGCCGATGAAAAGACCCATTTTC
>Ga0302319_10016380_pt1 | contig 13669 bp, 13 predicted proteins | sample Bog_T0_2_FD_203319 | JGI IMG/M metagenome (GOLD analysis project Ga0302319, IMG submission 203319) | Peat permafrost microbial communities from Stordalen Mire near Abisko, Sweden - Bog_T0_2 | ecosystem: Environmental > Terrestrial > Soil > Wetlands > Peat | place: Sweden: Abisko, Stordalen Mire...
CGGCCCTGGGCGTTGGAGTATTGGCGGAAGTCGGCGTGGTCGGTCGCGGTCTCCTTGTCGGTGTCGAGGAAGGCGTAGTGATTGGCGTCGGTGTCGGGGGCGCCTGTGGGGATTGTCAGCTTGTTATCGCCGAAGGGCTGCTCGTGCACCCGCGGTGCGGCTGGCGTGGCGAGCGAGTTATCGGACGATGCAGCCATGACGAAATCAGTATAACTTGGGTGAGACGGTGTCGGTTGAATTTATTGACTCCCACTCATCCACGATAAAACTGTGGATGGGGCACAGCGCCGTTTTATGGTGATGACCGGGGCACCTGGCAACGAAACGAACTGGATGACCACCGAGGCAGTTCTGAGCAGGCGACTCATCTTCGACACCTATTTGGCGTGGCCCACAACTCAATTTACCACGAACGTTGGGTGGCCCAGGTCTCGACTTTGAGACCTGGGCCATCCGCCACCCTTGCCGCAAAGCTCGCGTCAAGGATGGGGCACCTAGAGTTCAGTGAATGAGTGAAACGGTGAATGAGTGACGATTTCTAGCGTTTGCCCTGGATGGTCTTGGGGTTGACGCCGGCCTTCTTGGCGGCGCGTTTGGCGGCGATGGCGTGCATCTCTTTGCCAACATGCGACTGGTTGATGCCGAATTGGATGGCCAGGTTGATGACGTTGCCGGTGCCCCAGTAGAGCGCCAGGCCTGATGCATAGTGCCACAGCATGAAGCCGAACATGACCGGCATCATGATGGCCATCATGCGGCGCTGCGAGGCGTCCATCCCCGGCGAGGGGGTAATGTACTGCGTCAAAAACATGGTGATGATGATGAGGATGGGCAGGAAGTGGACGGGGTCCGGCATGGAGAGGTCGGTGAGCCAGAACCAGTGGGCCTGGCGCAGTTCAACCGTGTTCTGGAGCACCCGGAAGTAGGCGAAGAAGAGCGGCATCTGCACCAGCATGGGCAGGCAACTGCCGTACATGTTCACGCCCTCCACCTTGTAAAGCTCCATCATCTCGGAGTTCATCTCGGTGCGCTTGGGATCGGTCGCCTTGACGTTCTTGTAGCGCTGCTTGATGGCCTCGATCTTGGGCTGAATGCGCATCATCTTCAGCGACGACTTCAACATCATGTAGCGCGTGGGCAGCATCAGCAGGTTGAAGATGACCGTGATGATGATGATGGACCAGCCCCAGTTGTTGACGCCATGCTCGACCAGGTAGCGCAGCCCCAGGTAGAGCGGCTTGGCGATGATGGTGAGCCAGCCGAACTGGATAAGCGGTTCGAGCGTCGGCCCGGTAGGCTTGCCGTCGGCCCCGGTGACGTGGATGGAGCTGAGCGCATCCATCGCCTTGGGTCCGGCATAAAGGCGCAGGCGGGTTATGCCGCTAGTGTCGCCCACGGCCAGGCCGAGGACGTGGGCCGGCTTCTTGGGGCTGTTGGGGTCGCTCAGGTCGCCCGGCAGGTCGATGGCGTTGTGCAGCGTGACCAGGGTGGTGCGCTCGGGCGTGTCGGGCAGAAAGGCCGATACGAAGTAGAGATCGGTGACGGCCGCATACGAGTAGGGCAGGTCGAGCGTGGCGTTGTTGCTGACCTTGGCCACGGCCTCCGTATCCTGCTTGCCATTCAGCGACCAGTCGAACTGCGACAGCGCGGAGGTGCGAATCGAGGAGCGGGTCAGCGACGAGGGAAGAAACTCCTCCATGTCGCCCAGGCCGGAGGGCCAAGCCACCAGCGCCCGCACCGGCGCGCCGTTGCGCGTGACCTCGGCCTCGACGGTGACGACGTAGCTCGCATCGAAGCGGATGGTCTTCACCACATCCAGGCCGTTGGCGGCGTAATGGAAGGTAAGAGCGCTGGTGGCGGGCACATCAACGTGGCCGGTGATCGTGGGCTGCGCGCCCGTTACGATCACCTGATACAAGGCCTGATTAAGCTGCTCGGTGAGTGCCGGCTCATAGGTGAAGAATGAGAGCGGCTGGCCGAAGCGCGCCGCGGCCTGCGGCTGCACCATATCCAGCGGCTTGCCGGCGCTGTCGTTATACTTTTTCAGGATCCAGCTAGTCACCTGCGCACCCTGGTTGGTGAAGGTGATGCGGTAGTTGTCGTTCTCGACGGTGGTCTCCGTCACCGTTGCCGCGGCCACCTGAGGCGTGGCCGCCTGCGGTGGGGCTAAATGCGCCTGCGGCGCGCCGGTTGGGGATACTGGCGCAACTGCGGTAACCTGCGGCGGCTGGCTGGGCTGGGACTGGCTTTGCGCGGTGGGCGTCGGCGGGATCGCCGGCTTGGGCTTGAAGTACTGAAAGCCAAAGAGGACAACCAGCGTCAGCAGGAACAAGGTCAGCAGGCTGCGCATGTCGCCGCCGCTGCCGCCGCCATCGCTGCCCTGCCCTGAAAGATTGGGATTACGAAATTCTGCCAAGGTATACTTCCTGTTCGTTGGGGCCTGTTCTCAGGCCATTATGGGGGCGCCGTCAGGGCGCCACTCTTCCTATGGTAACGGTTTGTGGGGAAAATTGTGTGCAACCGTAGCCGGCGGCACAGGATCGAGGCCGCCGCGGGTGAATGGATGGCAGCGCAATAGCCGCCACAACGCCAGTAAAACACCCCTCAGCGGTCCGTGCGTGGCAATCGCAACCGAGGCGTACTCCGAGCAGGTGGGCAAAAACTTGCAGCCGCCGCCGGGCGAGAGCGCGTGCAGCGCCGGCGAGATCCAGCGGCGATAGAAGGCGAGCAGGGCAAGCAGCAATCGCGTCATAGCACCGGCTTGGAGGGGGCCGAAATCGAAGTCATGCGCTCCGCCTCGGCATTTGCCTGCTGAAGGATACGCACAATCTCCGCCTCCAGTTTCGTAAAATCCATCGTCAGCACCGCGCGCCGCGGATGAATAATCAGATCGCAGCCGCTGGGCAGCATTTCCACGTGGCGGCGCAACGCCTCTCTCATGCGGCGCTTCAGGCGGTTGCGCTCGTGCGCCTTGCCCATCACTTTGCCGGCGGTGAGGCCGACGCGCGGGCTGGCGGGTAGCGCGGCGTCAGCGTAAGCAGGCGTCTGCGGGGCCAGAAACCAGCTCATCGAGGCAGACTGGCGCTTGCGGCTGGCCGCATAAGCGCGCTGATAGTCGGCGTGCTTGCACAACCGCGCTCCGCTCAGCGATTGCCGTGCGGGCGGGCGCTGGTCAGGCTGAAGTGGGGTGGTCATGGCTACGCCGCGGTGCGTGTAGGCCGGAAGCGTGGATGCTTCAAACTCATTCCGGCTCCACAATTGGCTGGGGCAATGGTTTGCGGCACTTGGCGAGGGTAACGACTAGTCGCGGAAGCCTGCGCTGACGGCCACGCGCTTGCGCCCGATGGCGCGGCGGCGGCTGAGCACGGCGGCACCGGCCTTGGTCTTCATGCGCGCGCGAAAGCCGTGTGTCTTCACGCGCTTGCGGCGATTGGGCTGAAATGTGCGCTTGGGCATGGATATGCGCTCCTGTTTCTTTCTTCAAATTGTGAAAATCTGCACCTTGACGGTAAAGATCAAGTGTATCGCAGGTTGGCCCAGGAATCCAGCGGAAAGCGCACACCAAATGGAATTCCCGTCGGTCTGCCGCCGAGCGGCGACCTGCATCCAGAGCTGGAAGGTCCCATAAGAGGAAGTCTCGACGAGCTTCCAGTGTACACTCTGGTAACTTTACCGGCGAGTTTCACCACCAATGGTGCAACTATTGCGGAGGACCAAAAAGTTATGTGAAAGAGGGATTGCAAAGTTCTCGAAATGTGCTAATCTTGGGACCGTTCATGTAAGTTTCCCAGCGTCTCACGGAACCGGTTTTTCCCAGGCCCCGAGATCAAATACAGGAACCGATCAGCGGCAATCAGGCTGTCGGCAAGTGGCAATTGGACGCAAGGCATAGAGCCTTTGCGCCAAACGCGGGCCTGTGTCTGATCTCAATCAATGAACTGGAACGGCAAACCATAGACGACGCAGGTAAGGATCAGCACGATGGCATTTGCAATTTCGCCGGCAACGGCTCTCAATCCCTGGCTCCAGATACTCTCCGCGCTCGAGAAAAAGGTCAAACGCCAGTCCTTCGAGACTTGGCTTAAACCCTCTCGCTACAGCCATATAGTTGGCCGTACGCTCTATGTGCGCGTGCCTTCGCCCGATTTCCAGCTCCTGGGGGAGAAATACGACAACCTGATCCAGGAGGCCATTGAGCAACTCAATCTTGAACTGGACGACGTCTGTTTTGTCACCGCCGAGGAGGACCCCTCGATTCCGCCGCAGCGCAAGGACGGCGGCTTCGGGCCGCTTCCCGCCCACGCGCCCACCGCGCCGCCGCAGGCGCCGAGCCGCACACCCGAGCAGGCGCGCTTCGACTGGTCCACGGCGGCGCAGCTCAATCCCCGCTACACCTTCGACGCCTTTGTCATCGGCAACGGCAACCAGTTTGCCCGCGCCGCCTCGCTGGCCGTGGCCGAGCGGCCCTCCCGCGCCCACAATCCGCTCTTTCTCTATGGCGGCGTCGGCATGGGCAAGACCCACCTGATGCACGCCATCGGCCACGAGGTAAAGCGGCGCCAGCCCATGGCCAGCATCTGCTACATCTCCGCGGAAAAATTCACCAACGAGATGATCTCGTCGCTGCGCAACGACCGCATGACCAGCTTCCGCGACCGTTTCCGCACCATGGACGTACTGCTCATCGACGACATCCAGTTCATCGCCCAGAAGGAGCGCACCCAGGAGGAGTTCTTCCACACCTTCAACGCGCTGCACGAGAGCATGAAGCATATCGTGATCGCCAGCGACCGTCCGCCCAAGGAGCTGGCCGAGATTGAGGACCGTCTGCGCTCGCGCTTCGAGTGGGGGCTGATCGCCGACATTCAGCCGCCCGATCTGGAGACCAGGGTCGCCATTCTGCAAAAGAAAGCCGAGAGCGAACAGGTGCAGTTGCCCATCGACGTGGCCATGTTCGTCGCCTCCAATGTCCGCACCAACGTGCGCGAACTGGAGGGCGCCATGAACCGGCTGATCGCCTGGTGCCAGCTCAATTGCATGGAGATCACGCTGGCCTCTACCCAGCAGTGCCTCAAGAACTTCATCGACTTGCAGGTGCGCAAGATCACCATCGAGGCCATTCAGCGGGCCGTCAGCGAGAACTTCGGCATGAAGGTCATGGACCTGAAGCAGAAGAACAATTCGCGCAACGTCGTGGTGCCGCGGCAGATCGCCATGTACCTGGCCAAGCAGATGACCGAAGCCAGTTTGCCGGAGATCGGACGCCAATTCGGCGGCAAGCATCACACCACGGTGATGCACTCCATCTCCAAGATCGACGATCTGCGCCGCTCCGACAAGGATCTGCACCGCACCCTCAACAAGCTGCAGGAGCAGTTGAACGGCTAGTGTCCCAGCTACACTCAGGGTTCCCCAGGTCCCTCGTTTTTGGGGACCTGGGAGAAAACGACGCCGTCGCACAAGCCGCACGGGGCTTCACTCCTGGCTGGAATATTTATAGTGAAGAGCAGGATAACCGCGCAGATTCTTTTCAATCGCGCCCGCATCCCCTGATGATCGTATGAATGTGACCGTGAAAGCTGGGAATACAACGCGCTGGAGCCGCTTCGCCGCTGTCGCCGTGATTCTTGTTGCGGCGGGCGTGGCCGTTGCGCCGCAACTGCTCCACGGCAACTCCTGCGGGCACGACTTCGATTTCCATCTGATCTCATGGCTCGATGCGGCCAACAGTTGGCGCCATGGAATTCCCTATCCGCATTGGGCGCCGAGCGCCAACTTCGGAGCGGGCGAGGCGCGCTTCCTTTTTTATCCTCCCCTCACCTGGATGCTGGGAGCGGCGCTGAGCCTCGTCCTTCCCTGGACGCTGGTTCCCATCGCGCTGACGTATCTGCTGCTGGCCGCGACCGGCCTTGCCACGCGGGCGCTGGCGCGACAGGCGCTTAGCGAGGGAGCGGCCACGCTGGCCGGCTGCGCGGCGCTTTTTTCCGGCTATGCGCTCTTCACCGCCTACGAGCGCACCGCCTTTGGCGAACTCGCGGGCGGCTTCTGGATTCCCTTGCTGCTGCTCTTCCTGCTGCGCGAGCGTAATCCGTCCGCTTCGCTTGCGAGGCGCGCGCTCGACGGTTCGGCGGCGCCGCTGGCGCTGGTGGTGGCCGGCTGCTGGCTCTCCAATGTTCCGCTGGGAGTGATGGCCTGCTATCTGCTGGCCGCCGTGGCGCTGGTAGCCGCTCTGCTGGCGCGCTCCTGGGCGCCGGTGTTGCGCGTTGCTCTCGCCGCCGCGCTGGGCATCGGTCTGGCCTCGCTCTATCTGCTTCCCGCTGTCGTTGAACAGAAATGGATCGATATTCGCCAAACGACCGATGATCCCAGCGAGAGAATCGAGAACGGTTGGCTCTTTGCGCGCCACGCCGATCCGGCGCTCGCCGCCCACGACACCGTGCTGCTCAAAGTCTCCATGCTCGCCGCTTCCATGATCGCCGTGGCGCTCGTGAGCCTGCTGGTTTGCCGGCTGCGCGGCACTCTCGCCGGAGGCCGCCGCTGGTGGCTGCCGCTGGCGCTCGTTCCCTTCGCCGTGCTCTTTCTTCAGCTTCCCGTCTCGCTGCCGCTGTGGAATCTGCTGCCCAAGCTGCGGTTTTTGCAGTTTCCCTGGCGCTGGCTGGTGGTTCTTGAAGCTCCAATGGCCATCTTGTTTGCCTCGGCTCTCTGGCCGGCGCGGCTCTGGCGGCGCGGAGCCGTCACCGTTGTCTGCGCTGCCTTTTTCCTGGCGGCAACGGCCTTTGCCGCGCACGACTTCTTCCAGAATTGTGACGACGAGGACTCAGTCTCCGGCAGCTTGAGCGTCTACCGCAGCGGCGCGGGCTTTGTGGGAGCCGACGAATATGCGCCTCCCGCCTCCGACAACACGCTGCTTGCCTCCGGCCTGCCAGACGCGTGCCTGGTCACTGACGCTGCCACAGTGCTGGGCGCGCTTCCCGAAGGCCACGATGCGGACGACGCCACTCTCGTCTGGAATCCCAATCAAGGCAGTTGCGAGGCAACTCCGCGCTGGCAGCTTGATTTGCCGGAGCACAAACGGCTCACAGCGACTGTCGCACACACCGGTTTTCTGATTCTGCGCGTGCGCAGCTATCCGGCCTGGCGCATCGCGGTGAATGGCCGGCTCGCCGGCGGCCTGCCGCGGCGCGACGATGGCCTGATCGTGGTTCCCGTCCCGCAAGGGCCTGTCGATGTGGCCCTGGAATGGAGCACTACGCGGGATCTGCTCGCCGGAGGCTGGCTGAGCGCGCTGGCCGCGCTGGTGCTCATCGTTCTTTGGAGATATGAGAGGCGATTTCGGCATCCCGTCCACTGATCCGAAGCTTTGGGTGCCCCAGGTCCCGATTTTGGGACCTGGGAAAGCACCCAGATTGACAAGGGGCTACCTCGTCTCGACGCGCAGGATGCGAATCTGCGGGTAAGCGCCGTCCCAGTCGGGCGAGACCGCATCGAAGATCAAGCGGAATTCGCGCTCGGCAGTCGGCTTGAGCGGCGCTGCCGAGAGAGCCTCGACATCCACATACGGTTCGCGCACACGGATGAGCTTGATGGGCAGAGTCTCATTCTGCGCTACCTCGTGCGCAATGTTGCGGAAGAGCACCTGCACGGTGACGGCGGTGACGGTGCGGCTGCCCTGGTTGGCGATGTGGCCATCCAGATAAGTGACCTTGCCTCCCGCCAGGTTGGCCGATTCGCTCATCGCCAGCCCGCTCAGCGAGAGGCTGCCCGCGTATGGGTCCAGGGGCGCGGAGAGCGGCGTCACCGCGGTCTTGCCGCGGGCGTGGCCATTCTCCAGGCTCAGGATGGTCACGGAGGCAACCAGCAGGACGACGGCCAGAGCCACCATCAGCGGCAGCCAGTTGCGTTCTTCGTTGTCAGTGGACGGGACCAGATCGGGCATGGGGTCTGTCATCGAATCTCCTGGGTTACGAGCCGAATTCTACACCCGAAACCGGTAAAATTCTTCTCTCGCTTGCTTGGAACAAATTCAGTACAATGGTTTGCAATTGAAATGGGCTAATTATTTCGTGGATCATTGCGGACAGGAGGAATGCAATGTCAGACAAGAACGTCCAGAATCAAGAGCCGGTCTACTCCTTCCAGGGCAGCTCGCCCGCCGATGAGCTGCTGGAAATCGCCCGCATCCACCACCGTGAGGCGAAGCAACTGTTCGACAACGCATACGCGGCACAGGCCGCGGAGCGCGAGGAAGAGGCCCGGTTGTTGATGGATCTGGCCATTGCGCGCCGCGAACGGGCCGAGGAGTTCGAGCGGGCGGCAAGAGGCGAGAGCAACGACCCCGTTGTGACCGAGATTCTGGATTGGCAGGAGGAGTTGGCCGCTGAATACGCGCCTCCCACTTCAACCTATGCTCCAACTGACGGCGAACTCCCGGAGGGGTGGCTGGAGGAGTACAAACCTCCCAAGCGCGGAAGGATCGCTCGCGCCATGGCCTGGGTGGGCAGCTTCATGCCTTAATGGCCGGCCTTCGCCCTGCCTGTTTTTCTGCACAGATTTTTATTTTCGCTCTTGACCGCGAGGCAAAACAGAGTCACTATTTTCTTCGGGACTTCCCCTTTGTCCGGCATCTCTGCAACGGTTTCCGGCATCCAGGAATTCAGGCATGAGTACCGGACTGATCCGGAATCCCTCCTCCTTGCCGCAAGACAAGGAAAGGCAGGCTCGCGATGCAACCAAATTCCCCATTCGCATCCAACTCCATGACTGCGCCAGCCGGCGTGAGCGGGCGCAGCCGCCAAACCGATGAGAGGGTCTACCAGGCCTTTACGGTGGCCGCCATCCTGCTGGTGCTGGGGAGCCTCTGGCTCTTCTGAGCATCAAGACTCGCCGCGGTGAGTTTCGTCCAGAAATAAAAGAGCCACGAAAGCTCCGTGCCCCATCCTTTCGCTTTTTTTCTGGCGAAAGGGTGGGGCACATTGCATCCAGCAAGCTCTATCCCGCACGCCCCGCGCGGAAGATAGCCGCGAGGTGCCATGCGAAGGTGGTCATGAACGCGGCGAGAAAGACGACCAGAATCAGCGGAGAGAGGCGTCCGTGCCCCTGCTGAATGATGCGCAGGATAAACCACTGCATCCAGGCGAAGAAGCAGACCAGTTCGGCTTTGAGCCAGGCAATCATCTCCAGTGTCAGCGCCTCCAGGCGAGCGCGGTTCTCTTCCGTTACCGCGACCGGGTAGTTGAACAGGACGGGAAACTGGGCGATCACCGTAATGGTCAGATAGATCACTGCTGCTATCACCGGCAGCAAGAGCAGCGTGGAGGGCGGACCCCAGCCATTGGCGTTGCCGGCAGCATCGAAGTGCGTGGGAATCTGGGCCGGCAGGGGATGGGACTCGTGAAAGGCCTGCCAGGTAATCCAGATGGTGAGAGCCAACGCTCCCAGGCTGATCGCTTCCAGGTTTTTACGCATAGTGTTCCCTTCCCGGTCGATTGTATAAAAATGATACAGTTTCCACAAAGTGACTAAAGGCTCCTGAGATACAGGAATAAAACCTCATGGAAAAGCTGTTGCGAAACAAGACACCTGGGGAGTATTTCGCTCTGACTGTATTGAAGCGAGACAGAAAAACAGGACGGCTTCTGTGGATTTTTTCGCCGCATAGTTCCAGTTTGGGATTCTAGCCCTGGTCCCCGGCTACTGCGTCTTCATGAGAATGGCAATCAGCGTGTCGCGGCGGCGGTTGGCCAGGGCATCCGAATTGGCCAGCCCGCGCAGCCAGAAGAAGCCCGCCACAACGGCCAGCGCCAGAAAGACCGGCACGGCCAGCAGCAGGTTGCCCCAGGCATAGGCCAGCGCGAAGACTGGGGCGCTGATACCCAGCAACACCAGCAGAGTGAGCATGCTGAGCAAGCTATTCGCCTGCGCGCCGCGCTGCTTGCCAATCCGTCCGGGATTGATGCGGTAGGGCATGGTGAGAGAGATGAGATTGCCTGCGGCCAGATTGCAGGGCAGCGCAAAGAGCAGCCATGCGACTGTCGCTGCCACCATTACGCTCTCCGGCCTTCCCACGCGCAGCGTGGCCACATAGCCGACCAGCAGTACATCGACGGCAAACAGCAGCGAGTGAAAGAGGTTTTTGGCCAGCAGAACGGTTCGAATGGGCGTGGGGGAAAGAAAAAGAAGCTGGATTCCCGCGCCCTCGGTGCCCAGATTGTTGAAGAACAATTGCACAAAGCCCATCAGCGTTGAGGCCACGCACAGCGGCAGCGCAAAGGAGAAAGAACTGCCTCCGCCAGCGGGGCCGTTGCGCAAGAGGCTGCCGACAAAAACCAGAACTATCAGCACCGGAACGCCCAGCGCCCACAGCAGCGGCAACGTGCGCCTGATCGAGCGCGCCTCCTTTTCCATAATCGCGGTGATTGGGCCGGAGCCGCCGAAACGCCATCCGCTCTCGCGTTGGGCAAGCGCGGCACGGCTCGCAGCAGCCTTGGCGCGGCTGGGCGCACTGCTCAGGTTTTCGCCGCGATACTCGGCCCGCAGACGCCCCGCCAGCACCATCCCCATGGCCAGCCCCCACAGTCCGAGAACGCCCAGCGAGGCGATTCCGAGCGCCGGCTCGCTCTTGGCCTCCCGCCCCAGCGCGCGCGCGGCCAGCCCCGGCGGCAGCCACTCTTGGGTCTCAAAGACGGGCTTCACCCACGGCTCAACCCTGTTCCACGTCTGGCGGTAATCCTCGGCGCGCTGCTGCGGAGAAACGTACCCCTTACGCCTCATCTGGTGCAGCGCCGGATTCAGCAGTTGCATGCTGAGCATCAGCACCATGAAGACCACGCCCAGAATCTCGCGCGTCTTGCGCTGCGCCAGCCAACGGTCGATCCAGGCAAAGACGGCGCGCACCAGCAGAATGTTGAAGGCCGCAAAGACCATCAGAACCAGCGCCGCCCAGGCAGACAAATCCGGACGCGCCAGGGTGAGGCCCGCCCAGATGCCCAGGCAGCACAAGACGCCAAGAATCGTCGAGACATCCACCAGGCCAAAGACCACATACAACAGGAAGTAGGAGCCGAAGCTCACCGGAAAGCGCAGCAGAATGCCCAGGTCAAACTGCTCCTGAAATGAGGCCAGCATCACCGGAACCACCTGCCAGAGCAGGAAGGCCACCCAGAAGAGGATGGGCAAAAACTCCCACTTCTCATTGGAGACAAGAGCATAGGCGCCCACGCCCATCCCCGCGCCCAGGGCCAGCCCCATGGCGGCATAAATCACAAAAGCCACGGTGCGCGCGCCCAGCTCAATCGCTCCCAGTTTGGAGCGTAGGCTGTTGACGAACATACGCCAGCGCATGCCGGCCATGGCCGCATACTGCGCCCGAGCGACGCCGCTAGTTATGCCAGCCATGAAAGCTCCTGCGCCGGCTCCGTCCCGCCCGCGCCCACAATCGACAGGAAGATCTCTTCCAGCGTCAGCCGCTGCTCTCCGTCAAAGCCGGGCAGTGTGCTGGCCACGCCGGCGCGCAGCTCTTCCAGCGAGCCATTGGCCACCAGCCGCCCCTTGCTGATAATGGCCACGTGGCTGCATAGCCGCTCCACAATCTCGAGCACATGGGTGGTCAAAAAGATCGTCGCGCCGCGATTGAGCATCCCTTGCAGCATCGACTTCAACATTCCCGCCGCCACCGCGTCCACGCCCTCGAATGGCTCATCGAGAAAGAGGACCTTCGGCCCGTGAATCACCGCCGCGGCCATGGCCAGCTTCTTCTGCATTCCATGCGAAAAATCGGTCACCAGCTTGCGGCTCTCGTTGGCCAGTTGCATAAACTCCAGCAGCTCGCCGGTGCGCCGGTTGGCGGTCTCCCGGTCCAGCCCATACATCCGCCCCACAAAGCGCAGATACTCGGGCGCCGTCAGCCGGCCCAGCAGCGCCATGCCCTCCGGCACCACGCCGATCTGCCGCTTCAAATCGAGAGCTGTGGAGCTGAAGGGCTGGCCCAGAATCTCGATGGAGCCCGCCGTCGGCTCCAGCAGCCCGGTGAGCATCTTGATGGTGGTGGACTTGCCCGCGCCGTTTGGTCCCAAAAAGCCAAAGAACTGCCCTTGGTCCACGCTCAGGCTCACATCTTCAACGGCCGTCAGCTCGCCAAAGCGCCGGGTGAGGCCATGCGTTTGTATCGCCGCGATTTCCATTTGCCTGCAAGAATAACAAGATTGGCGGCGGAAACAAAATATATCTTACGCAAACCGCGGGATTTCTCAATCTTTCGTGATCCGGCTCAGCAGAAGCTCCAAAAAGCCCTTCTCGTCGGATTTCAGACAGACCTGGGCGTTGGGTGCGCCCTCCACCGGCCGGGTGAATCCCTGCTCATCCACCTCCAGCCGCAGCGGCGTTGCCGGACACAGATCGGGCCGGATCGCGTAGGTCACGGCCACCGGGTCAAAGAGCGTGGGCGTGGGAGAATGATTGTCCGCCTTTGCCGCCCACTGATGATAGAGCAGCGTCAACTGGTCGGTGAGCGGCGAACCATGCGAGAAGATCGCCTCCCGCTCGGCCGGCTCCAGGTGAATCTGCGTCGAGTCCAGCGGCATCATATAGACCGGCACGCCTTTGGCCAGCAGCAAGCGCAACCCCGCCGGATCGCAGAGGACATTCCATTCAGCGGTGGGCGCAGGGTGGGCGTCGCCGTAACCCCGATAGACGCTGCCGGCCATGATGACCACCCGCTTGAGTTTGCTGAAGGTCGCCGGGTCGCGCTCGATGGCCGCCTGCACGTTGGTCAGCGGGCCGATGGAGATCAGCGTGATCTGTCCGGGATAAGCCTTGATCTGGCCCAGCAGAAAATCGACAGCATCGATGTGCCTTAGCGCCGGCGACCGGCGGGCATACGCCGCCTGGCTGAAGACATTGCTCTGCGCCGTGGGAACGCCGGCGGCAACGGGAACCTCGTCCCGCCCTACAGCTTTCAGGTAACGGTCCACCAGCCGCGCCCGCAGATCCGTATCGCCGTAGGCGGTGGTGATGCCCAGCAGCTTCAGCTCCGGGCTGTGCAGAGCCAGAGCCAGCGCGAAGGCGTCGTCGATGTCGTCGCCGATGTCCGTGTCGAGAATCACCAATTGAGGATGCAGGGGAACAGGAGCGGGAAGTTGTTGTCCGTTGGCTACCCGCCCCACGCCGCAAAGCAGCACCAGTGCCGCGAAAATCCAAACAAATCGTGCGATTTTCATACCTGTCCCCTAAGTCTCTGACCGGGTGATTTCGTACTTTGAGGTTCGTGCTTTCCCACCCATTTCACAAAGTGCATGAAATGGATGGGGCACGGAGCTTCCTTAACTATCTGTGAAAATACCCTAATCCCTGTTCCCTATACCCTTCCCTACCGGCTGAAGCTGACAAACTTGCGTCCCGCATAGAGCCGGAAGCCGCCTGCCGCATCGGCCACAATTTGCAGCGGCAAGGGCCGCTTGAGCGCCGCGTCTTCGTCCGCTTTCACGCTGAGCACATCATGGCCGCCCACGTCGGTGACGATGAATCTTCCGCCCACGAATCCCGCGCCGTAGATGCCCGCGGCCAGGCTCTTGACGCCCAGCTTGATCGGCGCCTCGGTGATGAAGTAGGCCTGATACTTGCCCGCCACGCCGGTCGAGTAACCGCTGGTGTCCACCAGCGTCGCCAGCACGAA
>Ga0302319_10016382_pt1 | contig 13669 bp, 8 predicted proteins | sample Bog_T0_2_FD_203319 | JGI IMG/M metagenome (GOLD analysis project Ga0302319, IMG submission 203319) | Peat permafrost microbial communities from Stordalen Mire near Abisko, Sweden - Bog_T0_2 | ecosystem: Environmental > Terrestrial > Soil > Wetlands > Peat | place: Sweden: Abisko, Stordalen Mire...
TGTAGGCGGTAAAGACACGGTAAGGCTGGCCGTCGGGCTTTAAAACCTCATCCGGCTCGCAGAGAACACCGTCTTTAAGACTGCGGACCTCAACCCCCAACGACCGGGCCAGCTTTTCCACGGCGGAATCCCTCCTCCGCGCGGCTGGCTCGTAGTCGTGGTTGAAGAAAAGCGCTTGGGCGCCGGTCTCGCGCAACAGGGACCGCATTTGCTCTTCGACGTTGCCGTGGCGAAAAATCAGTTTTCCACCCGAAGCCTCGATATTTTTTTGAAGGGAAGCCAGGCACTCCAACATGAAACCAACAATGGGCGCTCCCGTATCCGGCGCGGTCAGGATACGCGGGTCGAAAATAAAGAGCGGAATGACCACATCGGCCCAGGCATGCGCGGCATGGAGAGCCGTATTATCCGAGAGCCGCAGGTCGCAACGGAACCAGTGCAGCGCGATCTTCATTGCCCACAGAATGACTTAATCCAGCCGGAAAGTCATTACGACGTGTTTGCATGCAGTCAAGTCCGGGCAGCAATCGGATTAGCCCGATCACCGCCCATTCCCGAAAAAAATTAACAAATCACTAAACCAGGACCCAACTATGGTCGATGACCCTAAGTTTGAGCAAACTAAGCTGCCGCTGTTTCAATGACTTTTTTGTCCAGCGGGGGACGGATACGGTGACGGGGAACTGCCACGATGGGATTGTCCGCTAAACGCTTACGAGCCAGGGCCGCAGCATGGGCCAGAGGGCTATACTCGTCGGTAAGAGGGACAGGCGCGAACGTGAAGATAGGCGATATACTCATATTTGTTTGTATTTCTTTTAATCTGTACCCCTCCAATAAACTCATAGTTTACCATATAGTCAAGTATTACGTTTATGCAATCTCGACTATTAGCTGCCGTGAAAGGTTATCGGGAGAGATTTTTGAAATCCAATTCCATCGCCCAGCTGAGCGGCACAAGCTCTCAGGGAATCGATATTTGCCAGACCCGGTAGGCCTCATTTTCGTATAGGGCGGAGGATGTCACCACGTTTGTTTCATTGGGAAAATCATCCTTTGGAAGGATCGCGAAAAGACTCCTGCCGCGCCAACCGGGAGGAACGATTCCCTTACCAAAGAAATCGGCGAGTTCCTGTTTACGCTGGTTGGCGTAAGGGGTTGTGTTGTAGTGACTGTACCAGCCGCGATAGTCGGTATAGACCATCGCGAGGTAGACGAGTTGGGAATCGCTCCTCGGCGTGATCAATATTTCGTTGTGAGGTAATGGTCTTTGCCGTAACCAAGCGTAGAGCTGGCGGTCGGCTGAGGTTAGGCGAAAGCCGTCCTGGGAGAGCCACGTGATACCCAATCGCGGAGCCAACGCCATCGTAATGTGGAGTCCGAACCAGGCAAGGTTGTCCGATACACCGAGCAAAAAGATGGAGCCGATTGCGGCGAGGCGCAGGATCGCGTTTTGAAGGTTAAAGCAGTTTTCCAAGATCCGCATTAGGGGTTGAGCGCCAAGCAAAAAAAGCGGAATCCATGTATATCCGCGTGAAAAGTGGAGAGGTTGCCGGGCTGGCATCAGCAGATCGTGATGGACAAGGGCAAATGAAACCAGGAACCAACAGAGGAGCAGGCGGTTGGCCGGGCTGGAAAAGAGCGTCGTAGCGAGCTTTCGGTTGCGCATGGCCCGATAGGCAAGGAATCCCACAAAAATATCGGCGGGGATGACCACCAGGGCTGGCTCCGACCAATCGACGCTCCATTGTTCAAAAACCACCCGATGCTCGGGAAAAAGATTGAGCAGGAAAAGGTTGTTAAGCAGGTGAAAAAACAGAAGGCAGAGCAGCATCGTGGAAAACATAAATGGGATGGTTCTTTTTTTCAGAACCACCGTTTCCAGCGCGCACCACGCCAGTAAAATCAGGAGGAATTGCAATCCGGTAAAGGGGTGGCTCAGCGAAAGCGCGAAGGTCAGCCACAAGGCGGCGCGGTAGTTATTTCGCATCGCCGTCAACACCGCGCCCAGAGCCAGCGCGTGGTAATAGGCTTCAACCGGGTAAACCAGATTGCGGCCAAGGTTGAGAAACCACCAACCCTGCGCGGGATCGAAATGAAAGAGATCGCAGAGGGTGGTGGAAAAGCTGCTGCCCATGACCAGATGAAAGAGCAACCCGGTGAGGGCGAGGAGTCCGCCCCCCCAAACAAAAAGAACGAGCCCCGCCCACTGCGCGGGAGAGCCGAGTCCGGCGATTTGCTCGTAGAGGGCCAGGGCGACCCGCACGCAGACGAGCGCCGCAAAAAAGCCGAAGATCACGTAGAGCAGGCCGGGATCGCAGCCGGTGATGGACTGCACCCAGCCCAGCACGAACAAATGGATTTGGAAATAAATGGCGGGCGTGTGTGGATCGGGACTGAAAGGATTTCCGTAGAGGAAATGAAAACCGCCCTGGAAAAACTTCTCCGCATTGGCCATGTAGTAGGGCTGATCGTATTGGATAAAACCGGTGAAGCTGGTTCCGTCACCCCTGAGATAATTGGCGGCATAGAGCGCAATCACGGGCAGCAGCAGCGCAAGACTCACCCACCAGCGGAGACGGGCCGGGCGGTCGAAGTGCATGGGGCATCTTGCTTGCTCCTTTGCCGGGTGGCAATCGCGCGCTGGCACCCGATTCTTGACTTTCGCTCGTGAATCAATTACGATGGACAACAATGAAAACGGCCACCGTGCGCCAGTTGCGCACCTCCTTTCCCCGGATAGAAAGCTGGCTGGCCGAAGGGGAAACCGTCGCCATAACGAAGCGCAAAAAAGTGGTGGCCCAGCTTTCGCCGCCGCCCCCGGTCGCGCGACCCGATTTTGCCCGGCGATTCGCGCCCAAGCCTGCACCACCTGGACCCAAGTCCCGCGGAGTCGAGATGCTGCTGGAAGAGCGGGAGGAGCGCGGCTTTTGATTTACTGCGACAAAGGCTCCTCGTGACAAAAGCCGGGTTAAAAGCCATGCCCAAAATCATTCCTGGAAGAAAAGCGCGCAAGCCGTAGTCAATCCCCACAGGCACTGGCTCACGGGTTGCTCCGCTGAGAAAAGGCAACTACCTTTTCTTCAGCATGGACCTCGCCACGGAATCGACCGACCTACCCAGAGCGACGGATATCCTTCTCGAGGGCGACGTGCAGCGACTGGGCCGCGAGCTGCATCAGCGGCTGAACGGCAAGACGCCCGGTCTCTTCCAAGCGGCATGGTGGCAGGGACTTTTGCTCGACTGGACGATGCGCGATCCCGCGCTCAAGACCGATCTCTTTCGCCTCGTCGATGCGTTGCCCGGCCTGACCACGAGCGGGCAAATCGCCCGTCACGCCCGCGAATACCTTCTCGCCAATGGCCGTCATCTCCCCACGGGCCTCGGTCTCGCCCTGCGCGCCACGGAGAATCCCCTCGCCGCCTCGATTTCGGCCTTCGCCATCCGGCAAAGTGTCCGGCAGATGGCCGAACGGTTCATCGTGGGCCGGGACGCGCGCCAGGCCCGCTCCACGCTGAAAAAACTTTGGGGCCAGGGCTTCGGCTTCACGGTCGATCTCCTGGGTGAAGCGACGGTCAATGCCGCCGAATCGGAAGCCTACGCTCAGCGTTACGCGGACCTGATCGAATTTCTTCCGCTCGAGACGACTTCGTGGAAAGCCAATCCGATTCTCGACCATGACCCCGCCGGGTCCATCCCGCGCGCCAACATTTCGCTCAAACTTTCCGCGATGGATCACCTGCTGGATGCAGCCGATCCGGACGGGGGCGTGGAACGTTTGCTCGGACGGGTGCGCCCCCTGCTCCTGCGAGCGAAGGAGCTTGGCGCATTCATCAACTTCGATCTCGAACAATGGAGTCTGCACGAAATTACCTACCGGCTGTTTGAGCGCATCGCCCTCGATCCCGATTTTTCCACGTGGCCGCATCTCGGGATTGTGATTCAAGCCTACCTGAAAAATGCCGATCACGACCTCGACCGGCTGCTTGCCCTTGCCTCGCGGCGCGGCGCTCCCCTGACCGTTCGTTTGGTCAAGGGCGCTTACTGGGATTACGAGGTCATCCAATCAGGACTGCACGGATATCCCTGTCCTGTCTTCACCGAAAAAACGCATACCGATGCGAACTACGAACGACTCACGCGACGGCTGATCGAGCATCGCGCGAGCCTCCATGCCGCGTTTGCAACGCATAATCTGCGCAGCTTGTGCTACGCGCTGGCCTGCGCGGAAAGCCTAGGAGTGAAACCGGGCGCGTTCGAGTTCCAGATGCTTTTTGGTATGGCCGAACCGGAGCGCGAGTTAATCCGCGATCTCGGCCATCGGGTGCGGCTCTACGCGCCGGTCGGCAACCTGCTCACCGGCATGGCCTATCTCGTGAGGCGACTGCTCGAAAACACCGCCAATTCGAGTTTCCTGCGCCTAAGCCACCACGAGCACGCCGACATCGGGGAACTCATGGCCAAACCGGAAATGGCAGTTGCTCAGGGAGAATCGGCCCCCGATGCGATGCGACATCTAAGCACGCCCTTCGTCAATTGCCCCCTCGCCGATTTTACTTCGAGCGAAATCCGCGACGCTTTCATCCGGGCGGTGGCCGAAGCCGAAAAGCAAATGCCGTGGCAGGTTCCCGTGGTCATCAACGGCCATGCGCGCATGGATGGTCCGGCCCTTTTTCATGTCACGCCCAACCTCAAAACGCGCATCGCCGCCAGCGCCGGTTCGGCGACACTAGAGGAGATCGAACAGGCCATCGGGTTCGCGAAAAAGGCCTGGCCCGCATGGAGGGACCTTCCCCTGGAAATCCGCGCCAAACGCATTAATGATCTCGGCGCGCGGCTGGAAGCTGACCGCCTCCGGCTCACCGCGATGGAAGTGCATGAGCAGGCCAAGCCGTGGCGCGAAGCCGATGCCGATGTCGCCGAAGCCATCGACTTCTGCCGTTACTACGCCCGCCAGGCGCTCGTTGAACTCAGTCCGCGCATCCAGGGCAATGTCGCCGGAGAAATCAACACCCTCAGCTACGAGGGACGCGGACTCTGCGCCGTGATTGCGCCGTGGAATTTCCCCCTCGCCATTCTTTGCGGCATGACGGCGGCCGCACTCGTCGCGGGCAATGCCGTGCTGCTGAAACCCGCCGAGCAGGCCAACGCCATCGCCTACGCCTTCCATCGACATGCCCTCGCCGCGGGAATTCCCTCCGCCATCCTCCCTTTTCTGCCCGGAGACGGTGAGATCGTCGGCGATGCGCTCGTCCGCCATCGCGAGGTCGTCCAGATCGCCTTCACCGGCAGCCGCGAAGTGGGAACGGCCATTCTCCGCCACGCGGCCGAAATCGTGGAGGGCCAGTCCATGATCAAGCGCGTCGTCTGCGAGATGGGCGGGAAAAATGCCATCATCGTCGATGATGATGCCGATCTCGATGAGGCGGTGGTGGGCGTGATTCGCAGCGCCTTCGGTTACGCGGGCCAGAAATGCTCCGCCTGCTCCCGCCTGATTGTGGTCGGGACCATCAAGGAAAATTTTGTCCATCGCCTGAAGCTCGCCACGCAGGCCCTGGTGCCGACGAGCGCCACGAACGCCGGGTGCCTTCTGCCCCCGGTGATTGACGAGGCCAGCCATACGAAGCTGGGGAAGGTCATCGACGAGCCGGGCCCCGCCGCGCGCCTGGTTTATCGCGGGGAAGCCGACGCCTCCGGGTGGTTTGTACCGCCCGCCATTTTTGAAGTGACCGACCCCCTGCATCCTCTCATGCAACGCGAATTATTCGGGCCCATCCTGACCGTCTTCGCAGCCCGCGATTTCTCCCATGCCCTCGAAGTCGCCAACACCAGCGACTTTGCGCTGACCGGGGCGGTCTATTCGCGCAGTCCGGGGCATTTGCAACTGGCGCGGGAAAACTTCCGGGTCGGCAATCTCTATCTCAACCGTCCCTGTACCGGCGCGCTGGTCCATCGCCAGCCGTTCGGCGGATTCAAGATGAGCGGGGCCGGGACCAAGGCGGGCGGACCCGGTTACCTGCTCCATTTTGCCGAGATGCGCGTCTCGACGGAGAACACCATGCGGCGCGGCTTCGCTCCGGAAATATGATAGAAACGTAATGACGACTTGGAGATTTTGCGTGAACAGACATCAGGAACGAGTATCTTCGGATCATCCGTTGTACTTAAATTCGTTTTATGATTGTACTTGTCGCCGACGATCTTGACGTCAACCGCAAGCTGCTGCGCACGTTGCTCGCGGCGGACGGATACCGGGTCATTGAGGCTTCCAATGGGGTGGACGCGTTCAATTTCATCCAGGGCACCACCGGTCCGATGGTGGGGCTCATCGACTGGGAAATGCCTGAGATGGAGGGCATCGAGGTCTGTCGGCAGGCCCGCGCGCTCCTGGAACTTCCCCCGCTTTACCTGATTTTGCTCACGGTGCGCGATAGCAAGCAGGACATCGTCGCGGGACTTCAGGCCGGGGCCAATGACTACATCACCAAGCCCTTTGATAAAACCGAGCTGCTCGCGCGCGTCGGCATCGGCAAGCAGATGGTGCTGTTGCAGCAGGCCCTCACCGAGCGGGTCGCCGAACTGAAGGATGCCCTCCTCTCGGTCAAGCAACTTGGCGGCCTGCTCCCGATCTGCAGCTACTGCAAAAAAATTCGCGACGATCAAAACTACTGGCAACAGGTTGAGTCGTATGTCGGCCAGCATTCCGAAGCCAAGTTCAGCCACTCGATTTGCCCGCAGTGTTACGAGGACATCATCAAGCCCCAAATGGTCGAATTGGGCGTTGATCCCGACGAGGCGCTGCCGCCGCAAGGCACCTAAGTTGCGCTTAGGTCCGGCCATCCCCGATGAAGGGGATAGTGTAGTGTTGCCATATAACTCCCCGTCGTGATAATCACCCCCGTGGCTTCCATTGCAAAAATCGCAAAAGACCATCTGACCCTTATTTTGGCCGTGGCCCTTCTCGCCTGCCCGGCTTTTTTTGCGCCGGTGAGCGCCAGTAATGCCCCCAGAATGGATGCCGCCCTTTCTCACTTGCTCCAGGCCCAGAGTGCGCCAGACGAGAACCAGGAGGCCACCGACTTGAATGCAGCACTCCACTTTCTCAACATGGCGACCAACAAACAGAAGGGCCCGGCTCTCGCTCTCGTTCAATCGGCCATTTCTGATCTAAGCCAGCATAATACCCTGCAGGCGAACGATGATATTACCCAAGCCATCGCCGCCATCCACGAGGCCGTCGGCGACAACTCGGCCCCATCCTCGCACAACTCCGATCCGGGTGCTTTTGGAACCAGCACGACCCCCTCAATTAGCTCCGTTTTCCAGCATAATGCTCCCTCGGTGCCGCTCACCGAGGACCAGGCGAAAGCCGTGGTGCTCATTACCGGCGACAATGTCCAGGGCACAGGCTTCATGATCAAAACCCCGAGTGGTCCGGCCATTCTGACCAATATTCACTTCATCGCCAACAATCCGAACCTCAAGGTCACCACCAATACCGGCGCCTTCGTCACGATCCTTTCCGAGAAGGGCGCCTCCGACCGTGACCTCGCCTTGCTCGCCATTAAGGATGCCAATTACAAATACCTCGAGATGGCCAACGATATCAGCCGGATCGCCCAACCTAGCGACCAGGTCATTACCCCCGGCAACAGCCAGGGCGGTGATGTCATGCTGAATAGCTCGGGCAAAATCCTCGGCATCGGCCCGGAACGAATCGAATTCAGCAACTCGGTCAATCACGGCAACAGCGGCGGCCCGGTGCTTCACACCGCAAGCGGCAAGGTCCTGGGCGTCGTCACGGAAGAGATGAAAATTGATCTCACCAATGGATTAGACAAAGCCTCATTTGCCAATCGAAGCATGGCCCTGAACGGCTCGATGCGCTGCTTTGGCCTGAGACTCGACACCGTCTCCTCCTGGGTGCCGATCGATTCAAAACGCATTCAGGTCGAGACCGCCTTCCTCGACCAGTTCGCCCAGCGGAGCCGTTGTTTGGATTCCTTCCTGAACGCGCCCAAAGGCAACCGGCCGGAAGACACACTCTGGACGAAAGATGCGAAAATCGTGAATGCGAATCAAACCTACACCGAGCAGGCTGCGGGTGCAGATGCTTCGCAGAAGACAGATGCAGCGCGGGTCCTCTATGGCGAACTCAGCGACCTGGCCAGTTCCGACCTCGTTACCATCCAGAATCCAAACAGCTTTTATTCCTTCGACCAGCAAAGGACGAAAGACGAAATCGCCTATCGCAAGGCGATCCAAGCCGAGTTGGATACCATCGGCGACGATCCCGGCCGCCTGGTCTCTTTGCCTCGCGCCAATAACTAGCTGGATAGTGAAGTATTGCTAATTAAGTTCAGTACGAGATGATAGCGATGTGGCTTCCCTCGCAAAAAACGCCAGAGCGATAGTTCGCCTGAATCTTGTTTTAGTGGTGGCCTTCCTTTCCTCCCCGGTTTTTTTGGCTCCGGCGAAGGCCAGTAGTTCCCCGAGGATGGAAACAGCCCTTTCTTACTTGCATCAGGCCCAGAATGCAACTGACGAGAACCAAGAGGCCGACTTGTTAAATTCGGCGTTGCGGTCACTAAATATAGCGACAAATGGGCAGAAGGGTCCGGCGCTCAGTTGGGTTCAAGCCGCCATTTCTGATCTGAGCGAAAATAATGCCCCCAAGGCAAATGAAGATATTAACCAAGCCATCGCCGCCATCCGCAAGGTCGTGGGCCACGACCCGTACACTGGAAAGCCAGCCACTCCAGCGCCTGCCACATCAGCACCAGCTACTCCAGATGGAGGTAATGATTTTGGAACTAACTCGTCCACATCGACCCCTGATGCCTCTGCACCCGCCGCGCCCACCGTGACTCTCTCCGAAGACCAGGCCGCGGCGGTGGTGCTGATCAAGGGCGATAATGCCGAGGGGACCGGCTTCCTCGTCAAGACGCCGGACGGGCCGGTGGTGATGACCAATCTCCACGTCATCTCGAACAATCCGAACCTCCAGATCACGACCAACACGGGCACGGTCATCACTGTCCTTTCCTACAAAGGCGCGACCGACCGCGACATGGCGAGAATTGCGATCAAGGATGGTGCCTTCAAATACCTCACCCTGGCCACCGATGTCAGTGGCACCGTGCAAACGGGCGACGAGGTGATCACGCCGGGCAACAGTGAAGGCGGCGACGTCATGCTCAACACGAAGGGCAAGGTGCTCGGCCTTGGACCCGACCGGATCGAAATCGACAACCCGATCTATCACGGCAACAGCGGCGGCCCGATCATCCACGTCAAAAGCGGCCAGGTCATCGGCATCGTCACCGAGGCGATGAAGGTCGACACCACCGATGAACTCGATAAAGCCTCCTTCGCCAATCGCAACTCGGCCATCAGCCATTCGATGCGCTACTTCGGCCTGCGGCTCGACACGGTCCAGGCCTGGGAGCCCTACGACTGGAGGCAATTCCAGATGCAAACGACTTTTCTCGATCAATTCGACAAACGGAGCCGTTGCCTCGATTGCTTTCTAAATGCGCCCGACGACAACAAACCCGATGACATCCTCTGGCGCGAAGACGACAAAATCATGAAGGCGAACAGTGAATTCTTCGAACAATCGACCGGCGCCGATATTGCCCAGCAGCTCGATGCGGACAAGATCATGTGGTCGGAGATCACCGACCTCTCGAACTCCGACATGGACACCATTCAAAATCCCAACAACTTTTATTTATTCGAGCGGCAGCGGGCCAAGGAAGAAATCGCCTATCGCAAGGCCATCATCACCGAGTTGAATCAAATCAACAATAACGTCAACCGACTCGGTTCCCTGCCACGGACCAACAATTGATTTCATTGCCCTTGCGCTCAGATATTTTATAAGCATTGCTTAATAATTTCAAAGAACTACGATTCCTCGTTGTGGCTCTTCCAGTAAAACTAACTAAAACTAAAGGTAGAGCGGGCTTTATTCTCCCAGTGGCATTGGGCCTGTGCATCGCCTTTTCCGGCCCGATCGCAAGGGCAGATGCAGCGCCGGTTGCGGGGAAGCCCTGGGTCAACAGCCTGGGGGTTAAATTTGTTCCTGCGGGAACCGATGGCGTTTTGTTTTCCGTCTGGGATGTTCGGGTGAAGGACTTTCAAGCCTTTGTTACCGACTCGTCCTACGACGTTAAGACGAACATCATGTCGATGAAAAGCGACGGCTGGCAGCACCGGGGCGATTCCTGGTCCAGTCCCGGCTTTAGCCAGACCGACGATGACCCGGTGGTGGGTGTGTCAGGAAAGGAAGGAAAAGCCTTTTGCAGCTGGCTGACCAAAAAGGAACAGCAGGCAGGAAAATTGACCGCCAGTCAGAAGTATCGACTTCCCACGGATACCGAATGGATCAAGGCGGCGGGACCGGGTACTTATCCTTGGGGGGACGATTGGCCACCACCTGCGGGCGCGGGAAATTACGCCGGGGAAGATGCCAATGATGCCAATTGGCAAAATGATAGACCAACGCTTGCCGACTATACGGATGGTTATCCCCGGACGAGTCCGGTGGGGAGTTTTAAGCCCAATTCCTACGGCTTATACGACATGGGTGGCGATGTGATCCAATGGTGTCAGAACACTTACAGCTTCATCTTATGCGGCACTTCCTGGTGCAGCGCGGCCAAAAACGAACTGGCCTCGGCGTGCACCTTTCCGTACCCTAAAGAGTTCCGGCGCGATGATATTGGTTTCCGTGTTGTCCTGGACATCGCGAGCCCAATTCACGTAACTCCCGCTTCCACCACCAAAAGTACGTCGCAAGCATTTGGCACCCCCTCGTCTGAACCGGGCACGGATGCAACTCCAGGCAATCCGGACACGGACAATGGTTTTGGGACTACCAAGCCGCAGCCAGACGATGCACCGGCGCCGCCCGACAATTCGGACTCGGGCAATGGTTACGGAACGAACGCGGCCCCGAGCGATCCCGCCAGCCCCTGACGGAGGTTGCATTCCAAAATCGTAACCGAGTTTCGGATAGACTCACCCTGGCTGAATCGCTAATTTGCCTCATGCCGAGCAGTGCTCTCTCGCCTCGACAATCCTGGCCCAAAACCCTCACCAGTCTCCCCCTGTTCAAGCAGGTCATTGGTTTTCTCTGGCTCTCGCTTTACATCGTCACGCTCCTGTCGCTCATTTCCTATGATCCTGCGGATGTGAGTTTTAACGTCTTTCCCGCCAACCCGATTCCGACCAATTTCATCGGTTATGCGGGGGCGGGCCTTGCTTGCATCCTCTATTACTGTTTCGGTTTTGGGGCCTATCTTTTCCCGTTTCTTTTTGTTTGCAGCTGCATCGCGAGTTTTCTCGGTCTTGAGATCAAGTGGACGTGGAAACCGGTCTGGCTACTGCTCTTCATCGCCAGCGGCTGCGTCCTGCTCGATCTCCAGCCCTTCGGCCAGACCCTCATCCGGCACATCGCGAATATCGACAGCCCGGGCGGCATCGTCGGCGGTTACATCATCAATCTCACGGTCCCCTTTGCGCTGGGGCGGGTGGGGGCGGCGGTGGTTTTCGCCACGATCTTTGGCATCTCGGCGATCTATCTTTTCAACGTCAATCCCGTGATGACCGCGCTCAATGCGTTCTCCTTTTATCGCGAATGGAAGATCCGCTACGAGGAAGAGCGGCTCGCCAACGCCCCTCCCAAAGAACAGCTCGAGGCCCAGCACAAACGCATCCGCAGCCAGATCGAGGAGCTCAGCAAGAAAGCGGCGCTGGATACGACCGCTCCTCTCGTTGAAGCGCCTCCGCCGCGCTTCAACATCCGCCGCCCCGAGGAAGACAACGAACCCGCGCCGGCCGAGCCGGTGGTCAAGGTGCCGATGAGCGCGATGAAATCCGACCGCGCATCCGCGAAGAAAAGCGACAAGAGTGACGCGTCCCTCGTCCCCGCCACGCCGGTGGTTCATCCCGACTATGTGCTGCCGTCGCTCCAGCTCCTCAGCGCTCCGGCGGGCAAGGCGCGCGACGCCGGGTTGAATGAAGACCAGCTCAACCGCAATCTTGCTCTCATTATCGAAACCTTGAAGCGCTTCGGCGTGAAGGCCGAGGGACGCGAAATCACCCCCGGCGCGACCATCACCCGCTATGAGGTCTTTCCCGGCGAGGGCGTCCGAGTGGATAAAATCAGCAGCCTGAGCCGCGACCTTTCCCGCGTCCTGCGCGCGGAGCGGATCAACATTCTCGCGCCCATCCCCGGCAAGGACACTGTCGGGATCGAGATCGCCAACTCGAACAAGGTCGCCGTCTTTTTGCGCGAACTGCTCGAAAGCCGGGACTGGAGAAATACCAACGCGAAAATCCCCATCGCGCTGGGCAAGGATGTCTATGGCCAGACTCTCGTCGCCGACCTCGCCGCGATGCCGCACCTGCTCATCGGCGGGACGACCGGCTCGGGCAAATCGGTTTGCATCAACTGCATTCTCATGAGCCTGCTCTACAAGTTCACGCCGGACGAATTGCGCCTCATCCTGATCGACCCGAAGCAGGTCGAGATGCAGGTCTACAACGCCATTCCGCACCTCGTCGTCCCGGTGGTCACCGACCCGAAGAAGGTCATGCTCGCGCTGCGCTGGGTCATCAACGAAATGGAAAAGCGCTATCGCATCCTGGCCAAGGTGGGTGTGCGCAACATCGCGGGGTTCAATTCCCGCGCCCGTCAGGCCGTCACCGCGCCTGCCGCCGCCGACTCGCCGCAGCTCGAATTTCTCCATGTCGACATCGATGACGATCCGGGCGAGGAAAACGAGGAGGCCGACGAGCCGCCAAGCCCTCCGATCCGCGTTCCGCGGGAGGATGATCTCGTCATCCCGGACAAGCTGCCCTACATCGTGGTCATCGTCGACGAACTGGCGGACCTCATGCAGACCGCGCCCGCCGATGTCGAGAGCGCCATCGCGCGACTGACCGCCAAAGCCCGCGCCGCCGGCATCCATCTCATCGTGGCGACGCAGACGCCGCGCCGCGAAGTCGTCACCGGGGTGATCAAGACGAACATTCCGGCGCGCATCGCCTTCCAGGTGCCGAGCGGGCTCGACTCACGCGTCATCCTGGACGAAAACGGGGCGGAGAATCTTCTCGGCAAGGGCGATCTTCTCTATCGCCCGCCCGGCGTGGCCGGATATACCCGCGGTCAGGGCGCATTCGTCTCGGACCAGGAAGTCCAGGACGTGGTTGATTTTACGGGAGGCCAGGGCGAGGCCCAATTTGCGCCCGAACTCGACGCCAAGCTGTCAGGCAAAGCGCCCGCCGAGATGGAGGTCAGCGAGGAGGACAAGAAGCTGATCTATGAATGCTTCGACGTGATCCGGCAGGAGCGGAAAGCGAGCACGTCCAATCTCCAGCGGCGCCTGCGTCTTGGCTATAATCGCGCCGCCTACGTTATCGATTACCTCGAAAAAATCGGCGTCCTCGGACCGCCCGACGGCGCGAAGCCGCGTGAAATCCTCGTCGATCTCGAAAGCTACATGCTCGAGTTATAGAGAACCAACTTAGGGCGTGTCTTCAAAATAGGACGAGGCCGCGCCGGGAGGGGTTTGCCTTCTGGCAAGGAGTCGAGTGAGAAGCATAGCCGCAGCTACGTGACGAGCGAGCGACGAAGCCAGAAGGCAAAAGAACCCCGGCC